>WNGB01008119.1_pt1 | contig 20065 bp, 19 predicted proteins | sample 5400681 | NCBI WGS metagenome assembly WNGB01 (sample SAMN13153367, study PRJNA577476) | soil metagenome | isolation source: 115 cm soil or saprolite under grassland replicate 2 | place: USA:California | collected 2016-06-15
GCGAGCGATCGCGCAGGATCCGCGCCTGAAGAACTTCCTCGCAACTCCCTCGGTTCCGATCGAAGCGAAGCGCCGGACGCTCGACGAGCTCGCGAGCGCTGCCGGCGTCGACGATGTTGGCCGCCGCTTCCTCGGGCTCGTCCTCGAGAGACGCCGAATCGTTGCTCTGTCCGAGATTCTCTCGGCAATTCGGGCAACGTACGACCGGGCCTCCGGCGTCGTCGAGGCGCGGGTCACGGTCGCCGCCCCGCTCGACGAAAGGGAACGCGTCCGGATCGAGGAGGCGCTCGCGCTGCAGCTCAACCGTCGCGTGCGGATGAATGTTCAAGTGGATCCGAAGATCCTGGCCGGTTTCGTGGCAAAGGTCGGCAGCGAGGTCTTCGATGCGTCCGCGGCGCGGGCGATCGAGAGGTTCCACGAAACGGCGGAAGCGGACTAGCAACGATCGGCCTGATGATGAGGGCCCATGGAAATCAAAGCAGACGAGATCACGGAAATCCTGAAACGGCAGCTCGCGGGTTACGAGAAGTCGATCGACGTCGCGGAGGTCGGCACGGTCCTCTCGGTCGGCGACGGCATCTCGCGCGTCTACGGCCTCGACAAGGCCATGGCGGGCGAGCTCCTCGACTTCGGTCACGACGTGTTCGGGCTGGCCTTGAATCTCGAAGAGGACAACGTCGGCGTGGTGCTGCTGGGCGAGTCGCGCGAGGTCTCCGAAGGGCAGGAGGTCCGCCGCACCGGCAAGATCATCCAGGTTCCCGTCGGCCCCGCTCTGGTCGGCCGGGTCGTGGACTCGCTCGGGCGCCCCATCGACGGAAAGGGGCCGATCGCCGCCGCCGATCACTATCCGATCGAGCGCACGGCGCCGGGCGTCATCGAGCGGCAGCCGGTGCGCGAACCGGTGCAGACCGGGTTGAAGGCCATCGACGCGATGATCCCGATCGGCCGCGGGCAGCGCGAGCTCGTCATCGGCGACAGGCAGACCGGCAAGACTGCGGTCGCGCTCGACACGATCATCAACCAGAAGGGGAAGGGTCTCATCTGCATCTACGTCGTGATCGGGCAGAAGAAGTCCACCGCGGCGCAGGTCGTCAAGACGCTCGAGGAATACGGCGCGATGGAGCACACGATCGTCGTCTCGGCGACCGCGTCGGACCCCGCGCCCATGCAGTTCATCGCGCCGTACGCGGGCTGCGCGATGGGAGAGTTTTTCCTCTACAGCAAGCAGCACGCTCTCACGATCTACGACGACCTCTCCAAGCACGCGGCGTCGTACCGCGAGATCTCGCTCCTTCTGCGGCGGCCGCCGGGCCGCGAGGCTTACCCCGGGGACGTCTTCTACCTTCACTCGCGGCTCCTCGAGCGGGCGGCGAAGCTCTCGGATGCGCGGGGCGCGGGGTCCCTCACGTCGATCCCGTTCATCGAGACTCAGGCCGGCGACGTGTCGGCCTACATTCCGACGAACGTCATCTCGATCACCGACGGGCAGATCTACCTCGAATCGGACCTCTTCTATTCGGGCGTCCGCCCCGCGGTCAACGTCGGCCTTTCGGTCTCCCGCGTCGGCGGCAACGCCCAGATCAAGGCGATGAAACAGGTCGCCGGCACGCTCCGGATCGATCTCGCTCAGTACCGCGAGCTCGCCGCGTTCGCGCAGTTCGGATCCGACCTCGACAAGGCCACGCAGGCGCAGCTCGCCCGCGGGCGCCGGCTGGTCGAGATCCTGAAGCAGCCGCAGTTCCAGCCCATGCCGGTCGAACTTCAGATCGTCTCGATCTTCGCGGGTACGCGAGGCTTCCTCGACTCGCTCCGGGTCGAGTCGGTCCTCCCCTTCGAAGCGGCGCTGCACGAATTCATGAAGAGGGACCACGCCGACGTGCTCTCGGCGATCGTCAATACGGGCAAGCTCGAGAAGGCGACCGACGAGGCCCTGACGGCCACGATCGGTGCCTTACATACTGGAGCGGGATTCACGATGGCTTCCCTCATCGACATCCGACGGCGCCTGAAGTCGGTCAAGAACACGCAGCAGATCACGCGGGCCATGAAGATGGTCTCCGCGGCGAAGCTGCGGCGGGCGCAGGACCGGGTGATCGCGGCCCGGCCGTACGCGAAGGCGTTGCGCGATGTCCTCGCCTCCGTTTCTTCGCGCGTGAAGGAGGCACAGCACCCCCTCCTCGCCGCCCGCGACGAGAAGCGCGTCGCGCTTCTCGTCGTCGAGGGGGATAAGGGTCTCGCGGGGGCCTTCAACGCGAACGTCAACCGCGCGGTCGCGGCACTCCTCGCCGAAAAGAAGGAGTGGCAGTCCGTCACGATCCTTCCGATCGGCAAGAGAGCGTTCGATTACTTCCGCCGCCGCAAGGCGGTTCTCGCGCCGAAGACCTATCCCGGGATCTTTGCGCGCGTCGAGTACGCCCATGCGAAGGAGATCGCCGACTACCTGACCGCCGAGTTCGTGGAGGACCGGATCGACGCGGCCTACGCGGTGTACAACGAGTTCCGGTCGGTCATGACGCAGATCGTCCGGCGCGATCGGATCCTCCCGATTTCTCGGTCGGAGACCGCGATCGCCGAGGCGGCGACATCGGGATCTCCCGCCGTCGAGTACATCTACGAGCCGGATCCGGCGACGATTCTCGCGAAGCTTCTTCCGCGCTACCTGGAGTTCGTGATCTTCCGGATGCTGCTCGAATCGGCCGCCGCGGAGCACGGCGCGCGGATGACCGCGATGGAGTCGGCGACGAAGAACGCCGGCGAGATGATCGACTCGCTGACGCTGACCTACAACCGCGCGCGCCAGGCGCGGATCACGAAGGAATTGATCGAGATCGTGTCGGGCGCGGCGGCGCTCGAGTAGTCCAAAGGAGATCGGAGACAAATGGCTGAGCAACAGATTGCGGTGCATTTCGATGAAGCCGACCGACGGCATGGTGCGCGGCATGAGGGCCGTCGACACCGGCGGGACGATCACGATGCCGGTGGGCGAGCAGACGCTCGGCCGGATCCTGAACGTGGTCGGGGAGCCGGTGGACGGGCTCGGCCCCGTCGACGCGAAGGAGCGCTGGCCGATTCATCGCGATCCGCCCAGGTACGAAGACCAGTCGACCGAGGTCGAGATGTTCGAGACCGGGATCAAGGTCATCGATCTTCTCGAGCCGTACTCGAAGGGGGGCAAGACCGGTCTCTTCGGCGGCGCCGGCGTCGGCAAGACCGTCATCGTGCTGGAGCTCATCAACAACGTCGCCATCCACCACGGCGGCTACTCGGTCTTCGCGGGCGTCGGTGAGCGCACGCGCGAGGGCAACGACCTGTACCTCGAGATGAGCGAATCGGGAGTCATCACCCCGGGCGACCCGAAGAAATCGAAGGCCGCGCTCATCTACGGGCAGATGACCGAGCCGCCGGGCGCGCGACTGCGCGTCGGCCTTTCGGGCCTGACGGTCGCCGAGTACTTCCGCGACGTCGAAGGAAAAGACGTCATCCTCTTCATCGACAACATCTTTCGATTCACCCAGGCGGGCTCGGAGGTGTCGGCGCTGCTCGGACGGATGCCGTCCGCCGTCGGTTACCAGCCGAACCTCGCGACCGAGATGGGCGAGCTGCAAGAGCGCATCACCTCGACCAAGAAAGGCTCGATCACCTCGGTGCAGGCGATCTACGTTCCGGCGGACGACCTGACCGACCCGGCCCCGGCGACCGCGTTCGCGCACCTCGACGCAACGACCGTTCTTTCGCGCCAGATCGCGGAGCTCGGCATCTACCCGGCGGTCGATCCGCTCTCCTCGACGTCGAAGATTCTCTCGCCGCGCATCGTCGGCGAGGAGCACTACGGCGTCGCGCGCGCGGTCCAGGCGATCCTGCAGAAGTACAAGGACCTCCAGGACATCATCGCGATCCTCGGAATCGACGAGCTCTCCGACGAGGACAAGCTGACGGTGGCCCGCGCGCGAAAGATCCAGAAGTTCCTCTCGCAGCCGTTCTTCGTCGCGGCCCAGTTCACCGGTCTCGAAGGGCGCTACGTGAAGATCGCCGACTCGATCAAGGGCTTCTCCGAGATCGTCGAAGGCAAGTGCGACGACATGCCCGAGCAGTCGTTCTTCATGGTCGGGACGATCGAGGAAGCTCGGGAAAGAGCGGAGAAGATCTCGAAAGAGGCGGCGTAAGCTCGCGATCGCGAACTTCCAGCGCTTCGGGGGACGCGGCCCGAGTTATCGTCGCTTCCGGGAGTCGAGCGAAATGGATCTCGGGATCGCCGGCCGCGTGGCGATGGTCGCGGCGTCGAGCAAGGGGATCGGGCGCGCGGTCGCGGCGGCGCTTCTCGGCGAGGGATGCCGCGTGTCGATCTGCGCGCGGACGGCCGATGAGCTCGAGGCGGCGCGGGAAGAAATGGCCGCCGCGGCGCCGATCTCGGAAATCCTGGGAGTTCCCTGCGACGTGACCAAGGAGGAAGACCTCGCCGCATGGCACCACGCGACCGTGTCCCGGTTTGGCGCGGTCGAGATCCTGGTGACGAACACAGGAGGTCCGCCGGCCGCGCGATTCCTGGACCTGACGGAAGCGCAGTGGCGCGAGGGGATCGAAGGAGTGCTCTTCAACGTCGTCCGTCTCTGCCGGCTCGTCCTCCCGGACATGCGCAAGCGCCGCTGGGGGCGAATCGTCCATCTGACTTCGCTCGCCGCGAAGCAGCCGATCGAGCTCCTCACGGTGTCGAGTACCCTGCGCGCCGGCCTCTCCGCGCTCACCAAGACGATGTCGAACGAGTTCGCGGCGGACGGCGTCCTGGTCGACGCGGTGATGCCGGGTCACATCCTGACGGGCCGCCAGGTCGAGCTGAACGAATTGCGCTCGCGCGAAGAGGGCCTCCCCGTTGACGACTACACGGCGCGGCTCGCCGCCTCGATCCCGATCCGCCGACACGGCCGGGCGGAAGAGATCGGCGACGTCGTCGCCTTTCTCGCGAGCGAGAGGGCGAGCTACGTCACCGGCGCCACCATTCAGGTGGACGGCGGAGTGATTCAGAGCACGTTCTGAAGACGGGGAGAGGAACGGGGATGAAGCTCAAGATCCAGGTCGTCACGCCCACTCGCACCGTGGTCGATTCCGAGGCCGACCAAGTCGAGCTGCCCGGGGAGCTCGGGTATCTGGGCATCCTGCCGGGCCACGCGCCCTTGATCACGGTCTTGAAGACGGGCGTCCTTTCTTACGAGAACGCCGGCGTCGAACGCGCGCTCGCGATCACGGCGGGTTTTGCGGAGATTTCGAACGACGTGGTGACCGTTCTCGCGGACCTGGCCGAGGACGGGAGCGCGCGCAGGCGGAGGAGGAGTTGAAGACGGCGAGCCGGGAAACGCTCGAAGGGATCCGGTCGAAGCTCGAGCTGGCGGAGGCGAGGCTCGCGGTGGCCAGGCGGCGCTGAGCGAATCGAGATTCCGACGTCGCGGGGCGCCGGCCGCGCGGAAGTATTCACGAACCATTCACTCCCGCGACTTAAGATTGAAGGGTCCATGCTCGCTCGCGAGGGGTCGGAAGAAGAAGAGTCGCGCTCGCCGGTGCCGGCCAGCCGGCCGCTCCCAACGGTCCCCGAGATCTCCGTCGTCATCCCGGCTCGCGACGAAGCCGACAACATCGGTCCTCTTCTCGCCGACGTCGAGGCGGCCCTCGAGGGGCGCGTCGAGTACGAGGTGGTCGTCGTGGACGACGGAAGCGAAGACGCGACGCCCGTCCGCCTTCGCGAGGCACGCCGCGCTCTTCCGCGCCTCCGATCGGCGCGTCACCGCTCGCCTTCCGGACAGAGCGCCTCGATCTGGACGGGCGTTCGCCTCGCGCGGGCGCCCTGGATCGTGACGCTCGACGGCGACGGCCAGAACGATCCCGCGGACATCCCGGCGCTCCTCCGCGCGCGGGACGCGCAGGGCTCGGGAAAACCGCTTCTCGTCAACGGGCACCGGCGGGCGCGGCACGACACTTTTGCCAAGCGCGTCTCGTCGCGGATCGCCAACGGCGTGCGTCGGCGAATCCTGGGTGACGGTACCCCCGATACCGGCTGCGGGCTGAAGCTCTTCCCGCGGGAAGCCTTCCTGGCGCTGCCGTCCTTCGACCACATGCACCGATTCCTGCCGGCGCTCTTTCGGCGCAGTGGTGGCGAGGTCCTCTCCGTGCCGGTTCGCCACCGCGAGCGGCGACACGGTCGGTCCCACTACGGTGTGCACAATCGCCTCTGGACCGGGATCGTCGACATGCTCGGCGTCCTCTGGCTTCAGCGGCGCGCGAGAATTCCCACGCTGGCGACGGAAGAGTCCGACGACGCGAACCCGACCGAGGAGTCATCGCAATGAAGATCCCTTCGTTCTGGCTGGTTGTGGGCTTCCTGGGTCAGGCGCTCTTCTCGATGCGGTTCATCCTCCAGTGGGTCAAGAGCGAGCGGGAGGGACGCAGCGTGATCCCGGTCGCGTTCTGGTACTTCAGCCTCGCCGGCAGCGTGGTGCTGCTCGCGTACGCCATTCACCGGGTCGATCCGGTCTTCATCCTGGGCCAGGCCGCTGGAATCGTGATCTACGTGCGCAACCTCTACCTCATCTCCCGGGAGCGACAGGGGGGAGGACCGACGCCGCATCCCCAGGGCGCATGAGGCGCCGCCGCGCGGCGCTCGTTCTCGTCGCGCTCTGGGCGTTGGTCGTCGCGGGAGGTCTCTTCTCGCGCCCGGCCTGGCCGATCGACGAGACCCGCTACCTCTCCGTCGCATGGGAAATGTGGCAGCGCGGCAACCTCCTCGTGCCGCATTTAAACGGGCTGCCCTACAGCGACAAGCCCCCCCTTCTCTTCTGGCTCATGCAGGCGGGTTGGCATGTGTTCGGCGTCAATCAGTGGTGGCCGCGCCTGGTGCCTTCGCTCTTCGCGCTCGCCAGCCTCTTCCTTTGCGCGCGGCTCGCGCGGCAGCTCTGGCCCGAGCGCGAAGACGTCGCCGAAGTTGCGCCATTCGTCCTCCTCGGAAGTCTCTTCTGGTCCTTCTTCTCGACGGTGCTTCTCTTCGACATGCTGCTCGTGTTCTTCGCGCTGGCCGCGATCTCCGGAATCGTCCACGCATCGCGCGGGCAAGGCCTCGTGGGCTGGCTTCTCGTGACCCTCGGAATCGGGCTGGGAATTCTGGCAAAGGGACCCGCGATCTTGATCCCGGTCCTCCCGGTCGCTCTGCTGGCGCCCTGGTGGTCCGGGGGATCGGTGCGCCCCTGGCGCTGGTATCCGCTCCTCGTCGCTTCGCTCGCCGGGGGAATCGGCCTCGGCCTCGCGTGGGCGATCCCGGCGGCCATCGCCGGAGGCCGCGACTACGCCGACGCCATTCTCTGGAGCCAGACGGCGGGCCGGGTGACGCACGCGTTCGCGCACCGCCGGCCGTTCTGGTGGTACGTGCCGTTCGTTCCGCTCCTCGCGTTTCCGTGGGTCCTTTGGCTCCCCCTCTGGCGGGGTCTGCGACGGGGAGAGAGCCTTTCGCGCGACCCGGGCGTACGGCTGTGCGCGGCCTGGGCGGGGATCGGTTTCCTCCTCTTCTCGTTCGTCAGCGGGAAACAGATCCACTACCTGCTCCCGCTCTTCCCTCCTCTCGCGCTCGTCGCTTCGCGTGCTGGACTGTCCCGGTCGGCCTCGCCGAAGCGCGGCGACTCCTTCTGGATCGCGGGAGCCTTCATGTCGTTCGCCCTCCTGCTTGCGTTCGCGCCGTCCCTGTCGGAGCGGCTCTCGCTCCCGTCCTGGACGTCGGGGCTCTCCCGCGCGGCGGCGATGGTCGTCGCCGCCAGCGGACTCGTCCTGACCTGGCGCCCGCCCGCTTCCGGCCGGACCTTTCTCGAGCGGGTCACCGTCTGCTCGGTCGCCGCGATCGTCATGATCCAGTGGAGCGTCGCGCGCGCGGCCGCGCCCAACTACGACGTCGAGAGCATCGGCCGGTATCTGAACGGCCTCCAGCGCGAAGGGCATCCGCTCGCCCACGTCGGAAAGTACTTCGGCGAGTACCAGTTCGCCGGCCGGCTGGAGCGTCCTATCGAGATCATCGATTCGGGATCGGTGTCCCGCTGGTTCGCGCGTCATCCGGACGGCTACGTCATCGCCTACTCGCGACGGTCTCTCACCGAGGAGCCGCACGTCGATTTCCGCCAGGGCTTCCGCGGGGGAGTCGTGACCGTTCGGCGCCGGTTTCCCGCGCGTTCCCGCAAGAGCCCGGTGACGGCGGGAGCGTCAGAAGAGCGATCGCGAGATCGAAGCCGCTCGGACGAAGCCGGAAGCTGACGGTCGATTCCAGCCGGGACCGCGAGGAGCTTCTTCATGGCTTCAAGTCTATGATCGCCGCGATGCGGTCAGACGCGGCCGGCGCGCGGGCGGTGGACCTTCTCGAGCGACTCGTCGAGATCCCTTCGGTGACCGGCTCGGAGCAGCCGGTGCTCGCGTTTCTGGAAGAGCGTTATCGGGGATCGGGCTGGACGGTCGAAGCCATGGAGGTCGCACCCGACCGGCGCAACCTGTTCATCCACCGCGGGCACCCGAGCGTCGTCCTGACCACGCACGCGGACACGGTTCCCCCCTTCTTTCCGCCGCGCCGTGAGGCGGGCGCCCTCGTCGGCCGCGGCGCCTGCGACGCGAAGGCAAGCCTGGCCGCGCAGGCGATCGCTCTGGAAGAGCTCGCGCGGGACGGCGCACGAGAGGTCGGGCTCCTGGTGCTCGTCGGGGAAGAGCGCGGATCCGACGGGGCCCTCGCCGCCAACCGGCGGCCGCACCTCGCGCGATATCTGATCGGCGGCGAGCCGACCGGCAGCCGCTTCGTCGCCGGCTCGAAAGGTTGCCTTCGAATCGAGATCGAAGCCCGCGGCGTGTCGGGCCACTCCTCGATCCCCGAGAGCGGCCGGTCTGCAGTCGATCCGCTCCTCGATTTCCTGAACGACCTGCGCGAGCTGAAGCTGCCGGAGCATCCGGCCTTCGGACAGACGACGATGAACATCGGCGTGATCCAGGCGGGCACCGCGCCGAACGTCATCGCGGAGAGCGCGCGCGCCGAGGTGATCTTCCGGACGGGGCAGCCGATCGAGACGTTGCTCGCGCACATCCGTCCGATCGCGCAGGGCCGAGTGCAGCTCGCGGTCGGGTACCGATCCGATCCCGTTTCGTTCCGGTGTCCGAAGGGGGAGCCGGGAGAAGTCGTCTCCTTCGCCTGCGACCTGCCGCTTCTTCCGGCGTGGGGCGAGCCGATCCTCTTCGGTCCCGGCTCGATCCGCGACGCGCACGGGTCGGAGGAAAGAGTCGAACTCGCCGAGGTCGAGGCGGCCGTCGGTGTCTACTCCCGGCTCGTGCGAAGCCTTCTCACGCGCGGCGCCGCGTGTCTCGAGCCGCGAAACACCGCGACCGTGCGTTAGCCGGCAATAAAGTGGTGTGCGGTGACTGCCTCGACAAACTTCCCAAGGGCGGAAGTATTTTCGCCGCCGGAGAAGGAAGTCAGAAGAGCGACTCGTAGAGTCCGGCGACACGCTTCCCGATCCGTTTCGTGTCGTACAGCTCTTCGACGCGTCGGCGTCCGGCGAGACCCATGGCGCGGCGTCGTTCCTCCGACTCGAGCAGAGTCCGCAGTGCCTCAAGCCATCCGTCCGCGTCCGACGGCAGAAAGCCCGTCTCTCCATCGACGACAATTTCCCGGTTGCTGCCGACCGGCGACGCGACGCAGGGGAGTCCCGCCGCCATGTACTGGAGGAGCTTGAACCCCGACTTGCCCCGCGTCCAAGCGTCATCAGTCAGCGGCATGACTCCAGCGTCAGCCGAGGCGAGTGCGGCCGCCTCCCCAGATGCGGACCAGGCGACCCGCTCGACCGGGACCTCGGGCCAGTCCGGAAACCGGGAGGAGATCACGCGAAACCGCAGCTCGGGAGTCTCACGGCAGAGCTGCGATAGAACCGGTCGGATCAGGTCGAGGTAGCTCAGGTTGCCGGGAAGGCCGATCCACACGATCGTGCAGGTTCGGCCAGTCCCGCGCGTTCCAGGATCACGCGGATACGCCGAGAGATCGAGACCCGTCGGCACGACTTCGACGCGTCCGCCGTACGGTCTCGCCGCGGCCGCGAGCTCGCCGTTGCCGGCGATCGTAAGGTCGCTCATCCGGCACGTCGCCGCGAATTTCGCCTCCCGGAACCAGGAGCGGTTCGGAAGGTCGCCGAGACGGTCCGGCTTGCCCACGTAGATCGCGTCGTCGAAGTCGTAGGCGATGCGCCCCACGGATCGCCGCACGAGGAAGGTTTCTCCGGGAAGTAGTTTGAGCTTGGCGACCACGAGAAGGTCCACGTCGCGAAGTCCTCGGCGTCGCTCGAGAACCCGCGTGTAGTACCGGCGGCGCGGGAATCGCTCCGTCTCGCATCGAAAGCCATCGGCTTCTAGTGTCGGTACGAGCGCAGTGACCCGGTGCCGGAAGGAGGGTGCCTCGGGATCGTGGACCCAGAAGCGCAGACGACGCAGCCGACTGCTCACGTTGGAGTCACGCGTTTGACAATTGCGCGCATGACAAAGTCTCGGAGCATCGCCAGATAAGCTTAGACTGGCACGCCATGGACGAGACAGTTCCAGACCGCCATGCGGCGCGCGAATCGGAAGAAGCGCGTTCCTTGTCGCGATCGACTGCTCGGACGACGCGACGAAGGAGATCGAGCGTCTCCAGCTTTCCGGACTCCTGAAGAAGTTGAAGTCTGACGCGCAGCGTGCGAGCGTCGGTGTCTTCCGCTTCGGGTCCCGAACGTACTTTGCGGACTCCCGCGCCAGCCATGTCCACCGTTCGACCGCTTAACTTTCGCGTGCGGGGTTCGTAAGTTCGACTCCAGGAGCTGCCGATGAAGGTGCGTCTCGTCCTCGTCCCTCTGATCAGCCTGGCTGTCCTTCTGCCCGGTCCGGCGGCCGCCCAGGAAGCGAAAAAGCTCGCGGTTCCCTACACCCAGTTCACCCTCCCGAACGGCCTCGACGTGATCCTCCACGAGGATCACAGCGTTCCCCTCGTCGCGGTCAGCGCGTGGTACCACGTCGGTTCCGCGCGGGAGAAGCCGGGCCGCACCGGGTTCGCCCACCTTTTCGAGCACATCATGTTCGAAGGGTCGGGACACGTCGCCGAAGGGGATTTCGACAACTGGCTCGAGGCGGCCGGCGGCGACAACAACGGATCGACGGACAACGACCGGACGAACTACTGGGAAACGGTTCCCTCTAACGCGCTGGAGCTCGCGCTCTTCCTCGAGTCGGACCGGATGGGTTACCTGCTCGACGCGATGAGCCCTCAGAAAGTCGACGGGCAGCGCGACGTCGTCAAGAACGAGCGCCGGCAGTCGTACGAGAACCGCCCGTACGGGATGGCATTCCTGAAGCTGCCCGAAGAGCTCTTCCCTCCGAACCATCCGTACCACTGGCCGGTGATCGGCTCGATGGAAGACCTCACGGCGGCGAGCTACGACGACGTGGTCCAGTTCTTTAAGAGCTGGTATGGCCCGAACAACACGAGTCTCGTCGTGGCCGGCGACATCGACCCCGCGGAAGCGCGGCGCCTGGTCGAAAAGTGGTTCTCCGACGTTCTGCGGGGGGCGCCCGTCCCGCCGATCGCCGTGCCGCCCGCGGTCCTGACGTCGGAGAAGCGGCAGACCCTCGAGGATCACGTCCAGCTGCCGCGCCTCTACCTCGCGTGGCTCTCTCCGCAACTCTTCGCTCCCGGCGACGAGGCGATGAACGTCCTCTCACACGTGCTCGCGTCCGGCAAGAACTCGCGGCTCTACAAGCGGCTCGTCTACGACCTCCAGATCGCCCAGGACGTCTCGGCGAGCCAGAACGCCGGACCTCTCGGCTCCGCGTTCGTCCTGATCGTGACGGCGCGCGAAGGCCACGGCCTGACCGAGATCGAGAAGGTCGTCTCCGAGGAGCTCGCGAAGGTGAAGCAGGACCCGCCCGCTCCCCGCGAGCTCGAGCGCGCCGTCAATCAGATCGAGGCGGCGTTCTACAGCGGGATGGAGCGCGTGGGCGGATTCGGAGGGAAGGCGGATCAGCTGAACGCGTACGAGTTCTACGCGGGCAGGCCCGACTACTTCGCCGAGGATCTCGCTCGGTACACTTCGCTCGATCCGAAGGACGTGCAGGCCGCCGCGAACCGCTATCTGCGCGACGACGCGCGACTCGTCCTTTCCGTCGTGCCGCAGGGGAAGAAGACCCTCGCGGCGGAAAAGAAGCCGTGAGACGCGCGGCAACGTCGGTCGCGGTCCTCGCCGTCGCCCTCGTTCTCGCCCCCCCTGCGTCTGGGCAGACCGCCGCGGCGGCGAAGCCGGACCGTTCGAAGCCGCCGGCGCTCGGGCCGGTCCGCCCTCTGAAGCTTCCGCCCGTGCAGGTGCTCCATCTCGCAAACGGGCTCCCGGTGTTCTTGGTCGAGCAGCACGAAGTGCCGGTCGTCCAGGTCGACGCGGTCGTGCGCGTGGGCGCGGGAAACGACCCGCTCGACAAGCCGGGGCTGGCGAGCCTGACTGCCGACATGCTCGACGAAGGCGCCGGCAGCAAGAGCGCGCTCGAGATCGCCGACGAAGTCGACTACCTCGGCGCGGAGCTCACCTCCGAGGCGGGCTGGGACGCGACCGTCGCGGCGCTCCACGTTTCCGTGCGGCGTCTCGAAAGGGCTCTTCCGATTCTGGCCGACGTCGTCGTCCGTCCGACGTTCCCCGCGAGCGAGCTCGAGCGCGTGAGAACCGACCGGCTGACCGAGCTGCTCCAGTGGCGCGACGAACCGCGGGCAATCGCCTCGGTCGCCTTCGCGCGCGCCCTCTACGGCGGCAAACACCGGTACGGAACCGCGACGCTCGGGACGGGAGCTTCGGTGCGCCGGTTCTCGCGCAACGACTTGACGGGCTTCCACGCGCAGGCGTTCCGGCCGGACAACGCCGCGATCGTCGTCGTGGGCGACGTGACTGCCGTCTCGATCCAGCCGCAGCTCGAAAAGGCCTTCGGCGGCTGGAAGGTATCCGGAAACCGAGCGGCGGGCGAGGTCCCACTGGCGCCTCAGGTTCCCGGCCGGGAGATCTGGATCGTCCACCGGCCCGGCGCGGCGCAGTCCGAGATCCGAATCGGGAGGATCGGACCGCCGCGCTCGACGCCCGATTTTTTCTCGCTGACGGTCATGAACACGATCCTTGGCGGGTCCTTCACGTCCCGGCTGATGCAGAACCTCCGCGAGCAGCACGGCTACGCGTACGGAGCGAGATCGTCGTTCGACTACCGTCTGTCGTCGGGGCCGTTCGTGGCCGCGGCCGCAGTCCAGACGGACAAGACCGCTCCCGCGGTGACCGAGTTCTTCAAGGAGCTCGACGCCATCCGCAAGACCATCACGGACGCCGAGGTCGCGAAAGCGAAGAACTACGTCGCGCTGTCGTTCCCGTCCGAGGTGGAGACGACCGGTGACATCGCTTCCAAGCTCGCGGAACAGTTCATCTACGGCCTGTCGAACGGCTGGCTCGAGTCGTACGTCTCACGGATCGCCGGCGTCACCCCGGCGGAGGTGCGCCGCGTGGCGAGCCAGTACGTCGATCCGGAAAAGGTCGAGGTCGTCGTCGTCGGAGACCGGAGCAAGATTGAGGGGGAGCTGAAGGCGCTGAACCTGGGTCCGGTCAAGACCCTGTCGGTCGACGAGCTCTTCGCGGCCGAGAAGAAGTAGCTCTCTTCCGGGGATAATCCCCTCCGGGAAACCCGATGGCGAAGTCGATCGTCAAAAAACTGCTTCTCGCCGTTTTGAGCGCCGTCGTCCTCCTGGTGTCCATCTTCGTCTGGAGAATCGGGCCGAGGAACGTCCTGGGAATGCTCCGATACGACCAGCGGCGCGAAGGCGATCTCTTGGTCGGCCACTCCGCCCCCGACGTCTCGCTCTATGCGCTCGACGGGCGAACGCGGGTGCGACTGGCGGACGAGATTGGTGTGAAGCCGGTGGTGATCATCTTCGGCAGCTACACCTGACCGCCGTTCCGGCGCTCGGTCGAGCGGGTCCAGAAGACGTACCGGCAGTATCGGGACCGCGCCCGCTTCCTGACCGTCTACATCAAGGAAGCGCACCCGCTCGACGAATGGCAGATGGAGTCGAACGAGAAGGAAAGCGTCTGCTACCCGCAGCCGAGGACGCTCTCGCAGCGGGTCGCGATCGCCAACGATTTCGTGAAGCGCTTCCATTACGAGATCCCGATCGCCGTCGACGACATGGACAATCGCGCGAACCAGCTCTACGCCGGCTGGCCGGAGCGCTTCTACATCGTCGACGAGGGCGGCAAGATCGTCTTCAAGGGCAAGCCGGGACCATTCGGGTATCACCCGGAAGAAGTGGAGAAGTGGCTCGCGAAGAGATTTCCGTCCGGGAGTCAACGAGCGTCCGGAGGCTCGCCCCCGCTTTAAACCGTCCATGCGCACGCCCGTTCCGGTCATCCTCAATCGCTCCTCGGGAAGCGTCGAGGACCGTGACGCGGGCGACCGCCTCCGCGAAGCGTTCCGCTCCGCGGGAACGGAGGCGAACGTGCAGCTCGCGTCGAGCGGCGAGGAGGTCGTCGCCCTGGCGCGACGCGCGGCGTCCGGACCGAGCGAAGTCGTCGTCGCCGGAGGGGGCGACGGCACGATCAGCTCCATCGCATCGGTTCTCTCGGGAGGCGAGAAGGCGCTCGGCGTTCTTCCTCTCGGGACGTTCAACCACTTCGCGAAGGACCTGAAGATTCCTTTCGACACCGAAGCGGCGGCGCGTACGGTCGTCGAGGGCCGCGTCGTCCGCGTCGACCTCGGAGAGGTCAACGGCACGGTTTTCGTCAACAACTCGAGTCTCGGCCTCTATCCCCGGATCGTGCGGCATCGGGACGATCTGCGCGAACGGTTGGGGCGGGGGAGGTGGCCGGCGTTCGCGTGGGCGACTGTGCATGCACTCCATCGCCATGCACCGATCGACGTTCTTCTCTCGATCGACGGCCGCGAAATCCGGCGGCGGACCCCGTTCGTCTTCGTCGGGAACAACGTCTACGAGATGCGGGGCTTCGACATCGGCAGCCGCGATCGACTCGACCGCGGAGAGCTGTCTCTGTACCTCGCTCCTGGCGCGCGGCCGCTCGATTTGCTCTTCCTGGGTATACGCGCTTTTTTCGGCCGCCTGCGCGCCGGGACCGACTTCGAAGCGCTGCGGACGACGGAGGTCCGGATCGACACGCGGGCCGGCCGGGCCCCCGTCGCAGTCGACGGCGAGATCTCCGTCCTGGACACGCCGCTTCGCTATCGGGTGCGCCCGCAGGCCCTCCGCGTCCTCGTGCCGCGCACAGCTGAGGACGCAAAGCCGGCATGAGAACGCTGCTTCACGTCTCCGACCTGCACTTCGGCCGCGTCGATCCGGAGACGCTCGATCCGCTCGTCGCGGCCGCGGAGATCATCCATCCCGACCTCGTGATCGTCTCCGGCGACCTGACGCAACGGGCGCGGCGCGCGGAGTTCCGCGCGGCCCGCGCCTTCCTCGCGACTCTGCCGAAACCCCAGATCGTCGTTCCCGGAAACCACGACGTGCCGCTCTACAACGTTCTCTTCCGCTTCGTGCGGCCGCTCGAGACCTACCGGCGATACGTCACGGACGATCTCGAGCCTTTCTACCAGGACGACGAGATCGCGGTCATCGGCATCAACACCGCGCGCTCTCTCACTTTCAAAAGTGGACGCATCAACGAGCGCCAGGTCGCTCGCGTGCGGGAGCGGCTCTGCGCGCTTCCCGAAGAGACCACCCGTATGATCGTCACGCACCACCCCTTCGACCTGCCGGAGGGTCGCGCGAGCACGGACCTCGTGGGCCGAGCCCGGATGGCGATGGAGACTTTCGTCGAATGTGGCGCCGACGTCATCGTCTCCGGGCACCTGCACGTGTTCCACACGGCTCACACGTCGATCCGCTACAAATTGCCGGGGCGCTCGGCCCTCGTCGTCCAGGCGGGAACCGCGACCTCGAGCCGGGAGCGTGGAGAACCGAACTCTTTCAACGTGCTCCGGGTCGAGCGTCCGCAGATCTCCGTCGAACGTTTCGTCTGGCAGCCGCTCGAGCGCCATTTCGCACCGGCCGCGGTCGAGACCTTTCAACGAACCGATCAAGGATGGGAGCGCGTTTCCCCAAAGGACAGTGGAGTAAAGACCGAGGGCTGAGTCCTCGGATACAATCCGCCCGGCTTTTTCGTCGAGAGGTGCCGGCGATGTCCGAAGCTGCTCGGAGCCGTTTCGGCGCGACGCTGCGCCGCGACGTCTGGTGGGTCGAGATTCTGCCGGTCATCGCGCTCCTCGGTCTCTTCGCGATCTACGCCACCGCGCGGGCTTTCGAGGGGCACTTCTTCGAGTGGGGACCCTACATCTCGCCCTTCTACTCCCCGCTCATCGACCGCGATCACCGCTGGTGGCCGTTCTCGCCGGCGCTTCTGATCCTCGGCGGTCCTCTGGGATTCCGCGCGACCTGTTACTACTACCGCAAGGCCTACTACCGTGCGTTCTTCCTCGATCCGCCGGCGTGCGCGGTCGGCGAAGGACGCCGCGGCTACCGCGGAGAGACCGCCTTCCCATTCGTGTTGCAGAACCTCCACCGTTTCTTTCTCTACCTCGCGATTCTCTTCCTCGGGTTTCTCTGGTACGACGCGATCCGGTCGTTCCGGTTCGACGGCCGGTTCGGCGTCGGAGTCGGATCGCTCGTCCTGACGGCGAACGTCGTCCTTCTGACGTTCTACACGTTCTCGTGCCACTCGCTGCGCCACCTCCTGGGGGGGCAGGTCGACTGCTTCTCCTGCTCGGCGTCGGGCCGCACCCGTCACCGCTTCTGGAGCTGGGCGAGCGCGCTGAACGAGCGGCACATGCTCTTCGCCTGGATGAGCCTCGTTTCCGTCGGCCTCGCCGATCTCTACGTGCGCGAGCTCGCGTGCGGCGCGATCCGCGATCTGCGTCTGCTCTGATGAGCCCTCCATACGAAACCCATGAGCACGATGTCCTCGTCGTGGGCGCCGGAGGCGCGGGCCTGCGCGCCGCCATCGAGGCGCTCGCGCGCGGGGCGAGCGTCGGAGTCGTCTGCAAGTCGCTGCTCGGCAAGGCCCACACGGTCATGGCGGAAGGGGGCATCGCCGCGGCGATGGCGAACGTCGATCGCGCGGACAGCTGGCGCACGCACTTCCGCGACACGATGCGCGGGGGCAAGTACCTGAACAACTGGCGGATGGCGCAGATCCACGCACAGGAGGCACCGGACCGCGTCCGGGAGCTCGAGCAGTGGGGCGCTCTCTTCGACCGAACTCCCGACGGCGACATCCTCCAGCGGGCATTCGGCGGTCACTCGTTCAAGCGTCTCTGCCACGTCGGCGACCGCACCGGGCTCGAGATGATCCGCACCCTTCAGGACCGGGGAGTGCAGATGGGCTTTCACGTGTACATGGAGTGCGCGATCACGCGCCTCCTGAAGGACGGCGACCGGGTCTGCGGCGCCGTCGGGTACTGGCGCGAGCAGGGACGTTTCGTCGTGTTCCGGGCGAAGTCGGTCGTGCTCGCGACCGGGGGCATCGGCAAGGCCTGGAAAATCACGTCGAACTCCTGGGAATACACCGGCGACGGCATGGCGCTCGCCTACGATGCGGGGGCGGAGCTCCTCGACATGGAGTTCGTCCAGTTCCATCCGACGGGCATGGTCTGGCCGCCGGGCGTACAGGGCCTTCTGGTCACCGAGGCGGTCCGCGGAGAGGGAGGCGTGCTCCGCAATCGCCTGGGCGAGCGATTCATGGAGCGCTACGACCCGGAGAAGTTGGACCTCTCGACCCGCGACGTCGTCGCCCGCGCGATCTACACCGAGGTCCGGGAGGGGCGGGGCACCGAGCACGGCGGCGCGTACCTCGACATCTCGCAGAAGCCGGCGGACTACGTGAAGCGCAAGCTCCCGAGCATGTACCACCAGTTCTTGGAGCTCGCCGACGTCGACATCACGAAGGGGCCGATGGAAGTCGGACCGACCTGCCATTACATGATGGGCGGCGTGCGCGTGGACGCGGAAACGGCGGAGACGACCGTGCCTGGCCTGCATGCGGCGGGAGAGGTTGCGGCGGGGCTCCACGGGTCGAACCGGCTGGGTGGCAACTCCCTTTCCGACCTGCTGGTTTTCGGCCGGCGCGCCGGGCTGGCGGCGGCCGAAGCGGCCGACCGAGCCCGGTGGGGCCCTTTGGACGACGCGCAGATCGAGGAGGCGACGAGAGAGATGCTCGCCTTCTTCGAGCGGCCGGAAGGGGAGAGCCCGTACTCGATTCACCGGGAGCTGACCGACACGATGCACAACCTCGTCGGGATTTTCCGCAACGAAGAGGACCTCGAACGCGGTCTCGCGAAGATCCGCGAGCTCCAGGACCGCGCCGGCCGGGTCCGTGTCGAAGGATCGAGGCTCTTCAACCCCGGCTGGCATCTGGCGCGCGACCTGAAGGCGATGCTGACGGTCTCCGAGGCGGTCGCGCGGAGCGCGCTCGCCCGCAAGGAGAGCCGCGGCGCGCACAGCCGCACGGACTTCCCGAAGAGCGACCCGAAATGGGGCAGGAAAAACCTCGTGGTCTCGCGCCGCGGTGATGCGATGGATCTCGCGGAGCGCCCGATCCCGGAGCTGCCGTCGGATCTCGCGGCCCTGCTGGCCGAGGGGAGCTGAGCAGTGGCCGAAGCTCTCCTGAAAGTCTTCCGCGGGACGGGCGAGGGAGGCCTGCTCGTCGAGTACCGGGTCCCCGTCGCGCCCGGGATGGTCGTTCTCGATGCGCTCCACTACATTCAGGGCTACCTCGCGCCGGACCTCGCGGTGCGCTGGAACTGCAAGGCAGGCAAATGCGGCTCCTGTTCGGCGGAAGTCAACGGCCGCCCGCGACTCACGTGCAAGACCCGGATGGACTCTCTTCCGCTCGATCAGCCGGTGGTCGTGTCGCCGATGAAGGCGTTTCCCGTCATCCGCGACCTGGTGACGGACGTCTCCTGGAACTACGAAGTCAACCGCAAGATCCCGCCGTTTTCCCCGCGCCCAGGCACCGACTGGAAGATGTCGCAAGCCGACGTCGACCGCGTGCAGGAGTTCCGCAAGTGCATCGAGTGCTTCCTCTGTCAGAACGTCTGCCACGTTCTGCGGGACCACGGAAAGAAACGGGAGTTCGGCGGCCCCCGTTTCTTCGTGCGGGTCGCCGCGCTCGAGATGCACCCTCTCGACGGTGCGTCCCGGACCAAGCTCCTGAAGGAGGAGCTCGGCCTCGGCTATTGCAACATCACCAAGTGCTGTACCGAAGTCTGCCCCGAGGACATCCACATCACGGACAACGCGATCATTCCGCTGAAGGAGCGCGTCGTCGACGACTTCTACGATCCGGTCGGGAAGCTTCTGCGCAAGATCTTTGGTCGGAAGTGAGAAATTGGGAGGCGTCATGGTGGAACATCAGCTGAAGACCATTTCGAGAGAGGCGATCCCCGAGGCCACCGCCAAGGCGGACTGGTACCGGTTGTTGAACGAGCCCGGGGAAGCGGAATCGATCTGCCGTGACGTGCTGGCCGTCGATTCCGGGGAGCAGACGGCCCTGCGACTTTTGGGGCTCGCGATCACCGACCAGTTCAGCGGGACGCCCTCGGACCGCCGCGCGGAAGCGGAGGCGGTGTTCCAGAAGCTCGAGGATCCTTACGAGCGGCTGTACTTCGCCGGCATCGTCCGCGAGCGGTTCGCGAAGGCGCAGCTCGCCGCAGGCCGCCCTCCGCACACGATGATCGTGCTCTTCGAAGACGCGCTCAAGTGGTTCGAGGAGGCCGAGAAGATCCGACCGGCAGGCAACGACGAAGCGATCCTGCGATGGAATCGCTGCGTGCGGATCTTGAACAACATGGCCGTTTCGGATCGCGAGCGCGAACACGCGCACTTCGAGCCGAGAGACAGCCCGCCGCTCTGAGAGAAACACGCGGAGTTGGAAAGCTCCTGGATCGTTTAGACTGCCGAGCGATGCTCAAAGTGAAGGGGATGCGCGATGCGGCCCCCGGAAAACGGCTCTTCGTGATC
>WNGB01015682.1_pt1 | contig 20064 bp, 13 predicted proteins | sample 5400681 | NCBI WGS metagenome assembly WNGB01 (sample SAMN13153367, study PRJNA577476) | soil metagenome | isolation source: 115 cm soil or saprolite under grassland replicate 2 | place: USA:California | collected 2016-06-15
CAATGGCGGCCACACGTCGAGCAGTTGGCTGGCAGGTGTTCAGGCTGGGTTCAATTATCAAGTCGGCTGGGTGGTTTGGGGCATTGAGGCGCAAGGCAGCTGGACGAAGCTCGAAGGCTCCAACGTAAATCCGCTCGCTCCCTTCTTAACGGACCATTCCAAGACCGATAACCTCGGCACCATCGCGGGACGTCTGGGCGCCGCATGGGATCGCGCGTTGCTCTATGTGAAGGGCGGCGGCGCCTGGGCCCATGACACGTTCTGGACGACTTCGGCGTTCTGCAACACCGTAACCTGTCAGACTCTGACTGAAACCCGCTGGGGCTGGATGGTGGGCGTCGGCGTCGAATACGCCTTTCTCGACAATTGGTCGGTGAAGCTCGAATACGACCATTTGGACTTTGGAACGCGCCGCGAGACCCTTGCCCCCGTCTGCACGGGCTGCGGGCCGTTCGAGTATGATGTCCGGCAGAGGATCGACTTGGTCAAAGTCGGCCTGAACTATCGCTTCGGCTATAGCCCGGTCGTCGCCAAGTACTGATTGCTAACACGTCAATCGTCGAGAAGCCTTGGCCGGCGCTGCTACGCGGTCGTTCTTAAACCGTGCTCTCGGACTCGACCGGGCTGATGCGATGGCCGCGCCAGACCAAGCCGGTGCCGAGCCAGCCGAGAAACCAGAGCACGGGCAGCAGCAGGTCGCGCAGCATCCAGGCGAGCGGGCGCTATCTGGTCATTCACGGCGACCATTTCGACCTGGTGGTCACGCAGGCGCGCTGGCTCGCACTGCTCGGCAACAAGGCCTACGACCTCGCGATCTCGGTCAATCGCGTCTTCAACACGCTGCGTCGGCGGCTGGGCTTTCCCTACTGGTCGCTGTCGCAATGGGCGAAGTTGAAGGTGAAGAAGGCGGTGAACTATATCGGCGAATTCGAGCGGGCCCTGGTCGAGGAGGCGCACCGTCATGCGGCCGATGGCGTGATCTGCGGCCACATCCATCATGCCGTGATCCACGACGAGTTCGGCATCCGCTATATCAATTGCGGTGACTGGGTCGAGAGCTGCACGGCGGTGGCGGAACACTCCGACGGACGGTTCGAAGTGTTGCTGTGGACCGACGCAGCGCGCGCGCAGGACTGCGAACGCGGGCCTGCAGCCGGCCGACGATGACGTCGAAATTGCAGCCTGACGGCTCTTGCCGGGGAGGGTGTCCCGGCGCTACCGTCCGCCGCAATGGCGCAATCGCCCGACACCAACCTACCTACTGCTGATGATGTCGACGCAGCAGCGCAGCGCTTGGCCGGCGTCGCCTTGCGTACGCCGCTGGTGACCTCGCCGGTGCTCGATGCGCTCATCGGCGCGCGCGTGTTTCTCAAGGCGGAAACGTTGCAGCGCACCGGCTCGTTCAAGTTCCGCGGCGCCTACAACAAGCTCTCCACCATCCCGCCGGCGGAGCGCGCCGCCGGCGTGGTCGCGTTCTCCTCGGGCAATCACGCCCAGGGCGTCGCCGCGGCTGCGCGGCTGCTCGGCATGCCGGCCGTCATCGTGATGCCGTCGGATGCGCCGCGGCCGAAGCGGGAGCGCACCGCGGCGCTGGGCGCCGAGGTCGTGCTCTATGATCGCGCCCGCGAGGACCGCCAGGCGATCGCCCGCGACATCGCCGAGCAGCGCCACGCGGCGCTGGTGCCGCCCTACGACGATCCGTTCGTGATCGCCGGGCAGGGCACGACCGGCCGCGAGATCGTCGAGGATCTGGCCCGGCTCGGATTGGCGCCCGACGTGGTCGCGGTGACGGCGTCGGGCGGCGGACTGACGGCGGGGATCGCGCTCGCGGTCAAGGCCCGCGTGCCGCAGGCGCGCCTGTTCACCGCCGAGCCCGCCGGCTTCGACGATCATGCCCGCTCGTTCAAAAGTGGGAAAAGGGAACGCAACGCGGCGCTCACGGGCACCATCTGCGATGCGCTGATGGCGCAAACGCCCGGCGAGCTCACCTTCGCCATCAACCGCGTGCTGGTCGGCGAGGGCGCCGTGGTGAGCGACCAGGAGGTGGCGGCGGCCGTCGCGTTTGCGTTCCGCGAGCTCAAGCTCGTGGTCGAGCCGGGCGGAGCGGTCGCGCTCGCCGCCCTCATCGCCGGCAAGATCGACGTGAAGGGCAAGGTCGCGGTCGCGGTGCTCTCCGGCGGCAATGTCGATCCGGAGCTGTTCTATCGCCTGGTGGCGTAGTCTGCCGTCCGTCACGTGAACAGCGCGATCCGTTCCTCGTCGGACATGGCCTTGAGCGCGGCGAGCGGATCGCTCGGCGTGGGCCGCGGCATCGGTTTGGTAGCCGGCCGGATGGGCGCGGCGGGCGCCGCGATCGCCATTGCGGCCGCGATGGGGACGGCTGCCCCCGTCACTTGCGGGAGAGTTGCTGCCGCCTGCGGCGCCTCGGGTTGCAGCATTGCGGCCGGTTGCTCGCATGCGGGCGGCTGGTCGGGCGCTGCTTCGGGGACGGCCGCGAACAGCTCCTCCTCGATGTCGGTCATGGTGTCGACCGGCGTCAGCTGAGCCGCCGGTTCCGGAGCGGATGCGGGCTGCGTCGCCACGCCGACGGTCACCGGCAGGGGCTCGAGCAGGAAATCGGCGAGCTCCGCCGACGGCGTCTCGGCCGGCGGTGCGTCGGGCACCGGAGGGGGCATTGTGGCGCCCGGCGCCGGCGACGCCTGCGCCTCGGGTGCGGGGCTCGCCGCCTCATCCGGCACGAGATCCGCAGGCGCGGGCGCAGGCGTCGACGCGGATGGTTCAGCATCCGGCCGCGACACCGCGGTTTCCCATGCGGCCGACAGCATATCGGTTTCGCCTGGGAGCTCGGGCGCGGGCGGCGGCGCTTGAGCCTCGGTCGCGGCCGGCGCCTCCGGTGGCAGCTCGACCGTGACGTCGGCCATGGCCGGCGGGATGGCTAGGGGCTCGGTCTCAACTGAGAATTGTTCAACCGATATGATCGGTTCCGGCTCGTTTTCGTTGCCTTGCAGTTCCGCTTCCAGCTCTGCGGTGGGCGTCGACAGCGTCCCGATCCCCGGCGCCTCCTCGGCCGGGGCCACCGCGGGTCGCTCGATCGAAGGCTCGGCCGGCGCTTCTGGCAGGTCATGGACGGGTGCGGCAACAGGCGGCTGCGCCGCTTCCTCCTCGGGCAGCATCACGGCGGGAGCGGATGCGGCGATCGGCGCATCCGGCGAGGCTTGGCCCGCAGCTTCGACCGGTCCCTCCAAGTCGGATGGCGCGGCGCCGCCGACATCGAGTTCCGGCGCGCTCTCGACCGCGGGCAGGGGCTCCATGAACGAGCGCTCGTCAGAGCCGCTCGCCTGCTCGTCCGTGGGCGCCGCAAGCGCCGTGGCGGCCGGTTCGAGCTCGGCCGCGATGGATTCGGGTCGATCGACGGCGGGTGCGTCGCTTACAATTTCGAGCGACCCGGTCTGCGGCGACGGCAACAGGGCCGCTTCCGCTGTTTCGCTTCCGCGCCCGAGGACCTCGCTCGCAGGTTCAGGCGCCGTCGGTTGCGGTTCGGCTGCTGTCGACCCAGTCGCGTCGTGGTCCGGCGGCAGGACCGCCGCAGTTGCGGGATCGGTCGCGCGCTCGGTCGCGTTCTCGGGCGTTGCCGCTGCCAATTCGGGCGACGGCTCCGTTGGGGATTCGACGGTCTCGGTTGTCTGCGCGGCGATCGGAACGGGCGCGAGCTCGACCGCGATCGGCTCGAGCTCGATCTGTGCAGGCGGCGCGTTGTCGAGCACCGGCTGCTCGACTGGCGTCGCGACCAGCGGCGCAAGCTCGAGCTCGGCCATGTCAGCAGGCGACTCTTCTATCGTCGCCGCGGGCACTGAGTCCGGCTGCGCCGGCGCGGTCAGGGCTGGCTCCGACATCTGGTCGGACACGGGGAGGTGATGCTCCTGCACGGATGCATCGGCTGCCTCAAATGCGGGCGTGTCTGTGACGGACGGCTCGAACGCGGCTTCGACTACGATCGGAGCAAGCTCGAGCTCGCCGGCCGGCGCGTCGGCCGCGGGCTGCACGGCGGGCACCACCGCAAGCGGCTCGAGCTCGAGCTCAACGGCTTCAACCTGTGGATCGGCCGGTTCCCATTGCGGCTCGGCCGCGGTCCCGGCGACGGCGAGCGGCTCGGCAAGGTCCGCCATTACGGCGTGTTCCGGCGAAGTGGAATCAGCGCAAGCGGCCAACTCGGTCTGCTCCCTCCCCCCTTGTGGGGGAGGGGTGGGGAGGGGGGTGATGCGTGTTGGCAGCGCTGGCGCTACGGTCGCGACCTCCGCGGCCGGGGCTTCTGCGATTGGCACGCTCGCCTGCGGCTCAAGCGGTGGAGGGGCAAGTTCCGCCGTCTCGTCGACCGCGGAGGGCACGGGGGTGAGGTCACGCTTCGGCCCGACGAAATCGACCGGCTCGGTTTCGAATCCGTGAGGGGCGGCACTTTCCGCCGATTGCTGCTCTGCGCCGGCGCCCACCGGCATCGTGGTGGTCTCGGCCTCGACCTTCGCATCGGCGAGTTCCGGCGGAGCATCAGCTAACGCTTGCACGTGGGTCTCGGCCGGTGGCGTCGCAACCTCCGGCTCGACTGCGGCGTGCTCCGTGCCTTGATCGGCGGGCGCGCCAGCACTTTGCGACTTGGCCGCCTCGGCAATTCCACTCGCTGCGGCGTGGATGCCGGCATCATGCTCATGGCCTGTCGGTGGCGAATGACCGGCAGCCGCGTCGTCTCCCTGGGTCGCGGCTGGCGTGCTTTCCGCGCAGCTGTCGAGCATCGCATTGATGCGGCGCTCGAGATGTTGCAGCACCTCGCCGAGCTTGTGCGCACGCTGGTCGTTCGGGTCGCGCAGCGCGGAGGCCGCAAGGATCGAGGCGGCGAGCGCGTCGATCTGGTCGCAGGTCGAGGGGTCGAGACCGCGCTCGCGCATGGTCCATGCCACCTCCTGGATGCGCTCGGCGGCGGCGAAGACGTCGGGCGCGGGCGGCGCGGGCTCCGCGACCTGGCCGCGCCCCGCTTCGGGATGGAACTCGGCGACCTCGGCGCGCGTTTGCGCGATCGCCTTCGCCATGTCCAGGAGTTCCCCGCGAAAGCTCTGATAGGCCTCGCGGCCGCGCTCGCCGCGAATCACCGCCTCGATGCGCTCGATGGCGTCGAGCACGAGCCTGGTATCGGCGTTGCGGTTGCGCCGCGCATATTCCTGCAGGAACCAGCGGCCGCGCGCGCTCTCCATGACGGTCGCGCAGATAGCGTCATAGTCGCCCTGCGCCGGCAGCGCGGGCGGGACTGTGGATAACGCAAAGGGCTCGTCCGGCATGGCGTAAAGGATTACCAGATTCTACGATCAGCACGATCGGTCCCCTGAGCGCAATCGGCTTGATGCCAGGTAATCCCCAGATACTCACAGGCGAGTCATTTGCGTGGCGGCTCGCGGCCTTTTACGCGGCGCTGTGTGTGGCGCTGGGCGTGCAGTTGCCGTTTCTGCCGGTCTGGCTGTCAGCCAAGGGGCTCGATGCCGGCGAGATCGGCGTCGTGCTGGCGATTCCGATGATCGTGCGGGTGTTCGCCATCCCGGTGGCGACGCGCGCCGCCGACCGGCGCGAGGCGTTGCGGGCGGCGATCGTGGTGGCGGCGACGGTGGCGGTCGCCGGTTACGTGATGGTCGGGCTCGCCGGCGGGGCGCCGGCCATCATGGCCGCCTTCGCGCTCGCCTCCGCGTTCTACACGCCGATGATGCCGCTGGCCGACGCCTATGCGCTGCGCGGCTTGAGCCAGCAGGGCCGCGCCTATGGGCCGGTGCGGCTCTGGGGCTCGGCAGCCTTTATCGCCGGCAGCTTCGGCGCCGGCGTGCTGCTCGACGTCATCGCTGCGCGCGACCTGATTTGGTTGATCGTGGCCGCGATGGTGCTGACCATGGCTGCCGCCGGCGCGCTCGCCCCACTCGGTCCGGGCGGCCTCGGCGCGCCGGCGACGTCGCCATCCGCAAAGACGCTTTGGCGCGATCCCGCGTTCCTCGCGGTCGCGGCGGCGGCGAGCCTGATCCAGGCGAGCCACGCCATCTATTACGGCTTTGCCACCCTCGACTGGCAGGCGGCCGGCCTCGACGGCGTGACGATCGGCGCCCTGTGGGCGCTCGGCGTGCTCGCCGAGATCGTGCTGTTTGCGGTGTCGGGACGCCTGGCGGTCGGCCCGACCGCGCTCGTTCTGATCGGCGCGGCCGGCGCACTCGCGCGCTGGGTCGCCATGGCGCTCGATCCGCCGTTCGCGCTATTGCCGGCGCTGCAATGCCTGCATGCGCTCTCGTTCGGCGCCACCCATCTCGGCGCGCTCGGCTTCATTGCACGCGCGGCGCCCGCGGCTCTTGCGGCGAGCGCGCAAGGCTATCTCGCGGTCGCGCAAGGGCTGGTCATGGCCGCAGCGATGGGGCTCGCGGGCGTGCTCTATGCGCGCTTCGGTAGCCTCGCCTATGGGGCGATGGCGCTGATCGCCGGTGCCGGCGGCCTCGCCGCGCTCGTCGCCCATCGATTGGGGCGGTCTCAGGATCAGAGGTCAGTAATCAGTAATCAGTAATCAGTAATCAGTGGCCGCCAATCGCAGCAGCGCGATTTCGCGTCTGACTACTGACTACTGATTTCTGATTCCTGTCACCGGCAGGTGGGATACATGGCGGCGAGCTCGCGGCCGGTGAGATATTTCATGCGCGGCGATAGCCCGCCCTGCTTCGCGAGCCAGCCGCGGACATCCTCCGGATAGATTTCCATCAGCAGCTTGGTGGCGACCGCGCTCGTCACCGGCCGCCCGTTGCTGTCGGGACGCCAGGCGGCATGGAACCCGAGCCGCGCGCGCGGCGTGACGCAGATGCGCTCGCGCGGGATCACGCCCAGCACCATGGTGCAGGCCGACAGGCAGGGGCCGTCGATGATGACTTTCTCGCCCGAGCTTCGCAGCGCCACCAGGTTTTCGAGATAAGGACCGATCTGGCCGCCCGGATCCGCCTTGATTCGCACCGCTGCCGGCGCAGCCGAAACCCCCGACGCCGCCATGGCGGCGCCCAAAACGAGCGCAGCAAACCGCATGAGACCCCTCTCCGTGCTTCCCCAGGTCTTCTTCTACGAGACTACCAGCACAGTGCAGGAGCCTTTTGAAACGGTAAATGTGTAGTAAATGTGGAGCGCCCCGGCGGGTTTGGCCCGATTGGGAGACGAATTTTCCACTCATTCGACGTGGTTAATCGACCTTCGCCGCCGACGCCTTGACCAGCGCCGCCCATTTCGGGGCTTCGTCGGCGATGAAAGCCGCGAAATCCTCCGGCGAGCCGACCTTTGCTTCGGCGCTGAACCTGGCGAAATTGGTCCTGATCTCGGCGGATTGCAGGCCGTTGTTGATCGCGCCGTTGAGCTTGCCGATGACCGACGCCGGTGTGCCCGCCGGAGCGAGCACGCCGGTCCAAGACGCCGGCGGAAATCCGGGATAACCGCTTTCGATCATGGTCGGCACATCCGGCAGCGCCGGCATGCGTTGCGGGCTCATCACCGCCAGCGCGCGCACCTTGCCGGACTGAACGTGCGGCAGCAGCGTGGTGGCGCCCTCGATGGTCACCTGCATCTGCCCGGCCAGCAAATCGGTCATCGCCTGGGCGGCGCCCTTGTAGGGGACGTAGAGGATGTCGGTTCCGGTTACGACCTTGAACAATTCGCCGACCAGGTGCGGCGGCGTGCCGATGCCGGCGCCGAAATTCAATTTGCCCGGATTGGCTTTGGCATGGGCGATGAATTCCTTGAGCGTATTCGCCGGCACCGTGGCGGCGATGCCGAGCACGAACGGCACCCGCGACACCAGCGCGATCGGCGCGAAGCTCTTGATCGGATCGTAATCGACGGTCTTGTACAGCGCCGGCGCAATGCCGAGCGTCGCCGAGCTTCCGTACAGCAAGGTGTAGCCGTCGGGCTCCGCCACGGCGACGGCTTTTGCCGCGATGGTGCCGCCGGCGCCGGCCCGATTGTCGATCACCACCTGTCCCAAGCTCACCGACACCTGCTGCGCAACCAGCCGCGCCACGTAGTCGGTCGGCCCGCCCGGCGGGAACGGCACGATCAGCTTGATCGGCCGCTCCGGATAGGTCTGCGCGGCGGCCGGGCCGGCGGCGAGCGACAAGCCGATCACAAAGATCGTGGGTAGGATCCTTCGTCTGGTCATCACGGCTCGCCTCCGGCGACGCTGCTCACTCGATCTTGATGTTCGTCGCCTTAACGATGTCGCCCCATTTGCGCGCCTCGGCGGCGAGGAACGCGCTGAACTCCCGTGGCGAACCGATATTCGGCTCGACGTTGAATTTTGCCAGGCTCTGCTTCATGGCCGGCGACTTTAGGCCTTCGTTGATTGCAGCGTTGACCTTGCCGACGAATTCGGGCGGCGTGCCGGCCGGCGCCACCACGCCGGTCCAGAACGTCAGTACGTAATCGGGATAGCCGCTCTCGATCATGGTCGGGACATCCGGCAGATCGGGGCTGCGGGTCTTGCCGGTGACGGCGATTGCCCTCGCCTTGCCGTCGCGAATATGGGGAAGCAGAGACCCGATGCCGTCGATCATCATCTGAATTTGACCCCCCACCAGGTCGGTCATGGCCTGGGACATGCCCTTATAGGGGACGTAGACGATGTCGGCTCCGGTGGTGAGCGTAAACAACCCCCAGGCGATGTGGGGAGGCGAGGCGACGCCGGCGCCGTTGTGCAACTTGCCCGGATTGGCCTTGGCATAGGCGACCAGCTCCTGCACCGTTTTCGCCGGCACGCCGGCATTTATCGCCACCACCATCGAGCCGATCGAGACCGCGGCGACCGGAGCGAAGCTCTTGACCGGGTCGTAGTCGAGGTTCTTGAACACCGCCGGGCCGATCGAAAGCGACGTGGTGCTGCCGTACAGCAACGTGTAGCCGTCCGGCGCCGCGGTCGCCGCCGCCCGCGTGCCGATGGTGGCGCCGCCACCCGCGCGATTGTCGACCACCACGGTCTGCCCGAGCCGCGACGAGATATCGTTGGCGACCAGCCGGGCGATGGTGTCGGGCGGTCCGCCTGCCGGGAACGGCACGATCAGCTTGATCGGGCGGGTAGGGTAGGACTGCGCGCCGGCGTCGATGGGACCGAGGCCGACGCAAACGGCCGCGATGGTAATCAGAAGAATTCGCCTGCTGCTCATGCTCGCCTCTCAATCGATCTTGATGTTGGCCGCCTTCGCGACGCTCACCCATTTCTGCGTCTCCGCGGCGAGAAAGGCCGCGAAGTCCCGCGGCGAACCGGGCCGGACCTCCGCGCCGAGCTTGGCGAAGGCTGCCGCCACCTCCGGCGCCGTCAGGCCCTCGTTGATCGCCGCATTGAGCCTGTTGATGATGCTGGCCGGCGTGCCAGCCGGAGCGACCACGCCGATATAGGTCAACACCACGTAGTCGGGCACGCCGCTCTCGATCATGGTCGGCAGGGCAGGGACGAGCGGGTTGCGGGCCTCGCTCGACACCGCGAGCGCCCGCAGCGTCCCCTCCCGCATGAGCGGAAGAACGCCGCCGATGTCGCCGAAGAACATGTGCACCTGCCCGCCCAACACGCCGGTCACCGCATCGGCGGCGCCCTTGTACGGGATGTGCACGATGTCGATGCCGGTTTTCAGCTTGAACAATTCGGCCGCCAGGTGCGTGGCATTGCCGTGGCCGGCCGATCCGAAATTGAGCTTGCCCGGGTTGGCTTTGGCGTAGGCGACAAGCTCTGGGACCGACTTCGCCGCAAATGCCGGATGGACGACCAGCACTTCGTGATTTTGCGACAGCTTGGCGATCGGGACGAAGACCTTGCTCGGATCGTAGTCGCGATTGTTGGTCACGGCCGGCAGCACCACCAGCGTGCTGATGTTTCCGCACAGCAGCGTGTAGCCGTCGGGTTCGGCGCTCGCCACCGCCTTGGCGCCGAGCGCGCCGGCGGCGCCGGCGCGGTTCTCCACCACCACGGTCTGGCGCTTGCTGATCATTTCCGGTCTCCAGCGACGAAGCTCAATCGACCTTGACGCCGGTCTCGTTGGCGATCGCCGCCCATCGCGGCGCTTCGGTGGCGATGAAGGCGGCGAAATCCTGCGGCGAACCGATCTTCGCTTCCGCGCTCAGCCGCGCCAGGCCGGCCTGCGCTTCCTTGGATTTCAGGATATCGTTGACCGCGCCGTTGAGCTTCTCGACGATCGCGGCCGGCGTCCCGGCAGGCGCCAGCAGGCCCGACCAGAACGAGGCGATCAGCTTGGGATATCCGTTCTCGGCCGTGGTCGGCACCCCCGGGAGCAGCGGTGAGCGTGCTTCCGCCGCCACCGCCAGCGCCCGCAATTTTCCGGATTCGACATGGGGAAGCAGAATGGCGGTGGTCTCGAAGATCATCTGCACCTGGCCCGCGAGCACGTCGGTGACCGAGCGCCCGGCGCCCCGGTACGGGACATGCACGATGTCGACGCCCGCCATCACCTTCAACATTTCGCCGAGCAGGTGCGGTTGGGTGCCATGGCCGGACGATCCGAAGGTGATCTTGCCCGGATTGGCTTTGGCGTAGGCGACGAGCTCCGGCAGCGAATTCACCGGCATCGAGGGATGAACCGCCAGCATCTGCGGCGCGTAGATCACCATCGCGATCGGCGCGAAGCTCTTGATCGGATCATAGTCGAGGTTCTTGTAGATCGCGGCGGCGGTGACCAGCGGCCCCGGCGAGCTGAACAGCAGCGTATAGCCGTCGGGCTCGGCGACCGCGACCGACTTGGCGCCAACCGTCCCGCCGGCGCCGCCCGGACGATTCTCGATGATGACCGCCTGCCCGAGCGCGGTCGTCAGCCGGTCGGCGATGAGACGGAGGATGAACTCGGTCGGCCCGCCCGGCGCGAACGGAATGACGATCTTGATCGGGCGGCTCGGATAGGCTTGCGCGCCTGCGCGCCCGGCGGCGAGCGCGCCGCAGCCGAGCGCCACGACGGCAGACAAGAAATTCCGCTTGCTGAGCACCAGTGTCCTCCCTGGCGGCGGCCGTTTCATTCGACCTTGATGTTGGCCGCTTTCGCGACGGCCGTCCATTTCTCGAATTCGGCGGCAATAAGGGCGGCGAATTGCTGCGGCGACGCGATCTTCGGCGCCATGCCGAGCTTGGCCACGCTCGCCCGTATCTCCGCGGTCTGCAGGCTGGCGTTGATGGCGGCGTTGAGCTTGTCGACGATGGCCAACGGCGTGCCGGCCGGAGCGAGCACGCCATTCCAATAGGTCGCCAGGAATTCCGCATAGCCGCTCTCCGGCATGGTCGGCAGGCCGGGGAGCTCCGGCGCACGAGTCTCGCTGGTCACCGCTAAAGCCCTGAGCTTGCCGGCTTGCACGAACGGCAGGACGTTGCGGGTGTTGTCGATGAACATGTGCACTTGTCCCGCCACCAGATCGGTGATCGCGGGTGCCGAGCCGCGGTAGGGGACGTGCAGCATCTCGATGCCGGTTCGCTGCTTGAGCAGCTCGCCGAACAGGTGCGGGAGCGTTCCGGCCCCGGCCGACGCGTAGCTGATCTTTCCGGGATTTGCTTTTGCGTAGGCGATGAATTCCTGCACCGAATGTGCCGGGATGGTCGGATTGACCACCAGCAGGAACGGGCTCATGGCGATCGTCGCGACCGGGGCGAAGCCCTTGATCGGATCGTAGTCGAGGTTGCGGTAGATCGCCGGACTGGTGGTGAGCGGACCGGGCGAGGTGAACAGGAGCGTGTAGCCGTCCGGATCGGCTACCGCGACCGACTTGGCGCCGACAGTGCCGCCGGCTCCGCCCGGGCGATTCTCGACGATCACCGGCTGGCCGAGCGCGGCCGACAACCGGTCCGCGATCAAGCGAGCCATCACGTCGGCGCCGCCGGCCGGGAACGGCACGATCATCTTGATCACTTTGCTGGGGTAGGATTGCGCATCCGCATCGCCGGCGGCGAGCGCACCGAAGCTCGCCGCCACGATGGCAGCCAGGACGATCTGCTTGCCGGTCACCGCGTTCCTTCCTTGGGTGCAGGCCTGTATTAGCAACGGCTCTGCGGCCGCCTGCGTCCAGTCTAGCTCTGCTCTGGTCCGTGCAGTAGGCCCGCCTTCTCGTCGCCGGCTGCGAACGTGCCTGCTCACTCCATCTGGAAGCCGGTCGCCTTCACGATCGGGGCCCATTTCTGCATTTCGGCAGCGAGCAACGCCGCAAAATCCCGCGGCGATCCGCTGACCGGTTCGAAACCGAGCTTTGCCATGCTTGCCTTCAATTCAGCAGACTTCAGGCTCGCGTTGACGTCACGGTTGAGCCTGCCGACGACATCCGCGGCCATGCCCGCCGGACCGAAAATCCCGTAATAGGAAACCGACGTTACGCTGGGATAGCCGCTTTCGGCCATTGTCGGCACCTCCGGAAGGTCCGGGCTGCGGGTCGTGCTGGTGATGGCGAGAGCCCTGAGCTTGCCGTCCCGAATGAGCGGAAGCAGGGTCGCCACGGTCCCGATGTTCATGTGAATCCGTCCGCCCAGTACGTCGGTGATCGCCTGTGCGCCTCCTCGGTAGGGAATGCTGGCGATATCGGTTCCGGTCGCCACCTTGAACATTTCCCCGACCAGGTGGGGCTGCGTTCCCTGTCCGAAACCAAAATTCAGCTTGCCCGGATTTGCTTTCGCATAGCTGACGAATTCCTGCACCGATTTCGCCGGGACGCTCGATGCGATGACCAGCACATTGGAGCTGCTTGCGACCGTCGCAATCGCATCGAAGTCGTTGAGCGGATCGTAGGTGAAACTCTTATGGGCGAGCGGGACGATCAAGAGCGTGGGACTGTTGGAGAACAACAACGTGTAGCCGTCGGGCTCTGCGGCCAAGACGGCTTTCGTTCCGATCGACGTACCGCCGCCGGGCCGATTGTCGATGACCAAGGGCTGGCCAAGACGCGACGAGAAGCTTGGAGCAACGAGCCGGGCCAGCACATCGTTGGGCGAACCGGGCGTGTACGGGAGGATGAGCTTGATCGGTTTGCTCGGGTAGGATTGCGCATGGCCGGGGCCGACGTCGGGTACGCCGAAGCCGACCGCTAAGATCGCCGCCAAAAGGATTCGCCTGGCGATCATGGTTCGCCTCCCAATCTTCATGGCGGCTGTTCCGGCCACTACCGGCGACTCTATCGCGGTGTTGGCAGCGCGAGCAGGGCCTAATTGTCGCTATCACCCCCACAGCGCCGGCGTGGCCGGGTGGACGCGGCTTCCCTCGTAGACCAGCCCGTCCGGGCGGTCGCGGGCGAGCAGCAGCGGCCCGTCGAGATCGACCACGCGCGCACCTTGCGCAACCAGCACTGCCGGCGCCATGGCAAGCGAGGTCGCCACCATGCAGCCGACCATCAGATCGAAACCGAGCCGCTCGGCTTCCTTTGCCATGGCCAGCGCCTCGGTCAGCCCTCCGGTCTTGTCGAGCTTGACGTTGACCGCGTCGTACTTGCCGGCGAGCGCTGCGAGCGACGCTCTCCCGTGCACGCTCTCGTCCGCGCAGACCGGCAGCGGGCGGCGCATGCGCGCGAGCGCATCGTCGCGGTCGGCGGGCAGCGGCTGCTCGACCAGGGTGACGCCGGCCTGCGCGCAGGCAGCGAGGTTCCGGGCGAGATTTTCCGCGGTCCAGCCTTCATTGGCATCGACGATCAGCTCGGACCGCGGCGACGCGCGCCGCACCGCGGCGATGCGCGCCGCATCGTCGGCGCCACCGAGCTTGACCTTGAGCAGCGCGCGGTCGGCGGCCTTGGCGGCCGCCTCCGCCATCGCCTCCGGCGTTGCGAGCGAGATCGTGTAGGCGGTGGTGAGCGGCTTCGGTGCGGCAAGGCCGGCAAGCTCATGCGCCGGGCGGCCGGCGCGCTTGGCCGCCAGATCCCAGAACGCGCAGTCGAGCGCGTTGCGCGCCGCGCCCGCGGGCATCGCCTGCTGCAGGCTTTCGCGGTCGAGGCCGCTCGCGATCTTGGCGCCCATCGCCTCTATCGCCGCCGCAACCCCGTCGACCGTCTCGCCGTAGCGCGCATAGGGCACGCACTCGCCGCGGCCGCGATGCCGGCCGTCGGCAAGCTCGGCGACCACGACGATAGCCTCGGTCTTGGCGCCGCGGCTGATCGTGAAGGAGCCGGCGATCGGCCAGCGCTCGACGTGAACGCGCAGTAGGGTGGGCTGTTGCCGGTCCATCTTTGGTCGTTTCGGGCCGAGTATGCCGAATAGGGCGGCGAATTTCATGGCTCCCGCGTTGCTGGTACAATGCCTGGCAGCCGGCGGCGGCCGGCCATCCCGCAGGAGCACAACGATGTTGTGGCGTTTGGGCGTCTGGACGCAATCGGCGCTCCCCGCGACCTTGCTGCTGGCGCTTTGCGCCACGGCGGCCGGCGCGCAGACGGCGGGCGCCGACAAATCCGCGATCTACCTCTACCAGGGCGCCGATCGCGGTCAGCGCCTCATCGAGAAGGCGCGGGCGGAAGGCACGCTCACGCTCTACACCTCGATGGCGACCACGGAGTCGGGTCCGCTCGCTTTGGCCTTCGAGAAGAAATACGGCGTCAAGGTCCAGCTCTGGCGGGCGCTGAGCGAGAACGTGCTGCAGCGCGCGCTCACCGAGGCGCGCGGCGGACGCCCGGCCATGGACGTGGTCGAGACCAACGCGCCCGAGGTCGAAGCGCTGGGGCGCGAGCAGGCGGTCGCCGAGTTCTTCAGCCCGCACCTTTCCGACCTGCCGGCCTGGGCGACCCCGCCGCACCGCCGCTGGGCCAGCGACCGCGCCAATCTGTGGGTGGTCGGCTACAACACCGGCAAGGTCAAGCGCGAGGAGCTGCCCGCGACCTATGAGGGCTTCGCCGAGCCGAAATGGAAGGGACGCATCGCGCTCGAGGCGACCGACAGCGACTGGATGTATGGCGTGGTCAGCTTCATGGGCGAGCAACGCGGCGTCGAATTTTTCCGCAAGCTGGCCGCGCTCAAGCCGGACCTGCGCAAGGGCCATGCGCTGCTGGCGCAGCTCATTGCCGCCGGCGAGCTGCCGATCGGGCTCACCACCTATAGCGGCAATGCCGACTCGATCAAAAGCAAGGGCGGGCCGATCGACTGGACCGCGGTCACGCCGCTGGTCGGACGACCGCAGGCGCTGGCCGTCGCCAGGAACGCGCCGCATCCGCACGCGGCGCTGCTGTTCGTGGATTTCGTGCTGTCGCCGGAGGGGATGAAGCTGCTCAACGACATGGGGCGCGTGCCGTCGAGCCGCAGCCAGAAGACGCTGCTCGACCGCCATCAGCACGTCATGGTCGATCCGATCAAATGGACCGACGAGGCGCCGAGGTGGGAGAAGCTGTGGAGCGAGCTGTTCTTGAAGTAGGACGACGGGACGACAGACGACGGAAGTAGGCGCTACGGCGTAATCCGCCGTTCTTTCGAGTGGCGGGTTACGGCTTCGCCTAACCCGCCCTACCGGCTCCGTCCTCTGAAACGAAGCGAGCGCACTCATCGCGCGCCCGTCCGTGTCTCCCGTCCGTCAAAGCTTCAGTCGAAACGTCCCGCCGCGTGGGCGAGCATGGTGTAGACCTTGCCCGTCTCCGAGGTGAGATAGGTGCGCGCCACCACCTGGCCGCGGTCGTCGCGTGAAACTTCCTCGAGCAGGCGCTCGAACTCGACGATGTAGCGGTCGACGGTGCGCATGAATTCGCGGTCGCTGCGATACTTCCTGCGGATTTCCTCGAACGCCTTCTGGCCCTGCATGGTGTAGAGCTTGCGCGTGAACACGTTGCGCTCGCCGCGCTTGTAGCGGTCCCACAGATCGGCGGCCGCGTCATGGTCGATCATGCGCGCGATGTCGACCGCGAGCGAGTCGAGCGATTCGATGGTGTGGCGCTCGGGGCGCTGGGCGTCCGCTGCGGGATCGCGCGGCGGCTCGCGCGGCGCAGCCGGCTGTGCCGGCTCGGGCTCCTGCGAGGCGCGGGTGAGAAGGTCGGAGAGCCAGCCGGTGCGCCCGCCTGGGCCGCCTTGGGCGGCCGGGCTGAGCGACGGCGCCTCGGCGCGGCGGGCCGGCATGGCCGGCGGGCTCATGCCGGTGATGTCGGCGCGCCCGCGCGGCGGCTCGGGGCGCGGGCCGCCATTGGTGACCAGGGTCTCGACCGGTGCGACCCGGCGCGGCGCGGCGGCCTCGACCGCCTCGACCCGGCGCGCGTTGGGCTCGACCGCGTCGAGACCGCGGCCGTGGCGCGCCTGCGCCAGCATCGACTGCGAGTCGCCGGTCGCCTGCTCATAAATGGTCCGCATCGCGTCGGCGGCGCGCTTGCGCTCCTCTTCGGCGTTGACGCGGATCGTCTCGAAATTGTCGGAGATCGCGCGTGCGCCCGAGGTCGTCGACTCGGCCACCAGGCGCGAGATCTCGCGCGCCCGTTCCGCCGCCCCTTCGAGCGACTGGTCGAGCAGGCCCGAGAAGCGCGTCAGGCGCTGCTCGAGGTCGTTGCCCTTGCTGTCGAGCGTGGTCACCAGCGCTTCCAGCTCGAGGCGGCGCTCGGTGAGCGCGCCCTCGGTGCGGCGGTTGCTGCGATCGATCAGGGCTACCGCCTCCGCCAGCGAGCGACCATGCGAGTCGAACTGGCCCGCGAGCTGCGAGAGGTCGGTGAGGGTCTGGCTCGCGGTCGCCTGGAAGCCGGCGATCTGCTGCTCCACCTGGGTATTGGCCACGCCGGTCTTTTGCGCGACGTCGTTCATGGCCGCGACGAAGTCCGACACGCGCGTGACCAGCGTGTTCTCGATCTCGCTCATGTTCTCGTGCGCGCCGCTCAGCACCTCCTGCAGCAGGATGTTGGCCTCGCGCAGGCGCTCGAACAGGGCGGTGGTATCCGACCGCAGCATGCTCTGGGTCTCGACGATCTCGGAGACCGCCGAGGACGCCGTCTGCTTGGACTGCTCGACCGCTGCCTGGGTTGTGTCCGTCAGCTCTTTCAGCGTGCGGGTGATGGTCTTCGCCGCGCTCGACGTCGCCATCTCCGCGGTGTCGCGCAGGTCCTTGATCGAGCGGGTGACGGCCTCGGTCGTGGCCTCGCCCATCGTGGTGTGGGTGGTCTCCAGTTCCTTGAGCGCCCGATTGACGGCGCCGGTCCCGCTCTCGGTCGCCTCGTTGATCAGCCGCGCGATCTGCTCGCTGTTGTCCATCATGGTCTGGGTGAAGTGGAAGCCGCGGGCCTCGATCGCCTTCACCGCATGGTCGGTGACGCGGCTCACTTCGCTGGCGAATTCCTGGCTCTTGCCGGTCAGCGCAGTCAGCAGTCCGCTCGACTTCTCGTCGACGATGCGCGTCATCTCGGCCGCCCGCTGGCTCACCGCCGTCGTGATCTCATCGGCCTTGCCGACGAAGGTGCGCGCGACCTCGGCGCTCACCGCGAGCAAGGTGCGCTCGACCTCGCTGGCGTTCTGCTTGAGCACGTTGCTGACGCCCGTCGACATGCCGCTGAGCGTACGTTCGGCGTCGTGCGCGCTCGATTTGATCGCGGTCGTGGTGTTGGTGGCAAGCTGCGTGAGCGAACGCTCGGCCTCGCCGGTATTGGTCTTGATCGCCTGGCCGAGCTGCTCGAGCCGCGCGTTGATGACCGTGGAGGCGGACGTCGCCAGGTTGCCGATCGAGCGCTCCGCCTCGCCGGTATTGGTCTTGATGGCGTGGTTCATCTGCTCGACGCGGGCGTTGATGACCTCGACGCTGGCGGTGGTCAACTGCTCGATCGCCTGCGCGGCCTCGCCGGTATTGGTCCTGATCGCCTGGCTCATCTGCTCGGCGCGCGCGCCCAAGAGGTCGGCGGTGGCGCGGCCGCGCGCCTCGATTTCCTTGGTCACGGTGTCGGCGCGGCCGACCAGCAATTCCTCGAAGCGGCCGATGCGCGAATCGAGGTTGTCGGCGACCTCCATCGCCTTGGTGCCGAGCGCCTTGTCGATGTCGTCGATCTTGGTGCCGATGCTTTCCGCGAGCTTGGCGCCGCGCACATTGATCACGTTGGTGACGTCGGCGATGCGTTTGTCGAGCGCACCGACCACCTCCTTGCCGCCCTCGGCCATGGTCTTGGCGATGTCCATGACGCGGGAGGCAAGCGCCTCGTTGAGGGTCTGGGTGCGGCCGTCGAGGGCGTCCCGGAAACGATTGAATTGCTGGTCGAGGCTGGCGGTGACCTCGGCCGACTTGGTGGTGACGCGGGTATCGAAATTGTCCAGGTAGTCGCGCATCGCGCTGGAAATGTCCTGCGTGCGCTCGCCCAGGCGTTCGACCATCTCGCCGCCATAGGTCTTCACGGTGCGGTCGAACTCGGCCAGGTGCCGGGTGATGAGATTGCCGAGCGTGGTCGAGTCGCGTGCGATGCGCTCGGCGAGCTCGGCGCCGCCGTGATTGAACATGTCCTCGAACGATTGCAGGCGGGCAGCGAGCATCTCGCGCACCGCGTCGCCGCGGTTGCCGAGCACCTCGGCGAGCCCCTCGGCGCTCTCGCGGAACTGGTCGGTCACCCGGTTGCTGCGCTGGACGATGGTCTCGGTGATGCGCGCGCCGGTCTGCTCGAGCTTGGAGACGACGTCGCCGCCGCGCAGGCTCAGATCGAGCACCAGCGAATCGCCGGTGTTCTTGAGCGTGTTGTTGACTTCCTCGACGCGGCTGGAAATCGTGTCGGCGAGCCGGTTGCCGGTCTCCACCACCAGCTCGGTGAGCTCCTCCGAGCGGTTGGTCATCATGTCGAGGATCGCCGCCGACTTCTGCGCAAAACCTTCGGTGACGCGGTCGAGCCGGACCGACATCATGTGCTGCAGATTGGCGGTGATCTCGGTGAACTCGTCGCCGATGTGATCGGTCTTGAAGTTGAGCGTGGAGGTCAGGCGGTCGCTGGCGGCCGCGATCGCGCGCGAGGTTTCCGCGCTGGTGCCCTCGAGGCGGTCGAGCAGGTCGCCGCCGCGCTCGCCGAGCGCCTCGATCATGGTGTCGCCGGCGTGGCCGAGCGCGCGGGTGATGTGCTCGCCCTTCTCGGCAAGGGTATGGGTGATGCGCCGCGAGGCTTCGTTGACCTGCTCGGCCACCAGCTCGCTGATCTGGGAAATGTCGTTGCCGAGATCGAGATGGACGCTGTTGATGGCGTCGCGGATCTGCTCGGCCTGGCCGACCAGTGTATCGCGCTGGCTGCCCAAATCCTGCAGCAGCGCCCGGATGCGCACCTCGTTGTCGTTGTAGGCGTGCTCGAGGGCGGAGACCTCGTTCGCGACCAGCGTCTCGAGCTCGGCGGCGCGCGCGAGCGCGCGCTCGATGCCGTCGCCCATGGCGGCGACCTCGCGCCGGATCGCCTGGCCGACGGTGACGATCGACTCGCGTGCGACCGTCTCGGGCTCGGCGAGGCGCATGGCGACCTCGGCCATGGACTGCGTGATGAGCCGCAGCTCCTGCGAGCGCCAGGCCATGTGGGCCAGAACGTAGAAGAAGATGATCGGTACGAAGAAAGCCGCGAACAGCACGCCCAGTATCGGCGCAGTCAGGCCGGTCGGGCCGAGCGCGGATTGCAGTTGCGGCAGATAGACCCAGCCCAGCACCAGCCCGGCGAACATCCAGACCGCGGCGAAGACGGTGGCGATGACGTAGGACGTGCGCGCCGGACGGCGCTGCAGGGTCCGCAGAATCTGGCCGATGGATTCACGGTCGTCGTTGGCAGGACGGCGCAACGAGCCTTGCTCGTCGTCGCGGCGGATCTCGTCGTCGAAGAAGTTGTCCTGGGCCGGCGCCGTGGATCGCACGGTGCGCCACGGCGGCTCCGAGGTCGGCTCGTTGGCGTGCGGAGCCGGAGGCGGCGGGCTGATGGAGTCGGGCTCAGGTGCGCTGTCCCGCACGGTGAGCGCGTCCTGGATCGCCGACAGCGCTGCTTCCGTCGGGTCCTTTATCTTCTTCGGGGTGTTCGCCATGTCGGTCGTCGCCTCGTATTACGCTGGACCAGAGCAGCGGTCGGACAGGGTCCTGACCGCGCCACGAGCGCGTTTAGTCTTGAGATCCCCTC
>WNGB01012938.1_pt1 | contig 20057 bp, 17 predicted proteins | sample 5400681 | NCBI WGS metagenome assembly WNGB01 (sample SAMN13153367, study PRJNA577476) | soil metagenome | isolation source: 115 cm soil or saprolite under grassland replicate 2 | place: USA:California | collected 2016-06-15
AGCCTGACATCACCCGGCTGAGCCACGGCATCACCGTGGAGCCGGAGCGCGGCGCCCGGCGCCGTCTGGCTCACGGTCAGGTTGATCTTCTCCACTTGCAGCTCGGCGCTCTTCCCGCCGACCTTCCTGTACTGAACACGGCCATCTACGATGCTGATCCGGGAAAGCAGCACCGCTCCCGCGGAAGGGCTCGCCACCCGGCCACCACTCCTCGACGCGCCCGCGGCGCTCGGCGCCGGCGCGCCGAGGCTCGCCCAGTTCCAGCGTCCCCGGGCATCCTCCACCAGCTCGATCTTCGGCTCCTCGAGCGTCAGGTTGGCCAGCTCGACTCGCCCCGAGAGGAGGGGCTTGAACCGGATGCCCAACCTTCCCTCACCCACCGTCAGGAACGGGCCGGACCCGAAGGCGGGATCATCCGCAACCTCGAGGCCACGGAGCTTCACCGTGGGGAGCGGGAACGCGGCGATGGAAAGCGACTCGAACTTGACGGGGCGCCCCAGCGCCTGAGTGGCCGTCTGGGAGACATAGGCCTCGAACGCCGGCGTGTTGAGGAACCACGGCAGCGACGCGAGGGCGGCCAGCAGGACGGCCAGGACCCCGGCGGCGATGAAGACCCACTTCCGCATAGGGGTGGACCCCGGTGGGGATCAGCGCGGGACGCGCAGATCCTTCTTGAGGATCTTCCCCGTCGGGCTCTTGGGCAGGGCCCCGATGAACTCGATCTCCTCCGGCACCTTGTACGAGGCGATGCGCTCCCGACAGAGCGCGCGGAGCGACTCCGGGTCAGCGGACTGCCCTTCCTTGAGGACGACGAAGGCCTTCACGGCCTCGCCCCGCACCGGGTCGGGCCGGCCCAGCACGGCGGCCTCCTTCACCGCCGGGTGCAGGAACAGGACTTCTTCGACCTCGCGCGGGAAGACCTTGAAGCCGGAGACGTTGATCATGTCCTTCACGCGGTCCACGATGTAGAAGTAGCCGTCCGGGTCGCGGTAGCCGATATCGCCCGAGTGGAGCCACCCGTCGCGGACCGCCTCCGCCGTCGCCTGCGGATTGCGGAAATAGCCCTTCATGACATTGGGACCCTTGATGACGATCTCGCCCGGCTCGCCGTCGCCCACCTCGCGGCCCGTGGCGGGATCCACCACCTTCATCTCCACGTTCTCGATGGGCGTGCCGATCGAGCCCGCGCGGAACGCCGTGTCGTGGTTGTAGGAGGCGAAGGGCGAGCACTCGGTGAGGCCATAGCCCTGCCGGATGTCGTGGCCGGTGCGGGCCTTCCACTGCCGCTCCGTCTCATTGGGAAGGCTCGCTGCGGCCGAGAAGCAAAGCCGGAGGGAGGAGAGATCATAGCGCGACAGCTCGGAGGCGAGGAGCAGGATGTACATCGTCGGGACGGCATAGAGCAGCGTCACCCGGTACGCGCCCAGCGCCGCCAGGAACTCCTCGAGCGCGAACCGCTCGTGCAGGACCAGGGTCGCGCCCGCGTTGACCAGCGCGTTCATGATGAAGTTCTGGCCGAAGCAGTGGAACAGCGGAAGGGCGCACAGTCCGACGTCGCCGGGCGTCATGAGCAGGTGGTGATTCGTCGCCCACGTGTTGGACACCACGTTCTCGTGGGTGAGCATGACGCCCTTGGGGCGACCCGTGGTGGCCGAGGTGTAGAGGATGGCGCAGGTTAGGTTCCGGTCGAGATCCAGCGCGGAGAGCCCCGGCTCTGCCGTGAGGTCCTCGAAGCCGATGGCGCCGTCCAGCGCGGGCGGCGGAGCGCCGCCGGTCCCGGCCGCGCGGATCATGTGGCGTACCGACGGCATCCGCGCTCGCTGAGGCAGGTTCACCGCCACCGGGTCGGCCGTCACCACCGCGGAGGCTTCGCCGTCGCTCAGGATATAGGCGATCTCGTCGGCCTTGTAGGTGACGTTGAGCGCGATGGGCACGACCCCGATCTTGTTCGCCGCGTAATACGTCAGCACGGACTCGGGCCAGTTGGGAAGATGGAGCGCCAGCCGCTCTCCCGGCTTGAGCCCCAGCCCCTTGAGCCCGGCGGCCAGCGCCGACGTGCGGCGGTCCAGCTCGCTATAGCTCCACCGCCGCTCGCGGAAGATAAGCGCGGTCCGCTCGCCGTGATAGCGCGCCGCGCGCTCGAGGCTCTGGGCGATGTTCATCCCGTCTCCACTCCCTGTCGCTGGAAGCTAGAGGGCCGGGATGAGGGCCGAGGCGAGACCCCTGGGCCCTCACCCGGCCCTCTGCCCAGAGGGGAGAGGATTCCGTGTGGCAGCATCGCTACGTCGGAATCAACAGGATCTTCCCCGTCGTCCGGCGTCCTTCGAGCGCCCGGTGAGCCTCCGCGGCGTCCGCCAGAGGGAACTGGTGCTCGAGGCGGAGCTTGAGCTTTCCGTCCCGGATCCAGCCGAGCACGTCGCCCGCACGCTCCCGCAGCTCATCGCGGCCGGCGATGTGGTGGTTCAGGCTCGGCCGCGTCACGAAGAGCGAGCCTCGCGCGTTCAGAACCTGCAAGTCCAGCGGCGGCACCGGCCCGCTCGCCTGGCCGAACAGCGCCATGAGGCCGCGCGGGCGCAGACAGTTCAGCCCCTTGTCGAAGGTGCTGGCGCCCACGCCGTCGTAGACTACATGAACGCCCGCCCCGGAGGTGATGCGCTTGACCTCGGACTCGAAGTCCTGCTTGGTGTACAGGATGACGTGATCGACCCCGACCGACCTGGCCACCGCCGCCTTGTCGTCGGTGGACACGGTGCCGATCACCGTCGCGCCGCGCATCCTGGCCATCTGGCAGAGCAGCAGGCCGACTCCACCCGCCGCGGCATGGACCAGGCACACATCGCCCTTCTTGAGCGGGTACGTGGAAGCCGCGAGGTAGTGCGCCGTCATCCCCTGCAGCATGGCGGCGGCGCCGTCCTTGAACGAGAGCCCGTCGGACAGCTTCACCAGCCGGTCGGCCGGCACGACGTTCATCTGGGCATACGAGCCGGGAACACCGGTCCACGCCACACGGTCCCCGACCTTGATGTCGGCGACTCCCGGCCCCACCGCCGTCACCGTGCCCGCGCCCTCGTGCCCCACCGTCAGCGGCAGCGGCGCCTTGTACTGGCCGGTGCGGAAGTACACGTCGATGTAGTTGACGCCGCACGCCCCGAGCTTCACGACCGCGCTTCGGGACCGCCGGGCGTATGGACGCGAATCGCCTTCATGGCAGCCTAGGCCTCCGGTCCAGGTAGTGCCGGAATGTCATCCCCTGCGCGAAGCGCTCCTTGGTCACCATGGTCCCGGTCCCTTTCCGGCCCGTGGGCCCCTCGCGGTGCCTCTCCGGGCTCTCTGGCGCGCCCGCCTGACTCCGTCGCCGCTCGAGCGCCGGCCTTGCCGGCGCAACCGATTCCTGGGGGGAGGCTTCGGAAGGGGGAAAAGCCCGCCTCCGAGTTTCCTAGCGCATGGCCGAGAGATCCACCGTGAACTTCGCCGCCGGCTTGTCGTCCGAGTCTCTCACGATCAGCATCAACGTGTCGTTGCGCTTGAGGCCCTCCGCCGGGAACACGTACAGACAGCGCGCCGTGTAGCTGCCATCGTCCTCGCGCCGCGCCGTGCGCTCGTTCTGGGCGAAGCGCGCCTTGATCTCCCGCTCGCCGCTCACGACCACCGGCGTGTAGAAGCGGGCGAAGTCAGCCTTGCCGCCCTTGAGCGTGGCCCAGAGCGTGAGCATCCCCTCCTGCTCTCGGACCAGCGCTTCGACATCCGTCGCCTTCAGTTCCTGGTTCTTGAAAGCGGAATTCCGCGCCGCCAGGGCCAAGTGGTGAAACGGCGTCATCACCAGCAGCACCTGGCCCGGCCCCTCGCCGCCAACTCTCCACTCGCCGCCGAAGTCTTCGCCGGTGATGCTCCGTTTGCCCACCCGGACGGCCGCGTCGCGCTCCTGCGGCGTCAGGGTGAAGGAGGCCGCGTCGAGGGGTCTGACCGCGGTGAGGCACACGCCCAGCGACAGGACGAGGAGCCACCACCAGCCGAATGGCCTCACCACTCGCGTCGTCCGGTTGCTCGCATGCGCGTGGCCGCCCCATGTGGCGCGTATTGTAGCATCCTACTTCCCCACCGTCACCGACGAGTAGGTCGTCGGGTCCATGTAGCGGGCGGCCACGCGCTGGACGTCGGCAGCGGTGACCTTGGCGATCTCAGCCTTGAACCGATCGGGATAGTCCAGGCCGAGGCCGTGCTCCTCGATGCCGATCAGGAGGTCCCCGACCTTCTGCGAGGTGTCGAGCCGGAGGGGGAAGCTCCCGATCAGGTAGGACTTGGCAAGCTGGAGCTCCCGCTCCTGCACCGGCGTCCGGCCCATGCGGGCCATCTCCTCCTTGACAAGCCGCACCGCCTCATTCACGGCGTCCACCCGCGTCTGGAGGGAGACCACGTAGGAGGCGCCGTAACGGCCGGGCGAGAGGGTGCTGTACACGGAGTAGGCGAGGCCCCGCTCCTCGCGCACCCGCGTGTAGAGCCGCGACGCCGAGCCGCCGCCGAGAACATAGTTCGCCACCACCAGCGGGAAGTAGTCGGGATTGTCCTGGCGGATCCCGGGCCGGCCCAGATAGACGGTGGCCTGGGTCAGGTCAGGCCGCGTGATCGTCTCCGTCGCCACCGGCGTCGATGCCGGGGCCGGAGGGATGACGCTGACCGCCTCTTTCGGCGGGGTCCAGCCGGCCAGTCGGCGCAGGAGCGCCGGACGGATCTCGTCCACGGCAACGTCGCCGACGACCGCAATGGCCGCCGCGTCCGGACGGTAACGGTCGCGGTGAAAGCCCACGACCTGGTCGCGCGTGAGCTTCCCCACTGACTCGATAGTGCCGGCGACGGGATGGGCATACGGATGCCCAGGGTAGATGAGCCGCGCCAGCGTTCGCCCTCCCACAGCCTCGGGATTCTCCTCGGAGCGCCGGAGCGCGCCCTCGATCTCACCCACCTTGCGCCGGAGCTCATCTTCGGGGAACGTGGGCGTGAGCAGCACCTCGGCCAGCAGGTCCAGCCCTAGGTCCAGGTCTTTCTTCAGGACGGCGAGGCTCACCGTCGTCCCGTCGCGCCCCGCATCGGCCTCGAGCCCGCCGCCCACGAACTCGATGGCGCGGTCCAGCTCGGGCCCGGTGCGCTTGGCCGTCCCGCGCGTCAGCAGCTCGGCGGTGAGATTGGCCAAGCCGGGCGCGTCGGGCGGGTCGAAGGCCGAGCCCGCGCGCAGATATACGCGTAGCGCCACGATGGGGATCGCCGGCCGCGGCGCGACGAGCAGCCGGATGCCGTTGGCCAGCACCTCGCGATGGGCCAGCGGCGCCGCCTCGGGCGGCGCGGAGAGCGGCACGGCGAGCAGCAGGGTCACGAGCGGCAGAAGGCGTCGCATTGGGGTCCTCTCAATCGAGCTGCTTTCTGAACTTGAGCACGGCTAGGCAGAAGATCACGGCACCGAAGGCGACCAGGGGCAGGAAGCTCGGCCAGAGGTACTGGAAGCCCACGCCCTTGAGGATGATGCCGCGCACGATCTTGAGAAAGTAGGTGAGCGGGATGATGGAGGCCAGGTACTGGGCGGCCGTCGGCATGCCCTCGATGGGGAAGAGGAGACCCGACAGATAGATGGAGGGCAGGAAGGTCAGGAAGGCGAGCTGCATGGCCTGGGGCACCGTCCGCGAAGCGGTGGACACGAAGATGCCGATGCCGAGCGTGCCCATCATGAAGACGAGGGATAGCGCGTAGAGCAGGAGGAGGCTTCCGCGGATCGGCACGTCGAAGACGAAATGCGCCACCAGCAGCGCCATGGTCATCTGCCCGTAGGCGACGAGCAGGTTCGGGATGATCTTCCCCAGCAAGAGCTCCCAGCGCCGGATCGGGCTCACGATCAGGGCCTCCAGCGTGCCCTTCTCCCGCTCGCGCACCACCGACACGGCCATGGCGGTGATGGTGGTCTGCATGAGAAGGGCACCGATGAGCCCCGGAACGATGAAGACGGCCGACAGCAGGTCGGGGTTGTACCAGGCGCGGACGCGCACGTCGAGTGGAGGCGCAAGGTCGCGCGGGACCGGCGTGCCCTCCGTGGTCTGGGTGAAGATCTGCAGCGAGCGCTGGGCCCCGAGCGAGCCGGCCGCGTTCACCGCCGAGGTCGCCACCAAGGGGTCAGAGGCGTCCACGATCACCTGCACCATGGCCTGCCTGCGCGTGAGGCGCGCGGCGAAGTCGGGCGGGATGACCACGCCCACCTTGGCCGTACCATCGTCGATGAGCCGCGTGAGCTCTCTCTGGCTCCGTACCCAGCGGCGGATGTCGAAGTACTGGCTGTTGACCATGGCCTCGAGGAAGGCGCGCGCCTCCACGCTGCCCGACTGGTCCCACACCGCCGTCGGCACGTGCTTGACGTCGGTATTGATCGCCCAGCCGAAGATGAAGAGCATGGCTACCGGCACGCCCAGCGCCAGGGTCAGGGCCAGCAGGTCGCGCTTGAGATGGATGAACTCCTTCACGATGATGCCGAGGAGCCGCGAGCCCACGTTACTCCTCGCCTCCCCTCACCTCAGCCTGACCTTCTCCCGGGGGGAGAGAGCGGGGTGAGGGGGAATCATTGGGCGACGTTCAGCGCGCGGAGCTGCTCCCGCAGTCTCGCCTTGCGCTGCTTGTCCACGAAGGAGACGAACAGGTCCTCCACCGAGGGCTCCACGTCGTGAGCCCAACGCACCTCCTGCCCCGCCCGCTTGAGGAAGGCCTCGACGTCGGAGGCCGTGGTCCGGTCGCTCGCCAGGACCAGCCGGAGGCGCGTCCCCACGCGCAGGACTTCCTCGATGGCGTCCCAATCCCCGAGCAGATCGGCGGCGCGCCGCAGGTCGGCCACGTCCACCTCGATGACGGGCTGGTGGAAGCTCGTGCTCTTGATCGAGCCGGGCGCGCCCTGGGCGATGAGCTGCCCCTGGTAGATGAAGCCGAGCGTGTCACACAGCTCGGCCTCGTCCATGTAGTGCGTGGTCACCATGATCGTCGTCCCATCGTCCACGAGCCGCCGGATCAGCGCCCAGAAGTTGCGCCGCGAGACCGGGTCCACCCCTGCCGTGGGCTCGTCGAGGAAGATGAGCCGGGGCGTGTGCACGAGCGCGCAGGCGAGCGCGAGGCGCTGGCGGTAACCGCCGGAGAGCTGGCCGGCCTGCTGCCGCTCCCGACCGGTGAGATCGGCGAGCTGAGCCATCTGAGCGATGCGGGCGGACCTGGCGGCGCGCGGCACCATGTAGGCCCGCGCGTAGAACATGAGGTTCTCGACGACCGTGAGGTCGTCGTAGAGCGAGAACTTCTGCGACATATACCCGATCAGCGACTTGATGCGCTCGGGCTCTCGCGTGAGGTCGATTCCCAGCACCGTGCCGGTACCCTCGCTCGGCTCGAGGAGGCCGCAGAGCATGCGCAGCGTCGTGGACTTGCCCGCGCCGTTGGGGCCGAGGAAGCCGTACAGCTCCCCCGCTCGCACCTGAAGGTTCAGGTGATCCACGGCCACCCGCTTGCCGAAGCGCCGGGTCAGCCCCTGGGTGACGACGGCGTAATCGGAGCCGAGCGCCGACATGGCTCACCCGATATCCGCGTCGGCGGGCATGCCGGGCTTGAGGATGCCCTCGGGGTTGTCCAGCATGATCTTGATCCGGAAGACCAGGTTGACCCGCTCCTTCTTGGTCTGCACGTTCTTCGGCGTGAACTCCGCCTCCGACGATATCTCGCTCACGCGGCCCGAGAAGGACCGTCCCGGATAGGAGTCCACGGTCACGTACGCGGACTCGCCCAGCTGGATCCGGCCGATCTGCTCCTCGGGGACGTAGGCCCGGACCCAGACCTCCCGCGGGTTCATCAGGGTGAGGATGGACACGCCGGGGTTGGCCGTCTCGCCCACCTCGAGGTTCTTTCGCAGCACCAGCCCGTCGATGGGCGACGCCACCGTCGTTTCCTTCAACCGGCTCCGGGCCATCGCCAGGGCGAACTGGGCCTGGGCCAGCTGGCCGCGCGCCGCCTCCACCTGCTCGGGCCGCGGCCCCGCGAGCAGGAGTGCCAAGCGCTCCTCGGCCGCCTCGACCTCGGCGCGCGCCGCCTCGATCTGGTGCCGGCGCGGCCCTTCGAGGGTGAGGGCCAGCCTCTCGCGCGCTGTCCGCTCCTGAGCCGCGGACACTTCATAGGCCTCGCGAGCCCGATCGACGTCCTGCTGGGCCACCAGCTCCTTCCGGTGCAGCTGTTCGACGCGCTGGAGGTCGCGCTCCTTCGTCTGCCGGGTGGCCTCCGCGCTCTTCACCGCCGCGCGCGCCTCCTCGATCTCCTGCGCGCGGGCGCCGGCCAGGAGGTCATCGAGCTGGGCGCGGGCCCGGGCCGCCGTGGCGCGCGCCTCCTTGATCTCCTCCGGCCGCGCCCCGGCCAGGAGATCCCGGAGCGTGGCCTCGGCTGTGCGCACGGCCGCCTCCTGACGGCGGACGTCGGCCTCGAGCTCGCTGTCATCGAGGCGCACGAGGACCTGTCCCTCGGTGACCCGGTCGCCCTCGTTGACCAGGCGGGCCAGGATGCGCCCGGTGATCTTGACGCTCACGTCCACCTGGGTCGCCTCGATGGTCCCGGCGACGCTCACGACGGATGGGGCGCCGTTGCCGAAGAACCGGCCCCCATAGGCATAGGCCAGCCCCATCACGAGCACAACGCCGAGGGTGAGGGCGCCCTTGGCGGCGCGGGACCGCATCGCGGTCACTTCGCCGCCGGCTTGGTCTCGTCCGCCGGCAGCAGGATGGCGACGTTCTTTCTGTCGGCCGGGAAGTAGGTGCGGGCCACGCGCTGCAGATCGGCCGCCGTGACCGCGCGGATGCGAGGTACGAAGTCCGGCTGGAGCCGCCAGGAGCCCGAGAGCTCGAACCTGGCGAGGCTGGAGGCGCGCGAGTGCACGGAGTCCTGGCGCCAGACGAAGGCCGCCTCGATCTGGTTCTTGGCGCGCCGGAGCTCCTCCTCGGGCACGGGCTCGCTCTTCAACAGCTCGATCTCGGCCAGCAGGGCCCGCTCGAGCGTTTCGGAGGTCTGCCCGGGCAGCGGGACCGCGTAGAAGGCGAATAGGTTGGCGTCGCGCGAGAAATACGAGTAATCCCCGCCGGCCCCGAGCGCCAGCCGGCGCTCGTAGACGAGCTTCCGGTAGAGCCGCGAGGCGCGCCCGTCGGAGAGGATGGCAGAGAGCAGCTCGAGCGCGGGGGCGTCAGACGACTTGTGATTCGGCACATGCCAGGCGAGGTCCACGATGGGGAGCTGGGCACCGGCCTTCTTGACGACGACGCGCCGCTCGTCGGTCTGCGGCGGCTCGACGGCCGTCATCGGCGGCGGCTCCGGGCCGCGCGGGATCGCGCCGAAGAGGCGGCGGACGCGCTCCAAGATCTCGGGCGTCTTCACGTCTCCCACCAGCACCAGGATGGCGTTGTTCGGCTGATAGTAAGTGTCGTAGAAGGCGCGCAGCTCTGCCGGATTGATGCGCCCAATGTCCTCCATCCAGCCGATGATGGGCCAGCGGTATGGGTGCGCCTTGAAGGCCAGCGAGTTCATCCCCTCGGAGAGGAGCCCGTCCGGGTCGTCCTCGGTCCGCGTGCGGCGCTCCTCCATGACCACCTGCCGCTCGGAGTCGATCTCCTTGGGGTCCAGCAGGAGGTGGCGCATCCGATCGGCCTCGAGACCCAGCACCATGTCCACCTTGTCCGCCGCGATGTCGACGAAGTACGAGGTCACGTCCTGGGTGGTGAAGGCGTTGTCCTGCCCGCCGTTCTGCTCCACCAGCCGGGCGAACTCTCCCTTGCCGTGGGTGGGCGTGCCCTTGAACATCATGTGCTCGAGGAAATGGGCGAGCCCGGTGGCGCCCGGCCGCTCGTTGCGGGAGCCCACGCGGTACCACAGCTGGATCGAGACCACCGGGCTGCGGTGGTCCTCCAACACGAGCACGCGTAACCCGTTGTCGAGGGTCGCCTCGGCGACATCCGCCGCCGCCTGGGCGGCCCACGCCACGCCGCCCGGTCTCAGGGCGACAGCGAAACAGACCAGGAAACAGAGGCCGCGCAGCCACCGGGCGGAGCACATGGAGGGATTATCTTATAGCGCCTACCGGGCAGCAAGCGAGGGGCCGCGTCCCGGCTGGAGCGCCAGGGCCGCGAGCACGCACGGCAGGCAGAGGGCGCCGGCGGCGAGCACCGGGGCGGCGAAGGAGCCGGTGAGATCCCGGATGATCCCGGTGACCAGCGGTCCCACGATGGCGCCGAGGAAACAGGTGGTGTTGTAGAGCCCGAAGGCCTTGCCGAGCACCGAGGCGGGGAACAAGTCCCCGAAGATCGCATAGGCGGGGCCCCACGCGCACCAGAAGAAGAAGCTCGCGCCGAGCATGAGGACGATGAGGAGCCACGCGGGGCCGTGGGCGCGGAGCACGAGCCCCATGCCGCTCACGGAGAGCGCCGTCAGGAACAGCGTTGCCGCGATGATCAGCTTGCGCGGCAGGCCGCGGCGATGGAATCGATCCGCCAAGAGCCCCGAGAAGAAGAGCCCGAAGGGCGCGGGCACGCCTTGAAGGCTCGCGAGCGCCGCCGAGCGGCCCAGATCGGGCACTCCCACCTCCGCGAAGAAGAGCGGCGCCCAGGTAGCCAGGACGAACTGGACGTAGACCGGCATGATGCCGGTCATTCCCAGGAGCCAGAAGTCGCGCGTGCGCAGCACGCGGCGGAAGGGCCACGCGGGGTCGGCGACCGCGGCGTGACGGGGCGGCTCGGGAACCAGCCGCCAGATGAGGAACGCGGCAAGCAGCGGCGGCAGCGCGAACAGGACGAACACCCTTCGCCACGGGATGATGACACCGAGCGCGCCCGCCAAGAGCAGCCCGAGCGTCGTACCGACGCCGGGTCCGGAGAAGGAGATCCCCTGCCCGAGCGCCATCCTTCCCTTGGGCGTGGTGGCAGCGATGATGGCCCGGTCGTTGGAGAAGAGAAAGCCCTGGCTGATGCCGGTGAGCAGCCGGGCCAGGAAGAGCCCGCGGAAGGAGCCCGCCAGGCCGGTGGCGACCGACGCCAGCGCGCCCAGGACGACGCCCGTGATCAGGGTACGCTTTCTGCCGAAGCGGTCGCCGAGCGCGCCCGCGGGGAACTGCATGGCCATGTACGCGTAGAAGAACGCCGTGGAGAGAAAGCCGGCCTCGCCGTACGAGAGCGCCAGCTCCTTCATGATGGGCGGCAGCAGCGCCCCGAGCGCCATCCGGATCAGGTAATTGGCCACCCACGCGTAGACCAGCACCGCCCAGATCGCGTAATAAGGCGTGGCGGGCATGACGCGCCTATACTAACCTTGATCCGCAAGCCCTCTGCCCGCGGCGGAGAGGGATTATTCCCGTCCCCTCTTGGGGAGAGAGTCAGCGTGAGGGGCCAGCGCCAGGCGCCGGGCGCGCGCGAACACCCCGCCCAGCATGGGACGCGTCAGCTTTCCGGTGAAGGTGTTCTGCTGGCTCGGGTGAAAGCTGCCGAGGAGGATGAGGCCATCAGGCATGACGGCGGCGGCCCCGTGGCCGAACCTGGGCAACGGCCGCGGTACCGCGTGCCCGCTCTCGCGGCGTGCGCGCAGATAGGCGTCCCAGGCGATTTTGCCGAGCGCCACGATGACGCGGACCTGGCGGAGCAGGCGCAGTTCCGCGAGCAGGAACGGCTGGCAGTGGCGCATCTCGACCGGCGTCGGCTTGTTGGCGGGCGGCGCGCAGCGGGCCGCCGCCGTGATGTAGACATCATGAAGCGCAAGGCCGTCGCCGGGATGGGTGGAGCTCGGGCGATTGGCGAAGCCCGCTTCGAAGAGCGCCCGGAAGAGCCAGTCGCCGCTCCGGTCGCCGGTAAACATGCGGCCGGTGCGATTGCCCCCATGGGCCGCCGGGGCCAGCCCCACGACGAGGACGCGCGCCCGGGGATCGCCGAATCCGGGCAGCGCCCTGGCCCAGTAGCCCTGACCGCGGTAGCGCTTCGGCGGATTCCTGGCCGCCGCCTCGCGATGGCGGACCAGCCGCGGGCAGAGCCGGCAGCCGATGATTCGGCGGGCGAGGGACCGGAGCTTCGCGTTATGCTGGAACTCGACTTGAGCCACGATCACCGGGCCATGATAGCGATGGACCCGAAGCGATGACAAGCCGCGTGCCGGCGCTCATCGTCCATGGCGGGGCGGGCGCCGATCCCGCCGATGCCCCCGGGGAGCTCGACCGGGGCATCGCCGATGCGCTCGATGCCGGCTGGCGGGTGCTCGCCGATGGTGGCCGCGCCCTCGACGCCGTGGAGGCAGCGGTGCGCTCGCTCGAAGACCACCCACGCTTCAATGCCGGGCGGGGCTCGGTTCTGACCACGGCGGGCACCGTGGAGATGGACGCTTCCATCATGGAGGGCGACACGCTGAGAACCGGCGCCGTCGCGGCCGTTTCCGGCATCCGCAATCCGATCTCGCTGGCGCGGCGCATCCTCGAGGACGGCCGGCACTCGCTCTTCGCGGGGCCGGGCGCCCTCGAGCGGGCTCGCGCTCTGGGTGTCCGCCCCTGCGATCCCGCCGATCTGGTGACCGAGCGCCGGCTCCGGCAGCTGGCGGCGCTCCAGCCGGGCACGGTGGGGGCCGTCGCCCTCGATCATGCCGGCACCATCGCCGCCGCCACGTCCAGCGGAGGCACCGCCGGGAAACTCCCGGGCCGCGTCGGCGACTCGGCGCTCATCGGCTGCGGGATCTACGCCGAGAGCACGCTCGGCGGGGTCTCGTGCACGGGCGAGGGCGAGGCCATCATCCGGGTGGCGCTGGCACGGCGGGCACTCGAGATCCTCAAATCGGTGGACGATCCCGCCCACGCCTGCGAAGTCGCCCTCAGCGTGCTGGTGGACGAAGGGCGAGGGCAGGGCGGGCTCATCGTGGTCGACTGGAAGGGGCGCATGGCCTGGGCCCACTCCACGCCCTTCATGCCGGTCGGGCTCCAGTCCCCCGCCCGCCGACAGGTGATCGCGCGACCGTGACCGGGAGCCGCGCCGCCATCACGCTAGAGGAGATCACCGCGGCGCGGGCGCGGCTCGGCGGCGCCATCGCGGCCACGCCGTGCGCCTACTCCGAAACGCTGTCCGTCCTGACCGGCTCGCGTGTCTTCGTCAAGCTGGAGAACCTCCAGATGACGGGCTCGTTCAAGGAGCGCGGCGCCGCCAACCTCCTGCTCCAGCTCTCGGCCGCGGAGCGCCGCCGGGGCGTCACGGCTGCCAGCGCCGGTAACCACGGCCTCGCGGTGGCCTTCCACGCCGCCAAGCTCGGCATCGCGACCGCGGTCGTCATGCCCGAATGGGCGCCCGTCGGCAAGGTGATGGCTGCCCGCCGCCACGGCGCCGAAGTGATCCTATACGGCGAGAACTACGACGAGGCCTATGCCCGCGCCAAGGAGATCGAGGCCGAGCGGGATCTCGTCTTCGTCCACCCGTTCGACGACCCTCGCGTCATCGCCGGCCAGGGCACCATCGGCCTCGAGCTGGTGGAGCAGGTGGCCGGACTCGATGCCGTCCTCGTGCCGGTGGGCGGCGGCGGCCTCATCGGCGGCGTCGCCCTGGCCGTCAAGTCGCTCCGGCCGGCGGTGCGGGTGGTCGGCGTCCAGGCGGAGGAGATGGCCGGCATGAAGGCCGCCCTCGCCGCCGGCCAGCGGGTCGTGGTGCCCCCGGCCACCACCATCGCCGACGGCATCGCCGTTCGCCGCGTGGGCGACCACACCCTCGACCTGGCGCGGCGCTACGTGGACGAGGTGGTCGGCGTGGACGAGGAGGAGATCGCCAATGCGATCCTCCTCCTGCTCGAGATCGAGAAGACCGTGGTCGAAGGGGCGGGGGCCGTGCCGCTGGCCGCCCTCGTGAACAAGCGGGTGGCCCTCCCCGGCAAGACGGTTGCCCTCGTGCTCTCGGGCGGCAACATCGACGTCAACCTGATCTCCCGCATCATCGAGCGCGGGCTCGTCAAGGACGGTCGCCTCGTGCGCCTGACCGTGATGCTCCGCGATCGCCCGGGCGCCCTCGCCCAGCTCACGGGCCTCGTCGCCGAGGCCCGCGCCAACGTGCTCCACATCCACCACGACCGCGCCTTCTCGCGGGCCCGCGTGGGCGAGACCGAGGTGGAGCTGACGCTGGAGACCTCGGGCCGCGAGCAGATCGAGACCATCAAGCGCCATCTGGCCCACGCGGGCTATGCCGTGGAAGAGGTGACCCGCGGGGCAGCGGCTGGCCCAGCCGCGATGGGTCGTCTCATCGCTTTCGGCGCGAGGGTGAGCAACCATCGCTTGCAGGTAATTCCCGGCCTGGCTTGAAGGGGCAAGTGAAGGAACGTATCTCAGATCCGTCAGCTCTGGGTCAGACCCGCTCGAGGCTGGGACACAACGCAGATTCTTGATCTTGGGCCCCTTGGTGTGTCACTCTGCGCCTGGTTCTGGAGTAGTAGCCAGCGCGAAACCGAGCGCGAGTGGGGAGCGAGATGGGGGGAAACCCAAAGCTGGCTCCGAAGACCCCTGAAGCCATCCTGGCAGGCTTCTTTCGGAGGAACTTCCCGGAGATCTACAAGAAGGTCACCCTCCAAGTCCGACGCACACCTCGTCGCCAGACCGGACCCTACAAGACAAACCGCCAGTCGAGATGGAAGCTCAAGCCAGACCACCCGGACTACACGGCAGCAGACCAGATACCCCGGATCGAGGCGAAGCTCTTCGCTATGGCGCTCGAGTTCAAGGGAGCACCATCGGCCCCGGCGCAGGTGGTGGAGGCCGCGAGTTCAGTACTGGGGCACCCGCTGAAACCTGGAATCTACCGATGTCCGATCTCTGGAAGGCCGCTAAGTTTCTCGAAGATGGACAAGGAGGCGAAATCTCCTTCACATGGTCGATCCGCGTTCCACGTGGGTCACGTGCGACCGAAGGCCAAGGGGGGTGTGAACTCCCCGGAGAACACCTACTGGACCAGCGACCTCGGTAATCGAATTCAGGGAGATAAGACGTGGGCCGAGACCGTAAAAACCATCGTCGAGATGGCTGAATTTCAGCGTCGCCGAGAGGACGTCGAGTGGGGTGAACTCGTTAACCGCTACGTGGACTGAGGCGATGGTGACCGGCGAAACGGGGAGAAGGGGCTAAGGGATATGTGGGTTGAATGCGGGAGAAGAAACCGTCTCGATAATCTCTCTGGCGAGCTCTCGAGCCTCGACTCTCTCCCGAATGACCCGCTGAACTCGCTGCGAGATATCCTGCCTGGTCTGCTCGTCTCGAGCGATCGGCAAGATAAGGTCATTGATTCGGCTCCCCAGAGAGTCGATGATGTCTTGCGTCTGCGATTGGGCCCTGATCTGCCGCTGTACTGGTGCGGACGACAATACTGCCAGGAGGAGATAGGGGTCCACTAGCTCGTTGGGACGGACCCGGATCTTGTATATGTGGCTCTGCAGCACGATTTCCGTGTCGTGCTTTGTCACGAGCGCACAAGTCCCGATGAGGTAGGTCCCGTCCTTTACCATTAGCACGTCGCCAGGCTGGACGTCTTGCTTGCTCCTGAGGGCGCTGTACATGTCGCGGCTGATACCATGTTTGGGGTCGGCCTTGATCTCCCAATTCGAAAGGTCCGAGGTTCTGACAAACGGCACATCCCCACAGCCATAGGCTAGCTTCCCTACTTCATCCCCGGTGCTGACCGACACTAAGCCCTGCGAGACGAGGTCGCCAAATCGCACCAGAAGATGTGAGTCTCGCAGGCGGTCGAGGAGGACCGACACCTCTGGATCGTAAGCTCGCGGCGCGAGAGTCCCCCGGCCGAGCCAACTCGACGGCACTGCGAAACCAAAAGCGCTCGACTTCAGTTGTGCGGGTGAATGCTTCCAATCGTGGAACTTCTCGACGATCGTGGGAATGTCGTCCTTTTCTACGAGTCGGCCTCGGCTATCATGCCCACACCAGGCAGCCTCCGCCATGAAGATTGAATAGGATTTCGATGGCCCGCCTTTGGAGGACTTTCTCAACACGACGAGAGCTGTCTTCGTATGCGTGCCACCTTTTCCTGATGTCTTAAAGAGAGCTTCTGGCATTCCTAGGACAGCTTCCACGTTGGCCCGGGAGAGAATAAACTCGACCACGTGTCGATAGTTCTTCCCGGAGACAAGGCTTTCCGGGACCACGATGCCGATTCTGCCTCCGGGCTTGACCAACGAAAGGCAGCGTTCGACGAACAGAACTTGTGGCGGCGTGGCCGTCGTCAGTTCCCCGGTCGGGCTTAGTCGTCCGTCGCGATCCTCCGCCCACCTATGAGCCAGCAAGAATTCGCGCCTCACTGCATCTGACGCGGCGACGATTCTGGTCCCAAAGGGAGGATTCGTGAGGACGGCGTCATAACTTCCAGGACGTAAGCGATTCATGAACGATTCGCGTTCCACCGAAGACCATGCGAGCGAGTCTCCTGTAGAGACATGAGTATGCTGCAAAGTGATGAGAGAAACCCTCATGCGCGCTAGACGGGCAAGGTCCGCATCCTTCTCGACGCCGTAGATCGCACCCGCGAGATCCTTCGGTCGGAGGCCCCTTGAGAGCAAATGGTGGGCCGTCGAGAAAAGGAACCCGCCCGCTCCACAGGCCGGGTCGATTACACGTTCGCCGGGCCGAGGATCCAAAAGGGAAATCAGCGCCCTGATTGCCGCGCTCGGAGTAAAGAACTGGCCTTCCTGGCCTCTACTCTCTGATCCTCTGAAGCACTGATATGCATCGCCGATGAGATCGACTGCCGTGGACCTGAGATCAAGCGATGACAAGCAATGGTCAACATACTCGAGCGACGCATCATCGAGCAAGAAGGATGCCGCCGGCATCGACTGTGCGCCTATCAGGGTTTTCAGGTCCCGCAACGCCTCCGAGTAGGCTCGGCGGAGTCGGTGACCACTCTCTCCGGCGCCGTATCCCGCGGAGCGCTGGGCCATGTAGAGCTTTGCGTACAGCGCGTGGAGAACTTGGTCCAGTAGTGCGCTGTCCCTGGTTGCCCCGACATGACGGCCCGCGAGGTAGTTCCTAATCTTCCCGAAGACCTCCGCGGGCGAGATCAGGACGGCGGGTAGATATCCCTGCTCCGCCTGTTGTGGCCCTGCGGAGCGCGTACCGGTAGGATGGTGACGCCCCCGGGGAGATTCCGACCTCCTCACTGTGCTCGCCTCTCAATAGTGTTACGTTCTCGAGAAGGAGTGTTGGCTCATTTAGTCCGGTCTTCGCAGGAAAGTCAAGCAGGAAATTCAACAGGTGGTGGCTGCCCAACCTGTCACCTACAAGATACAGGGGGGCGTGAGCCAGGCTTTCCTGGTCAAAGCTATCACGCGACGAGAGATAAACCACGACCGCGCCTTCTCGCGGGCCCGCGTGGGCGAGACCGAGGTGGAGCTGACGCTGGAGACCTCGGGCCGCGAGCAGATCGAGACCATCAAGCGCCATCTGGCCCACGCGGGCTATGCCGTGGAAGAGGTGACCCGAGGGACAGGGATTTCACAGCAGCAGCCCCGAAGCGCTGCCTGAACGCCGCCGCATCTTCGCTGCCCAGCCACTCCTTGACCGAGCTATAGCCGAATCGGAGCGCGGCGCGGCTCGCCTCGAAGCCCATGGAGGGGCCGATGAGCGGCGAGGGGCGGTAATCGGGCTGGATCAGATGAACCTCCACCCCGGGCCGGCGGAGACGCAGCTCGGCAAGGCCCAGTTCCAGGATCCGGATGCTGGTGATGTGCCCTGCCTGCTCCATGATCGCGTACATGCCCCGGCGGCGCACCTCGGGCTCGTCCGGGCTGCCGATGCGGAGCGGCACGGCCGGGTTCACGACCACCACGACGGTAGCCCCCCACTCCACAGCCAGGTCCGCATGGCCGGTGTGGCCCACGTCGCCGTCCACGTAGTCGCGCCCATCGATCCGGAACGGCTCGAAGAAGCCCGGGATGGCCGACGACGCGGCGATGGCCTTCGAGATGGACGTGTCGATGAAGGGACCGGCGCCGAACACCGTGCGCTCGGCGCGGTCCAGGTCGATGGCTGGGATCAGCAGGCGGCGTGGACAGTCGTGGAAGCTGTTGGACAGCCCCTTGGCTCCGAACGCCTCGCGCACGTAGGCTTCGAGCGGGTTCAGTGAAAAGAAGCCGGCCGGCATGTCGCTGCCGCTCCGGGCCAGGATGTCCGGCCATTCGAGGCGGTACTTGGAGACGGCCTTCTTGCCCACGGCCCAGACGAGCTGGAAAAAGTTCCTGGCCGCGATGGAGAAGGAGCCCTTGTGGTACACGGCGCCCCGGTGGAAGTTGAGCGGGTCGTCGCGCTCCTCGTCCAGGATCTGGTAGAGGTGGAGCGGGCGGACCTGGTTGGCCATCAGCGAGGTGACGACGGCGCCCGCGCTGGAGCCGATGTAGAGGTCGAAGTCGTTGGCGCGGAAGCCCGGCATCGCCTCGTCGAGGGCGGCGAGCGCCCCGACCTCGTACATGCCGCCCACCACGCCGCCCCCGGCCAGCACGAGGGCCCGCTTCGGCGGCACCCGGAACCCCGCCAATCGGCGGAACACCCGCGTCAGCACGGGCCGCACCTCATCAGCGGAAGAGCGTGGCCCCCCAGCAAAAACCGAGGCCCAAGGCCAGCGGAATTGCGAGGCCGCCGTCCTTGACGCGCCCGTCCACGGCCTCGCGGAGAGACATGCGCGCGAAGGCCGGTGACTTGCGTCGCAGCTTCTCGAGAAATCCTCGACCCACTTCTGGCTGGTCCTCCGGGGCGGCGATGGCCTAGGACTGGGCGGAGCCATCACCCACTATACCGCGCGTGCTATCATTCCGCCAGATGAGTCTCGCGGCCATTCCGGACACACCCGAGGCCGTCATCGGCATGATGCATCTCCGCGCCTTGCCGGGAAGCCCTTATTGGGCCGGCGGCATGCAGGCGGTCATCCAGGCTGCGCTCGAGGACGCCCGCGCCCTCGCCGAGGGCGGCGCCGACGCGCTCCTCGTGGAGAATTACGGCGACGCCAATCCCGTGGACCCGCGGCGGGTCAGGCGACTCGTCCAAGCCGCGCGCGGCTGATGCGCGTGCGCGGCCCCGCGCCTCTCCTCCTCGCGCTCCTGTGTCTCGACGGATGCGCGTCCTTCACCGGGCGCCCGGGCCCGCCCCTCCCCGTCGCCGAGCTGCTCCTCGTCGGCTTCCCCGGCACCCAGGTCGAAGGCAACGCGGAGGTCCTGCGGCTCGTCTGCGACGTCAAGGTCGGCGGCGTGCTCGTCTTCGAGCGCGACGTCGGCACGCGCCAGCCGCGCAACATGGTCAGCCCCGAGCAGGTGAGACAGCTCACGGCCGACCTCCAGGCCTTGGCCGGCCGCTGCGCCGGCCGGCCCCTCTTCATCGCCGCCGACAACGAGGGCGGCCGGGTGATGCGCCTTTCCTCGCGCCTCGGGTATCTCCCGTCGCCCTCCGCACAGGAGCTGGGCCAGTCCGGCGATGTGACCTACACCGAGATCGAAGCGCGACGCATGGGCGCCACGCTGCGGGGGGCGGGCATCAACTGGAACCTCGCCCCCGTGGTCGACGTGGCCGTGAATCCCCTCAACCCCGCCGTCGTCACCCTCGGGCGCAGCTTCTCCTCCGATCCCGAGCGCGTGATCGCGCATGCGCGGGCCTTCATCCACGGCATGCACGAGGCCGGTGTCCTCACCGCGCTCAAGCACTTTCCCGGTCACGGCTCGAGCCTCGAGGACTCCCATGCCGGCTTCACCGACGTGACCGACACCGCCGACCTCGACAGCGAGCTGGCCCCGTATCGCGCGCTCATCGCCGAGCACCTGGCGGACAGCGTGATGACCGCGCATGTCTTCAACCGCGGCCTCGACCCCTGGGACCCCGCGACCCTCTCGCGCTACACCGTGAACCGGATCCTCCGCGGCCGTTTCGGCTACAACGGCGTGGTCGTCTCGGATGATCTCCTGATGGGCGCCATCATCCAGCACTACGGCCTCGAGGAGGCGGCGATCAAGGCGCTCGGCGCCGGCGT
>WNGB01004960.1_pt1 | contig 20056 bp, 18 predicted proteins | sample 5400681 | NCBI WGS metagenome assembly WNGB01 (sample SAMN13153367, study PRJNA577476) | soil metagenome | isolation source: 115 cm soil or saprolite under grassland replicate 2 | place: USA:California | collected 2016-06-15
ATGAGACGTTTCTGCGCGATTTGTGGCCGAGTCTCAGCGAAATCCGTGACGCCATGCAAACGGCACTCGCGCCGGAGACTTTCCGCAAACTCTATCGCGATTTTGACGATCAAAACCCGAAGTGGAACGACATCCCTTCCAGCACCGGCGATATTTACCAATGGGACGAGAAGAGCGACTACATTCAGGAGCCGCCATTTTTCCAAAATTTTTCGATGAAGCCCGGGCACATTGAAGAGATTCGAGGCGCTCGCGCCCTTGGCATTTTTGGCGACACAGTGACGACCGATCACATTTCTCCTGCGGGAGCAATCAAAGAGAGTTCGCCCGCCGGAAAGTATTTGACGTCACGCGGAATTCAGCCGCGCGATTTCAATAGTTACGGCAGCCGACGCGGGAACGATCTGGTAATGACGCGCGGGACATTCGCCAATGTGCGGATCAAGAATCTGATGGTGCCAGGAACTGAAGGCGGCGTAACCAAATATTTTGCGAACGGTGGAGGCGAAGATATGTCGATCTTCGACGCGGCGATGAAATATGCGGAGACAAACACGCCCCTGGTCATTCTCGCCGGTCACGAGTACGGCACTGGTTCGTCGCGAGATTGGGCGGCAAAGGGAACGTGTTTGTTAGGCGTGAAGGCGGTTGTTGCCGCGAGTTTCGAGCGGATTCATCGTTCAAACCTGGTCGGCATGGGAGTGTTGCCCCTGCAATTTCCCGATGGAACAACTGCGCAGTCGCTGGGGCTCGACGGCTCGGAGATCCTTTCGATCATTGGTTTGTCTGAAACAATCAAGCCTGGTCAAACCGTAACACTCGAGATCGAAGGCAAAGGTCGGCAGAAGCGCTCGGTGCCTGTGAAGGTTCGCATCGATACGCCAATTGAAGTGGATTACTATCGACACGGCGGGATATTGCCGTTTGTGCTGAGGCAACTGCTATCGAGATAACAATATCTCGCGCCTTTGGACTGTAATTGGGGAACCATCGGCAATGAATGCAGAGCGCGGCTGCTGACTCAACGTTTCGGCGAATTGTTCGCCATAAAGAGCGGCGACGTCAGCGTGGAATTCCAAGACGCTCACGTTCCAGATTTTCCAGCGTGGATGTTCCACACGGTATTCGCTGCAGCCATCCCGCACACATGTGTATCCCCAATAATGTTCCGTAATAAACTCAGCGTGTGACCCAGGAGAAATTGATTGCGGTTCGCCGGATGCGCTCATCTTGAGAAATTCCCATTTCTTCCCGCGTCGCCAGGAATATTCGACACTCAAGCTGTCAGCGACGTGCTCTATGTTGTGTTTCATTGGGAGGGCGAAGTAGCGTTCTCCGTAGAATGCACGAGCGACGAGGGCAATCGCGCGGCGAGGCACAAGTTCGCGGATGAAAACTACGCCACGTCGCCAGGTGTCGGCCGATTTTTTCCTCACGTAGAAGCGCAGGTTCACTTCTTCGAAATCGCGATGCAGCGGGATCGGAACACCGAGAAGACGAGTATCGAGAAACAGAAATCCGACAATGCTGACGAACGTCTCGCCGTTTTCATAATCGATCTCGGTCCCCACCGGAACAAGCCGTTCAATCAGAGCAGGATCAACGACGTAATTCAGCATCGCCAGATAACGCCAGTTGGCGGTAAGAAATGGTTTCACGGCGGTTCGGCGGTCACACTTCGCCTCACAGAATCAATCGTTGACCGGGCGGACACGATAGCGGAGGGCCATTCGTTCTGGCTCGGACACTGGATTGAGATCGGCACGTTGCATGGCGAAAATCCAGTCAGACCAAGCTTCGTCTTCCTTCCGTGGCGCGGGTGGAATTCTTAATTCAATAAATTGCGACGCGACCGGTTCATTGCCGATTGAGGCTAGCACCGATCTGGTTTTGCTGTGCGTCAACAGCAGGACATGTCCCGGAACTGTGGCTTGTTCGGGATCTTTTGTGATTCCAATTACCAAGCCCGCCAAAATTCCAAGCGGCCCGCATACAAACGCGACGAACATGCCTCGACCGCCTTCCATGTTGGACATGTGCGCCAGCCTGCTTAAGTAATCGCCGAGAAAAAAGGCAAGAAGGCAGCCGACGAACGCCGTGAAAAGCGCGATGAACGAAGCACGGAGAACGCGCATAAAGATTTTTGCGGCTGGCTTACTTTGAGTTGTCGAACAATCGCCGTTAGATTTTTGCGGTCAAACCACCGCAAAGGTTATTCGGATCCCTGGTCAGGATTTCCCGACGTAGCTTTCTCTCGTCCGATACTCGTGCCGCCAAGGTTTTCCTTCGCAGCGTGCGCAACACTCTGCGGGTCCTCGCGTACATCTCCTTTCAACTCGCCCAAGTGGTTCGCCGGAGCTTCGCCATCGACTGAATCTCCCGCGGATTTTTTCGCAAAAATAAAACTCGCGGTCAATGCGGCGCGGCTCTGATCCGAAACCGAAACCACAGGCTGTCGCAGCAGATTGAGCTCATCGCTGCTTAATTTTGTAACTGGCTGGGCGAGGAATTCGATCTCTCTATTTAACGCATCGGATTTGATTTTTAACCTGTCCAGCTCCGCCAGCATCAATTTTCTTGCTTCTTCCCGACGCGCTTCTTCCTGACGTTCGCGCACAACGATGCTTCGCAGGAGCTCGTTTTCTCTCATCAGCCGGTGCGTCTCCTCGCTGTTTTTCCCGGTCAGTTTCGCGCTCTGAAGCTGCGCGCCAGTCGTATCCAACTGCACCCAAAGCTCCGCGATTCTGGCTACCAGATACTGGTTTTGTTTCTGACTCTCGGCCAGTTGCTGTCGCAGCTGCGTAACCTGCTGCTTCACTCCCGCTAATTCCTCCGCAGGTGTTGAATTGTCGTTAGCAGACACGTTTTTCTCTAAGTTTGCCGGTTTCAGCGTGAGATCGAGAGTCTCGGCAAGGAGCGCCTGCGCGGGTTGTTCCGTTTCGCTCCCTTCTTTTAGCGGGGTGAGCGCTTCGGCGGGCTGTTGTTCTGCGGCAGCGATTTGCTTGTTTGCCTCGGCCAGTTTCGCTTTGGTCTCGTCCCTTTGCCTTTCTGCTGTTGCACGCGCCTCTTCGGCAACAGCAACTTCATTTCTCAAATCGGCAATCTGCGCGCGCAGCTGCTCGGTAGTGCTGTTCTCCTGCGATGCCTGCGTCTGCGCGAGCTGATCGCGTGCTTGACGTTCTGACTCCTTCGACATCTGGATTTCCTCTTGTGCATTCTCAAGCTTGGAACTTGTTTCTTCCAGACGCGCGCTGACGGCCTCCTTTTCTTTTCGCGCGGTTTCGAGATCACGGTGTGATTTTTCAACCGTCGTCTGCAGTTGATCGATCTTCCGGCGCAATCTTCGGGTTGCTTCTTCAATTGCCCCATCGTTGGCCCTCTGGGAAGTCGCCTCGAATCCTTGCGGAGCTACGACTTCGAGACCGGGCTCCGACCAGGCCTCATTCTCGGGGAGCGAAGGAACAACCTCCGGCAGAGGACTCGCAGCTGTGTTAAGTTCATTATGCCTCGATATGCGCTCCTGAACTCGAAGGATTCCCTCGCCGATCTTGCGGCCACGATATTCGACGATCGCGGACTGCCAATCCGAATGCGATCTCCTCAACTCCTCGATCAGGCTCCCAGCGAACCGAAATTTGGCCAGGGCAGCCTTAAATCGGTTTTCGTGCTCCAGCTTTTCGCCCTGCTGCGCGGACAGATAAGCTTTAAGAAAAATGTCGCTCGGATCGTCCTCCTGCGCCGAAAGCGGAACTATCAGAAGGAGGAAAAACAAGCTGGCGAGAAAAGCCGAGCCAACTCGCCACACGCCACAACAAGCCGAGACGATAATCAAGCTGCAGGCAGATTTTCGTTCCACCGGCGCCGACAATTAGTGCAGTGACTGGGAAAAGTCGAGTCCTTTGTTTGCAAAAAAGAATTGGAATTTTAAGGTCTTATTTCCGCATCAGCGATGGTGGCCGTAGCTCAATGGTAGAGCCCCAGATTGTGGTTCTGGTTGTTGCGGGTTCGAGTCCCGTCGGCCACCCGCCTTTTAGAAGTAAACTAGTGAGAAGTGAAAAGTGAGAAGTTTTTTCTGCCACCAATTACTTCTCACGAGTCACTAGTCACTTTCCAATGTGCCTGTAGCTCAACTGGATAGAGCTTCTGACTTCGGATCAGAAGGTTGGGGGTTCGAATCCCTCCAGGCACGAATTAGTCCGGCCGTACTGCGGTATTGCACGCCACATTGACATTCGGATAACGCCGCGAGAGCAAGGATGCCAAGGAGAAGCCGCGTTGCCTCGACGCGCGAGAACAACTATTGATTTCCCGAAGCGATGAATAGAGCACGAGATGAAAAGTTCATGCGCGCGGCGCTTGACGAAGCAAAGAAAGCGCTCGGTCAGACCAGCCCTAATCCTGCGGTTGGAGCGGTTCTCGTCGTTGGTAATCGAATCGTGTCGAGAGGACATCACCGGGGAGCCGGCCGCGATCACGCTGAGGTTGAATGCCTTCGCAATTTCGGCACGCCTCTACCCGCCCGGGCCACGCTTTACGTTACGCTGGAACCGTGCTCCACAGAAGGACGCACTGCTCCGTGCACAAATGCGATACTTCAAGCGGGAATAAAAGACGTCGTTGTCGGCACGATTGATGTGAATCCGCGCCACTCGGGCAAGGGCATTGTGCAGTTGCGAAATGCCGGCGTCAGCGTACGCGAGGGCGTTTTGGCCGATGACTGCGCCCAAATAAACGAGGCGTTCAACAAGTGGATTGTCACGGGGAGCCCTTTTGTTATCGCAAAGTGCGGAATGTCGCTCGATGGTCGATTGACGCGCCCTGCCGGCGAGTCTCGTTGGATCACCGCACGGTCCGCCCGCATTCATGCACATCAACTTCGCGCCCAAGTGGACGCAATTTTGGTTGGAGCGGGAACAGTCCGGGCGGACAATCCTCGGTTGACGGTGCGCGGCATTCGTGGAGCGCGACAACCCTGGCGTGTTGTGCTGACTGGCTCAGGACGGCTGCCGCGACGCGCTTACCTATTTTCTGATCAGTTCAGTTCACGGACGCTGATTTATCAACGCGAGTCTCTGGCTGCCGTGCTCGAAAAGCTAGGCAAGCGAGGCCTCACGAGCGTGTTGATTGAGGGCGGTGGCGACGTGCTGGGCCAGGCGATCGACGCGGGTCTCATTGATAAAGTGCAGCTCTATTTGGGTCCGATTTTAACCGGAGGGCCGGTAATCGCGTTTCCGGGACGCGGGGCTGAAACTGCCGCGAATGCGCTTCTCCTTCGGCGTGTTTCGTATCAACAGATCGGCCAAAGTGTTTGCATCACGGCATATCCAGAGATTTCTCAACCAGAATAAAGCGGAAAACTTTCCCTTCTATCCCCTGTTTAATTAGTAGGAGGAAAAAACAATGAAAAAACTTCTCTTAATTGGATTGGTGACAGGGGTACTAGCTTTCGTTCCCGCACAGCGTTCCGACGCTCAAGTTTATTTCTCAGTTGGGTTCGGAGGCCCCGGGTACTACGGATATTACCCATATGGATACTACAATCCGTACCGTTATTACTATCGGCCGTATTACCGCGGCTACTATTACAGGCCCTACTATGGGTACGGCGGGCACCGCTATTACTACCGCCACCACCGAAATCACTACTATCGGCGGTAATAAGCTGACGTATCTAGAAATCCAGATCGAGCTGGCTCGAGAGCAATTTCGAGCCAGTTTCTTTTTAGGAGTCGCTCGGATGAAAATAGACGACCGGCCGCTACTTCTTTGGTTTGGGCGACTCTACCGATTTTGTCCCCGGACCCTTGGTCGGCTGGTCAATCTGAAACTCTTTTTTCAGTTGCTGAATTAGCGCTGGCAGTTGCTGCTGTCGTTCCGTTTCGATTTGCTGCCGCAACGTTTGTTCCACTTTTCGGCGTTCCTGGATGTAACGCGATTCAAATTGAGCGCGTTCCTGCGGGTTCAGGTGGAGGCCCGAGTCGCGAACCGCCGCCTCGGTCTCACGCTTGATAGTTTCACGTCGCAAATTCTCTCGCTGGCGCATGACATTGCGCTCTGCCGGACTCATCCGCAACCAACGCTCGGCATTACGCTGGAAATTTTGTCGGGCTGCCGGGGGCATCGCGTTCCAGCGTTCACGCATGCTCTGGGCTGGCGGACGTCCGTGAGGAGGCCCGGCCGGCGGGCGACCCACGGGCCGATGTGGTTGGGGCTGCGCCTGCGCGGCAGCACAGAGCAAAGCAACGGCCGACCAAGCGACGATTAGTTTACAAAGTCGGCTTTTCCTCCCACACGCTATTTTCATCCCAGGCGATCAGTTCATCCAGATCGGCCACGGCGTCATAATCTTGGGGATCGATCTTTGCCACCACATCTGGGCCATTTGCAGCCTTCGTCTGCGAGACTGGATGATGCGTGGCGATAGCCATACCGATCACGACGATGACAACGGCAGACGCAGCGGCAAGTCTCCGCCAACTGAACCAGCCGCGCAGTCGATCAAAGCGAGTCGCCTCCTGGCGAACGCTCCTTGCCACATTCCGGGCAAAGAATGGGGACAGCGCAGACTCGGGAACGCGGCCGAGAATATCCCACAACTCTTTGTCATCTTCACGATCCATAGTCTCCAGTCAATTAAACTATCTGCAGAGTTGGAAGTTGCGCTCGAATGACAAGCATAATCACAGTCCGGGAGCTTCCAGGAAGCCTTCGAGTTGCCGAATACGGGTTGGGTGCCGCATTTTACGCAAGGCCTTTGCTTCGATCTGGCGAATACGCTCGCGGGTGACCTGAAACTGCCGGCCTACTTCTTCCAAGGTTCGGCTATACCCATCGACCAGCCCAAATCGTTGCTCGAGGACCTGCCTTTCACGATCGGTGAGCGTCTCCAGCACGTCCTTGATTTTTTCCTTCAACAAAACAATCGCGGTCATGTCGCTCGGATTTTCGGCGCCCCTGTCTTCGATAAAATCGCCAAAATTAGTCTCCTCGCTCTCGCCAACCGGCGACTGAAGCGAGATTGGTTGCTGCGCCATCTTGAGGACTGACCGCACGCGATCTACTGGCAGCAGGACTTCTTCGGCGACTTCCTCGGGGGATGGTTCGCGCCCGTATTCTTGCACCAGCTGTTTCTGCACACGCATGAGCTTATTAATCGTCTCAATCATGTGGACCGGGATGCGAATCGTGCGCGCCTGATCCGCAATTGAGCGGGTAATGGCCTGGCGAATCCACCATGTCGCGTACGTGGAAAACTTGTACCCGCGTCGATACTCAAACTTCTCAACCGCCTTCATTAACCCCATGTTTCCTTCCTGGATCAGGTCGAGGAAGGACAGACCACGATTGGTGTATTTTTTTGCGATCGAGATAACGAGACGGAGGTTGGCTTCCACCATTTCGGTTTTGGCCTTGAAGGCCTGACGCATCCAGCCCTTAAGCGTCTGGTACTCTTTCGCATACTCGGCAAGCGAGAACCACAGCCCCTTTTCCAGCTCGCGGATTTTGTTCTGAAGCTGCAAGCGCCGTTTCTTGCTGCGAGGATTTTTGGCCAGCTCAGTTTGCAGGTAAAGCGAGGTGTGGTGCGCGTCATCCGCCAGATGAACAAATTCCTCGGTGACCTTCTGCTTGAGGTAAAAAAGAGGATAAAGCCTTTGCAAGGAAGTCATCGTCCTTTGCAATGTCCGGAGCTTCTGCGGTCGTTTTTTTGAAGAGTTGCGCCCAACCTCGTAAAACTGCCGCGTGATCGACGCGCTTAATTGCTCCACCTGTTTGCAGAGACGCGGGAGATTTTTCATATACCTCTCGCGGCTCTCGATTTTCTTGTCGAGGATCACCCGATCGAACCGTTCCCTGCCTTCGATCAGCTTCTTGGAGAGATCCAGGTGGGCCTGGGCGATAAAACCGAAGCGATTGATGTGCTTCAGCACCATGTCTTCGGCTTCCTCGATGCGTTTGGATATTTCTACTTCCTGTTCGCGGGTCAGGAGCGGCACTTGGCCCATCTGCTTGAGATACATCCGCACTGGGTCATCCAGGATATCGACCTTGGTTTCGATTCGCTCTTCCTCTTCCAGTTCCTCCTCTGTATCTTTTTTTCCGTCCTTGTAGCGATCGACTTCCGACGCTTCGATGATGTCGATCTCCAGGCGACGCAGCCGCGTGAGGATAAGGTCCAATTCATCGGCGTCAGTGATTCCCTCGGGCAACGCCTCATTTAAGTCGTCAAAAGTGAGATAACCTTGTTCCTTTGCGAGCTTGATCAGTTCTCGAATGCGGCTCTGTAATTCAATCGCTGAATACAAACGAGACGCCGCCATTTGCTCTCCTGGCTCCGGCAACGATCCGTTGCGTTGGGTTGAAGCGGCTCTGCGTTTGGCTTTGAGAGCTACGATTCGTGGCTGTTTCTTGAGCTTCCGACGAAGTCGAAGCACAACACGTCTTTTTGAAGAACCGCGGCGCTGAGCCTGTTTAGGCCGTTTCGCCGACGACCGTCGGCTGCCTCCCTTGTGTTTCGAATGCCTGGCCAAGATGATGCGATTAAAGATTTGACTAAGACGTTCGATTTGCCGCACGGCAATAGATCGACAACTAACCCCGGTTTTCAGGGCTAATTGCCGGCCGGGCCGGCAAGCTGGGAAAGCTCGTGGAGCTGTCCCCGGAGGTCAAGAATTTGTTTCTGCAAATTTACCGTTTCACCGGTGGTGAGATTCGGGAGTTTTATTCGGTTCGTGGCGACATCAAGTTGCCGGCGCAAGAGAGCCTGGCGGATGCCGAGCCACCATTTTTCGACCATCGCTCCAGCATTGGGCGGCGCCTTTTGGAGAAGCCACGAAGACACCAGTCGCTCCTCCGACGGGGAAAGCGTGACCATAAAGGCGTTGAGTGAGGCGGCGTCATCTGGATGCAAGTCGCTTTTAAGGATGAGGGCGAGAATTTCTCCATCCGGGACTTGGGCTAGAATGTCGCGCCAATTTTGTTCGCGAAGAAATTCGCGCGCTTTTTCGTCTCGCAACGCCAGAAGGCAAAGCATGGCGATATCGTGCCGCGGCACCCGAGCAATCTCATCCGCCTTAGGCGGACCGCTCGCTTCAGATTGATCGCCTGATCGAACTGATTCAGTTCTCTGCTTGGGCAGAAGCGATTGAAAATCTTGAGCAGTGACACCCAGATGTGCGCTGACTTTGCTCACAACTTCCCCCCGCATGAGTGGATCGCGGATGCGCGAAACAGTCTCAGCCAGGCTTCTCGCCAACTGCATCTTCGCGCCTAACGAACCCAGATCAACACCGGCAGTCTCACGCTCGATCCAGTAATCGAAAAAGTCACGCGCGCCGGCAACGCGGCTTTCAAACGCCTCTTTCCCTTCGTGCCGGACCAGGGAGTCAGGATCTTCTCCTCCAGGCATCTCGGCAACTCGCACAATCAAGTCATTCTGGAGCAGCGCGTCGAGCGAACGCTCGGCGGCTTTCTGGCCGGCTGCGTCGGCGTCGAAACAAAGAACAACTTCATTAACGAAGCGTCTCAAGACCCGCGCCTGATTTTCTGTGAACGCGGTCCCTTGCGGGGCGACGACGTTCGTGATTCCTGCCTCAAACAAACTTATCAAATCGAGCTGCCCCTCGCAAACAACAGCGCAGTTCGCCTCGATCAGCGCGCGCTTGGTCTTGTGTAGGCCAAAAAGAACATGGCCTTTTCGGAAAAGCGGCGTCTCCGGCGAATTCAAATATTTCGCCGCTCCCTCCGCGTCTTTCAAAAGACGGCCGCTAAAGGCGATCACTTCACCGACATCGTTGCAGATCGGAAAAATAATTCTTCCGCGAAAGCGATCGTACGCACTTGACCTCTCGCTGGGAGCCCTCTCTGCATCATCCCTTGTTTTTGCGAGGCCGCTCGTAATGAGGTCGCGAGCATGGTAGCCGTGCGCGCGGGCCCAGCTACCAAACGCGTCCCATTCGTCCGGAGCGTAACCAAGCTGCCACTGTTTGGCGGTTTCCGCCGTAATCCCGCGATGTTTTAAATATTTTCGCGCTGGTTCACCGACATCTCTTTTCAGCAGATTTTCATGAAACCATTCGGCAGCGTCGGCATGCAATTTAAGCAATGTCCGGCGCGCCTCATATCGCCGATCTTCATCCTCCGCACCGCGCGTCTCGACCACTGTAATTCCGGCGCGCGCCGCGAGCTTCCGCACAGCCGATGGAAAATCGGTATGCTCGTAGTCCATGACGAACCGGAAAACACTCCCGCCAGCACCACAACCAAAGCAATGAAAGGTCTGCCGGCTCGGGCTGACCATGAACGAAGGCGTTTTCTCTTGATGAAATGGGCAGAGCGCCTTGAAATTTGCCCCGGCGCGTTTGAGCGGAAAATACGAGCCGATTACTTCTACGATATCGTTCGCGGCAGCAATGTGCTCGATCGTTTCCGAAGGGATAGTTCCCATGCGCGCCTGATTATTTTTGCCTCGTTTGGCTTTTGAAGCGATGCCAAACTTACCCAGTGCGACGGCGTTTCAAAACAGTCACTGTAGGGCGTCTGTGTCAAACGCCACATCGAAATGACGCGCTGGCGTTTCGCAGAATCGAGCCAGCGCGAGCTGAGCGAGATAGACGGGAGGCCGAAGGGTGAGCGAGCTGGCGCGAGCGAATCAAACACCCTACAATCTCGAGCTGTGTGAAAACGAGACTCCCGATCCTTGCGTTGATATGTTCTCTCGTGGCGGCGCCCGTCCAGGCGCGCGAGGCAATTCATAAAGGCGATGTAGTTGTCGTCCCCCTACGCGGCGAAGTTGCGCCTTCGCTCCTCGCGTTCTTGCGGCGCGCAGTGAAAACCGCCGAGAGCAACGAAGCGTCGGCGATCATTTTCGACATGAACACATACGGCGGCCGCCTCGATACAGCGACCGATATCGTGAATGCGCTCAACCAAACCAAAATCCCGACCTACACGTTCATCAACACAAATGCCGGCTCCGCTGGTTCACTTATCGCTATTGCCACGCAACACATTTACATGGCACCCGTGAGCGCAATTGGCGCCGCCGCACCAATCCTCCCAACCGGAGAGGACCTTCCCACTACGGCAAAGGAGAAAACGATTTCGTATTGGTCCGCTCTCATCCGTGGTTCAGCGACCAAGAACGGCCATAGTCCCGACGTCGCAGAGGCGTTCATGAACAAGGACAAGGAAGTAAAGATTGGTGATCGGATTGTTCATCCCAAGGGCGCAGTCCTCACTCTCAACGCCCAGGAGGCAACTGAGCGAATCAATGGCAAACCGTTGCTCGCAGAAGGCGTCGCTGATTCGGTTCCCGATCTGGCCAAAAAAGCCGGCATAAAGGGCAACATCGCCACGATCGAGCCGACCGGGTTCGAACAAATCGCGTTTTGGATCACTGCGCTTGCGCCATTGCTACTGCTAGGAGGAATTCTCGGCGCGTATCTGGAATTTAAGATTCCAGGCGTGACATGGCCGGGGGTTATCTCTGCGATTTGTTTCGCCCTATTTTTCCTGGGGCATTATCTGGCCGGCCTCGCCGGCTGGGAAGTCGTTACGCTGTTCATTCTCGGAATAGTTCTGGTTCTGATCGAGATTCTCTTTTTCGCGCATAGCACGATTGTTTTCGGTGTCGTCGGCGTTTTCCTCATGCTCGCTTCGCTGCTGTGGACGATGATCGATCGCTATCCGGGTCAAAATTTCTTCCCGACGGGCAAAATGCTCGCGATGCCGCTGCTCAACATGTTCATCGCGATCGTCGGCTCATTCATCATCATCGCTTTGCTTGCGCACTACCTGCCGCGCACCAGTATTTACCGGCGATTCGCATTGATGGATTCAAATCCGCCCGGCCCATCGCTCGCCGGCGTACCGCGACAGTTCGCGACGGCGATCGCTTTGACTCCAGGAATGCAAGGCACCGCGGTTACGGTCTTGCGTCCGAGTGGTAAAGCGCGTTTCGCCGATCACGTCGTCGATGTGGTCACCGAAGGCGAATTCGTCGCCTCGCAAACACCGGTCACGGTGATCCAAACCGACGGAATGCGGGTCGTGGTGAAGAGCGCGGCCCAAATCTGACGATGAATCGTTTTAACTAGCTTCTAGCCGCCGGCGACGACATGGATGAATTCGACGCGGTCACCCTCGGACAGTGGTCGCTGTGTCCATTCGTGTCGATGCACGGCAAGCCCGTTGTGCTCAACTAAGATGGATTGCGGTGGCAACTGATAACGGTCAACTAATTCCGCGATCGTTTTCGCTTCACGCGCGTCGACAGATTCGCCGTTGAGTGAAATCGTCATGCACTGCAAAGAGCCTGGTCCCAATCTTTCCACACCGGATCGAGGCCGCGACGGCGTAGGACTGCGGCGATTTCGGCCGGGGAACGTTCATCGCTGATCTCGAATTGGCCCGTAGCGAGTTCATCTTCGCCGTCCTGATATTCGGGTGCGACGATGCGGCCGCGCACAGTGCGATGGAGATGCTCGCGGCCCTGACGGGTGTAGCCGCCGGGCTCGGTGTGGCTGCCGGCGCTCATCATCGTTACCCCGATTGACGCCAGCGAATCCCGCAGCGAGGCGCGTTCGCGAGTGCTAAGCACGATTCCAAGCTGTGGGAAAGAAATCCGCAAAGCGCAAACGAGTTGCACTAGTTCGCGGTCCGTCGTCGAAAAGAGCGGATGAAATCCCCCAGCTGCCGGACGCAACCGCGGCAAGCTTACCGTGATTTGCGCCTGCCAGCAGCGTTTGAATAAGTGTTCCAAATGCGCTGCTAGCGCGATCGCTTCATCCTGCCAGCGCGACAAACCGATCAGCGCGCCGACGCCGAGCCGGCGAAAACCGGCTGCATAACCGCGCTCGACGCAATCAAGTCGAAAATTGAAATCTCGTTTCGGTCCGGCGGTATGCATTTCCGCATAAATGCCGCGATTGTAGGTCTCCTGGTAAACGACGAGTCCTTCCGCGCCTGCCTCGACAATCGACACATAATCTTCCGTCTCCATCGGACCTACTTCGATGGAGATTGACGAAAAATCCGGAGCGAGCGCGCGCACGCATTCGGCAAGATAGTCGCGGCCCGCAAATTTTGGGTGCTCGCCAGTGACGAGCAGGATCTGCCGAAATCCCTGGCGAGCGAGATGCTGCGCTTCGGTGACCACTTCGTCGACATCAAGCGTGACGCGAAGGATCGGATTGTCGCGCGAGAAACCGCAATACCGGCAATTGTTGATGCATTCATTGGAAAGATACAGCGGAGCGAACAGACGCATCGTTCGTCCAAAATTCTGAAGAGTAAGAGAACGTGAAGCTTGGGCCATCGCTTCAAGCTCCCGATCCGATTTCGGCGTGATCAGGTGCTCGAAGCGCTCAACTAGTTCGGATTTCTTCAGAGCCAGATTATCCAATGTTTCAACGAACGACATCACCATAATTTCGTGCGCGCACCAGCGTTCGCAAACGCCAATCCCATCGCTCAATCCGACAGTAAGTACCAAAACAAAAACGGCGTCCGATATTTCGGACGCCGCTTTAGCAAACCTGATCGTGGATCTTTAGAACGCGAAATTTACGCCGGTGCGGACCATGCCAAAGTTGTTCTTCGGTCCATCGACGAAATTCCAGCTGAAATCGCTGACCCAGCCAATGTGTGGGGTCATGCGAACTTCCATGCCGCCACCGACCTGGCCAATTGCTTTCGATTCGGAACCGGTTTGTTCAGTGCGAATGATTCCATCGTTCACAACAACGTTCGTCCTTTCGCCGCCACCAAAGATTCCGCCGGCTCCACCAAAAAGGTAAGGCGAGAAGCGCGTGCAGGGAATCGGGTAGCGTAGCGTCAATGTGCCGAGCACAGAACCCACTGCGCGGCTCTCATGTCCCGTATGGACGTCGAAGATGCCGTTATTAAGATCGATAAAGACATCCTCAAACGCGCGCCTGGCATCCACCGCCCAACCTTCAATACCGACACCGAAATACCGGTGGAAAAAGTACTTAAGGTCAATGCCACCGCCAAAGGCATGATCCGACTCTAGATAGCGATCGTCCTGCCAGTCGTTTCCCGTGAAAATGTAAGTACCCCACAGACCGACGTTAAACTCATTGTCTGCGTACCATTGTGGACACGGTGGCGGTGCCACCTGTTTCATCTCCTTTCCGGAATAAGTCTCAGTCCCTGCAACCGCTGTCGAAGTGATTGCAGCGATGCATAACAACCCCAACACCATTCTTTTCATTCTATTTCTCCTTTGGTTAAGTCTCTCCTCAGTTTCTTAAACTCCAAACACTCCTTTGGAGTACGCAAGGTAATAACGAAACTCGGCATTACCCTGGATGCCCGACTCTTGGGCAAGCAATAAGAAATTGCAAGGATTTTTTGGTGTAAGGCGCGGCCTTACGCGTGAAGTTCCGCGCCGGTATTTGCGTCGGTAATGATAAACTTTTCGTGGTGAAATGTAGGATCGCCACGAAAGGTGAGCCGGCCCGCGTAGCGGCGCTCCAACTCCACCAGTAATTCTTCATCTTCTTCCTTCAACCGCTTCAATACACCTGGATTCAGAATCACCCTGATATCATGAATGCTCTCCTGATACTTGCGCATGACGGTATTGAGAGTCCGATGCAATTCTACGCTCGTGGTCATGGAGGTTTTCACCACGCCTCGTCCGCCGCAGTAGGGACAGTTTTCGTAAATCGTATCGCTCAGGCTTTCCTGCGCTCTTTGGCGGGTCATTTCCATCAAACCGAGCTGCGAAATGGGAAGAACATGTGTCTTTGCTTTGTCGCGATTGAGGCGCTCCTTCATCAAACCGTAAACTGCCTGCTGGTCTTTACGGCTCTTCATATCGATAAAATCGGCTATGATCAGCCCACCGATATTGCGTAAGCGAAGCTGGCGCGCGATTTCATCTGCGGCCTCCAGGTTGGTTTGCAAGATAGTTTTCTCGACGTCGCGGCCGCCTTTGTTTCGGCCCGTATTTACGTCAATCGCCACCAGCGCTTCGGTTTCGTCGATCACAATATAACCGCCGCACTTCAACCAGACCTGCCGATGGAAAGCATCATCGATTTGCTTTTGCACACCGTACGTTTCGAAAATCGGCATCGCGCCATCGTAATGGTGCACGCGGTTCCGGGCGCGTCGGGAAATCTGCCCGATCATTTCGATCATTCGTTCTGTTGCCGCGCGGTCATCGCAAATGACTTCGTCGATTTCCTCAGTGAGAAAATCGCGCACTGTCCGTCCGACTAAATCCGGCTCCTCAAAAAGGCGGCACGGGGCTGGTTCGTGACGAATGAACTGCTCGACCTGGGCCCACTGGTCGAGAAGAAAGCGCAGATCCCGCACAAAATATCTTGCCCGCTGACCTTCGCCTACGGTGCGGATAATGACCCCGACGCCGTCGGGAATTTCCAATTCCCGGACAATCTTGCGCAACCGTTCGCGCTCCTTTTGGTGTTCAATTTTTCGCGAGATGCCGCTGCGATCGCTGAACGGCATCAGAACCAAGTAGCGCCCGGCAAAACTGAGATTCGTGGTTACCCTCGGTCCTTTGTTGCCGATGGGACCCTTGGTTACCTGCACAATGACATCCGAGCCGACGGGATAGATACTCGGTATATCTTTGACCGTGATCCGTTTTCGAGGCCGCTTGCTCCCGCGGCGATCGATTTCCTCAATGCCGCTGTCTAGCGCAGCCGGAATTGCGTCCCAAAAATGGAGGAACGCATTTTTCTCGAAGCCGATGTCGACAAACATCGCCTTCAACCCCATCTCGATGTTTTTGACTTTACCCTTATAAACGCTGCCGACGATATTCCGTGAGCTCTTACGCTCGACGCTGTACTCCTCGAGTCGGCCATTCTCGAGCACCGCGACCCGGGACTCGAGCTTTTCCACGCTGAGTATGAGCTTTTTGCCGGTCTTTCGTGAGGAAAGACCCAAAAGTTTTCTTACTTTGTCTATCATAAAACGAAAAGGGTTGTCCGATCAGAAGCGGAACTGACCAAATGCACTGTGGCGATAGTTCTGATCGGGTGTTCATCGTGGTGGTGTTCCACGCCGTCGGTTAGGCGGCGGAGGCGCTGGTGCAGGCGCCGGTTGATGGCGTATTCCAAAGATCCGTTGGAAGAAATTTCGGGGAGCTGGCGTCGCAGCGGGAACAGCGCGGGCCACCGCAGCGCCCCGTCGACGCACTTTGCCTTGAGAATCCGCTTCCGGCTCGACATCCGGCGATGCGTCTGAGCTTGCCATCTGCGCAGTGGCAGTTTGCGAGGCGGGGGCATTTTCTTCGTCCCCGCCTGCGAGATTCCCGCCTTTCTCATTATAAGCTACCGACTTGATCAATTGGAGTGGATTGGCGTGATGCGCAGGTTGGAGCCAGGCCACCTGCATGTCGAATTTGCCTTCCTCCAGCGCGAGCGAGCGCTCCAGAATTCTGTCGGCGATCGGGCCCGCGACTTCGCCCCCGTGCCCAGAGGCGCCCTGCACCATCACTGCGACGACATACTTCGGATGGTCAAATGGCGCGAAACACGCAAACCACGCCACATTTTCCTCTTGTCCCCGCTCAGTGGCCTGCGCAGTGCCAGTTTTCCCCGCTACCACCCAATCTTTCAAACGGGCTCTGCCGCCGGTACCTCCATCTTCGTTAACAACTTTCCAAAGGCCTTTACGCACAAGGTCAATTTTGTCAGGGGAGATTTCCTGCCGTAAATCCGATCGCACGCGGGGCGGTGGCGCCGCTGGATTGCCTTGCTCATCTAACATCGGAGACCCGTCCTGCTTCAAAACTTTATCGACCAGACGTGGGTAATAGCAGATGCCGCCATTTGCGATCGCCGCATAGGCCATTGCTAATTGCAAGGGCGAGACAAGCGTGTATCCCTGGCCGATCGAGACATTGGCGGTTTGAGCTTGTGACCATCTCTCCTGGGGATGGTGAATTTGCATCCACTCTGGCCCAGGCATATTGCCGGTTTGTTCGCCTGACAGTCGCAGGCCCGATTCTTCGCCCATTCCCAACATCTTGCCGATGTGATCAATCGACTGAATGCTGGCTGCATTACCATATTGATAGAAAAAGGAGTCGCACGACACCTTGAGCGCATCGGCGAGTCCGATGGTCCCATGCGTGTAATGTTTTTCGGCTACCCAGCATCGGAAGAAGTGGTCGCCGTAACTCACACCACCACCGCAGCTGTATTTGGCGCCTGCGAGATTTTTCGTGCCCCCCAGACCGGCGAGCGCTGTGATGAGCTTGAATGTCGAGCCTGGCGGCAGGCAGCTAATCGCACGGTTGACTAATGGATCGCCCTCGTCTTTCTGCAGCGCTTTCCAATCCTTTGCTTTGATGCTCGGGATGAAAGTATTTGGATCGAACGATGGTACAGTTGCCATCGCCAGGATGTTGCCATTGTTTGGATCGACAACTACCGCCCCGGCCCGGCTCACTGCGCGGAGTGCTTCTTCTGCAATTGCTTGAATCCTCGCGTCGATCGTCAAATAAACATTCGCTCCTTGTTGCGGGGGTTCTTCGCGCAGAACGCCATCAATGGTGCCCTTTGCATTGCGCCGTAAATAACGCACCCCGGGTTTTCCGCGCAGATATTCGTCCGTGATTTTTTCAATGTTCGATTTCCCTTCCATGTCTCCCTGGTAAAACGTGAATTTCTTTGCGTCCTCTTTATCCACGTCATCCGGCATGCCGACATAACCCAAAAGATGCGAGGCAAGCGCGCCGTAAATGTAAGAACGCACGGGTTTGATCGTAAGTTCCACTCCGGGCAATCCGACATCATGCTCGGAAAATTTCGCCAAAGTTGGGAAATCGATATCCTTGACGTAGGAAAATGGAACTTCGGTATCGTTGCGATAGTGTTTTTGCAACTTGCCCGCATTGTAATCACGCGCCAGATCGAGGTCGTTGAGGCGTGGGACGACGCCATTATTGACGATCTTGATGATGTCCGGTTCCTTCAGGTCTTTCGGCATTCCATTGATGGTCGCTCGATATTCGGCTGTAGGCGGCGAACCAAAGCGTTCGCGATAGCCTTTGACCATTTCCGGGAGATAAAAATCGACCTCATAACTGGCCCGGTTTTGGACAAGGGTAACTCCGTTACGATCTTTGATCTCGCCGCGCACCGAAGGAATGCGCACCGTCGCTTGAGAACTACCGCGAAGCTGGGAAGTCCATTCCTGGCCATGCGCTACCTGGATCCACCAAAGCTTGAGACCGAGAGCGCCCAAGCCCATCAGCATCAACAGCCCGAGGAGTTGAATCCGCACACGCGAAGTAATACGGCGCCTGTTCATTCAAGCCGTCCCCTTTCAGGTTGATAGGAGTACGCAGTAACACGTCCCATCCACTGTAAGAACCAGAACACGATCGGGGCCATCGCCATGGCAATGAGACCAGGCCCGCCGATCTGCCACCAAACTTCGCGGGTGAATACAAAAGAGCCGCGACGGAATGTAATCATTAAATATTGCGCCAGAACTATCAACGAGGTGAAAACTCCGCTCAGGACACAGTGCACTTCCCAGCGGCCGCGTGCAAACAGCGGTCTCAGGCCATGCATTACTCCTGCCAACACACCGTAAATGAGTATCGATGATCCAGTTGAAATTTCAACTTTGCCTCCGATCACCTGCACCGTAAGAGCATCCAGCAAGACCCCAGCGAACAAAGCAAGCGACAGCATGAGAGGAAACGGCAGAGCCATCGCGCCATAAAAAACAATCACGGGCACAATGTAAACGTGCGCGTTGTAGAGCCAGGGCAGCGCTGGAATAAAAAACTCCGCAATCTGCGCCATCAGCACAAGCAGGAGCAAAACAAAAAAGAAAATCATTTTCGGCCAGTCACTACGAACACGTCCTCCAGATGAGACAGATCAACTGCGGGCGTGAGCTGCGCTTGTCCATCCAGTTCTCGCACACGGAAAGCTTTCACACTGCCAATCAGCAAACCCGACGGAAACACGCCGCCAACTCCCGAAGTATAAACTTTTTGGCCAGGCTTCAGGTCAGCCTGTTTTGACAAGAAATTCAGGTTCAAAAGCGGAGTGAGTCCCGTTGTCACGCGCTCGCCAGAGACGATCCCCTGTTCTCGGCTTCCTTCGACCTTTGCGGCCACTCGGCAGTTCTCATCGGAAACGAGCAATGCAACCGAGACGCTGTCGCTTACGGTCGTAATTTTTCCTATTAATCCCTCGTCCGTCGCGACAGGCATGTCGATTTGGATGCCGTCTCTCCTGCCACGGTTAATCGTAACCGTTCGCCACCATGTCGAGGAATCCCGCGCGACGATCTCCGCAGCAATTAACTTAAAGACCGAGCGCTCACGATAATTGAGCGCATGACGCAAGCGATTCACCTCATTCTCCGCATCGCGCAGACCCTGGTTAGTCGCTCTCAGCTCTCGATTTTCTACCTGTAAGTTTGCGTTTTCGCGCTCTAATTGGTCGAGCGACTTCAAGCCTGTACGCACCGATGTAAGCTGTTTTTTTAATCCGGAGCCGCCGGTGAAAAATGGTGCCAGCAACTGATAGACGCCGGTCTTGAACTTCTGCGTGGTCGTGGGGCCGAAGGTGAGAAAATATCCCAGAATTGCGCCGAAAATCAGCAGCGCGATGATATTTGTGCGGCTCATCGCATTTGCGGATTTCGGCTTGGAATTTGCGAACTAAGGAAGGTCGACATCTGCGGAAGCACCGACATGAATCCGCAATCCGAAATCGGCAATCCGCAATTCTTCCTACCGCCACTGGCGGTCTGCCGAGGCCACTTGACGCAAGAATTTAAGTTCATTGAGGCATTTGCCAGTCCCTTCCGCCACTGCGCTGAGCGGATCTTCAGCAACATGGACAGGCAAACCTGTTTCCTCGCTCAAAAGCTTGTCAAAGCCTCGCAGCAACGCGCCGCCGCCCGCTAGTACCAACCCACGATCGACGAGGTCCGCCGAAAGCTCTGGCGGACAGCGCTCCAACGTGATCCGCACGGAATCGACAATTGTCGAGATCGGTTCAAGCAACGCTTCGCGCACTTCCTGGGA
>WNGB01013755.1_pt1 | contig 20056 bp, 14 predicted proteins | sample 5400681 | NCBI WGS metagenome assembly WNGB01 (sample SAMN13153367, study PRJNA577476) | soil metagenome | isolation source: 115 cm soil or saprolite under grassland replicate 2 | place: USA:California | collected 2016-06-15
GTCCTTGGGGTCCTTCAGGCGCTCGGGCCCACCGAAAGCCGTTGCCGCCGGGGGCTTGCCGCCGATGTAGCCCAGACTCGCGAGCTTTGCGAGAGCCTCGCCGGAGGCCGCGGTCGGACTGTCCGGCGCGCGGGCTCGCTCCAACAGCCCCGCAAGGCGAACGTCCAGTTCCACACGCCGGGCATCGGCAGCGAGCATGTTGGCCGATTCAGTCGGATCGTGCGACAGGTCGTAAAGCTCCGCGTGCGGGGCAGCGATGTACTTCAAGCGACCATGCCGCAACATGTAGAGCCCGCTCCAGCCGAAGATGCGGGGATACTCCGTCTCGGCGTAGAGGTCGGTCTCCGCCGGTTCGAGGCCCTTCTTGAGCTCAGCCGAGAGATCGCGGCCGTCGATGGGCGAGGCGCTTCCGGGCGGGACGAGCCTCTGACCCACCAGGCCCCCAAGTGTCGGCGCGAGGTCGGCGGTTCCGATGGGCGCGTGGACCACGCCTCCCTCCGCGGCGATTCCCGGCACCCGTAACAGAAGAGGCACGCGAACCGTCGGCTCGTACAGCAGGAGGCCGTGCGTCAGCTCGCCGTGCTCGCCCAGGGCCTCGCCGTGGTCGGCGACGACGGCGACGACCGTGCTGCCCGCGAGGCGCCGCCGTTCCAGAAACTCGAGGAGCCTGCCCACCTGTGCATCCACCGAGGCGATCTCGCCGTCGTAGGGCGCATCCCGGTGCCGGCTGCGGTAGGGCTCGGGAGGCGCGTACGGCGCGTGGGCGTCGTAAAGGTGGACCCAGGCGAAGAACGGCCGGCCGCCTTCGGAAGCCGTCTTCTCGAGCCAGTTCAGTGCCCGATCCACGACGAACGAGCCCGGCCGCTCCGCTTCGAGCCCTGTGTCGCGCGAGGGGTCCCTCTCGATCTCGTCGTCGTAGAGATCGAAGCCGCGATCGAGGCCGAAGCGGTGATCGAGCACGAAGGCTCCGACGAAAGCGCCCGTGCGATAGCCTCCCGCGGAAAGGCGCGTTGCGAGCGTGTCCCGGTCCGGGAGGCGTCAGACCCGAAAGGATCGTCGCGTGGGAGGGCAGCGTGAGCGGCGCGGCCGAAACGGCGCGCTCGAAGCGCAGACCGTGGCGGGCGAGGCGATCGAGGGCGGGCGTCTCGGCCGACTTGTAGCCGTACGCGCCCAGATGATCGGCACGCACGGTATCGAGGGTGACGAGAAGCAGGTTGGGTCGGCTGGCTGTGGTTCTTCTGCAGAAGGAGAGGAAGGAGAATGGCACCGCGCACAGGAGGAGAACGACCGCGGCCCGCGCGGGCACTTTTGAAACCGGCAACGGAAGACGCCGGCGCATCGAGACTTCCTCGGGCGGATCTTACCTCGGCGTCAGGTGACGGGCGTCACGGATGTGACGGAGAAAGGGGACGTCCGCGCGTCGCAGAGCGCCACTCGCGAAGCGCTTCGATCCACTTCCGCGCCGTCTCGCCGTCGTAGACCATCTCGCCCTGCGGCAGAAGCTCGGCCAGGCGCTCCGGATGATGTCGTCTCGCCCACTCCACGTACGGGCGGACGAGATCCTCCATTCGCGGGCCGAGTGGCCGAAAAAGCATGCCCGAGATCCGGCCCATCCCGTCGAACCAGCAGGTCACTTCGCCGCGCAGGGCCTCGGCGCCGAGAAGCCGGGAGAGCTCGCTCGATTCCGAGGAGAGGTAGTGGATCGACCCCGGCGCCTCCGCGCGGAAGTCGGAGTAAGCGAACCGCGCCCCTGCGGCCGCCTCCCAATCGGCGAGGTCGCGGCGTCCGCCCAGCGGGCGCCCCGGCCCCTGCTTCGAGCCGATCCAGAATCGCGCGTCTGCCGCGAGGTAGCTGCGCGCCGCCCCGGCGTCGCCGCGGTCTCGGGCAGCGAGGTAGGCGCGCAGGTGCTTGAGCTCGGCGGGATGCTGATCGACGCGGGGCGGCGGCTGGGTCGTACGGCAAGCCGCGGCCGCGAAGACGAAGCCGGCAGTGAGAACAAGGGCGAGTCGTCGGGATGGCATCTACGCGATTCTCCCTCCGCCGCCAACAAAAAAGCCCCGCTTTCGCGGGGCTTGGGTTCGAGGGGTCGGTTCTCCTCAGGCATTGAAGCTCTTGCCGCAGCCGCAGCCGCCGCTGGCATTCGGGTTGGTGACCGAGAAGCCGGCGCCGCGGAAGTCCTCGACGTAGTCGACCGTCGAGTCCTTCAGGTACTGCACACTCTGCGGGTCCACGACGACCGTGATTCCGCCCTGCTCCATCACGTTGTCGCCGTCGTGCTTCTCGTCGAACGTAAAGCCGTATTGGAAGCCCGAGCAGCCGCCGCCCTGCACGAACACGCGCAGGGGCTTTCCCTGCGAGTCGGGCATCGACTGGGCGAAATACTTCACCTTTTCGATCGCCTTCTCGGTCAGCGTGAGGAGCGGCTTCAAATCGCCCGAAGGCGTGATGGGCGTTGGTGTGGATTCGATCGACGTCGACATGGACTCTCCTTAGTGTTTCGCCCGTTACGGCGGGAAGACGACATTATCCGGCGCCCCGAGGGCGCGGTCAATTGAGTTTGTGGCTTACGAAGCTTTCCGGACCTCTTCCGTCGCCTTCGCGAGCAGTTGATCGATCTCGCGCCAGGCGTCCGGAACGTCCTCCGGTCGCGTCATGAACGAGATGCGCTTGGTGTCCACCTGAAAGTCCTCGAAACCGGGCAGAGCCTCTGATTCCCAGGCCTTCCTGAACCGCCGCGCCTCGTCGTCCAAAAGGGGCCGCGAAAACGAGCCAATCCCGAGCCTCGAGTGATCGACCTCAAAGACCGCCTTGGCAGCAACCCGGACGCTCTTTCTGGCGTTATTCATCTGTCGCTCCGAATCCTATCAACAGCAAGCCTCATGCCACCATTCCAAGCGCCATTTTTCGGGCCAACCACAACATCTAGTGCTTTTGACTTGACAGGCCCACAAGCCAGGATTACCTTGGTTTTCAACGTTGGCGGGCTGTCCCCCGGGCAGGCATCTCGACCAAATCAGGGCATGGATTCGTGGCGGAGCATTCCGCAAATAGGGCGAAAAAAGGGGAGGCTGGGCGGATGGGCACGACCGAAAAAGAGCTGAAAACCGTCTCGACGGAAAAGGAAAAGAGCGCCGGAAAAAGCCTCCGGGGGCTGACGATCACGCGGATGTACTCCGACGCGTCGGTCTCGCCGTACGACGCGATCGAGTGGGAGCTGCGAACAGCCGCGATCACGTCCGAAAAGGGCGAGGTCATCTTCGAGCAGAAGAACGTCGAGGTGCCCAGGTCCTGGTCGCAGACCGCGACGAACATCGTCGTGCAGAAGTACTTCCACGGCCGCGTGGGCCAGGCCGAGCGCGAGACCTCGGTGAGGCAGTTGATCGAGCGCGTCGCCGCCACCATCACCGGGTTCGGCGAGAGGGGCGGGTACTTCAAGACCGCGGCGGATCGCGATGCCTTCCACGACGAGCTCGCGGCGATCCTCGTCAACCAGGTGGCGTCTTTCAACTCGCCCGTCTGGTTCAACGTCGGCATCGAGGCCAAGCCCCAGGGCAGCGCTTGCTTCATCAACTCCTGCGGCGACTCGATGGATTCAATCCTGACCCTCGCTAAGACGGAAGGAATGTTGTTTAAATTCGGTTCGGGGACAGGGTCGAATCTTTCGTCACTCCGCGGGGCCCACGAGGGCCTTTCCTCGGGGGGCACGGCCTCGGGTCCGCTCTCCTTCATGAAGGGCTTCGACTCGTTTGCCGGCGCCATCAAGTCGGGCGGCAAGACCCGCCGCGCCGCCAAGATGGTCATCCTGAACATCGATCATCCCGACATCGACGAGTTCATCCTCTCGAAGGCCAAAGAGGAAAGGAAGGCGTGGGCCCTGATCGACGCCGGCTACGACGGCTCCTTCAACGGCGAGGCTTACTCCTCGATCTTTTACCAGAACGCCAACCACTCGATCCGCGTCACTGACGCCTTCATGAAGGCGGTCGAGGACGACAGCGACTGGGAGACGAAAGAAGTCCTCACCGGCAAGCCCTACAAGAAATACAAGGCTCGCAAGCTCATGAGCGACATCGCCGAGGCCGCGTGGGTGTGCGGCGACCCCGGTATGCAGTACGACACCACGATCAACAAGTGGAATCCGGTCAAGGCCACGCACCGCATCAACGCATCGAACCCGTGCTTCCCGGGCGACCAGCGGGTCGCGACGGACAAGGGTCTGATTTCGTTTAAGGAGATCATCGAGCGAGTCAACAAGGGCGAGAGCTTCAAGGTTTGGACGCACCGCGCGACGGCTGGAGCGAACGGCGTCGAGGGCGAGCCGGAGGCTGGTTTGGTCCTCTCCTCGCCGACGCAGTACATGATCACCGGAGTTAACGACGTCTACCGGATCGTGTTCGACAACGGTGTCGAGATCCGAGCGACAAAGAATCACCGGTTCTGGACGGTTAACCGAGGCTACGTCGCGGTTGAGGAGCTCCTGCCAAGCGACCGAGTTCTCCTCGCGGACGCGCCCATACCGGGTACTGCTGTCGACAAAACGTTGCCGATTTCGTCCGACTGGCGCGAGTACCGAGAGTCAAGCGATCGTTTTTGGGAAATGAACTTTCCAAGAGAGTGGTCGCCAGAGCTGGGCGAACTCCTCGGTCACCTTGTGGGTGATGGTTCCGTCGGCGAGACGATGCTCTCTTGGGTCTATGGGACGGAGGAGGATGCTCGGGAGCTGATGCCGCGTCACCGAGCATTGCTCAAGAAGTACGTCGGCGAAGGCTCTGTGAACGAGTGCGTCCAGGCGAACGGAACGCGACAGCTTCGCGTGACCCGCGGCCCGTTCCGTCGCTTCATCGCGGCCTTAGGCGTCGAACGGAAACGCTCGCACGAGAAGCGGGTTCCTCTGTCACTATTTCAGGCTCCAGCGGAAGCGCAGGTTGGCTTCCTTCGTGGCCTCTTCGGCGCGGACGGATGTGCCTACGATGGGTACACCAACCGATACATAGGGCTAGGTTCCAAGTCTTATGGCCTCCTGCAGGACGTGCAGAAGATGCTGCTTCTCTATGGGATCCAGTGCTCCATCTACATTACGAACAAGAATCGCTCTACTTTTGACTACACGACGGTGGACGGAGAAGAGCGAACCTACGAGAGCAAACCGTTGTCGTTTGACCTTCGAATCACTGGACCGTCGATCGAGCCTTTCAGGCGAATGGTTGGCTTCTCGCTTTCGCGAAAGAGCTCAAAGGCCGAGGAGCTCCGGGAGGAACTGGTTCACTACCGAGAGAATCCGACGGCGTCGATTGTCGATGTGATCTACGAGGGACCCGACGTTACCTACAACCTCACCGAGCCGCTCCATCATTCGTATGTTGTTGAAGGCATTGTGGTTGCGTTCAACGTCGACGCGTTTCGGCACGCGTGCGACATCGTGATCTCGGCGCAGGAGATGCTGGTCGAGAACTGCTCTTACCCGACGAAGAAAATCGAGGAGAACTCCTACAAGTTCCGGCCGCTCGGCTTGGGCTACGCCAATCTCGGTGCGCTCCTGATGGTGAGCGGCTTGCCGTACGACTCGGAAGAAGGGCGCGCGTATTCCGCGGCGATCACGTCGCTCCTGTCCGGCGAGGCGTACCTGCAGTCTTCCAAGATCGCCGCGGAGCTCGGGCCGTTCGCCGGCTACGAGCCCAACCGGGACGCTTTCATCGAGGTCATCGGCATGCACCGCGACGCGGCGTATCAAGTGCCGGGCAGAGGCGTGCCGGCCGAGCTCTTGAAGGCCCAGAAGGCCGTCTGGGATGCCGCGCTCGAGAGCGGCAAGCAGTTCGGCTACAAGAACGGCCAGGTCACCGTGCTCGCCCCCACCGGCACGATCGGCTTCATGATGGATTGCGATACGACGGGCGTCGAGCCCGACCTCGCGCTCGTCAAGTACAAGAAGCTCGTCGGCGGCGGCATGATCAAGATCGTCAACAACACGGTGCCGCTCGCCTTGAAGCGCCTGGGCTATACCGAGGACGAGGCGGCTCAGATCGTCGCCTACGTGGACGGGAAGGGCACGATCGAGGGCGCGCCCGGGTTCAAGCCCGAGCACCTGCCGGTCTTCGACTGCGCGTTCCGCGCCTTGAACGGGACGCGCTCGATCCACTACATGGGACACGTCAAGATGATGGGGGCCGTGCAGCCCTTCCTCTCGGGCGCGATCTCGAAGACCGTGAACCTGCCGACCGACGCCACGCCCGACGAGATCGCCGGCGTTTACATGGATGGCTGGAAGCACGGCCTGAAGGCCATCGCGATCTACCGCGACGGCTGCAAGCGCACGCAGCCCCTGAACACTGCCGTGTCGATGTCGGACACGAAGTCGCCCGAGAAGCGCACGTCCTTGGAGTACGTCGGCAAGGCCGCGGCACCGGTGCCGGCGCCTTTCCGTCGCAAGCTTCCCGACGAGCGGCGTGGGATCACGCACAAGTTCTCGGTGGCCGGCCACGAGGGCTACGTGACGGTGGGGCTCTTCGAGGATGGCAAGCCCGGCGAGATCTTCCTGCGCATGTCGAAGGAAGGCTCGACCATCTCGGGCTTGATGGACTCCTTCGCGACGGCCATCTCCCTGACCCTTCAGTACGGCGTGCCGCTGGAGGCCCTGGTCAACAAGTTCACGCACATGCGCTTCGAGCCCTCGGGCTTCACCAAGAACCCCGAGATCCCGATTGCGAAGTCCCTCGTCGACTACATCTTCCGGTGGATGGGCTCGAAGTTCTTGAGCCCCGAGGAGAAGGAAGGTATCGGCATCATCAACAGGAGCAACGGAAGCGAGGCGCCCTCTCCTGTGACCGAGCAGAGCGTCGCGGCCCGCTCCCAGAGCGGAAATCCGGCGGTGCCGGCCACAGGAGGCAAGAAGTCGAACCTCCTGACCTTCGAGACCTCGACCGACGCCCCCGCCTGCCACGAATGCGGCTCGATCATGGTCAGGTCGGCAGCCTGCTATAAGTGCTTGAATTGCGGAGCGACGAACGGGTGCAGTTAGGAATAGGATCAGAGCCGTTTCCACGGGGTGGGGCTACGGGGCGGGTCATCCCCCCGCCCCGCCCGGTGTCGGGTGATTCGGTTTTTGGCGGGCGCCATCCGGCGCCCGCATCGTTTTCCGTCGGCTCCGCTTGCGGGGGATCTGCGCCTGCGGCGCACCGGCGAGCGGCTCGCCCGGTTGCGGGCTCGACCGCTCGCCTGATCCTCCGCTGCGCTCCGCCTCCCGCAGCGCGAGGCTCCTCCTCGCTCTGCTCGGAGACTCCTCGCGCTGCGAGCCCGTGGATCCGATCGACTGATGAGATCTGTCCGTGCCCACGCCGCCGCATACCCGCCGGTCCTTCTCCCTCTCCCTTCGGGAGCGGGGGAGCGCGAGGGGTCCCCCTCGCTTCATTTCAGCGCCGGCCGTGGCGAGCGGCCGGTAGGGTGAGGGGTGTACAGTCGTGAACCACTGATGGAAGCCGACCGGACTATGCTCACCCTCGAAGAAGAGAGCGACGACAGCGACGACGAGATGCGACCCTTCAAGCCCTTCTACGCCGTCGGCAAGGCCGTCTTCGAGGGCTCGGGCGAAGCCGTCGCCGCCGCCCGCTCGGTGGAGGATGCCCGCCGCATCGCGGCCGCATTGAATACTGCCTACGGCATCCCGACCGAGGCCCTCGAAGCCTGGTCGATCGGCTCCATCCAGGACCCTGTCAACGATGTCCTCGCCGAGATCGAGTCTGTCCTCGCTCCGCCTTCGAGCGAGGACCGCCGCGGCAAAGACCGCCGGCAGAACGACCGCCGCCGCGCGATCCATGAGGTGAGGATCGAGGGCGAACGCTGACACTGGCTCCGTACGCGTTCCAGGAAAGAAACCGGAATGATCCGGCTCGTCGGGTGGGCTACGGCAGCCGAGTCCAGACGAGATCCCAAGCCTCGCGCCGCTCGGCAAAGCCGGTGACGCGGCCGTCGGACCCGCGCAGAAAGACTTTCCGGTAGCGCGGCTTGTTGGGAACGAAGAGGACATCCGGCGCCTCCGCCCGCAACTCCTCCGGTTCACGGCCAGTTTGCTGGCCTTCGAGCGCGTCATTGGTGCACCGGATCTCATAGGTGATCGCCGGAGTGAGGGCGTAACGGCCGCAGTAGTCGCCGCGGAGCGAGGCCTTGAGCACAACTGTCGGAGGGTCCGTACGCAGAGCGAGGACCTGACCCGCGATCAACCGCCATCCCCCCGACGTCTCTACCCACGTGTCGGTCGTCCGGTACTGGCAATGGAGCTTGTGACCATGGAAATTCTCGTGCTCGTCGTCGATATGGGTGGCGACGGCGACGCTGCCGTGCGTGACCGCGTCGAAGTGGGTCACCTGGATGGTTCCGGAGACGCCTTCCGGCAGAGCCTTGATGTCCTCGACAATCTGTTTCTTGGTCATGACGCGGCCGTTTTCGTCGACGTAGCGCGTGTTCGGGTCCAGGTATCGATCCCAGACGGAAGCAGAACCCGTCGAAACCGCGTCCATCAGTTCTTGAGTCTGTCGGCGCAACACGTCGGGTACGGTCTCCGCGGAACGCCGAGCCGCGGTGACAGAGATGGTGACGACGAATCCCAGAGCGAACCTCCAGAACCCGGTGAACATGCGAAACCTCCTGTCGACCCTCTCGGTGTCAGGTTTTCATCCGCGGGAGCTTACTCGTGGCGTGGACAGGCTGGCGCCGTCCTGGAAAAGCTTCAACCCGCCGGGCAGGGCTCGAAGGCCGACCAGTCGATCGACCGAACGTAGTGCTCATCCGGCGGGAAGAGGGTCCGAAACGTGAACGCGAAGGCCGTTGGCCCTTGTTCCTGCAGGCGCTCGAGCCGCTTCTTGGCCTCGTCGATCGACGGGATGTGTCCGGCGGGCACCCACCAGAGCGCAACCGTAGGAGCGCCGAACTTCTCGAACCAGTTCTGGCGCTGACGGAGCACTTCCGCGTGGGCGCTGCGGTAGACATAGTTCCTCAGGTCGTCGACCGTTTCCCACACCGAGAGGTTGAAGAGGATGCGGTCGTCCGCGTACGGCCTGAGGTAGGTGGCGTTGCCCTCTGGAGTCTGAAGTCGCCAGACGAATCCCGGGCTGCCGTCGGCAAGGGCGTTGATCTCGTCGAGGCGCGCCACGAAGCCGGCCATGACCGGATCATCCAGGGACGCTCGCATTCGGGCAATGTTCGCTTGCGCGATGTGCAGCGATTTCATCGACCTTCTCACTTCCGCAGGTTAGCTCATCGCGCCGCACCCAGCGCTCGGGCTGGCAGCATGACCAGCGCTCGGAGAAGCTGGAAAACGCCGTCGACCGCGATGCCAACGAGGCGGAAGGGCAGCAGGATGAGCCACACAAAAGGGTAGAGAAGGAGCGCGAGAAGGGCGACGGGCCAGCAGAGAAGAAAGAGAATCACCCAGAGCAGGAACTTCACCATGGATGGACATACGCAGGAAGCCTAGCTCGGGTTCTCCCTGCGTCCTCCCCCGGGCGTCAATCGAGCTGGAGGTCGAGCTCCGAGTGCCCCGGCACCCTCCTCGGCTGATCGACGGCGCCGCTCTGGACGGTTGGGGTGGAGCGCACGACGGAATCCAATTCGTGCGCCTTCGCCGGGGCATGGGTCTCCGGAGCCCTGGCGCCGCCCGCGGGCGCCATGGCCCTCTGACGCTGCTGCCCCGAGCCTTCCGCCTTCAATCCGGGGATGCCGAGCGAGGCGAGCGGCACGAACACCGCGAGAGCCCCGAACAGCGTGCCGGCGGCAAAGCTCCAGCCGGCCGACAGGCGTTTTGTTGATGATTTCATGTCGTCCTCCTCCGTGTACTCGAACCGTCTTTCGTCTCGATCACTGAGCCCGCAGGAACGCCACGAGGTCCGATACTTCGGCATCGGTCAGACCGATCCCGAAGCGGCTGTTGTAGAACTGAACCACGTCGGTCAAGGTCGCGGCCGAGCCGTTGTGGAAATAGGGGGCGCGGGCGGCGAGGCCGCGCAGGATGGGCCCCTTGAACCGTCCGATGTCCTTCCACTTGCCCGTGACGAGAGCCCGGCCTGGATCGGTCGTCTGAATGAGCGCGTTGGTCGTCTTGTTCTTCAGGGTGTAGAGGGGCAGATCGGGCGTCCGGCGTGAGAGGTCTGTCAGCCCAATGTCCAGCGGCGCCGCCACCGAGTGGTTTCCGACGTTGGGCGAGTCGTGGCAGGTCCCGCACGTGCCCGGGATGGGCTGGACACCGAGCTCGTCGTTGAGCCCCTTGACGCCCGCGATGGCGATCGGTTTGCTGTTGAACAGCTGCTGGCCTCGGGCAACGGCGAGCCGGGCAGCGTTGCGTCCGTCCCCGCCTTCGCCTTCGTCCGGATCGCTGTTCTTCCACTCGTCGAAGTCCGTGAAAACGATGGGGCTGAAGGGAATCCCCTTCGGATTGAGGCCCAGCGGATCGTTGATACCGATGTAGAACTCCTGCTTCGAAAGAGGCTTCGGCCCGCCCCGGGCCTTCTTCGCGCCAAGATCGCCGGCGGCGACGTCGTAGATCTGCGTCGTGAAGAGAGCGGTCTCGAAGGCCACGATCTGCTGGCGCTGCTCCGCCGTCAGCGGCAGGCTCGCCTGAGCATGGCCAACTGTGGCGGCGTTGGCCTGATCCATGAGGTTAAAGGCCATGGATTTCCCGGCGAAGGTCTCCCGGCCGTCCCACATGACCCCGCTCAAGAAGGCCAGGTTGGTGGAGGGCAGGGGCCGCCGGAAGAGCGAGAGCTCGCTGCTGCCGGCATAGCCGTAGGGGTCGTCGCAGGCTTCAAGCGTGAACTCGGCTCCGGCGGGAATGCCGATGCCGACCCGGATGAGTCCTTTGTTCAAGAGCATGCTGTAGGCGCTTCGACGGGAATCAACGGTCGTCACGTCGGCCCAGGGCGAATTGGAGCCGTCGTTCGTCCGGAAGATCGGATCGAAGCCTCTCGTCTTCTCGAACCGGTTGCGAACCTCTGCCGGCGCGATCGTCCAGCCGGTCGAAGGCTGGTGACACGTCACGCAGGCACGCCCGTTCGTGCCCAGACTCTGGAAGAAGGGGTTGTCTATGTCGACTTGACCCGCCGTCGAGAAGGACTTCGACACGCCGGTCGGGTTGACGAACGGCTCTAAGGGATTCCGATCGCTTCCATTCTGATCATTCTCGGCCCAAGCGACCAAGGCTGCCATCGGGGCAAGGACGACGGCGGCGGTGACCAGCCAGCGGCCTGCACGGATTCTCTCGGACATGATCCCCTCCTGTTCCCTGTTCGGCCTGCTCAACTAAGAGATCGGAAACAGCGGGAAGATGACGACAGGAGATCCAGCCGGACACCCCGACTGTTTGTCGCTTTTCCCACGCCGTTTCCGATCTTCTCGATGACGCGAACTCTGCCGTTTACCGGGAGGCGGGTGTAGCATCGAACTGTCCTTTTCCGAGGCTCTGGCGGTGTCCACGATCTCGTCACTCATCTCTTCCACCGAGTGCGGTGACCGCGCCGCGGCGGATGCTCTCTTCGCGGCGCTGTATTCCGAGTTGCACCGGCTGGCCCAGCGCCAGCTGGCGCGCAGCGGCGCCGGAGTGACTCTCGGCGCGACAACCCTGCTCCACGAGGCCTACCTCAATATTTCCGAGCGCGAGGGTGCAGTCTTCCCCGACCGCGCGCGCTTCATGGCCTACGCCGCGAAAGTGATGCGCGGTCTCATCATCGACTATGCGCGCAGTCGCCAGGCCCAGAAGCGCGGCGGCGGTTTCGCGATCACGTCCTTGACCTACGAAGGCCCGCAGGCAGCGGCCGACGAGAAAGAGCTCTCCCAGATCAGCGTAGCTCTCGACGGTCTCGCCCTGGTTGATCCGTCGCTCGCCGAGCTCGTCGACCTCAAGTTCTTCTGCGGCTTCTCCTTCGGCGAGATTGCCGCCATGCGAGGCGTTTCGGAGCGAACGGTGCAGCGGCATTGGGAGAAGGCGCGCATTTATCTCCATCGCACTCTTCGGCGAGCCGCGCTCGCCTGACACGGAAACAGAAGGGCATGTCCGAGCTGAGTCCGGATCGCTGGCAGGTCGTCAGCCCCTATTTGGACCGGGCGCTGGAGATGCCGGGCGACCAACGCGCTGGCTGGGTCGACTCTCTGCGCGCTGAGGATCCGGCGCTTGCGGCCGACCTGGAATCGCTGCTTCGCGAGCGCAGTGCTCTCTCTCGGGAAGACTTTCTCGAAGGACCTGCTCTGAGAGCGCCGGCGGCGTCGCTGGCTGGTCAGAGGATCGGCGCCTATACGCTGATCTCGCTGATCGGTCAGGGAGGCATGGGCAACGTCTGGCTGGCCCGGCGCAGCGACGGCCGCTTCGAGGGCCAGGCGGCGGTCAAGCTCTTGAACGCCAGCCTGGTCGGCCGCGCCGGCGAGGAGCGCTTCCGGCGCGAAGGCAGCATCCTGGCTCGTCTCACGCATCCTCACATCGCGCGTCTGGTCGATGCGGGCGTGTCGCCGAGCGGTCAGCCCTATCTGGTGCTCGAGCACGTGGAGGGCGAGCAGATCGACCGCTACTGCGACGGCAAAGGCCTCGACGTCGAGGCGCGAATCCGTCTCTTTCTGGACGTGCTCTCTGCCGTGGCTCACGCGCACACCAATCTGATCGTGCATCGGGATATCAAGCCGTCGAACGTGCTGGTCGGGACCGACGGTCAAGTGAAGCTTCTGGACTTTGGCATTGCGAAGCTGCTGGAGGGGGAAGCGGGCGGAGGCGGGGCCACGGCGCTGACTCGCGAGGGCGGGCGGGCTCTGACGCCCGAGTACGCGGCGCCCGAGCAGATGACGGGCGGCGCCATCACGACCGCCACGGATGTCTATGCCTTAGGCGTGCTGCTTTACGTCCTGCTGGCCGGGCGGCACCCGGCCGAAGGAGCGTTCCAATCGCCGGCCGATCTCTACAAGGCCATCGTGGACACGGAGCCGCAGCGGCTCTCCGACGCGGTTGCCCAGCTCAAGGGGGACCTCGACACGATCGTGGCCAAGGCGCTCAAGAAGAACCCTGAAGAACGCTACGCCTCGGTCTCGGTCCTGGCCGGCGACCTCAAGCGCTATCTGGACAACGAGCCGATCAGTGCGAGACCCGACACGCTGGCCTATCGGACGGCCAAGTTCGTGCGGCGACATCGGGCCGCGGTGGCGGCGGCGGGAGCGGTGGTTCTGCTGCTCGCCGGCCTGATTGGCTTCTACACTCTGCGCCTGGCGAAGGAGCGCGACCGAGCCCGTCTCCAGGCGCAGAAGGCAACCAAGGTCACCGAGCTCTTGACGGGACTGCTGACCGGGGCCGATCCCTACGAGACGCGCAAAGCGAAAGAGCCCACCGTGCGCGGCATCCTCGACGCCGGCGCCGAGCGCATCGAGAAAGAGCTCACCGGCCAGCCCGAGCTGAAGGCTGAGATGCTGACCGTGATGGGAAGGGTCTATCAACGGCTGGGCATCCACGACAAGGCACAATCGCTCCTCGAAAAGGCGCTCGCCGTCGGACGCCACTCCCTAGGGCCGGAGCACGAACGAGTGGCGCAGAGCCTCAATGAGCTGGGGGTGCTGCTTCGGGCGAAGGGCGATCTGGCATCCGCCGCGCCGATACTGGAGCAAGCCCTCGCGATGCGGCGCAAGGTGTTGGGCCGGGACCACAAGGACGTCGCCGTGACTCTGGTGGAGCTTGCCCGGGTCTACGGCGATCTGGGATCCGACGACAAGGCCGAACCACTTTTCCGGGAATCCCTGGCGATCCGGAGGAAGGTCTTGGGGGAAGAGGACCACGAGACCGCAGTGAGCCGGAGCGACCTCGCCCATGTCTTGCGACGAAGAGGCGACCTCGCGGGCGCCGAGTCCCTCTTCCGAGAATCTCTGCCCATCTTCCGGAAGACCAAGGGCGAGGACCATCCGCATGTGGCCACCATCTTGAGTCAGCTGGCTGTGATCGCCGCAGACCGGGAGAACTACTCAGCCTCCGAATCGCTCTTTCGGCAGTGTCTGGCTATGGATCGCAAGACTTTGGGGGAGAGTCATCCTGATGTCGCGACGGACCTCATTGGTCTCTCTCGCCCGTTGCTGGAGCAGGGCAAGTACGAAGAAGCGGCTTCCAAGCTCCAGGAGGGGCTCAGAATCGCGCTGTCTTCGTTGGGCAACGACCATCCACTGATAGCATTCGGAAAGATCTACCTGGGCCGGGTGTACCTGGCTCGGAAGGACCCCGCCGCCGCCGAGCCTTTGCTCCGCGATGCGCTGCGCATCCGACAACGTATCTTTTCGCCGGACGACTGGCGCATCGGCGTGCCGAAGAGCGTCCTCGGAGCCGCCCTCACGGCGCTGGCTCGCTACGACGAAGCCGAGCCGCTGCTGCTGGATGCCCAACGGGTCCTCAAGGACATTCCGGGCGCGCAGGGGCAGGAAACCAAGGCGACACGCAACCGCCTCGCCGCGTTGTACGAGGCTTGGGGCCGGCCGGAGAAAGCGGCGCCCTACCGAGTTGCAGCCGGTCAGGAATGAGTAGGTCGAAAATGGCCGGGGTCAGTCTGGAACGTTGGCAACTTCTCAGCCCCTATCTGGATCGCGCGCTGGAGTTGGCGGTTGAGGAGCGCGCTGCATGGCTGGCATCTCTGCGTGCCGAGGATCCGGCGTTGGGCGCCGACGTGGAGATGCTGCTCGAGGAGCGCAGCGCTCTTTCTCGGGAAGGTTTTCTCGAAGAGGCCGCTCTGCGTCCGCCGGCGCCGTCGCTGGCTGGTCAGCAGATGGGCGCTTACATTCTCGTCTCGCTGATTGGCCAGGGGGGCATGGGCAGCGTCTGGCTGGCCCGGCGCAGCGACGGCCGCTTCGAGGGGCAAGCGGCGGTCAAGCTCTTGAACGCCAGCCTCGTCGGCCGCGCGGGCGAGGAGCGGTTCCGGCGCGAAGGCAGCATCCTGGCTCGGCTGACGCATCCTCACATCGCGCGTCTGGTCGACGCGGGCGTGTCGGGAAGCGGCCAGCCCTATCTGGTACTGGAGTATGTCCAAGGCCAGCCGATCGACCGTTACTGCGATGACCTGGGCCTCGACCTCGAGAAGCGCTTGCGTCTGTTTCTGGACGTCCTCGCGGCCGTCGCGCATGCGCATACGAATCTGATCGTGCATCGGGACATCAAGCCCTCCAACGTGCTGGTCGACAGGGACGGCCAGGTCAAGTTGCTCGACTTCGGCATCGCCAAGCTGCTCGAAGGGGAGGCGGGTTCGGGTGAGGCCACGGCGCTGACCCGCGAAGGCGGACGGGCGCTGACGCCCGAGTATGCCGCCCCCGAGCAGGTGACCGATGGGACGATCACGACCGCCACCGACGTCTATGCGCTGGGCGTGCTGCTCTACGTGCTCCTCGGAGGTCAGCATCCGGCTGGTTTCGATCTCTCACCGGCCGAGCTCGTCAGGGCCGTCGTCGAGACGCCGCCGCCGCGGTTGTCCGAGGCCGTGCTCTCGGCGAAGACGTTGTCGCGTCGGATACTCGCTCAAAATGCGTTGCAGCGAGCGACGACGCCGGAGAGGCTCGCTCGGCTGCTCCGAGGCGATCTCGACAACATCGTCGGCAAGGCCTTGAAGAAGAGCCCGGAGGAACGCTATGGATCGGTCGTTGGTCTGGCGGACGACCTCACGCGCTACCTGAATCACGAGCCGGTGTCCGCCCGACCCGATTCGTTCCTCTACCGAGCGCGGAAATTCGTGCGCCGGCACAGAGCCAGCGTCGGCGCGGTGACACTCGGAGCCGCCGCCGTGCTTGCAGCCAGCGCCCTCGCCGTCGTGCAGATGGTCGAAGCGCACAAGCAACGAGACGCGGCGGTCCTGGAAGCCAAGAGGGCGCGCGCCAGCAGCGAACTGGCGCGGTTCGTCATCGGTGACAACTCCGAGGACGCTCCGGTGGACGTCACGCGCCGCCGCCTCGACAGAGCGCGAAGCCTCCTGCACGGGCCGCTGATCGACGACCCACGCATCCGCACGCATCTCCTCCTCGAGCTGGTTCCCCGTTATTCGGAGCTTGGCGACGTCAAGGTGCGCGAAGAGCTGATCCAGGAGGCTCGCGAGAGCATGAGCCGCTTCGACGACCCGAACATGAGCGCGGCCCTCGCCTGCGTCGAAGGCTCCATCCACCTCGATGCGGGTCGCTTCGACAAGGCGGCCGAGGAGATCTCCAAAGGACTCCGCCAACCCCTCCATGCTCTCGCCGCGGCCGCCAACGCCAGCGGCCAATACCGCCATGCCCTGGACGCCCTCCGCAAGTCGATCGACCTGCAGCGCCAGATCGTCGGTGAGGGATCGTCTGGCCTGTTCGTATCGATGCACGGAGAGGCGATCATCTTGAGGGCGGGCGGCAAGGTCACCGAGGCGCGCGATGCGTTGGAGCGCCTGGTGAGCCGTTGGACACAGCACCGCGGCGCGGACTCCCTTCCGGATTTCGTGCTCCAGGCGCAGGGACGCGTTGCCTGGTCGCTGTCGATTTATGACCAGGCCATCGCTCTCCTCAGACGGTCGGTTGAACGCTCCGAGTCGAGCGGGCGGCACGGGCCGGCTCTCGATACACGGATTTATCTCGTGGGCGCGGTCACGGACGCCGGACGGATCGACGAGGCCAGCGGGCTGCTCGGCGCTCTCGAGCAGAATCCCGACGCAGCTTCTCTCGCTTCGGGTCAAGCCGGGATTTCTACGCGTCTGGCGAGAGCGCGTTTACTGGCCGCGAGAAAGGACTTCGCGTCGGCCGCGAAGGCCGTACAGGAGGCCCTGGATGCCATGGCATCGCGCGGTCAAGTCAACGATCCGCGCGTCCGCGACGCCTCTGTCGTCGCCGCGGAAATTGCGCTCGCGTCAAACGATACCGAGAGGGCGAGCCGTTTCGCCGCTGCGGCCCTCGACCGCGCGCGGAAGGAGGCGATCGATCCGCAGTCCTCGGCCTGGATCGGCCAGGGCCTTCTCTTGCGCGCCCGCTGTGAACTGGCGCGCGGCTACGCCGTCTCCGCCAAAGCCGATGCGGCAGAAGCGACCGCGCATCTCGACAGGAACCTGGGAGAAGACCACCCCCTGACGCGCCAAGCGCGCGATATCCGGGCCAAGCGGTGAGCGTCCCTGCCTCTCGCGGGCCCGTGAACCGTGGGGCAAGCGGAACGGAGCGCCGAGAACGGAGCCGGTTCGAGGCCGTCCACGATGAGCGGACGGATTCTGTATCCTCCCCAGCCATGACGCTCACACGACGCCGGGTCTTACGCGGTCACGAAAGACGGCGTGAAGAGTCTGTCGGTGCGTCCCGGCGACCTCGTAGTGGTCAAACCGTGAGAAGACTTTTTCAGGCTTTACGTTCCAGGTTCCCGGTTGGGGCCGCGCTTGACCCCCTCTCCCCGCGGGAGACCCGTCCTCCGAAGCTCGCGCGGAGGAGGCGGCGGCTTACCGTCCCGAATGACCCGAAGCCCTGATTTCTTCGACGGCCTCACCGTTCGAGGACCCGTTAGAATCCGGGCGCCCATGCACGAAACACAAGGAGAGCAACACATGTACAAACGCTTTGCGGCCTTCCTGGCCATCCTCTTCGCCCTGTCGGCGGCCCCGGCGGCCTGGGCTCAGCTCCAGACGCCGCTTCCCAGCCCGAACGCGACTGTCTCCCAGACGATTGGCGTCACAAAGGTCGAAGTCGTCTACAGCCGGCCGCACGTGAAGGGCCCGACCCGCAAGGAAGAGCGGGAGATCTGGGGCGCCCTCGTGCCGTACGACCAGGTCTGGCGCACCGGCGCGAACGCGGTAACGAAGATCACCGTCGATGGTGACGTCACCGTCGAAGGGCAGAAGCTCGCGGCCGGCTCGTACGGCCTCTTCACGATTCCCGGCAAGACCGAGTGGACGGTCATCTTCAACAAGCAGGCCACTGGCTCCCCGGGCGACTACAAGGCGGAGAACGACGCTCTGCGCGTGAAAGTGAAGCCCCAGGCAACCGACATGCACGAGCTCTTCACGATCGGCTTCCCTCAAGTGACTTCGAATTCCGCGGTGCTCGCCTTGAAATGGGAAAAGCTCTCGGTCCCTCTGAATCTCGCCGTGGACACAAACGCGCAGTTCCTCTCGAGCGCGAAGGATGCCGTTGCGAAGGCGAAACCCGACGACTGGCGCACCCCGCTGACGGCTGCCCGCTACCTCTACGAGAACAAGTACTCGCCGACCGACGCGGCGGCGTTCCTCGACAAGTCCCTTTCCATCAAGGAGACCTTCGCGAACCTCTCCACGAAAGCCGGCGTGCTGGCGGGCGAGGGAAAGAAGAAGGAAGCCGTGGCCGCAGCGCAGAAGGCGCTGGCGTTGAAGGACACCGATCCTAAGCCCTCTGTCGAAGCCGTGGCCGACCTGGAGAAGAAGCTGGCGGAGTGGAAGGCGGCGAAATAGCGTTCGGTATCGGCCCTCCGAAGGCCACAAGGTCTGACGCTCACTCCTCTCGCTGAGACCTCAAGACCCAAACGGCGTGCTTCGCGCCGTCCGAGTCGGTCCAATCCTGCTGGCCGCTGAGGACTCGCCCGTCCGCGCCGAACGAGGCGCCCCCCTGCTCAGGCAGCGAGAACCAGTGGACGTCTTCGGGTCCCGTGCTGGTTTCGGGGGGCGTGGGGGGGCAGGTAATCGTTTTGGTCACGGCTATGTTCGTCCTTCCCGAACCGATGGCCGTGCGGTTGGTGACCTGGCCCGGCATCAGGAAGGTCGCGACGAAGCCCGCGTCGGCGATGAAGCCGCCGTCCCCTTGAAGAGAACCGCTGCCCGTTCCGGAAATGGTGCACGAGGTTCCGGTGAGCGGACCGCTGATGCTGTAGGTCGCGGTGCCGGTGTTGGTCGATTTGAACATGTCGAACCCGACGTAGCTATCGGGGCCGGTGTCCGGGAGTCGATATCGGGTGAACGTCGCGGTCGCGCTCTCCACCATCGTGGGACCCGAAACCGAACGGGTGGTCACGCTGGCGGTGCCCGTCCAGCTCCAGCAGCCGATGTTGGATATCTGGATCTCCGGCACGTGGCTCATCCCGTTGTCCTCATCGAGGTAGATCCGGCTGGAGTCCTTCCCGTTGGAATCGAACCCCGGGCGGGCGGGATTGCTGTTGCTGTATATGACCGCCAGTTCCTCGATGCGTTCGGCCTTGGCGTCCCGGCAGAAGGTCTTGAACAAGTCGTTGGTCCAATCCTCCTCCGGCTGCCATTTCCCGTTGATCTTCATGAGAGCCCGGACGTGGAGATGAGGATGGAGGGATGCGATCTCCGCGGGCTTGTTGTGGAAGACGACGTAGCGGGCGGATTCATCGGGGAACTTCAAGTAGACGTAACGGGCCGCCAATGGCTCGATGGTATGAGAGCCGTCTGACCCGGCGACGAAAAAGTCCTCGGTGAGATCGAAGGTCTTTTCGGAGAGTCCTTTCATGTCGATCGGGGTGATCTCCGAGTCGCGCTCGTTGGAGACCTTCTCGTGTCCCTCCTGGAGCTCGTCCCACTTGTAGAAATCATCCGCGACTCCGTCCTGCCAGTCGTTGAAGCCGGCGGTCACGAAATCCGGCCAGACCTTCTTCAGCCCGCCGGCGCCGGCCGTCGCGTTATCGAGGGAGTCGAAGGCATCGAAGAGCTCCGCATTCTCGTAGATGCTCTTGATGGTCTGCGGCCCCAGCTTGTGGGACAGGTAGAACAGAAAGACATAGTCCGAGTAACCGTTGCAGCCGTAGATCGCGCTCTTCTCGATCGGAAGGCCGTAGTCGATTGCGTAATAGCACGGCGCGTAGCTCTGATTCGGTCCGATCTGCTCGAACTGATCCTTGGGGTAGACGTAGTCGATCGCCCAATTGCCGGCCGCCTCGTCCAGCCAGTCATACTCGTCGCAGTCGCCGCCGCGGGTATACGAGAATCCGATCATGTGCATGAACTCGTGCGCGAAGACGTCCCGGGCGGTCACGGGATCTGAGATGCGGTCGGGCCCCATCCACATCCAGGTGGGACGCGCGGCGCAACCGGGCAGATAGGCGGACGTCTGGGCCAGGGCGCCGAAGCCCAGTCGGTCGATGTAG
>WNGB01006034.1_pt1 | contig 20055 bp, 24 predicted proteins | sample 5400681 | NCBI WGS metagenome assembly WNGB01 (sample SAMN13153367, study PRJNA577476) | soil metagenome | isolation source: 115 cm soil or saprolite under grassland replicate 2 | place: USA:California | collected 2016-06-15
CGACCCGGAAGGGATACGCCGTGCCTGAACTGATCGACACCCTCTACCCGCTCCGCTGCCCCAGCACGGGGCAGATCTGCCTGCTGTGCCCGGGCCAGGCCACCTTGATCGCCTGCCTGCCCGCCGACGCCGCCCACGACCGGCAGCACATCACCGAGGCGCTCATCGCCGCCCTGGACCCGCACGTGGCCCTGCCAACCGGTGTGCTCGACGGCAGTCACTTCCTGCTGTGGCACCACCCGGACGCCACCGAGTCCGCGGTGCTGCTGCTGCCCACCGCCGATCCCGACGTCCCGGACCTGGCTTGGTGCGCCGGCGGCCCGGTCGGGCTGCTGGACCTGGAGGCCACCGCCGCATATCTGCACCGGGTCGCGGGCGAGGACGTGGACAGCTGGCACACCGTGGTGGCCGGCACTCCACCGGCCATGGCCTGGTGGTACTTCTTCGGCGAGCACCGCGCCGACCCGCACCGCTACCCCCTCGCTCAGGCGGTCGCGGACTTCCAGGCGCAGCCGCGCATCGCCGCGATGCTCGACGTACCGGACAGGCCCTACAGCGGCGACATGTACGGGCCGGGCCTGGAGGCCCTGGACGCCGGAGCCGCCGATTACGCCGACTATCAGGCCGGCCTGCTCACCTTCGGCGACGGCTTGATCAGCCTCGACGGTGACCTCCTGGTACCCGCGCTCAGCCCCGCCCTGGTCGAGCAGACCCTGTCCGAACGGCGGCGCTACCACCAGCGGGCCCGTCACTACATCCAGAGCCTGGACCCCACCGTCGTGCTCGCGGCGGTCCGCTGCTTCCGCTGACCTACACCCCGCCCACTATCGCCACCGCAAGCTGTCCACTGTGGAAGGAACCCGTGATGGCTGAGACCAAGGACTGGTCCGGCTTCGACACCGACGCCCACCGCGCCGCCCAGGCGGGCTGCCGCCACATCATCGCCTGCGCGGTCGACGCGACCACCCGCGCCGCCGTAAGCCGCAACCTCGACTCCGCCCGCAGCATCGGCGACTCGACCGCGATCCTCGTCCTGATCGCCCAACTGACCGGGCCGTGCTTCCTACCCCCTGCCGACCGGCCCCAACCGAACGCGGAGCCGCAGTCCTAACCCACTCCGGACCCGCCCCTGTGCCCGTGACGCCGAATGAGGCGCACGGGCTTTGTGTTCGCGCCGGATTCCCCGGCCGCACCACCGCAACATCGCGGTGCGGCCACCCGGCCGCACCGCGCCACCCACCAGCACAAGGGAGACGACGGTGAACAACGCACCCACCATCCACGACCAGCCCACACCCAACCCGCGGCGGCTGGCCGACTTCGTACCCGACGGACCCGCCGCCACCACTCCCGCGGTCACCCTCACCCCCAGTGGCCCCGACGTCGTCGTCGTGCGCCGCGCCGAGACCGGCATGGTCGAGGTCTGCCAGGGCATCCAGATCCTGACCCTGGTCGAAGATACCGAGGCCACGCCGATCATCGACCCGGCCCGCCGCGACGAACTGGTTCACCGGGCGCTGCGCACCCTCGCCGTGGCGCGCCACGCCGCCACCCAGCAGGTGGTGCAGGCCCGCGGCGAGCGCGACCGGCAGCAAGACGCACACGCCGCGGTGCTGCGTGACATCCGCCGCTACGCCATCGACCGCCACCTCGACAACGAGATCTGCCGGGAGGGCCTGGATGCCTTCCTGGAGCGCTTCGGCCTGGACCCCTACCAGCCACGGCTGCGGGTGCGGTTCCGGATCAGCGGGTCGGTCGAGGTCGACACCGAAAACCGGCAGGAGGCCGAGTACCAGGTGCAGACCTACCTGGGGGTGGACACCAGCAACGTGGACAACGTCGTCGAAGACAGCGACGACATCCAGGTGAGCGTCACCGCCCTCGAACAGGTAAAGGACTGACCGGTCGAGGCCACCCCCATCATGCTCACCATCGTGGTCGCCGCGATGAACGCGGGCGACCCTCCACTGAGGATTCTCATCGATCGGTGCGGCTGGACCGACGGCACCCGCCCGGTCTACCACTACGAGATCGTCTACGACGGGGCGACCGTGCTGCGCGGCGACGATCTGCACGGCCCAGCCACCGGCACCGCGCCCACGCTGCGCGCCGCCGCGCTGACCCTGGCCGGGTTCCTGTCCGCCGCCGGGGAAAGCCTCGCCACCCGCCGCGAAGCCTCGGACTACTGGCGCGAGTACGACCCCGCGCAGCGGGAGTTCCTGGCCGCCACGCACGAGCGGTTCGCCGCGCTCGCCGACGCGTGACGACGGCATGACCGATGCACAGGCCCAGCCCTGGGCCGACACCAGCTGCCTGCTGTGCGGGGCACCGCCGCAGGTAGGCCACCACCCCGACTGCACCAGCACCGACCCGCAGGCCACCGAATACCTGACCGAGCACCTGCCCGACGGCACCGTCCGGTCGTGGACGATGGCCGGGGTCCGCTACACGGCCACCCCAGCCCGTAGGACGGCGATCACCGCGCTGATGCCCACGATGGTGTGGCACCAGGCCGGCCGGGTGGTCACCCTGCCGTTCAGCGTCGGTCTGTTGATCAAAGAGATCGTTCCGCAGCTGGGCGTCGCCCGGTGGCTGGCCCAGATCGGGTACCACCCCCTGGCCACCATCCGGGTACCCGACTGCGGCTGCCCCGACCCGCTGCGCTGCCGCTGCGACTTCGACGGGCATCCCCACGCCGACGCCCCACCCGACCTGTGGGCCGACTACCCGCTGCTGGCGCTGCGTATGCGCCGCCCGCTGGGCTGGCTGGACTGGTGGCTGCTGGACATCGGCACCGGCGCGGTGCTCATCGCCGAAGACGACCGCGACAACGACCCGATCCCGGCCGACACCAGCCGTTCCTGCCAGATGGGCTGGTGTGACCTGTGTGACGGCACCCGACCGGTCGGTAAGCCGCCCACCGCTCAGGCGTGCACGCACACCTGCCACGCCGCCACCACCGCAAACGACCGGCCAGCCGCAGGCCGAGACGGAGGCGGGCGATGACCGTTGAGCCGGGCGCCATCGGCCGCCCAACGGCCGATGGCGCCCCCGACCGCGTGCCCGCCACTCCCGCACCGGTCGCCGGACGGCGGCCCACAGCGGCGCCAACCGTCACCATCGTGCAGCGGCGGGCCACCGACATCGTCTGCGGCGAGGTCATCGCGCTGCCCGACGACGTGTTCTTCCCGGTACCCGCCCGCGTAGGCGGGCGCCGTACCTGGGTGTGGCGCAGCAAACCGTGGCGGATGCTGAACAACCCGCACCGGTGGCGGCTGGTCTGCCAGGCCGACCACCTCGACGACGACGCCGCCATCGCCGCGAGCGTACCGCTCGGGTTCCGGGTGTTGCGCGTCTGCGACGACCACCCCGACCAGGGCCCCCAGCGCCAGTCACTGGTCATCGCCGTACGGGAGCACGACCTGATCGACGTACAGGTCTGCGCCATCGATACCGACCGTGCCCAACACGACGGACACGCTAGCCGCGCCGGCGGTGCCCGTGACACTTGTCCACCCGGGACGGCGCTGGAGTTTCAGGAGTTCCGGGTGCGGGACGCCGTGGTGCGGGTCTTCGACCGCAGCGACGGTGTCGGCAGCGACGACGCCAGCGACATGTACGTGCTGGAAGTCCTCGGCATCTCGGTGCTGATCCGGCTACGCGTCACCGACCCGGACAGCCTGCCTCAGCTGTACCTGCACGTCGACAACGAAACCCGGCCGCCTACCGCGCTGGCGGTCGAGGTCAGCAACGGCGGCGAAACCCACTACCGCCTTTGAACCCTCGGCAACCCGTCAAACGGAACGGAGACAAGCATGCATCCGCTGCCCCGCGCCATCATCTGGCGCCTGGCCGCCCCCACCCGGGCGCAACGAACCTACACCGCCTACGCCTGGTACCAGCTGGCCACCAACAAGCGGGCCAGGGCACGGACCTTCGGCGCCAAGCTGCTGTACCTGGCGGTGGCCCACCACGCCGACCACAGAGCGGTGACCAGTGCCGGCTACCACGGCCGCACCGGCGCCGACCTGTCCGAGTTCGTCGGCGTCCCACCGGCGGACCTGCGCCGCACGCTACGGCGGCTACACCGCGCCGGCTGGCTGGACGGCGACCCGGACGGGCCGTACACGCCGAACAGCGCCGCCTGCACCTTCATCCGAGGCGGACAGGGCGGCGACGCCACCCGCGTCAGCTGCGCCCGATGCCTGGCCGACCTACCGGCCGAGGCTGCCACCCGCGCCGGCGACGAGCTGATCTGCGATCAGTGCCAGGCCGCCGCGCCGGCACACCACCCCGACACCAGGAAGGAGTGAAGCCGTGGGCATGCGCGCGGTCATCGTCGTGCGCGAGGACAGCGGCCGGGAACGCCGGTTCTGGGCCGCCTGGGCCAGCAAGCAGTACCAGATCCCGCACCTGGCGCGGTTCATCCACCTCGCCGACCACGACGGCTTACCGCTGACCATCGCCGGCTACCTCGCCTACGTGGAAACCCACCCGGACACCCTGCCCGCGCAAGACATCACGGACGAGGACTGGTACAGCAACCCGGACGAGGTCGGCGACCTGGACCATCGCTACGAGTTGCTGCTGTGCCAATCCGAGCGCACCTTCCGGTACCTGGTCCGTGACCGCGACCGGGACCGGGACAAGCCGGGATGGCGACGCAGCGAGGATCTGGGCACCCGGGCGCAGCTATACGAGGCCGCGGCCCGGATGTGCCGGGAACTGGCCACCAACACCCAGCGGTACATCGACCGCACCAACGGCCTCGCCCCGCCCGACTGGCCCAGCCGGCAGGACTGGCAACACGAGGAGCACCAGTTCACCCAATGGCGGGACCACACCGACCCGCAACTGCTGCACCGGCCCGGCCCCACCCAGGAACCGGTACCCCAGTGGTACGCGGTCCGCGCGGCCCGCACACGCGCCAGGCGGATCAACACGCGGCTGCGCGCGGAGTATCCAGGCGTGACGATCCGGACCCGGGTCGGCACCGACGGGATGATCAGCCTGACCGTTCCCGCCCGGTTGGCCACCGACAGCGAGGCATCGCGGATCACCGAGGTGATCGGCAGCCTGCTCGGCCAGACCTTCACGGTCAGCGCGAGGCCCCACCGGGCATCCCGCTACACCGCCCGCAGCAGACCTGCACACCCGCACACGGCAGTCAACGCCACCCTCACCCTGCGACCGCGGGGCGGCGACACCGCCGCCGCCCCGGACTCGGGGCACAGCGCCACCGACCGGAACCACGCCGGCCAGTAGTGGCCGTCGCCGCGCCCTGATCCACGCACACCCAACCCTGAACACCCTTCGGCCGTTGCCCGGCCACCCACGCGCGCACGCGCACCCCCGGGCACGGCCACCAGGCCATGCCCGGGGACTCCCACCACCAGGAGAGGAGCCCCAGCCATGGGCCACACCACCCACCCGCCGCCCGCGACACCGCGGCGACCGGTCGACGCCGAAGCCGTCGCGCTACTGCACCGGGCGCAGGCAGGTGACCGGCAAGCTTTCGCCCAGCTCTACACCGGCAACGTCGCCCACGTACGCCGCTATGTCGCCGCCCGGATGCGCGAGCGCGACCGCGACGCGGTACCCGACCTGGTCCAGGACACCTTCACCGCGGCGCTGGAGGAACTGCACCGCGCACACGAGGACGTGCAGGGCTGGTTCATCCAACTGGCCGCCAAGATGTGCACCCGACACCACTGGCGCCAACGTTCCTACGTGCGCTCCGCGCTCACCCTCGGGGAACACCAGCGCTCCCAGGCCGCCACCGTGCCGGCACCGGCGCCCCACACTACCCAGCGGTGCCTCGCCCAGGCCCTGGCCGGACTCGACCCGCAGGAGCGACGCACCCTGCAGTTGCGTTTCCTCGACGGCCACGCACAGGTGACCACCGCCCGGATCATGGCCTGCTCGCGGTGGACAGTCCGGCGCCGGCAGCAGCGGGCGCTGCGGCACCTGGCCGCGCGGCTCGCCGCCCAGCCCATCAGCGCGCTGCTGCCGGCAACCACGCACTGAGCAATCAGGCCACCCCGGTTCGCCAACCGCGTACAGGGACGCGGCCACAAGCGACGACATCAACACCAGTCCTGATACGACAAGGAGAACACTCCACAATGGACACGACTCGCATCCAGCCGATACGGCTGCTCTACGGCCACGTCAGCCCCGACACCGCCTACCTGGTCGAGGACTACCCGTACGGGCGCCGGCTACGGTGCCGCATCCGGTACTGGATCGACACCGCCACCAGCGGAGCGCACAACGGCGAGCAGCGCTTCGTGTACCAGACCACCAACCCCAGGCAACCAGGGCACCCGTGGAACACGCCGCACGCGTCCACCTACAGCCTGCGTACCTGGATGTACCTCGACGACGACGACCACATGCAGCACACCGGCCTGTCCCGGTACGGCCTGGACCCCCACAAGGATGCGTGGTTCCGGCTCACCGGCATCCACCAGCAACTGGACGACGAGGACCGGCGCATCTACGACACGCTGTTGAACGCCTCCCGCAACTACCCCGAGCCGTGGGACAGGTGGGAGGACACAATCGCATTCCTCACCCACCACCTGTCCACCCACGGCCAGCCACCACCGGTCGACAACGGGTTCGTCCAGCGCGACGGGCACGCCTTCTACGTGGGCGCCGACGCCTACCCCATCGCCGTCGCCGTCGCCCGCGCACGCCTGAGCAGCTGACCGGAAGAAGCCACACCGATGATCATCACAACATCGGCGACCATCGCGCCGGAAAGCGCCTTCACGGAGGTGTCCGGTGAGTCCCGGTGAGCAGGATGCGACCACGCCGCAGCCGAGTGAGAAATTCGGCTCCCCTGCTGCATCCGTGGGTCCATGATCGCGTGATCAAGGCGCGCGAGAGCCGGTTCGGTTTGTCCTCTTCTGGACGTGGGTGATGGGGTTTCCCTTGCGGCGCAAGCCTGCGGGACCGCCCCTCCGGCCTCAAGGGCGCTTCGCGTCGCTGGCGCGACGGCCCTGCGGGCCGCCCTGGACCCCGGAGCCTCTGCGGCCCCTCGGAACAGGCTTGCGGGCAGGCCAGTGGCCTGCCCCCGCGCTATGCGCCGCAAGGGAAACGAAGACTCAATGTCGCTTCGCGACCGATTTGTCCACCCACGGATGCAGCAGGAGGGCCAGAAATTCTGGCTGTACGCCGGGCGGCGGCTGGGCCGCTCCGGGCAGGCGGTCGACGCGTGGGTCCAAAACGAAGACGGTACCGGCGACCTGGTGCTCTACCCCGCCTCCCGCGGCGCCAGCCACGTGTTGGGCGCGTCATACCGGGTGCGGATGGACCGGCAGGACCCCCGCTGCACCATGGACGGCACACCGGAGTTTCACCGCGGCCAGGTCGCGAGCATGGAGCTGCGGCTGGAGTGAGCCGCCCGGGACGTGGCCACCCGCTCCCGCCTGTCCGCACGACGCTAGGAACGCGCCGCCGCCCGCCACAACGACCTCGACGAGCTGACCGAACCGCTGCGGCAGGTTGCGGCCAAGCTGCGTACCGGCGCCGACCGGGACGCGTTCGTGGCCCACGTCCTGCGCCGGCTCATCTCGACCTGGTGAGCAGCGCGCCGGTGAGCGGCGCGAAACCAACGCCGACACCCGCCCGGCGGCAGCGGGCACCACCCGAGCGCAAGACGCCCGACGTGTCTGGCGCGGCCCTGTCCGATCGAACCCGTGCCACCCCAGCGGTGCACACAAACCCCTTTTCCTGGCCGACGTTTCGGCCGCATCCCGCCACGGGGCAACCCGCGCGGTGCGGCCACCCCGGCCGCACCGCGCCGCCCCTCAGACTCACATGAGGAGACGACGTGGACACCATCACCACCTCCCCGGACCACACCGCCGACACCGCCCGGCGGCGCCTCGCCGAGCAGCTCGCGTCGGCCTGGTCGGCCACCTGCCCCTGGACCGAGCCGCCCGCGGACTGGCTAAACGCCGCAGTGACCGCACTGGCCGTCCCGACCGCCGTGTCCGGCCGGGACGCCGGCGAGCCCGATCGAGTCGACGCGTCGGACCTGGCCAGGTGGCAGGAGATCGCCGAGCACCTGCGCCAGCTGCGTGCCGAGACCCAGCACCACGCCCACGCCGCGGCAGCGCGCCGCACACAGCTGGCCCAGCTGCAGGCCCAGGTGCGGCAACGGGCCATCGACCAGCTCGACGAAAGCCCCGACCTGGAAAACCCGCTGCGCGACGCGCTTGTCGAGTGGGGCCTGCCCCCGATCGACGGTGATGACGACGAGGACAGCGAGACCTGACCGCTGGCCCACCGCCGAGGTGGCCCACGGGCGCCCGAGCCGGTCGCGCTGGCGCCACCGACCAGCCACCGCACCCGGCGACCCCGCCCGTCCAAGAACCTATCGACGCCACCCGCCCGCCGGGTGGCGCCTTCGCATACGCACAAGGAGACCGTGATGACAACCGCGCTCGCCACCGTGGACAGCACCATCCCGACCACCAGCCTCCTAACAACCGAGCCCACCACCGACACTCCCGCAGCCGACAACGCCGGTACCGACACAGCGGCGCTGCGGCAGCTGCGCGTCGAGGCCGTACACCACCTGCTCGCCACGGCCTGCACGCACAGCGGTGAACCGCCGGACCGCGACGCTCTGCGCACCATCGCCGCCGCCCTCGTCGACAGCGGCACACCGACACCGGCCGTGCCCACCGCGCCCGCCGCCGGGCAGCTGCTGGACCAGGCGCTGACCACAGCGCGAGCCGCGCACGCCCGCGCCCTGGCCGACCACACCGCGGCCGACAACGCCTGGTACGACTTCCGCGACGACGTGCGCCGGCGCGCCGCGCAGGCCGTCGCCGCAAAGCACATCTGCCTGGACGGCACCAACACGGCCCTGCGCGAGTTCGACATCGACGAGCTGCAGCAGGAATACCGCGTCGAGCTGACCGTCACGGTCTACGTCACCGTGACCGCGTCCGACGAAGACGACGCCTACGACGCCGCCGAACAGGAAGTCCGCACCGGCCTGTACGGCGACGGCCTGGACATCGACACCGACGACATCTGCCACGTCAGCGCCGAGGCCACCGGCGACCTCGACCTCGACGACTGACATGCCACCCCAGCCGACCTACCGCGCTCGGGCACCCCCGGGGGCGAGGCACACCCATGCCAAACCACCACGCGGGCAGTCGCGCAACAGGGCGTGACAGCGCCCACCACACGTTCACAACCCGAATCGCATCAGCACAACCCTCGAATCCACAGGAGAAACCCGTGTCCGAGAACAGCACCACGAGCAGCGACGCGACGACCCAGGACAGCCAACCGACCAGCGGCCCCCGGCACCGGGTCCACGGCAGCATCCGGCTGCACGTCACCGTCACCGCCACCAACCCCGACGAGGCGACCCAGGCGGCACCCGGCGCGGTCACCGACGCGTTCGCCGGCCTGCCCGGCGCGGTCATCCCGCCCGAATGGCTGGCCATCGGGATCCCGAAGCCCTTGGGCGGCGAGGGCAGCGAGCCGAGCCGGTATCAAGTACCGATCACGCTGCACGGATACCTGGACATCGCCGGTGACGACGACACCGACCTACCGTACGCGGCGCTGAACGCGGTGGCCGAGCACCTCGACGGCCGCGACAACGTGGACGCCGACCTCGACTCCGCGGTCTGCGACCAGGTCACCGAGATCCCGGCCACCCAGCCCACCGAGTAACCACACCGCGGCCCAAGGCCGGCCGGCTACCCCTGCCACACCCAACCCCATATCCGGGCGGGCTGGTTGACGGGAAGCACCGGCCTCGGGCCGCCCATCCACCTCTGGCAACCCATCACGTCACGGCGCCACCCGTCCCGGCGGCGCCCTTCCACGCCCCGGAAAGGACACACTGCAATGCGCCCTGCCGCGACTGACCTGACCCTCAGCGACCGGCTACCGCTCATGGACCACAGCATCATACGGACCGCGCAACACCACCCACGTCACGGCGCCCAGCCAGTGCTGTGGCGGTGGCCGATGGCGCAGGACCGACTGCGCGACCTGACCATCAACGCGCCGCCGCCGCAGCTGGTCAACCCGGTCGAATCCACCACCCGGCAACGGATCCACGCCATCGGTCACATCGACCACTCAAGTAAGGATCATGGTGGTCAGCCGTGGCCCGCGGGTGCAGCTGTGGGAGACCGGTCGTGACCGACAACGCACCCGCGCACCCGGTCCACCTGGCCCACCGGCCACGCGTCGGTGGCCTGGTGGTGCCCTGGATCACGCCACAGATCAACGGGCAGTACCTGTTCGGCAAGCTGACCGACCTGAGCCAGCGGCGTTGCCTACTGCAGTACCGCTGCCAGATCTGCGGCGACCGCCTGCCCGAGCGGGCGATCCTGTTCGCCCGCAGTAGCGACCTGGACTGGATGTGCACGCCGGAGCCGGCGACGTGCCCACCCTGCGCTTGGTACTCCGCCATGGCATGTCCCATGCTGTCGGGCCGCATGCGGCAGTACCGGGCCAGCCAACACCCCGCCGCGTTGCGGCTGGGCGCGGTGGCCGAGTCCTGGTACGCGGTCTGGGTTCGCTGGTACGACGTCGTCGACCACCCGGCGAAACCCGACACCATGGCTGCGTCTTGGATGCGGATCCCGCCGCTGCGCATCAGACCCGTCCCGGTCCGCGGCTGACCGTGTACCCGACCCGGCGCCAACCTCGATGCCGGCTGGGGTAGCGCCGCCGGTCGTGTCCACGGCGCGTCCGGCGCAGGCACAGAGCCTCGGCCGACGGCATCGATGAACCACACCCGGTACCCGCGGCTGGTGTCTGCCGGATAGGCGGTCGCCACCCCGGCTCACCACATCCGTTCGGGACGGGCCATGCGCGGTGCCCGGCCCACTCCGACCCGTCCCGTTCCCCATCGCCTACAGAAAGGCCGACAGCCATGGGCACAACCATTCCGGATGTCGAGCGCGGCAGCGGAGCCACCCGGGTGATGGCGACGTGATCGCCATCAGCATTCCCGGTCCCTGGATCGACTGCGTTATCGAGCAACCGCACGGCCCACGCTCGACAGCTCCACCGACTCGTGTCATCAACCTGGTCCGCCCGGTACCCCAGCGGTACGTCGGTCACCTGATCGCCCTGCACAGCCCACGCCGATGGTCTCGGGCCGGGCTCGCCGACGGGCGGGTCCAGCGGTACCTGTTCGGCGCGAGCGGTCTGGACCCCGGCGCGGTCGGGTTCCTGGCGCTCGGCCTGGGGCCGCGTGGCCACATCCTCGCCGTGGCGACACTGTGCGACTGCCACCCGGCACAGCCATCAACCGCAGCCGACGGCTCCTGCTGCACGGCGTGGGGAGACCAGCCACACGGCACCGGCTTCCACATTGTGCTGGGCGGCATCCAGCGCCTCGACCGTCCCGTTCCCGTGCAGCGCAACCGATCGGGACCGCAGCCATGGCCGCTGTCCGACGAACTCGCCACACAGCTGGCAACCCACCTCCCGCCGCATCCGGCGACGCGACCCGCACCAGCCGTGACTGGAGAAACGAACCACAGCAATGACCGAACCCACCAGCACCAACCCGACGGTGATGGTGCCCACCGGTACCAATACCGCCTGTCGACAGCCCACCTGGTCCGCGTCCGGGCCGAACACGACACCACCGCCGACGCACCGACATTCGAGGACGTGCCGGACAAGATCCACTCAACGACCCCGGGCTTGCCACCCGGCCGGCCTCACCCGCCACGAGCCAACCCCAACACCAAGAAGGGCATGACCATGACCACCTCAGCCAACTCCACGAGCCGGGTACGCCGACCATTGACCGCCGACGAACTGCACACCATCTTGTCCGCCGTCCGCGACGCGGCTGACACCCGCCAACTGCTCACCACCGCCGTACGCGCCTTGTACACCGCGCTGCTGGCCGACACCGGCCACACGTTCGACAACCTCCCGGCCGGAGAGCAGATCGACCCGGGCGAGTACGCGATCCCCACCAGCCAATGGCAGGCCATCCTCGCCGCGATCACCGGCCGGGCGCACGCCTGGGGCACGGCCGCCGAGGTCGGCCTCGAACTGGCACTGAACCTGATGCCGTCCCACTATGACGACCCGCAGACACCGGTACCCGACCTGCCCCTACCCGACTACCGACCCCTCGAACGCACCCTGACGCTCAGCCGTGAGGCGGTCGACGTGATCGACGCATGCGAGACGCACCTCGCCCAGCTACGCAGCTTCTACGGGCCGGCGTCGGACACCTACCAGACCGCTCTCCACAGCTGGCATCGCAACCTGGCCGGCCTGTTCACCATGAACACCGGCGCCGACACCCACATCGGCAAAGACGGCGAGCTGAGTCTGTTCGTGCGCACCAGCAGCGGCCTCGTCTACGGGCTGATCTTCCACGGCGCCACCCGTCACTGCACCACCAGCGGGTGCGACGCACTCATCAACGACGACGGCACCGCACAACCCAGTCACCATGGCGCAGCCGCGCTCGACCACAAGCACACCCCGTCGTACCCACTCGACGGACCGCGCCCAGGCGGGTGGTCATTTCATTCCTGACCGAATCATAAACCGGAGTGCGTACCCGGAAGAAGAAGCCGGCACGACGATCGCAAGCACGGCGACATCCAAAACGAGGCTTCAAACACGGCATACGAGTGGAGCCCTGCGACAGGCCGTACTCGACGATCCAGTTGGTGAGCAGCGCCACTGATCTTCGGCAGCTCATCGTAGGGCGCGCAGGTCACGACGCTGTCCCACTCTACGATCCGGGCCCATCGCCTACACACGCCACCCGCCGGCCTGACCACCGTCCGCCCTGACCCCCAAGACCACGCCGATGGATGCCCGGGGGCAGGCGCCCATAGCCCGGTCCGCCCACCCCCGGTGCTCCCTACACGAGAGGGAGTCCCCACCCATGCTCCACCATCACCACGCCCGCAGCCCAGCCTGGCCGCCGATCCTCGCCGCAGCCCTGGTCGGTTACGCCCTGGGCGCCGCCGGTACCGCGCAGTTGCGCCGGCAGCTCAATGCCGCCCGGCACGCCGCCCTACACGACGCGCTCACCGGCCTGCCCAACCGACGAGCCGCCATCGACGAGCTGCGCCACCGCCTTACCACCGGCATCGGATCCCTGCTCGCCATCCTCGACCTCGACCACTTCAAAGACGTCAACGACCGGTACGGCCACACCACCGGCGACGACCTACTAACCATCGTCGCCACCCGGCTCTACCTGACCATCCCACCGCGCGGCTACGCCGCCCGCCTCGCCGGCGACGAGTTCCTTCTGCTGCTGCCCGACCACGGCGATCCCGCCGGCATGATCGACCCCGTGCTCGCACTGCTCGCCGAACCAGTCCGGCTCGGCGCGGCCACCCTGCGGCCGCACGCCAGCGCCGGCGTCACCACCATCACCGGCTGCGCCGCAAGCTGGCGGCGCCTGCTCGGTCAAGCCGACGCCGCCCTGTACCGCGCCAAACACACCCACACCAGCGTGGCCGTCTATGACCGGCAGCTCGACGGCGACATCCCCGAGAACGCCACGCGGCCACGCACCCGCCGCCCCGACCGCGACTGCGGCCACACCTGACCCATCGCATCGACATTAACCGGCACCACGCCGCACGACCGCGTACGCCCGTCGCCCTCCGCCGACGGGCGGTGGGCCCCGTACGCCCACCGCCCGACCCTGGAGGACCACGTGCTCACACCGCACCCGCATACCCTCGCCGACATCGCCACCCGCGTGATCGCCGTCGCCACCGTCGCCGGCCTGGCCGGACTGGCCGGCTGGATTTCCTACCACCACATGCTGCTACTCGCGCAGCGGCACAACGAGCGCGGCATCGATGCCCACGCATTCCCGATCTGCGTCGACGGTCTCGACCTGATCGGCGTGCTCGTGCTCCTCGCCGACCGCCGGGCACGGCGGGCCAGCGGCGCCCTGCCCTGGACCGTCCTCGGCGTCGGCACCCTCGCCAGCATCGCCGCCAACGTCGCCGTGGCACCCAACGACATCATCGCCCGAGCCATCTCCGGCTGGTCCGCCGTCGCCCTACTCGCCGCAGCCAAGATGCTGGCCCACCTGTTCGAGCCGGCCACGTCCAGACACGAGCCCCGCGTCCTACAACAGCCGCAAGACGGCGCAACTGCACTCCCAGATGGCGCCACTCCGACGCCTGCGGCCGACACCCCACCACCGGGCGAAGACACGGCGACCGGACGCGGCCACCAGCGGCGCCGCATCCGCGGGGACGTCGCCCGCCGCGTGCCCGCCACCCCCGACGCGTACGCCCGCTGGTGCGCCATCTGGGATGCCACCCGCCACCTACCCGCCGCCACCCGCGACGCCGCCCACACCCACGGCGTCGCCCTGCGCACCCTGCAGTTCATCCGCGCCGCCGGCGAAGCCGGCCTGCTCACCCCACCGCCCACCCACGCCGTCATCGACCGCCAGCCGGTCCACACCGAACCATCCGCCTTAACCGACCACGGTGAGCCCGAGCGCACCACAGAACTAACCGAAGTCGAGGCATGACACCAGCAACCGACACCACCCGCCGGTGCGAGTCATACCCCGCGATCGCTGCACCCCACCGTGGTCCCCACCCCTGCTCACCTAGCGTGCCGGGTCATCGTGCCCACACCCGAACCCCCGGTACCCAAAGACAACGTGGAGGCCACGATGAGCGGCAAGATGCTCGCTGGCATCACCGGCGTCCTCCTAGCCATCGTCATGTGCTGTATCGGCGGCGCCATCCTCGGCGCCGGAGGCGTCGCCATTGCCGCCTGCGCCAACCCCGCCCCCAGCCTCACCGACGCCGCGTCCGGCAGCCCACCACCTGCGTCCGCGAGCGGCTGGCCCGCCATCGGCCAATGGAGCAGCTCCCAGGTCGCCAACGCCGCCATCATCGTCGCCGTCGGCCAGCAGCTGCACGTCCCGCCCCGCGGCTGGGTCATCGCGGTGGCGGTGGCGATGCAGGAATCGGCGTTGACCAACACGCCCGGCGGGGACCAGGACTCGGTCGGTCTGTTCCAGCAGCGGCCCAGCCAAGGCTGGGGCACCCCGGCTCAGCTCATCGATCCGGTCTACGCCTCGACCCAGTTCTACACCGCTCTGCTGCGGGTGCCGCGTTGGCAAGACCTCGCGCTGACCGTCGCCGGGCAGGCGGTGCAGCACAGCGCCTATCCCGATGCGTACGCCAAGCACGAACCCGACGCGCTCGCCGTGGTGTCCACCGTCAGCGGAGTGGCGCAGGCCGCGCTGGCCGCCTGCGGCGCCGCCGGGCCGTGGACCCAGCCCGTCCACGGCCCGATCGTGTCCGGGTTCCGCACGCCGCAGCGGCCCACCCACCAAGGCGACGACATCGCCGCCCCACCCGGGACTACCATCGTCGCCGCATCCGCCGGCACCGTCAGCGTGGTCGCCTGCCAAGCCATCGCCCCTGACGGCAGCGACTACGGCTGCGACCGCGACGGCTCACCCACCATCAAAGGCTGCGGCTGGTACGTCGAGATCCAGCACGGCGGCGGCATCATGACCCGCTACTGCCACATGAAAACCCGCCCCATGGTCGCGGTCGGGCAACCCGTCGCCCCCGGCGAACCGATCGGACTCGTGGGAAGCTCGGGCAATTCCTCCGGCCCGCACCTGCATTTCGAGGTCCACATCAACAACGACCGCAGCAGTAATGGTGCCGTCGATCCCAAACGGTTCATGCGAGAACACGGTGCTCCGCTTGGCAGTAAGTGACTCGTGTGGTTGGGCGACAAAGGCCGCCCGCAAACAGGGCCCTTTTTTCGTGCCCACATCCAGTCTCACAGCAACCGACACGCCCGTACTGATCTCAACTTCAGGCATCCCGAGGAGAAGTACGACCTGCGCCGGTGGTGGGCGCAGACGCTGGAGGACTACGGTCGTGGCCGAATCGGGTGCTCATGCGGGTACTGCCCTCCGGTCGGGACGAGATGCTGCGCCTAGGCAGCATTTCGGCCAGCGCCGCCTCGCTGACGCGTTCCCACTCGGCCTCGGCGCCGTCCAGCCGGGCCAGGACAACCATGTGCATACCGCTGCCCGGGCGCGGCGCGCCCGCCCGGCTGGGACCGGGCGGGCGCATCCGCAGCGTGCGCGGTCAGTCGTCGTGAGAGTAGTCCTCGTAGTCGTACGGATCGGACGGCTCGTTGCGGTCCGCGGCATCCTGGGCGCGCTCGTCGAAGCCGCTGGCCGCGGTCGGCGAGTCGGGATCCCGTCGCGCGGCAGCGCTGATGCGGTCGGCGGACTCGTGGTCCATCGGTGTTGATCGGGCCATGACGGTACCTCCGTCGGCTCGTGCCCCGGTTACGCCTGGGGCGAGTCGCACCCGAGGCCGCCCTCGCGACCTGGATGATCGATCCTCTGGGCTACGTCGACGCCTAGTCCCGCTCGGTAAGGGCTGCCCTGTGGCGTCGCGCGTGGGGGTCCGGCGAGGATCAGGCCGGAGGTATGCCCGCCACGTGTCCCCGGCTTGCGCGTGCCGGTCCGCTCGATGTGCTTCCACCGTACGCCGCGCGCGCCTCGGCACCGGGCGCCCGGACCGGATATTCACCCTCCAGGGCTGATGTGCGGGCACGCGTCCCGCTACTAGTGGCCGCCCGGTACGCCGGCGCCGACAGCGGCCCAGAACGCCCGTGATTCGTTGAAGTGCCCGCCGCGGGCGTGCCCACTCCAGGCCGGGGTACTCTGCGCGCAGCGCAGCCAGGCCGGTGGCCGCCAGGCCGCATCGTGACAACACGGACGCTGAGCGGTCAAGGTCTGAGGTCGATCGACCCGCCGGGGCCGCCGATGCGAGGGCCGTCGGGCCACATCGCCATAAGCTCCGTGGGGGTGAGTGGGTCTCGGTAGGCGGCGCGGAGGATGTCGCGACCGAGGGTGAGTTCGTGGTCGGCCAGGCGGACGAACCAGTCGATGCCTGCTGGGTATGACCATAGGTACGAACGCAGTTGCGGGTTGGCGCCTCGATCGCTGAGGGCGTCGGCAATCTGGTCGTCGTCCCAGAACGGCACGCGCCTACGGGCGTGGTGGGCACAGTCGGACACCGAAGCGCCAGAGTTGACGGCCAGGTGCAACTCTGCCCGTACAAGCTGCAGGTAGTGAGCCACCCGTACCCGTGCCGCCAGTTGCTTGTCCTCGGGTGCGACGAACAAGGGCAACGCTTGGGCGAGTCCTTCGAAGAGGACCTGCTGGGGGGCGTGCACCGACAGCAGGCGCACCCACGGCACGTCCTCGTGAGCGGCTCGCGCGGACAAGCTCGCCCCTTGCAGGGCGTGGCCGAGGACCTCGTGCAGGGCGAACTGACGGGCCAAGACCTCGGTGAACCGGGCGTGCCGCAGATTCAATCGCAGGCGCGCGGCGCTGCCCGCGCCGTCGAGCCAGTAGGACCAGTAGGCGTCGACGGCGACCGTCGCGATGGCAAGGTCGAACGGCGCGGTGGTGCCGACGAGTGCGCGCACAGCGGGTGCATACTCGTCGGCGGCGCGACGGATCGCGGTTGCGGCGTCGTCGATCGTGAGCGGGCCTTCGAGTTTCTCCCAACGCTCAGACGTTGACGCGTCCCACGGGATGCCGAGCGCGGCGAGCTGGTCGCGGGCCAGAGCGCCTACTTCGGTCACGTAGCCGGGCGGCCACCCGCCGGCCGCGCAACCCTGGGTCTGGGCCACGTAGCTGGACAGCGGGTCTCGTTCACCCATCAGCGCCCGCAGATAGGCAAGGTCTGCGGTCAGCCGGCTGGAGATGTAGCGGTCTGCCGCACCATTCAGGCGATCCTGCAGGTCGCTGAGCCGTTGGAAGACCTCCAGCCGGCTGCCCGCAGGCTCGACTTCGCCGTCGCGGGGGAAGAAGTCGTAGTCGATGAGCGGGGTGGCACCGCGGTGGCGCTCGTGCGCGTCCCAGCCACGAAGTACCGTCTCGATCTCATCGCGCAGCGTCACGATCGAATTCCCATCTGAGCGTCACGGCCTGGTTGGGGCGCAGGTGGTCGCGGGTGAGCGTGACCACGATGTCGGGGCCTTCGTAGTCCCACCGTAGCTGCTCGGCCGCCGAGTTCTCCGATCCGTCCGGATGCTCCTCGACGGCGGTGCAGTCGCGTAGCCGGCCCGCTCTGCGGTGACGAAGCCGGATCGCCAGATGACGCACGTAGCGCGGGGTGGCCTGCCGCCAATAGAACTCGTCGACGAACAACCCTCCCTCCACCGTGTACTGCACTGTCGCCGCGGCACCCGGCCGGATCGCTGGCGACATCTGGCAGGCGAACTTGGCGAGCGTCGGCGTGTCGTGCACGCGCTGGATGACCATTTTCGTGTCGCCGACCGGGGCAGGTTCGATCTTGATCGGCGGCTCCGTGTGCTTGAACCACACCTCCCGCGCCATCCGAGTCGCCGGTGGGGCACCGATATTGACCAGCGTGTGGCGGTAGACCAGCGTGGCCCGGCCGTCCTCGTTGATGTCGATGTCCAGGTTGAGTTCCAGCTCGATCAGGTTGTCGGCCAGGCGCGCGATGGATACTGCCTCGTCAGGCGTGACGTCGACCACCTTTTTGATCAATGCCAGCTTGTCGGCGAACTCACGGGCAATCTGGTCAGCTCCGTCGGGTCCTCCGATGAAGCCGAGGGTCATAGCCGCAGGGTCGATATCAGTGACATCCCCGTTTTTGGCGGGTGCGAGCAGCATGTTACGAACGATGAAAAAGCCGAGAGCATGGTCGGTAGCGACGCCGAGGACAGCACGGAACGCCTCGCGGTACAGGTCCTGCGGCCAGCGATGATCACCCCGTTCGAGCTTGCCGACGTAGTTGGCGTCGACGTTGGCCGCATGCTCATACATCTTCCACAGGTAGGCATTGACCGCCTCGGCCAACTCCTGTCGCGACATTGGCCGCCCCGACCCAGACGGCGACGGGATGCGCAGACGGGCCTGCCTCAGCAGATCGTTCGGCCGCCTACCGTGCTCCGACACGGGCATCACCCTTCATATCAATCCCGTGCCACACCGAGGACCATGTGAAGCCGAGCCAGCGTCTGTAGTGACGCCGAGCACGGCACGGAAACGTCGCAGTACACGTCCTGGGGTCGACGGTGATCGCCGCGTTCGAGCACGCCCACGTGCCCGGCGTCGATCCCAGCGCAGTGCCCGAGCAGTCTGCGCACGTGGGCGTTGATCGCCTCAGCCAAACTCACTCGTGACATCGTCGTCCACCTGACGACGGTGAAGACCCGCTCGGGCGGGGGTGGCTGAGCGGGTCATTCGATTGCTCCCAGTGCGGCGCCATCCATGCTCCTCACCTCCCACCGCCCACGGGCACAAGCGCGAAGGCCGGCCCGCTCGGTACGGCGCCGGTCTGCCGGGGCCGAACGGTGACAGCATGACAGCGTAGCCAACGCGGCACAAAGCCCAGGCAGCCTGCCGCGCCCCTGCTGCCGGACCGGGCGGCCATCTTCGGCCCGATCCCCTTGATCAGCCCGGAGCCGAGGTAGCGTTCGATGTCCTGGATCGTGGCGGGCAGCACCGTGGTGAACGAGCGCATCTCGAACTGCCGCCCGTACCTGGGATGCGAACCCCACCGGCCAACCAGCCGCAGGCTCTCACCCGGCTGCACGCCAGCAGCGGCCCCCCTACGGTCAACAGGTCCGTGGCGGAGCGGTCCGTGGCGACCCGGGCGATGGTGTAGCCGGTCTCCTCGTTTGGCGTAGGTGATCCGCTCCAGGACCGCCTCCAGCACGGCACCCGGCGCCGGCTGCTCGGGACCGGCGACCGGGGGCGACGCGGTCACTACGACATCCTGCCCGTGCAGGCCATCATCGACGCCCACCGGGCAGACGGGATCACCAGCATTACCTCCTGGCACGGAGTACAGGCACCTGGCCGGTAGGTTAGTCCCAATGCCGAGAAGATAAGCGTTGCTGCTGGTAGAGATCGGTGCTGTCCGACAGCCTGATCATGGCACGGCGTGGCGGGTTGGGGAGATGGCGAAGCTCCTGTAGAACGTCGATCGACCAAGACAGACGTGAATACAG
>WNGB01004961.1_pt1 | contig 20053 bp, 17 predicted proteins | sample 5400681 | NCBI WGS metagenome assembly WNGB01 (sample SAMN13153367, study PRJNA577476) | soil metagenome | isolation source: 115 cm soil or saprolite under grassland replicate 2 | place: USA:California | collected 2016-06-15
CGCGGAGTCGGCCGCCTCTGCCGAAATGCAGGTGAGCATTTCCTGCGTTTGACCGACGGTCTCGCCACGGTTGTGCGAGCTGCAGCCGATCACGGTAGCGACAACGAGAAGCGCGGCTCGAGCCAGGACGACGGCGGGTCGATTCAGAGACTTCATGCTGTTCTCCCCGCACGCCGAGTTATTCATCGGCGCGGGACCAAGGGATTTCGGATGAACCTACGGAAGCGAGCTAGAGCTCGTGTACGATAGCTTGGCTAGGCTTAGGCACGAACGGCCGCGCCACGCCTGAAAGCGCGCCGCAATGAACCATTGTTGAACCTACTACTGGGCCGCGTGGTTGAGCGGGAGAGCTCGAACGATGAAACTCGACGTTACCTTTCACCCGCTGACACCGCAGCGAGCGTGATGTTCCACTCACCATGTTTGCTTGGCGGGGTCAAGTGTCGGGGAAGAAGAAAAGCTTAACACCTGCCGGCTCGGTCCCAAAAGGTAGATCCTGGACTCGTAAAAGCAGATCATGGCTGCCCAAAACTCGAGGATGGTCGCGGCGTTGCCGCACCGTTCATTTCACGGCGGCTTAGTACAGCTCCCCAGAGAAAAGTACCCAGCAGCTGGGGGAGAAAATGGCTCGTTTTGTAGGGGAATGCGGTGGTCACTTTGTTGTGGGGAGCTGTACTTAGCGGCTCAAAAACTCTCAACCCCGGGTCGGGCCGATCCTGTCCGTCTTCATCCACGGACGGAGCACCTCCGGAACCACCACGCTGCCGTCTTTTTGCTGAAACTGTTCCAGGATCGCGACGATGGTGCGGCCGACCGCGAGGGCCGAGCCGTTCAGGGTGTGGACCAGCCTGACCTTCTTGGCTTCGTCCCGATAACGGATTTGGGCGCGTCGCGCTTGGTAGTCGCCGAAGTTCGAGCAGCTTGAGATTTCACGGTACTGCCCCTGCCCGGGAAGCCACACTTCGAGGTCGAACGTTTTCCTCGCCCCCGCGCCGAGATCGCCGGTGCAGAGCTCCACGACGCGATAGTGCAGGCCGAGCCGTTTCAACACCTCTTCGGCGTGACTCGTCAGCCTCTCGTGTTCGGCGGCCGATGTGTCCGGCGTCGTGAATCGTACCAGCTCGACCTTGTCGAACTGATGCTGCCGGATGAGCCCGCGCACGTCGGTGCCGTAGCTTCCCGCCTCCGATCGGAAACAGGCAGTGGCTGCGACGTACGCGAGTGGCAATGATTTCCCGTCGAGGATCTCCTCGGCGTGCAGATTGGTGACCGGGACTTCAGCGGTCGGAATGAGATAGAGGTCGTACGTCTTGTCGGGATCGGACTTCACCGTCTTGAAGGCGTCGCCGGCAAACTTCGGAAGTTGCCCGGTGCCGCGCATCGTGGTGTCCTTGACCAACAGAGGCGGAGCTATTTCCAGGTAACCGTGCTCGGCGTGCAGCTCGAGCATGAACTGGACGAGCGCGCGCGACAGGCGCGCCCCTTGCCCGATGAGGAAGGTGAAGCGGGGGCCCGAGATCTTGCCGGCCCGCTCGAAATCGAGAAGGCCGAGCGCGACGCCCACGTCCCAGTGCGCCTTCGGCTGAAAGCCGGAAAACTCGGGTTTGTCGCCCCAGCTGCGAACCACCGGATTGTCTTCGCTGCCGCGACCAACGGGTGCCGTCGGGTCGGGCAGATTGGGAACGATGAGCAACGCCTCTTCGATGCGGGCCTCGAGATCGGTGACCGCCTTCTGCAGCTCTTTGATCTCGTTGGAGAGCCGACCGAGCGACTCGCGCTTGTTCTGAAACTCCGGCGAGCCTTTGGGGAGCTTGGCCATCTCGGCGTTGGCGAGATTCTTTTCCTGCGCCATTGCCTCGACGCGGGTGATCGTATTTCGCCGCTCCTTGGCCAGCTCGGCGATGCCTTCGAGCGGCGCCGCGGCTTCGGCGTCGCGCTTGAGGAGGGCGGCTTTGACTTCCTCGAGGTGTTCGACGACGTAACGGAGTTCGAGCATGCGTTGTCCGGGGCAATCCCATAGCATGGCTTTGCCGGCCGATCCCGGTCAGCGTGATTTCGTGTTATTCAGGGCCCATCATGAATGCAAAGAAGCCCGCTCTTTCCAAGCGAGAACGTCGCCGAGGAATCGTTGCGTTCGTGGGGCTCATCGTGCTCGCCATGCTCGCCTGCAAGAGCGACAAGGGCGCAAGCACCAAAGGCGCGCTGCGTGTTGCGGTGATTCCCAAGGGAACCACGCACGAGTTCTGGAAGTCGGTGCACGCGGGAGCGGCGAAAGCCGCAAGCGAATTGGGGCTCGAGATCATCTGGAAAGGGCCGTTGCGTGAAGACGATCTGAAAGCACAGATCGACGTCGTCCAGTCGTTCACCGCGCAGGGTGTCTCGGGCATGGTCGTGGCGCCGCTCAGCGACAAGGGCCTGGTCAGCGCCGTGCACCAAGCCGTGGACGCGAAAATTCCGGTCGTGATCTTCGACTCCGACCTGCAGGGGCACGATCATGTGAGCTTCGTTGCCACCGACAACTTCGCGGCCGGCAAGATCGCGGGACAAGAGATGGTGAGGCTCCTCGGCGGCAAGGGTAGCGTCGTCGTGCTTCGCTACAACGAGGGTTCCGCCAGCACGACCAATCGAGAGAACGGCTTCCTCGACGTCGTCAAAAAGACACCGGGCATCCAAGTCGTGAGCGACAACCAATACGGCGGCGCGACGACCGAGACCGCCCACTCGACCAGCGAAAATCTCTTGTCGGCCACCAAGGCGGGGGCAGGAGGAGTCGACGGCATCTTCTGCCCCAACGAGTCGACGACTTTCGGGATGCTTTTGGCCCTGCAGAAGTCGGGGCTCGCAGGCAAGATGAGATTCATCGGCTTCGATAGCTCGGCCAAGCTGGTGGAGGGCCTGCGCCAGGGTCACATCGACGGGCTCGTCCTGCAAAACCCTTTCAAGATGGGTTATCTCGCGCTGCAAACGATGAATCGCCACCTCAAGGGGGAAAAGGTGGAGGCTCGCATCGACACCGGCGCGACCCTCGTCACCAAGCAGAACCTCGACCAGCCGGACATCCGGGAGCTCGTCTTGCCCGATCTCGGCAAGTGGGTGAAGGAATAGCCTCTACTTACGAGGAAACATTGCCCGGCGCGCGGCTCATCACTCGCGACGTTCGCAAAACGTTCGGTCCTACCGTGGCGCTCGGCGGCGTGAGCTATTCGGTCGAGGCTGGTCGGGTGCATGCGCTGATAGGCGAGAACGGAGCGGGAAAAAGTACGCTCATGAACGTCCTGGTCGGCGCGACTTTGCCGGACTCCGGCGAGCTCCTGCTCGACGGTGCATCCTACCGCCCGCAAAGCCCGCAGGGAGCGCGCCGCGCCGGCGTGGCCATGGTGCACCAGGAGCTCTCGCTCTGCCCGCACCTCAGCGTCGCCGAGAACATCGTGTTGGGCGCGGAGCCGTCGCGCGCGGGATTCGTTCGGCAGGGCGAGACCCGCGAAATCGCCGCGCGAGCGCTGGCGCGGGTCGCCGGTGCGTCTCGCGAAACGACGCTCGTGCCCGAAGCGAAGGTGGGCGATCTGTCGCCCGCCGGTCAGCAGCTCGTGGAGATAGCGCGCGCCGTCTCGCAAACCCGCTGCCGCGTGCTCATCCTCGACGAACCAACGAGTAGCCTGGCCGGGGAAGACGTCCAAAGGCTCTTCGCGGTGATCCGCGCCCTCGCCGATAAGGGCGTCGCCATCATCTACATCTCGCACTTTTTGGAAGAGGTACAGCAGATTGCCGACGGCTTCACGGTGCTGCGCGACGGCGTCACCGTGGGGTCGGGAATCATGGCCGACGTGAAGCTCGCCGACATCGTGGGCCTGATGGCCGGCCGCCGCGTCGAGCAGCTTTTTCCACGCTCGCCGCGCACGCCCGGTGAAGTGGTGCTCGAGGTGGATCGGCTGGAGGGGGAGGACAAACCACGCGGCGCTTCGCTGGCGCTTCGTCGAGGCGAAGTGCTCGGCATCGCCGGACTCGTCGGGGCGGGACGCACCGAGCTCGTGCGCACCATCTTCGGCCTCGATCCGGTGAAGAGCGGAACGGTGAGAGTTCTCGGCGTTTCTGGACCTTCTTCTCCCTCCGCTCGACTGGCGGCAGGGGTAGGCTTGCTCAGCGAAGACCGCAAAGGCGAAGGTCTCGCCACCCAGCTTTCCATTGCCGACAACCTGACCCTGTCGAAGCTCGGCGGTCTCGGGCCACTCGGGCTCGTGTTACCCGGCCGACAGCGCGCTGCTGCCCGAGCTTGGATGGATCGACTGGCGATTCGAGCGAGCGACGCGGACGAAGCCGTTCGCAATCTATCGGGCGGGAATCAGCAGAAGGTCGCGCTGGCGCGCCTACTTTACCACGACGCGGATGTCTTTCTGCTCGATGAACCGACGCGCGGCATCGACGTCGGGAGCAAAGCGCAGATTTACGAGCTCATCGACAAGCTCGCCGGTCGAGGCAAGGCGCTGCTCATGATCTCGAGCTACCTGCCCGAGCTCTTCGGCGTGTGCGACCGCATCGCCGTGATGCGCCGCGGTCGCCTCGGCCCCGCGCGTCCCGTCGCGGACCTGACCGAACACGCCGTGCTCATGGAAGCGACGGGCTCGTGACATGGCGCTTGCGCTGAAGAAGGTGTTCCGCCACTCCTGGGTCGGGCCGCTCGTGGCGCTGGTCGCGGTGTACGTCTTCTTCGTCGTGCTGCGCCCGGAAACGTTCGCGCGGCCGATCAACCTCGTCACCATGGCGCGCCAGACGGTGGTCGTTGGCATCGCCGCGGCGGGCATGACGATGGTCATCATCTCCGGCGGCATCGACCTGTCGGTCGGGTCGTCGGTGGCGCTCACCACCGTGGTCATCGCGCGTTTGCTCAATGGCGGAGCAGGACCGTTCACCGCGGCACTCGGCGGAGTCGTCGTAGCTATGGCGGCCGGGTGTATCGTCGGGTCGATCATTTCGCTTTTGCGCATCACCCCCTTTGTCGTGACGCTCGGCGCGATGACGATCCTGCGGGGCGCTGCCAAGGGCATCGCCAACCAACAGAAGATCGACGCCGACGCGCGGGGGCTCGACTCGCTGCTCGGCGTGCTTGGCGAAGGTCGACGTTGGATGATCTTTCCGCCCGGCGTCTGGGCGCTTTTCGTCGTGTCGCTCTTGGCCGCCGCCGTCCTACGCTATCTTCGCTTCGGTCGCCATGTTTTCGCGCTGGGATCGAACGAGCGGACCGCGAAGCTCTGTGGCGTGCCGGTCGAAGCGGTCAAGATCGGCGTCTACACGCTTTCGGCGGCGCTCACCGGTCTCGCGGGCGTCATGGAGTTTGCCACGTTGACGGTCGGCGATCCGACCGACTCGATCGGGCTCGAGCTCGAGGTCATCGCGGCCTCCGTGATCGGCGGAGCGTCCCTCCTCGGAGGCGAGGGATCGATCCTCGGTTCGGTGATTGGCGCATTTCTCATGACCGTCATCAAAACGGGGAGCACGCACCTCGGTCTGCCCAACTGGGTCGAAGAAGTGGTGACCGGCATCATCATCGTGGTGGCGGTGTCGCTCGACCGACTACGTCACCGCCGGGGCTAGGGAGCCACGACCATCCCGAACCCGATCCCGATGCCAATCGGAGGGCCGTAGTACCCCCGGCGCGAGCGCCGGCGCGCTTCGACGAGTGTGACCATGTGGGCGGCCAGCGTGCAGGTGCGAACGGCCGGACCGCACCCCTGGAAGTACCCATCGGGATGCGGATCGCCCTCCTCGTCGAAGTGCACGACTTCGCCCCGTTCTCCCACCGTCAGCCAGGCGATTTCGCGCCCCGGAGGCGACGCATTGCGGATGCCGATCTTGCCCAACATGGCCTCGTCCTTACCGAGCACCCGTCCATCGGCCTGTAGGACGGCAACGGGGTCGTTATCGGGCTCGTAGATGCGCCCGGCGCGATCGATGGTGAACACGTGCTCACCATCCGCCAACACCTTGCCGTCCGGCATGATGTCGAAGAGGTGCTCGCTTCCGCGTGTCCAACGGGCACGCGGGATCTCGAGCGGAGAGCCGCCCGACGCCCAGTTGGGAGGAGGCTGCGCGGCGCAAGCTGCCATCGCCAAAACGAGAGGGAGGGCCCCGACTGCGATTCGCATGGCGCAAGCATACCACCTCGCAATACCGAGTCAGATCCTCGGGCTTTGGACCAGCTCGCGTATTCAAGCTAGCCGCGCCGGGACCGTTAGAGACCCTGGATGCAGCCCCCCGCACACGTTCCGCCCAAGCGCCCCGGTCCCGAGCCGGTCATATCGGTGCGCCCCACGACATCAGTGCGCCCCACGACACGTTCCTTTCTGTCGTTGCGCCCCGGCCTCACCGTCTTCAAAAGCTTGCTGCCGCTCGTGGCAAGCCTCAAGCCGGGCCGTCCCGAAATACCGATCCTGACCCTGCCCCCCGCGGAGGAAGCGCCCCAGAGTACGGCCACGCCCGAAGGCAAGGGCACGGGTGCAACGCGTGCGCGGGGGCGCGTCCTTCGGTTCGCCGCTGCATCGGCGGCGGTGCTTGCCATCGGGGCGACGGCTTTCGTCGCGAGCAAGAACGGCTGGTTCGATCGCCAGGGCGCATCGGTGCGCAAGGTCGGCACGCCTTCGCTCAAGGCAGCCGACGCCGGCGGTCACGTGCGCTGGCAGAGAGATGCCATCGACATCGTCATCGACAAATCCTTCTCCGACTTGGGTGGCCCCAATCTTTTCGGCTCCGCCATCGACGCCTGGCGGACGACCGGAGCGGCGCTGCCCTCGATCTCCACGATCCCGGGCGAAGGGCGGCAAGTCGGCTACAACGCGAGCGGTGCCAACGAAAACGTCGTCGTCTTTGCTCCCTATGGGTGGTCGAGGGCCGGCAGCGCCCTTGCGGTCACCGTGCTCACCTACGATCAGATCTCGGGTGGCATCATCGATGCCGACGTACTCATCAATGGCGGCGGGCGGTTCTTCGCGAATTTCGAGCAAGATCAGTCGGGCAGCGATGACACGGAAGTGTCGTTCGAGCCGGCGATCGGCGAGGCGACGGGGCTCACGACCATCACCCGATTCGACTTGCAAAGCGTGATCACGCACGAGCTTGGCCACTTGTTCGGGCTGGGTGACGATCGCGAAGAGTCCAAGGCCACGATGTACATCCGGACGCGGCCCGGCGAGATCCACAAGCGTGTCGTGAGCGAGGCGGAAGGAGGGGTCATCACCGCCCTCTACGCCGAAAATTCGGGCAAGGAAGCGCAGACTTCCCAAGCTGGCGGCTGCGGCCGAGCAGAGCTCGCGCGCGGCGACGCCGGCGTGCCGTCGTGGATGGGTTTCGCCGTAGCGTCGCTCGGCCTCGGGCTGCTCGCAGCCGCGCGCCGCCCTCGTCACCGAGCCGTTCCGGTCCTGCTTGGGACTCGCGTGGCTCGTGCGCGTCGCATCGGTCGGGTGGGTGGATTTTTCACCGCTCTTGGCCTGGCTTTGGTTCTCGCGCCGCCCGAGCTCGAGGCAGCGTCCGAAACGCAAGCTGCGGGCGGCGACGCGGACGTCGACGTCGTTCGAGCGGAACCGCGATGGGCGGATGGTCTCATCGAGACCGAGCTCACACTGCAGGTGACCGCGTGTCATGTCGCGAACTGCCCGACCGAAAAGCAACGCGTCGTCGTCGCCGGAGGGTCACTCGACGGCGTCACGCAAATCGTAGGACCATTCGTCGTTCCCGAGGCCGGTGCGCACCTAAGGGTGGAGCTGCGCAGCGGTCGCGGACTGCTCAAGCCTCTCGATCGAACGTTCAAACCCTGACCAAAGAACAGGCCAATATGCAAACCGCGAAAGACAAGCAGAAGGAGCTCCAGCACTCGTCGGCCGGCTCCGGCGCGCTTGCGACCGGAGAGGGCCGCCGCGTCCATCCGCGGCATCACGTCGAAATCGAAGTCACGCTCGAGAGCGAGTCGAACTTCTATCTGGGCTTGACCGAGAATCTTTCGGAAGGTGGACTTTTCATTTCCACCGTGTTGGTCAAACCGATCGGGACGCAGCTAGAATTCTCGTTCAAGCTCGGCGATGCCCCCGAACCCATCCACGCGCTCGGAGTCGTGCGCTGGGTGCGCGAGTACTCGGATACCAGCGATACTGGCCCGGGCATGGGCGTGCGCTTCGAACGAATGCCGCCTGAGCAGGTGGAACAGATCCGGGATTTTCTGGCGACGCGCGCCCCTCTGTTTCACGAAGAAGGCTGAGACTCTCCGCGGCGAAAGGTCACCCGATCGACGAGCACCGGTGTCGGGTCGCCGACGGGATCGATCAGCCCGATGACCCACGCGTCGATCGCGGAGCCGTCTTTTCGCACGCGCATGCGCACGAAGTGCTTGTAGCCGGGGTGTCCGAGCGCAGCGAAGGCCTGGTCGTGGTTCAGACCGAAGCGCGCGAGCGCGGCGAGGTAATACCCGAAAACCAAGGCGCCGCCGACGATCGAGAGGGCGAACACGACGAGTGCCGCCACCTTGGGCGATGGACTCGAGCCGAGCACCGATAGTAGAAGATCGAAGCTCGCGTGCACGGCCATGGGGACGAGCCCCATCAAGATGCCGGCAGCGACGGCGAGAACCGCGACAATGGGAAGCGTCCGTCGGCGCCAGCCGCCGATGAACGCGCAGACCACTGCGCCGATCGCCGCGGCAGCGACCGAGACGGCATCCATCTCGTCGGTGCCGGTGCGCAAGCCGACCCCGAGCGCCGGAGCGAACAAGATCGCGAGGCAGACATGTGGGATGAGCCCGGCACGACCCGTTGCCACGCGCCAGGGGACGCTTGCCAGCAGTGCGAGCGAAGCGCGCGGCCCCGGAAATTCCACCAGCGGCGGGCGCTTTTTTTTTCGCGCCATGCGGGCCCCGTGCAGAAAGGCGCCCCCGCCTCCAGCGACCAGATGCACCGACGGGCCGAGCTTCCATCGTTCGTAATGGTGGGAGTCTCCGGCAATGCAGAGCATCGGGTCGCGCCGCGGATCGACGCCCAGCGAGTGCAGCATCTCGGTCCCGTAGCGGTTCGGCTCCAGATTGACGAGCAGTGGATCGGGAAGGCAAAGAAGGAGCGCTTGCTCGGGCGCCGCGCTGCGCCGGTCCCAGAAAAAGCGCCGCTGCTGGAAGTTGACCTGCCGAAGCTGACGATCGACACCCCAAAGGTCGAGTCTCGGGGCGAGGGAAAGTGCAAAGTAGCTCGCGCGCTGCACCGGCTCGTAACCGACGAGGGGGAGCGCCCTGCGTTTGACCACGTGCTTGCCCATGGCGAACGCTTCCATCCAAGAGACGAAATGTCGCACCGGCCGCTCGGCCCCGGGCGCCGTGCTGTGCCGCTCTTCGGCGAGCGGTCCGGTGCGCGCCCGGAACATGCGTGCGAAGCCATCGAGCCCGTCGAACCAATCGTGATTGCCGGGAATGCCGAGAAGCGCGCGCGTCTTGCCGTCGTGGCGGTCGGCCAAGACCTCGTTCCACGGTCGCAAGAGGCGGGCCTCGATCTCGGTGGCGGTGGCCACCGGATAGGCGGTGTCTCCGCCAAAGAGGAGAATGTCGCCCCGGGGGAGCGTGATGAGTCCGTCGCCCTCCGGCGTGGGAACCGTGTAATCCTGCACGAGCAGGTTCGCGACGGCCCGACTGACCTCCACGTCGTCGCCGGTGTCGGCCACGAAGTCGATGAGAACGTCGCGACCGAGTGCCTCGGTGACCGAATCCGCCTCTTTCGCCTCCGGATCGAGCAGGCGCGCCACGCTTTGGGTCAGCGAGGCCGGCGAGTTCGCGTACATCCAGTCGCGTGAGTCGATGTCCTGCGTGGCGATGGCGCTCGCCACCAGGTGCCAGAGGTGCCCGTAAAACGAACGAATGCCGAACCAGGGCACCGCCTTGGGCCGCGTCTTTCCGCGACGAAACGAGCGCCGCTCGGGCCCTTCTTCCGGCGGCAAATCGGGCTTGACCGGCCCACGTACGGACGACCTCGGGGGCCCTTCCATCTCGCCTAGAACCACCCGCTTCGCTTGAACCAGAAGACCATCGTCGTGGGGATGAGAAGGCAGCAGGCGACCATGGCGTACATCAGCGCATCGGAGTGAAACGGTAGGTGTTCGAAATTCTGGCCGAAGAATCCGGTGATGAACGTGAGCGGCAAGAAAACGGCGCTGAGCAGAGTGAGACGCTTCATGATCTCGTTGGTGCGGTTCGACACCATCGAGAGATACGCATCCAGAGCGTTGCCGAGCAGATCGCGACCGGTGTCGATCGATTCGTAGATTCGAACGAGGTGGTCGTAAACATCGCGCAAGTAGAGCGCCGTCTTTTCCGAGACGTGGCGGTCGCCCCGTTTCGCGAGAATGGCGAGAACGTCGCGTTCGGGCGAGAGCACTTTTCGCATGAGAACGAGCGTGCGCTTCAGCTCGAAGATCTTGTTCAGGTCTTGGCGCGAGCTACGCTCGAGGACCGAGTTTTCGATCTCCTCCAGATGATCGGAGAGCAGGTCGATGATCGGAAAATTCGCGTCGACCATGGTGTCAGCGAGCAAGTAGAAGACGAAATCCGCTCCGCGGCGCGCCAAATTCGCGTCTCCCTCCACTCGTTTCCACACCGCGTCGACGGGAGCGACCTCCGCACTGTGCACGGTCACCAAGTAACCGGGCCCGAGAAATGCGTGCACTTCTTGCGGTTCGACCTCGCAGGGATCGCCCTTGGGACAGGCGAACGCGTGCAAAACGATGAACAGATAATCGCCGTACTCCTCGAGCTTCGGCCGCTGGTCGAAGTGAAGGCAATCCTCGAGCGTCAGCGGGTGAAACCCGAACCGCTCGCCCAAGAGAGCGATATCCGCTTCCTCCTGCCCACGCACGTCGACCCACCGTACGACGCCGGTAGCCGGCGGACGCACGTATTCGGGACCGTCGTGAACCGAGCAGGGACCCTCGGCAGGTGCATCCATCACCCGAATCGTCGCCGGCATCGGGACGAGCTTATCAGGGGTGCATGATGAAGACCGTGGTACTTGCGTGAGTTATTCTTTCAGCGCTTCGGCGCCGCCGATGATTTCCATCAGCTCTTTGGTGATCGCGGCTTGCCGGGCTCGGTTGTAGGCGAGCGTGAGCGAATCGATGATCTCCTTGGCGTTCTTGGTCGCCGAGTCCATGGCCGTCATGCGCGCGCCGTGTTCCGATGCGCTCGACTCGAGCAGTGCGCGCAAGATGGAGATCTCGACGTACATAGGGACCAGCCGTTCGAGCAGCGCCGTCTTGTCCGGTTCGAAGATGAACTCGATCTTGGCTTCCGGAGCAGCCGGCGGTTCTGCCATGGGTTCGGGCCGGAGCGGTAAGAGCGGCTCCACCACGACCCGCTGGGTCATCGCGCTCTTGAACTCGTTGTAGATGATGTAGATGGAGTCGATTTCCCCGCGAACGAGCGGCGGCACGACCGTCCGTCCGACGAGCCTCGCCTTCTCGAGGTCGAGGTTGTCCCAGATGCGCGCGAAATCGTGCACGAGCGGCGCGTTTCGTCTTCGCAGGTAGTCGCGCCCTTTGCGCCCCAGCGTGTAGATCTGGACGGACTGACCTTGCTCGACCCGTCCGCGCCACGCGCGCTCGGCGGCTTTGTTGATGTTGGAGTTGAATGCGCCGCAGAGCCCGCGATCGCTGGTAAGAACCAGAAAAGCCACGTTCTTCTCGGGCCGTTCGGCCAACAAGGGATGATACGGCTCGTTCTCGAGAGCCCCCTCTTCGCTCTCGGTTCGAGTTTGCGCGGCGAGCGCGGAGAGCACTTCCTGCGTTTTTACCGCATAGGGGCGGAGCGCGAGAATGCGCGACTGCGCGCGGGCGAGCCGCGCACCCGCCACCATCTTCATCGCGCGCGTGATCTTTTGCGTCGACTTGACCGTCGAGATTCGTTTTCGAATGGCCTTGAGCGAAGGCATCGCGGTTCAGCTCTTCTTTACGGTGGATTCGAACTTGTCGTTGAACGCCTGGATCGCGGTGTTGAGGCGTTTCTGCAAATCGTCGTCGAGGGCCTTCTTCTTGGCAATGTCCGCGAAGAGGGTTTTGTCGGTCGCCTCGATGTGCGAAAAGAGCTCCGTCTCGTAGCGCTGCAGCGATTCGACGGGGAACTTGTCGAGGTACCCTTTGGTGCCGGCGTAGATGATGACGACTTGCCGCTCGACTTTCTGCGGGACGTATTGGCCCTGCTTGAGAATTTCGACCAGCCGCACGCCGCGCGCCAGTTGCTGGCGCGAAGCAGCGTCCAGATCCGACGCGAACTGCGCGAAGGCCTCCATCGCGCGGTACTGAGCGAGGTCGAGGCGCAGCGTGCCGGCGACGCTTCTCATCGCCTTGATCTGCGCGCTGCCGCCCACGCGGCTCACCGAGATGCCGACGTTGATGGCCGGGCGCACGCCCGAATAGAACAGATCCGACTCGAGAAAGATCTGCCCGTCGGTGATGGAGATGACGTTCGTCGGAATGTAGGCGGACACGTCGCCGGCCTGCGTTTCGATGATCGGAAGGGCGGTCAGCGAGCCGCCGGAGTTGGGATCTTTGACCAGCGAAAGCTCGGACGAATTGGGAAGAGCTTTCAGGGCCTTGGTTCCTTGCTCCAGTGCGTCGAGGCCTCGGTACACCTTGCCGTCGGTGCCGAGGGGTTTGTAAGCGTCGCCCTTCTTCTGGATCGTGTAGACGTCGGCCATCTTCGCCGCTCGCTCGAGCAGCCGAGAGTGCAGGTAGAACACGTCGCCCGGGTAGGCTTCCCGACCGGGTGGCCGACGCAAGAGCAGCGAAAGCTGTCGGTAGGCCACCGCTTGTTTCGAGAGGTCGTCGTAAATGCAGAGTGCGTCGCGCCCGCTGTCGCGGAAGTACTCGCCCAGCGTGACCCCGGTGTACGGCGCGATGAAGAGCATCGGCGCCGTTTCGCTCGCGCCGGCGCAGACGACCGTCGTGTACTCCATCGCACCGTGATGGGCGAGCCTGTCGACGACTTGGGCGACGGTCGACTGCTTCTGGCCGATGGCCACGTAGATGCAGTAAACGCCTTGCCCCTTTTGGTTGATGATGGTGTCGACGGCCACCGCCGTCTTGCCCGTCTGGCGGTCGCCGATGATGAGCTCGCGCTGCCCGCGACCGATGGGAATCATCGAATCGATGGCCTTGATGCCCGTCTGCAGGGACTGCCGCACCCCTTGGCGGGCGATGATGCCGGGAGCCTTGATTTCCACGCGACGGCGCTGCTTCGATTCGATCGGTCCCTTGCCGTCGATCGGCTGCCCGAGCGCATTGACCACGCGACCGACGGTCGCCTCGCCGACCGGCACGTCCATGATGCGGCCCGTTCGCTTGACGGTGTCGCCCTCGCGCACGCTGGAGGGATCGCCGAACAGGGCGACGCCGACGTTGTCCTGCTCGAGATTCAGGATGAGTCCGTAGAGGTCGTTGGGAAACTGGACCAGCTCGCCGGCCATGGCCCCTTCGAGACCGTACACGCGCGCGATGCCGTCGCCGGTGGCGAGCACCGTGCCGGTCTCCATCACCAGCGCAGCCTTGTCGAAGTTCTGAATCTGCTTCTTGATGATCTGCGAAATCTCTTCCGCTCTGAGCTGCATGATTTCCTCGTGAAACTGTCGTGTGACTCGGCGCGGTCCTTCGGACCCGCCCGTGATTTATGCCGACAAGAGCTGGGACACTAGCTCCGAAAGCCTGGTCTTGGCCGAGCCATCGATGACTCGATCGCCGATGCGGATGACGAGCCCCGCCAAGAGCTCGGGCTCCTGTTTCTGCACGAGCATCACTTTTTTGCCGGTCATCGTCTGCAGCTCCTGCAGCAGACGATTGCGGTAAGCCTCGGCGAGGGGCTCGGCCGAGGTGACGGTTGCCCGCACGATGCCCGCCTTTTCATCGGAGAGGCGGTCGAGCTCCGCGGCGATGGCCGGCAGCGCGAACAGGCGCTTTCGACGCGTGAGGAGCCCGGCGGCATTCTTGCCGAGCCGGGAGAGCTGGAGCCGTTCGCTGATTTCGGCGACCGCGGCGAGGCACTCCTCCTGCGGAACCAGCGGATTGCCGGTGATCTTCCGGAGTAAGTCGGACTCTTGGTACGCCTGCGCGAGCTTGTGCATGTCCTCGACCAAGGTCGTGACGTCGGAGTTCTCGAGTCCGAGCTCGAAGATGGCTCGCGCATACCTATCGGCGACGGTCTCCGCGCTCACGAGAAGCCTCCCTTGGCGGCGGCGCTTCCGAACACGGTGCTGCCGCCCCGTGGTCCGTCTTTCGAGCGCAGCTCGGCGAGGAATGCCTCGGCGAAACGGTCGTGGTCCCCCAGCGTCATCTCCTTGGCAAGAATCTCCGTCGCCAAGCGCGCCGACTGCTGCACCACCTCGGCCAAGAGCTCTTGCCGGATCTGCTTGGCCTCTTGGCTGAGCAGGATCTCGGTGTCCTTACGCATGCGTTCGCGCCGCTCCTTCGCTTCGTGCACGATCCGCTGCTTGTCGCGCTCGCCCTGCTCGCGAAACTCGCGCCTGATGCGCTCGAGCTCGACGCTGATGTGCTCGAGCTTGGCCTCGTATTCGCCCAGGCGTTCTTCGGCCGCTTTGCGCAATCTCTGCGCGTCGTCGATCTCGCGCAGGATGTTGTCTTTGCGTTTGAGGAGGGCCGCTGCGAGCGGCTTCTTGCCGAACCGCACGACGATGAAGACGAGCACTGCGAAGTTGAAGAGCGACGCCACGAAAGGAGGCGGTTCGCCGGGCGCGCGCCACAAGAGGCCTGGCTTGGCGCCGGCTTTCTCGCCGATCAAGCCGTGCCACCAGTTCATGGGGGGCGGCGGCGCCTTTTCGTCGTGCTCGGCGTGAGCCGGGTGCGCGGCCTCGGCGTGTTGTCCCTGCGACGGCGCGCCATGCGCGTCGCGGGCGGGCCCAATGCCGTGCGGGTTCGACGTGCCCGGCCGAGGGAAACGCATCGCGTCGTGCCCGGGGATGTCGCGATTCGGGGGCTCGTGGGGCTGTCCTTGTGCGGCGGCCGCGCCGGAAAGGAGCACCGCTGCCAAGAGGGCCACGACAGCCAATGCCGATGCGCGCCGCCGCTCGAAGCGCGTCATGACGCGAGCTCCCGACCGAGAATGCGCGAGGCGACGTCTCGCGCGATACCGGCCGCCTTGGTGGAGAGCTCGGCACGGACGGCCTGCCGCTCGGCTTCGAGCTTCTTCTTACCTTGTTCGATGAGCTTCGCCGTTTCGGCGCGCGCCTCGGCCAAAATCTTGGCCTCCAGCCGCTGGCCTTCGGCGCGGAGCTTCTCCCGCTCTTCGGCGGCTGCGCGTCGCACGGCTTCGAGCTCGGTTTCGTAACGCCTGAGGAGCTGGCCGGCGCGCTCGTCCATCCGGCGCGCGAGCAGCTTGGCCCCTTCGGTGCGACGCTCGCGCTCTTCGAAGAGCTTCATGAGGGGGTCGAACAGGAGCGGTTTCAAGATGAGCACGAGCACGGTGAACGCGACCATCTGCACCACGAAGGTGAGGTCGAAGTCCAGGTTCACGCCGCCGGCGCTGGCGTTGCCGGCGAAGAGAGAAACGGTCGTGTCGGCAGAGAGAATATGGCTCATCGGGCTGGAATGGGCGCTGCTGCTCGAGGACGCTCGGGGCCCGATCCGGAGGAGAGGCGGGCCGCGCGGCTCGTAGCATTAAGCGCCCTACGAGTCCAGGGGGGTAACCCCCTCTGTGCCCAGTTCGGCGAGAATCGTCGCGTACAGTTTTCCGGTCGTCGGATCGGCGGCGCCCGGAGCGACCTCGAGCAGGGGAATGAGGGCAAAGGCCCGCTCCTCGAGGCGGGGGTGGGGTACCTCGAGTTCGGGCGCCCCTGGCGCGCCGATCGTAACCCGCTCCCCCTCGACCCAGAGGATGTCGAGGTCCAACGTTCGAGGGGCGTTCCGCTCACCTCGAACCCTTCCGAAACGTGCCTCGATGGCCAGCAGCTGCCGCATCAGCTCGCCCAGGGGGAGGGAGCTGTGGATGGCGATGGCAGCATTGTAGAAGTCCGGTTGTGGGGGCCCCCCCACGGGGGCCGTCCTCCACACCGACGAGCGCCCGATGACCTCGACGGCGGGGAGCTCTTCGAGGGCGCGAATCGCCGCTTTCAGCGTCCCCAGGCGGTCGCCCAAGTTGGCGCCGAGGCCGACGACGATCGTGGGAAGCACGCGAGATTTCAAGGGTACCGTTCGCTTATCGGGGCTGGAACGATCAGCTAGCGAGGATCTGCCACAGGAATGCTAGATCGGAATCGATGCCGGGTCTGTCCGCGAGTGAGCTGGGGATCGTCGTTTTCATTCTGCTTCTCATCGTGGTGGCCGGGAAGCTGCCCGCCTGGGGAGAAGCGGTCGGCGCCTACTTGCATCGCCGTACGGATTCGGGCCCGCGCCGCCACCAAACAGGCGAACAGCCTCCGCGCGGGCGCTTTTGACGACATTTGAATGACCCGAAACCCCGTGAAAACTCGAGCGCGGAGGCAAGGAACGGCTTCAACGCGCTGCTACGCTGGAGTAGACCTAGACGTGTGAACGCCGACTCTCCGGATCTCGAGGCTAGTGATCACCCCTCGGAGGGTCAGGCCACGATTTTCGTGAGTGACCCGTCTGCGGAGGCCGACCGGCTTTCGACGGCGTTGCGGGGCAAGGGCTACACCGTCATCGACGTTCCGCTTTCGCTTCTGGTCGCGCGCGTCGCGGTCCAGATCCCCGCGCTCATCCTTCTCGACGTGGATGCCGAGGGGGCCCTCGACGCGGCCGCGCGGCTGCACGAAATTCCCGACGGACAGGGGATCGATATTCTCTTTCTAGGCGAGCCCGGTAGGACGCTCTCCGATACGACCGACGCGCTACGCCAGGAAGGGAGCGGGTTTCTCGCGAGGCCCGTGGACGTGGAGGCTCTCATCCGGCGAATTCAAACGCTGGTCGGCGCGCATTCCAGCAGACAAAACCCGGCCCCCGGATCGGCGCCACCCTCCGCGCGTGGGAGCTCACCTTCGTCGGGTCGCAACCGGAGAACGCCGTTGCCGGAAAACTGGTCGGACGCTCCGGGAGCGCTCAGCGATCCCGAGGACGCGCTGGAGCCGGCCTTCGGAACCGGCGCCGTGCCCGTCCCGCGGCTACCGCTGCCCGCGTTGTCGCCCGAAATCGAGAAGTTGCTGATGGGCGCCGAAGAGCGCTCGACGCACGAGCTCGGTCCCGCCTCGATGCTGCCAGCCTCGGAACCGCCATCGCCGGACGAAGAGGTCGATGCCGTTCTTCCATCCGAGGTTCTGGCAGCTCTCGATGAGCCAATCGACGAAGACGATGACGACCTCGAATCGGATGCGGGTCTCAGCACCAGCATTCCCAAAAAGGTCACGACGGGCAATGCCGAAGCCATTACGGCCAATGAACCCATCCAAGGCTATTCCGGCGGACCCGAGCCACAGACCGGCCGCGTACAAAGGCCCGACGAGGCGATGCTCGCGCCAGGCGCGACCCCTTCGCAGCCGGCAACGCCCACCGGCGACGCCAAGCAGCTGATGGAGACGCCACGCCCGCCCAAACGGGGTCTCGGTTCGGCTCTGCCACCGCCGATGCTCCCCCGGGCGCCCCTATTGCCGCGCGATCGGGGGTTTTCTTCGGTGCCGCCTGGCGTCCACCTTCCGAGTTCGGTCGCACCCTCCACGATTCCCCCGGGACCTGGGCGGCCATCACCTCCTCCTTCGTTGGCGTCGCCCTTCGCGCGCGCGGGCACCGAGATTCCCGAAGCCCGAAGCCAGCGCACCACCGGGCCGCCTGCCGGTCCACTCGTCGCGTCGCGGGCGGAGCTCCTGCCGCCCGGCGACGACTCGCCCGGAATCCGCCGGGCCGAACGGGATTCGGGCCCCCCGACCACCAACCGCGAGCCTGTGGGGGCCGCCCCGTCGGAGCTTCCGCAGGAGCTCGGGTTGGGAGACGCGCTCACCGCTTTCGCGATTTGTGTGCGCGAGAGAGCGACGGGTGCGCTCGTGATCGATGCGCCGGAAGGGGTACGCCGTATCTTGCTGCGCGACGGCGACGTCGTGACCGCCGCTTCGGGTCTCGACGACGAGTCGCTGGTGGGTTTCCTCGGAACACGTGGCGACATTTCCCGCGACGTTGCGACGCGCCTACATGGAAAGATCCCCGCCTTCGGACGACACGCGGGGGCGGCGCTCGTCGCCAATGGACACATCGGACAAGATCAACTGTGGCCAGTGCTCCGCGCCCACGCAGAGTGGGTGCTCAGCTGCGCGATCTGCGCGGAACGGGGAGCTGCAACGTTCGAGGTGAATCCGCCGGGTCGCTTGAAAGCGGAGCCGTCGGTTTTCGGCGGCGCGACGGGCTCGGAAGTGCTCATCGAGGTGGTGCGCCGAGCGGTTTCTGCTGGAGCCGCGCTAGGTCGACTCGGAGGAGGCGCGGCGCGCTTCTTCGAGGGCCCTCGATGGGAGCTGCTTTCTGAATGCGCTCTTCCGGAAAACGAGCAGCAATGGCTCAACCGCGTCAAAGGGGGGGCGCTCGAGGAGGCGCTCGAGACCGCCCCGAGTCCGGATATCGCGGCGATGCTCTATGCGTTGGTACAGCTCGGGGTGCTTGCCATCGACGTGGCGGGGATCGAAGTGCAGACGCGGCGGCCCCCTTCCGGTCCGGGCCTCGATCCGCTCGACGCTCAGGCCGTGCGATCGCAGGTGAAAGCGCGGCTCAATCTCGTCGAAGAAGGTGATTACTTTTCGGTGCTCGGGGTTGCGCGCAACGCTACGTCTTACGAGATCAAGCGCGCGTACCTCGAGCTGCGTCGCGGCTTCGAACCGAGTCGAATCCTCAACGCTGCGACCGCCGACCTCGCCGACGACGTCGATCTCATCATCGAAGTGCTCGACGAAGCGCACGACATTTTGCGTGACCATACCCGCCGCGAACGCTACCGCCGCGCGATCGAAGAAAAGCCGCCCGCCTAGTAACTAGCGTGGCTATCTATTTTTTGGTGAGCTCGACGTCGGCCTCGCGGACGACCTTCGCGTCCCGGTTTGCGACGCGCAGCGTCCCCTTGAAGGCACTCGGGCTGGGTGAGCCTTCGGGCGTGAGGACCATGAAGCCTGTCATCGCGCCGTCGGCTTTGGGATTCTTGGGACGGAGGTTGGCGCGCAGCTCCTGACCGTCGAAGATGCCGGTGATGGCCATCTCCCCGAGAGGCCCCTTCGTTTCTCCGACGGCGTCTCCACGCGGCCCGGAGATGGAAAGCTCGAGCGTGCCCTTCCCAACCGCGATAGTCCCGGGGTCGTCCGTCCATGTTTTTTCTTTGGCGTTGGCCGGAGGATTGACCGCGCCGACCTTCGCCGTGTAGGAGCCCGACCAAGTGGTGGCCGCGCTCTCCGCAGCCGACGCGGCCGCCGGTGGCGACTTGGTGGCGCTCGATGCCGATGCGGTCGCCATCGCACTGCTCGACATCGCAGGGCTCGGCGCTTCGCGCGCCTTCGAGCAGCCGCTCGTCACGACGAGCCACCAAAGGGCCGCGTACATTCCGCGCGAAAGGCTCACGTGAATTTCACCCGTTCGCGAAGGCGAACCCCGAGCTCCCCCTCGATGTCGACGAGCTCGCCCCGCGCGACTTCCACGCCGGCGATACGCAGCGACACAGGCTCGCTCACGCGCCGGCCGAGCGCGATGACGTCACCCTCACCGAGCGCCGCCCACTCGTGGGCCGGGAGCGTGACGGCGCCGAGCTCGACGCGAACGACGAGCGGGGCTTCGAGGACCACATCCGACGTTGCCGTTTGATTTTCTTCGTTCGAGCTCGTCATCGCCTTCTCCACATCGAGCGGGAGGGGTCGCACCCCGAGTACCACGAAGTCCCCCGTTTCGCCGACCCGTGCGCCAATGCCACGTCCCGCGGCGGGTGGTGCGAGCAGGACTTCGCCTCGCAGAGGTGAGTGGCTGCGTTCGCTCGCCGACGTACCATCGGTCCGACGAATACTCCATCCACTGCCGGGCATCCAGACGTCGCCGGGGGCCATCGCGTAAACGTCCGCCGAAC
>WNGB01005078.1_pt1 | contig 20052 bp, 16 predicted proteins | sample 5400681 | NCBI WGS metagenome assembly WNGB01 (sample SAMN13153367, study PRJNA577476) | soil metagenome | isolation source: 115 cm soil or saprolite under grassland replicate 2 | place: USA:California | collected 2016-06-15
ACACCACGAAAATCCGAAGGCGACGGATCAACTCTTCGCAAGCTTGCAAATTAGCATGCCCATCGCGACGGCCTACTGGCTATTGGCATGGGCCACGCTTGGCACGTGGCGCGCCGCATCTTATCTTCTCATTGGTCTCGTAGCAGGTTATTTCTGCTACGAATGGTTACATTTCCTGGCACATCACGGCACGTCTCGTCTGCCGCTCTTAAGGTATCTCAAGAAGTACCACCTGCTACACCATTATCAGAGTCCTGATCTGCGATTTGGAGTAACGTCTCCAATATTTGACTTCTTGTTTGGAACTTTCCGACCGGTGCGTGACACTGTCAGCAGGAGCCAGGAGCAGTAGCGGCAGAAGCAGGAGCAGTATGCAGGAGCCGGCGGTACGTGTTTCTTTCACGCTATCAATGACAGTAAAGTCGCTTGATGCACGTTTATCACGCATATAACCGAATCCGTTGGCTCTGTTCAGATTTAGCGAAATCGTGACGACGTCCGCAACCGGTCATAAACATGACGACCATGGAGATGAATTCGTTCAAGAGTGAAGCGCCGAAGCAATTCGCGATAGCCAGCCCAAGTGTAACTCGGGCGCTGACTGCGTCGGTTCAGACACTTCAGATGTAGCCCTTTATGGGCCGTGACAGCCAGCACCGGGCAGTGGGCCTTTACGAGTCACGCTGTATATGAGCCACTAAGAACTATCTTCAGTCAGCGGAAATCGGTTCTTCTGTATTAAGGATGGGCGACCAAAGTTGTTCGCTATCTGACCCTCACGGCTGTTTGTAGATTCCATAGTTCGGATAATTCGAATAATTTCGACTATCAGTGATGCTTTTGACTGCAAAGTTACCCTTGTTCTTGTTCCACCACTTCATCCACCGCTCTTTAGAGTCTTCAGGCGGATCAATCTGTACGATACCGCCTCCATGATGCCAGATGACATCGGCCACCGTAATATTCGTCAGAGCGATATTGGCAGCAAGATTGATCTGTTCCGAGTGCGGTGTGGATTTTAGATCTTTTTTTCCAATCATTGCATTGACAATTGGACCAATGGACCGTTCGTCTCCTACGCCCCCTAATAGAATGATGATCTGATCTTTAATCAGCGTATCCTTGATGTTTTCGATCAGAGCTTCCTGCGCCGGAGAGCCAATCTCCAGAATCCGGCGCATTGGCTCCGTCAAACCTAGGTCCCACTGAAGCGGGATCGCCGCTGCGTAAGGACCTTCCCACCGCTGCGTGCTTAGCTCACAAATGAGGCTGAGCACGTCCTGGTCTTTGGCCGCCGCTTGGGAAAAGACATTAACTGGCAAAACTGAAATTAAGAGGAGAATCAGCGCAAATTGTTTAGGCAAACTCATCTTTGAATTCCACCCCCGTTTTTCAGAGGCGTCGCGCCTCTGCCCGCCACATTGTCGCCCGGAAAGTCATTAATAACTATCCGCAACCCTTATCCTCCGACATCCACCGCCTTGCACAAGATGCCGGCGAACGGAACCCGATTCCTTGATTTGTGTATGCGCACACAATAGCATCGCTCGACAGATCGAGCCTGACTAGTAATTCATCGCGCCGCAAAGGAGTCCTAATGAGTCCGGCTGACGCAACGAAAGGCAAAGTCGTTTTTCGCGTCGTGTTGTTCTTGTCGCTGCTACTCGCCGTCACGAGCAGGGCAGTGGCCGAACAATTGCCCCTCAAGACTTACACCGTCGCCGACGGTTTAGCGCACAACCGCGTCAAGCGAATTGTGCAAGACTCGCACGGGTTTCTTTGGTTCTGCACGGCTGACGGGTTGAGCCGGTTTGATGGTTATCGATTTACAAACTACGGAGTTGAGGATGGACTGCCCGCCCCGTCCATTAACGACCTCCTGGAGACAGGCGACGGCATTTACTGGGTGGCGACGAATAGCGACGGCGTCGTCCGTTTCAATCTGCTTGCCGGGACGCGCTCGCTGCCAGGTGAGCCGGCCGGGTCGCGCTTTACGCTTTACCCGATCAGCAATGAGCCTGTAACCAATCGGGTTAACGTTCTCCATCGAGACCCTGCCGGAATACTCTGGGCGGGGACGGACGGCGGACTGTTTTATTTGAACGAGGCAAAGGGTGAGGGCGCATTCCAGCGCGTCGAGCTTGGCATCCCGTCGCGCCCAGACATTCAGGTGCAGGTGTGGGCAATGGCGGAAGATCGCGCGGGAGGTCTCTGGATCGGCACCAAGTTCGGTCTGGTCAAGCGCTCGCTCGATGGCCGGATGACTCACTATGACATTCAACCATCACCCGGCGACGACACTGTCTCCTCATTGCTAGTAGACGCCAAAGGCAGATTATGGGTGGGCCATAACACGGGGTTGATAACTATCGACCCTGAGCGGGCTCTTCCCCTAAAGGATGGTCGCGCCGTCTCGCCTGCTCTGCCTGGTGGAACTCGTCATTACACGACTGCAGACGGATTACATAACAACGACGTCCTGGCTTTATCCCAATCGTCTGACGGACGGCTGTGGATTAGAACGTTCGGCGGCGGTCTGACTGAGTTCGATGGGGAGGTCTTTCGCACCCATCTGGTAGCGCAACGCTTTGGCGACAACATCGGCGCTTTAACTGAGGACCGCGACGGCAACTTCTGGCTCGGCACGACGGCCGGCGGAGCACTGAAGATTACTCGGCATGGCTTTACCACTTTCGGCGAGGCTGACGGTCTGGGACAATCCATAGGCTCGATCTTCCAGAATCGAACGGGTGAGCTTTACGTGAGCAGCAGAGTGTGGCTCATCAGTCGCTTTGACGGCGGAAAATTCATAACGGTCAAGCCCGGCTTGCCCAAGTCGATCACCGATACGAGTTGGCGGGGTGGTAGTGGCGTCATCGAGGACCACACGGGCAGGTGGTGGGTCGCGACACGCGAGGGACTCTACCGCTTCCCGATAGTAAATCGCTTCGAGGAACTGGCGCGGGTGCGCCCGGACGCGGTCTACACCACTCGCGACGGGCTGGCAAATGATGACGTGACGCGGCTGTTTGAGGATTCGCACGGCGACATCTGGATCGCCTCATTCGTCCCGGGTCGCGAGGTGTTGACCAGATGGGAGCGCGCGACGGCAAGCTTTCGACGCTATTCGGAGGCGGACGGATTACGGCCATTCACTAGCGCCCTTGCTATTAGCGAAGACGCAGCTGGCAACGTCTGGGTAGGTTTTCGTGAGGGCGGACTTGCGCGCTATCGGGCTGGACGCTTCACGATGTTGGGACCGGATGACGGGCTCCCTGCAGGCAGTATCAATAGCATCTACCTGGACCGGGCGGGTCGCCTTTGGGTAACTGCCAGTCGAGGCGGCCTGTGCCGCATTGATGACTCGGAAGCGGAGCGCCCGCGCGCCATCAGGTACACGAAGGCCGAAGGACTGGCCACCGATCATGTTCTCTATGTCACAGGAGATTTCGCGGGACGAATTTACGTCGGCAGCAGCCGTGGCATAGACCGGCTGGACTTGGAAACGAAGCGCGTCAAGCATTACTCGACAGCCGATGGGCTGACTGGCGGAGAATTCACATCCGCTTTCCGTGATCAACGCGGCGCGCTCTGGTTCGGAACCGCCACGGGACTGTCGCGTCTGATCCCTGAGCCTGAGCGGCCCACCTCGCCGCCACCCATCTTGATTGGCGGCCTGAATGTTGCTGGACAACCACAACCGCTCTCCGCTCTGGGCGAGACCGTGGTATCCGGCCTTGAGTTGGACAGCGGACAAAATAATATTCAGATAGATTTCTTCGGGATGGACTTCGGCGCGGGCGAGGCCCTTCGCTACCAATACAAACTGGAAGGCGCGAACGAGGATTGGAGCGCGCTTAGCGATCAGCGCACGGTAAATTACGCCAGCCTCGCACCGGGAACGTATCGCTTCCTGGTACGCGCAGTGAGCAGGGATGGCACGCTGAGCGAGTCGCCCGCTACCGTTTCGTTCAGGATCTTTCCGCCCATCTGGCGGCGATGGTGGTTCATGGCGATTGCGGCGTTCGTCATTGCTTCGGCGGCTTTTGTTTTCGCACGCTCTCGCTTCGAGCGATTGAAAGGTTTGCGGGAAAGCGAAAATCGATTTCGGACCCTCACCGAAACCGCGTCCGACGCCATCATCACCATTGATGAAGAGAGCCGCATTGTTCTTGTCAATAAAGCGGCTGAAAGAGTTTTCGGCTATACAACTCAGGAAATGGTGGGCGCAGAGCTGACAATGCTGATGCCCGAATATTTGCGCCATCTTCATCAGACAGGTTTCACGCGCTATAAGCAGACCGGCAAGCGCCACATACCCTGGGAAGCAGTTGAGCTTCCGGGCCTGCATAAGGATAGGAGAGAAATTCCGCTTGAGCTTTCGTTCGGCGAGTTTATTAGAAATGACAAACGGTTTTTCACGGGCATCGCGCGCGACATCACCGAGCGCAAACGCGCGGAGGAAGCTTTGCTCCGAAACCGCGAAGAACGGCTCGCAGAACTCGAGCAGGTGCGGAAGCGGATCGCCACAGACCTGCACGACGACATCGGCTCTTCCTTGACACGTATTTGTCTACTTAGTGAAGTGGCGCAGCGGCAGGTTGGCGGCCGCGAAGTTTCGTTACTGGAACCACTCTCGGCGGTTGCCAGGCTGTCGCGCGAGCTGGTGGATTCAATGAGCGACATCGTCTGGGCCATCAATCCCAACAAGGATCATCTAAGCGACCTCTCACAGCGCATGCGGCATTTCGCGAGCGATGTCTTTACGGCACGCCAGATTGATTTTCGCTTTCGCGCTCCAGACGCTGAGCGCGATGTCAAGGTGGGCGCGAATGTGCGCCGCGAGTTTTTCCTCGTTTTCAAGGAAGCTGTCAATAATACCGTGCGCCATTCCGGATGCGCCGCGGCGGAGATCGAATTTCGTGCTGAGGACGAGGGATTGTTCCTGAAGTTGAGTGATGACGGACGAGGGTTCGACGTCTCACACGCCAGCACAGGTCATGGCCTCATTAGCATGCGCGAGCGCACCGAAGGGCTGGGAGGCCAGGTGGAAGTTGTATCCGGTCCCGGCCAAGGCACGACGCTCACATTTACTATTCCGTTGGGTGATCAACGGCATTCCCCATCGGCGATAGCGGCAGGTAGGTCTTAGCGCTCCCTGCATAAATATGCGGCGACAAGCCGGCCCCGGAGGCGTAGGGTGGATGGGCGGGGCGAGGAATATATGTCAACCGACTTCGACAAACCATCCAAATCTTCGCAGCCTCAGTCGGTAATCAAGGTGGCGATTATCGAAGACGAGCGCGAAATACGGGAATGCCTGACGTTTTTAGTGTGCGGAACGGACGGTTATTCATGCACCGGCAGCTACCGCACTATGGAAGAAGCGCTCGACCAGATACCCCGCCAGCTACCCGACATCGTCCTCTCTGACATCGGCCTGCCGGGAATGAGCGGCATCGAGGGGGTCCGTGTTCTCAAGGAACGCTATCCCGATCTGCTGCTCATGATGCTGACGGTTTACGACGACGATGAACGTATCTTTGACGCGATATGTGCCGGAGCGAGCGGGTATTTGTTGAAGAAGACCCCGCCCGCGCGCCTGCTCGACAGCCTCAAAGAAGCGGTGGCGGGTGGCGCCCCGATGTCGCCTGAAGTCGCGCGTCGGGTGATCGCGTTGTTCCGCGAGATTCGCCCGCCCGAGCGGGCAGATTATCAGCTGACGCCGCACGAGACGCGGTTATTGAAGCTGTTCGTTGAAGGCCACAACTATAAAACCGCGGCAACCGAGCTGGGTGTGTCGGTTAATACTGTGAATTTCCACGTACGCAACATCTACGAAAAACTGCAAGTCCACTCCCGTTCTGAAGCAGTCGCCAAAGCACTCCTAAACCGCCTCGTCTAATCCACGAGGACACGCAAATAGAGTTGACAAAATCACACGAGTTATTTCGTGGCCTCATCGTGTTCAGGACTGCCTTCGTGCGTGTTCGCAGAATCGCCTTCACTCAAAAAGTTTCTACTTGCGTATGCGGTGACGCTCGATCTCTGTCGGCGTACCTTCGGCGCATGGTCAGCCAGTGAACACTGAAGCCGGCCTTAGATTCAAAATTGAAGGAGAAAGATCATGTCTAAAATCAAAAATCCACTCGTTGCATTCAGTTTCTTCATGGCACTTTTCATGTTCGCGTCCGTCGCGAGCTACGGGCAGAACCCAAAGCCGCCGTCAGACGTCAACGTCGTCAACACGCCGAGCGTGCGTGACGTCGACAATCCCGCGCACCAACCCGTCCAGGCGAATATGGCCTGCGTGGCCCAGAACGTGCTCGGCTGTTCAGAAACTATCTACACAGTTCCCCCAGGTAAGCGTCTTGTCATCGAATTCGTCTCGATGGAAGCCGATCTCACCGCGGATCAGGTGGCGCAGATGACGATGCGGACCACTGTCGATGGAGCTGAAGTCACCCACCGCTTCCCGTTGACGGAGCCAGCCAGAGTTTTTCAAGGAGAGGCCGTAGTGGCGCCGATCAGTCAACAGGTTCGCCTCTACGCCGACGCCGGGACGAACGTTGAAATGAAGGCCCGCCGAAACAATGTCGGTGCAGCCTTAAATGCCTTCTTTAGGTTCTCCATCTCGGGCTACCTCGTTGACGTGCCGTAGCACTACTCATCAGGCAGGTACTCGCAACGCGCGACGCGGCTCGAGGATCGGCATAGCGTGTCAGCCGCAAAGATGAATATGAGCCTCGCGGCCGGTCGACCAAAACATGAAACGGGTGATCACTCCCGACTGATCGCACACGACGGAATCATAGAACAACGATAAAGCACACTGTTGCTGATTCAATAAGGAGTAATTATGAAAACCAAGATAAACCTTAAGGCGAATTCATTCACAGCCACCGCTCGCAGGCGATGTCGCCGGCGGGCGAGAATCGAAGTGGTTCTTACACTGGCGTTGCTCGTGCTTTTAACGACGCCTTTGCAAGCTCAGGAGACATCCAGACAAATTCCCTTTACCAACCTCGCGACGACACTGCCAGGGAGGAGCACTCAGCCTCTTAGCGTTCAGCTTCAAGACATAGGAGGCGCGTTCGTATTTGTCGAAGCACACCCGGAGGTCGCCGTCGACAGCAAGGGTCGGATCAGCTTCGTCTTCGGCGCCCTGACTGGTGGAGGGTTGGACCCGACACACTTCCCTTCGGGCTCGTCGCGGTTCATCGATGTGGTCGATGGCACAGGTGCGAGCGTCCTGGAGAGTGGGCGGATCGCACTAACTGCCACAGCCTTCGCCCTCTCGCCTGGACCAGAAGGGCCACAGGGACCAGAAGGGCCAGCTGGGCCCGAGGGGCCAGCAGGACCGGCCACCATCGTGAGTGCAGGTGACAGTTCAATCCTGGTTGGCGGCACGCCCTCTGCTCCGAGCATTGCCGTGGCTACTAACGGGATCAACAACACCAAGGTCGCGAATGGCGCTTTGAGTCCGGGCAAGATCGCCGGGACGGCAGCCACTTTGGGGGCAAATATATTCGGGGCCAATCAGAACATCATCGGTACGCTGAGCGTCACGGGGGCGATCAACTCGGAGACCCAATACAACATGAAGGGCAGCCGGGTGCTGAGCACGCCAGGCGTATTTAATACGTTCGTGGGCTTTGCTGCTGGTCAAGACCACACCACGGGCATCCAGAATTCCTTCTTCGGACTCAGTGCTGGCCAATCCAATACCACCGGCAACAAGAATTCCTTCTTCGGACAAGGTGCTGGCGGATCCAATACCGACGGAAACGACAACTCGTTCTTCGGACGCTTCGCGGGCCAAAACGCCACTAGTAGCCAGAATTCCTTCTTCGGAAGCAGTGCAGGCGAAAAGACCACTACAGGCCACTCCAACGCGTTCTTCGGTGCCTTCGCTGGCTTCAACAACACTTCGGGTATGAACAACGCCTTCTTTGGAGCCGATGCCGGCTTAATAAACTCCACGGGTTCCAGGAATGCGGCCCACGGACGCTTCGCTGCTGAAAGAAACACCGAAGGCTCTCAGAACTCGTTCTTCGGATTTTTCGCAGGACGATTCAACAGCACGGGCAGCAATAACTCCTACTTCGGAAATGACGCCGGCAAATCCAACACCAACGAATCTCGCAATACCTTCATTGGCGCTTTTTCAAATGGGGCGTCGGGAATTACAAATGCTACGGCCATCGGAGCAGACGCGGTGGTCACGCAGAGTAATTCGATGGTCCTGGGCAATAACTCAAGCGTCGGCATCGGCACCTCCGCACCGAAGGCCAAGCTGCAAGTCCAAGGAGGCAATATCTTCGTCGGTTCTGCCGGCATGGGGATCATCCTTAAATCGCCGAACGGCGCCGCCTGCCGGCTGCTGATAATCAACGATGCGGGAGCTCTAATCACCGCAGTGGTGTCGTGCCCTTAACCGAGGGTCAATCGAAGCGCATCGGTCGCCGTACGAAACGGGGCGCGGCTTCCGGCGGCCGATGCGAAAGGAGGTCCGAAGCTTATCGTCTCACACGACATGACTACCTGAATAGGCAGTGACCGCAGACGCTTCTTGCTCGCCTACGGATCAAATTTGAGCGTCATGCTAAAGCGACCTTGAACACTTGAAGGAGTTTTTACGATGGAAACAGGGAGGACGCCCGCGAAGACCGAGATCGCTTTCGATGACATCGGCTTCGCCGATGAGTTATTGATCCGAACGCTGCACAGCCTGTATAGGTTTTTATAAGTTGTTGAAAAGAAATGGCGGAGGGGACAGGACTCGAACCTGCAAGCCCTTTCTGGCGGCGATTTTCAAGACCTCAAAGTGGCTTTGGATCTGACCCTACCTCCACCGATTTCCCAATATAAATGGGCCTTGCAGCCGTCAAAGTGATCTACGTAAGCGTACAGGCTTTTCCATCAGCGCGCCATCTTAGCGCCAATTAGCGCCAACTTTTTCTGCCAGTTCTGATTGAGACGCACTGCATACAGCAAACGTATGGTCATAGCTGAGCACGAGCTGTCGAGCAAGCCTATCGAAAGCTCTGGCGCAGTCGTAGGGACACCGATAGAATGTGAGGGTCTCGTCGCCGTCTTTTCACTTCCCCCGACAACCATGAGCTATGACTATCGCTTCCGGCACACATCTGGGCCGGTATGAAATCCGCTCTCAGCTTGGCGTTGGCGGAATGGGTGAAGTCTATCTCGCGCAGGACACAAAACTTGAACGCACAGTCGCTTTAAAGTTTCTGCCTGAAGAGATCGCGTCTGATTCTCAACGGATGCACCGGTTCATTCAAGAAGCCAAAGCAGCTTCGGCGCTAAATCATCCCAACATCCTCACAATTCACGAAGTAGACCATATCGGTTCTCCAAGTTTCATAGCGACAGAATTCATAGATGGCGAGACTTTGCGCCAGCGCATGAGGCGAACGCGAATGAGTGTTCAAGAGGCACTCGATGTGGCGATTCAAGTCGCCACCGCCCTCGCGGCGGCCCACGAGGCAGGCATCATTCACCGCGACATCAAGCCTGAAAACATCATGCTTCGTAAGCGAGATGGCATCGTCAAAGTCCTGGATTTCGGTCTTGCGAAGCTTAAAGATCGCATGGTCTCAGCGGTTGACATGGAAGCAGCTACACGCGCGCTGGTAAATACAGCGCCCGGAACCGTCATCGGTACCGCGACTTACATGTCGCCTGAGCAAGCTCGTGGCCTTGATGTTGATGAGCGAACTGATCTATGGAGTCTGGGTATTGTGTTGTACGAAATGCTCGCCGGTCACGTGCAATTTAGTGGCTCGACGGCGACTGATGTCATTGCCGCCATTGTGAAGACTGAGCCACCACCGGTATCAGAGGCCGCGCCGGAGGTACCAGCCCGGCTGGAAGAAATCGTATTAAAAGCTTTGGAGAAAGATCGAGAGGACCGGTATCAGACCGTCAAGGACCTGCTGGTCGACCTTAGAAGACTCAGGAAACGACTGGATATTGAATCTGGGTCAGAGCGTTCCGTACCACCCGGCCCACGAGCTCCGCTTACAAGTCAGATAACTTCTCAAACCCTTAGCGAACCTGCGCGCCCGACTTCCAGCGCGGAGTATCTGGTCACCGAAATCAAGCGCCACCAGACCGGCGCACTGCTTGGTCTCGCTGGCTTTGTCCTCCTGATCGGGGGAATTGCTTTCGCCTTCTATAGATTTGGCGGTCAGACCAAGCCTGCCCCTGTGCCTTTTCAGAACATGAAGATGGCGAAGCTCACTTCCAACGGGAAAGCTATCGCTGCCGCTATCTCGCCTGATGGCAAACAGGTGGTTTATGTGGTTGATGATGGCGGACGGCGGAGCCTCTGGCTCAGACAGGTTGCTACGCTGAGTGACGTACAGCTAGCGGCGCCGGAAAATATTTATTACTGGGGCCTAACAACTTCACGCGATGGCAATTTTCTTTATTACTTCTGGGGCGGGGCGGGCATTCAGAACCGCACGTTGTATCAAATGTCGGTTTTTGGGGGCACTTCCAGAAAAGTGATCGAAGACGTAAGCAGTCCAGTCGGCTTGTCTACAGACGGCAAGCTCCTTGCTTTTGTGCGGAACAACCAAAGTGAAAGTGCATTAATGATTGCGAATGCGGACGGCACCGAAGAGCGAAAGATCGCCACACGTCAAAGCCCAAAATCTTTCGGAAATTTATTTAACGGCAGCGTAGCATGGTCTTCCGATAGCAAGCGCATCGCCTCAATTGCTCAAGATACCGATTCTGCTGGTCGCTTCATGAATGTGGTCGAAATAGTAGTTGCCGACGGTACGGAACGGCCCCTGACTTCGAGGAGATGGTATGGAATCCAGCGGCTGGCGTGGCTCGCAGATGGCAGTGGGTTGTTGATGACCGCAGCCGAGCACCCATCAGACTTTTTCTCACAGCAACTTTGGTATCTATCCTATGCAAGCGGCGAAGCACAAAAAATTACCAATGACCTGAATCATTATGAAAATCTGAGCCTGAGCGCGGACTCCGGCACCCTTGTAACGCTGCAACAAGCTCGATCTGCGAATGTCTGGATTGCACCAAACGGTGACGCCCACGCGCGCAAAACAACTCACATCGCTGACGAGCAAGTTGGACGGGCTTCAGGGCGTTGCATGGACACCTGATGGCAAAATCGTTTATCACTCAATGGCAGGCGGCAGCGAGGGTATCTGGATTATGGACGCGGACGGAAATAATCGAAGTCAACTAACCACTGGCGAAACTGTAGACTATCAGCCGTCGGTCTCACGGGACGGACGCTACATCGTCTTTGTTTCTGAGCGCACGGGCACGCGAAGCATTTGGAGGATTAACATCGACGGTAGCAATCCGAAACAATTAACGTTAACCAGTGTCGTTGGAAACAATCCCCCTCAATGTACTCCTGACAACCAAGTGGTTTATCAGTCAGCAGGCGCTTTATGGAAAGTATCTATCGATGGGGGTGAACCCGTGAAAATTGGTGAAGACATGCGGGGACCAGCCGTATCGCCTGATGGGAAGCTGATCGCCTATTCGTTGGGAATGCCTGGCTCACTCGATAAACTTGCTGTTTTTTCAATCGACGGCGGATCGTCCGTCAAAACGTACGATGCTCAATTAGAGGGACCTGGACGTATTCGTTGGGCGCCTGACGGTCGTGCGGTAACTTATGTCTCACGTCAAAATGGCATCTCTGACATCTGGAGCCAGCCGATTGACTTCGGCGAACCGAAAAAGTTAACTGACTTTAAAGCCGATCGAATATTTTCTTTCGACTGGTCACGCGAAAACAAACTCGTCATCTCATACGGCACTAACGCCTCAGATATTGTCCTGATTAGAAACATCAAGTAATGATTCTTGACACACCTTGTCTACACCTGAATCTTTCTCTGTATAACCTTCCCTTCAAAAGCGCGGCGCCGCGCGACACAAGTAGGCCGCTACAAGCTGGAAAGCTTCCTCGGCGCAAGGGGCATGGTCCTTCAACCCAGGGCTTCCAGCAGGCGTCCACGTCGGTTGAGCAAGTGATCGGCAAGTTCAATCATCCTACGGTTGGGAATCGCAAGCGGGCGCTGCGGCAGAACGCGTCTCATTGCCTCGTCCTCACGGCCGGCACCAAGCCAGCAAGCGTAAAGGATTAGCGCCGCAGCGGTAGATCGGCTAACACCAGCCTCGCAATGGATTAGTACTTTTCCCTTAAACGATCTTAGGTTCTGCGCAATTTCCATGAGGGTCCGCACGTCGCCTTCTGTGGCGCCCGACTCTGCATCCAATGTATCTCCGAAGAGTAAGCGCACTTTACTGGAGATGTTGTGATAACCGATCGGCAACTCATCGTTAAATGCGCCAATCGAGATGAGGCAGGTGACCTCGGCACAACGCTCCGGAGAGCCAAGGATGTCGCCGGCTTCAACTCGACTGGTGACCTCGATAACCAGATCAGGCGTCAGATCACTGACGAGTTTGTGTTCGCTCTCCATTTCGGCAATCAACTCGACGCCTAAACCTAATGGCCGATTGAACGTCTCAAACCTACCATACGAATGCGCATTTAACGTCGTAGACCAGGGTGTGCAGCCTTCAAAATATAAAGTAAGGGTAGAGTCTTTTCCATCAGCGCGCCATCTGCGCGCCAGCTTTTTTTGCTGAGCCAAAACCCCGATACAACCACGCGGAAGCTAATCGGCGTCGACAAAAAAGCGCGAGCCGCAGCCTCGACGGATTCTTGTTGACAGGTGGATCAGATCGGCATAACCTTCGCCCACCCGGCAACACAATCTATCGACTTTACTGATGCGTGAGTCAAGGCGTTGGGCCCCATAGGTTTGGGTCCCGACCGCGCTGGACTTGTCTGCAGCGGCGTCGAGAATCAGGTGTCTTCGCTCTCGAAGGGAGGTTACCCATGAGACGAGTTGTGCTCGTTTTGATCGTCATCACCGCCATTCTCGCGCTGCCGGTCCCCGCGCAGCGGCCATTCGGCGCACCGCGGAGCCTCCAGCTGGTGGAAGCCTCCGTCCCGGAGCTGCAGTTGGCTTTGCGTTCTCATCTCATCACCTCAGAACAACTCGTGCAGATGTACCTCGACCGCATCGCCGCTTATGACCACGCAGGACCGATGCTGAACTCGTTCATTCACCTCAACGAGCAGGCTCTAGACGAGGCGCGTGCACGCGACCTCGAGCGGCATCGCGGTCTCGCGCACGGACCGCTATTCGGGATTCCTGTGCTGCTCAAGGACAATATCAACACTGCGGACATGCCGACGACCGCTGGTTCGGTTGCTCTCGCGGGCTCGATTCCGCCCGACGATGCCTTCATCACACAGAAGCTGCGTGAGGCCGGTGCGATCATCCTTGGCAAAGCGACGTTGACCGAGTTCGCAAACTTCATCGCCATTGGGATGCCCTCCGGATACAGCTCGCTCGGCGGCTATGGCTTCAACGCGTACGATCCGCGGCCGCTTCCTGGCGGCGACGGGCGTCCGGTGTTGACACCGGGCGGCTCGAGCTCGGGATCGGGGATCGCCGTGTCGGCCAGCCTCGTCGCCGTCGCGATCGGCACTGAGACGTCAGGCTCGATTCTCAGCCCCGGCTCGTCCAACGGCGTGGTGGGCATCAAGCCGACCGTCGGACTAGTGAGTCGCAACGGGATCTTACCGATCACGGCGGACCAGGACACCGCGGGTCCGCTCGCCCGCACAGTTACCGACGCCGCAATCCTCCTCGGCGAGATCGCCGGGCACGATCCAAATGACCCGGCGACGGCCGAATGCATGATCCCTGGAAACTGCCACTCCGACTACACGAAGTTCCTGGACAAGCACGCGCTTCGCGGTGCGCGCATTGCCGTGCCTCGGGTTCCTTACTGGAACGGTTTCACGGCTGCGCAGCAACAGCTCATGCTGGACGCGATCGCGGCACTCCGCCGCGAAGGAGCATTTGTAGCTGACCCATACGAGATCCCAAACCAGGCCGCGATCTCGGGCTTCGGCATCTGCGTGTCGTTCCCGGCACCGACCACCTGCTCGACGGTGCTGATGTATGGACAGAAACACGACCTCAACATCTACCTGACCAATCGCCCGAACGCGCCGGTCCATACGCTCAGCGACATCATCGCTTTCAACAACGCGCATGCTGCCGTCGCGCTCAAGTATGGCCAAGCTATCTTCCTGGCCGCTGACCAGCTCGACACGAGCCCGGGTAGCGCGGACACTGTGCGCTACCTAGCCGATCGCGCTATGGATTTGGCCCTTACCCGAGGCGGGCTGGACGCCGTTTTCAATGGGCCGGACAGCATCCAGGGCACCGAGGACGACTTCGATGCCATCCTGTTCCCGCAGAATCGCGGCGCCGCCGCGCCAGCCAAGGCCGGTTATCCCAGCATCGTGATTCCCGGCGGGTTCCTCCCGCCGTCCGGACTGGTAGTCAATCCGTCGCCGTTTGGTGTGACGTTCACGGGACGTGCGTTCAGCGAACCCACATTGATTGGCATGGCCTACGCATTCGAGCAAGCGACGAAGCATCGGCAGGCGCCAGCGAGTGCGCCCCCGTTACCCACCGACTTCGTTGGTCGACCGTAGCAACAAGCGCCCGCTGCACTTCGCCGGCGACAGCGCGGGTTCAGTCGTACCACGCAGTGATGAATGCAGCTCTATTCGGTGATCCAAAAACATCGTGATTGTGAGTACTTGCCGAAACGTGAGATCCAGCTTGGCCGATGGTGGCAAAAAACGACGGCGACGCATTCGCCGAATTCGAAGAGGAATTGGAAAAGATAAGATAGTAAACCGCGACTGTGCCAAGTGGACTTTTAATAGCGTTTAGCGCGGATTAGAAAAGAAGGTGTTTCATGACACGATTACTAATTCTCTTCGTCTGTTTCGTATTGGTCAGCTTTCTCGCATTGGCGCAAGACGAGGCCAAACGGCCTCCGCGTCAACTGCCCCCGCCTACCGATATCGACCCTAAGCTCACCGAAGAGGTCCGCCAACTCTAACAGGAACTCGGTGATGCTATCCTGCATAAGGACGCCAAAAGCTTGGAGCGTCTTGTCGGCGTCGAGTACACGCTGCGCGTGTCGGACATTCCTCAGGGCAGCCTACCTCGCGCCATTTGGATGGACAACACCCTCAACAGACTCAAGCCTGAATCGTGCGAGCAACACTACCACGCGGCTCGCAAGCTCGCGGATCAACTGGCGGTCGTCAGTCTGCTCTGGACCCAAAAAGGCACTACCGATGGCCGGGACTTCAGCGGCGATTTCTACGTAGTCGACTTTTGGAAGAGAAGCGGTGGCAATTGGCAGATCATCGCCCGGTACTCCAGTCCGGTGGGCAAGCCACCTGACCGGGCCAGCCCGACAACTACCTCCTCCTACCGACACCGACCCCCAGCTCACGGAGTTGTTGCGTCAACTTGAACAAGAACTCGCTGACGCCGCCCTGCACGGATTTAAGGACACAAAAATCATGGAGCGTCTTGTTGGCCCTGAGTTCACGCTACGTGTGTCGGATGCTCCACAGCGCAGTCTCCCTCGCAGCCTATGGGGACAACGGTCCGGCACCTATAAGATCGAGTCCATTGAGCAGCATCATCATGCCGCTCGCAAGCTCGCGGATGATCTTGCGGTCATTAGTCTGCTACTTACTCAACAAGCCACATCTGACGGTCGCGACCGAAGCGGTGATTTTTATGTCGTGGACATCTGGAAGAAGAGACGTGATCGCTGGCAGATGATCGCCCGTTACTCCAGCCCGATGGGCAAGAAATTTGACCGTTCGCCGCCGCGGTAAACATCCAATTCGCGAACTCGCTGATCGAGTGGATGGCGGTCAACACAGTTGGACGATATTACCCCGGAACGGAGGGTGACTATGAAAAAGGCCTTCACGTTATTGCTCTTTGTGATGCTGCCTGGTCTAGTGTCTGTCCAACCGAAACAGCATCCGCAATCAATACCGCTCGCCTTCACCCATGTCACGGTGATTGACGCCAACGGCGCGCCAGCCAAGCTCGATATGACGTTGGTGGTAGTTGGCGATCGGATCACCGAGCTTGGTCCAACTAAGAGAGTCCGTGTGCCGAAAGATGCGCAGGTGGTGGATGCAACCGGGAAGTTTTTGATTCCGGGATTGTGGGACATGCACGTCCACCTGTTCTCGCGTTCCTCATCGCCTCCTTACAACGGCATCAAGTATATCTTCCCGCTGTCATTGGCAAATGGCGTCACAGGACTCAGGGTGATGTCGTTTCTGACTGCGGGAGAAAAAGAGGTGCGCGCCTGGACGATCCGTTGTCCCACCACTTCTGTAACATGTCGCCATCCTCGCTCACGACGAAAAGATGGATGTGGTTCGGCCCCATCGTATCGGCGACGAATTCGCCATGTGGCACCACCAAACCGTCATTGTGCGGCAGCCAGCCCGTCCAGTGATCATGGTCCCACGAGTTTTGCCACAGGCGGTTATCCACCCACTTGGCAAACACGTCTGTGATTTCTGGTTGGCGTGACCGAGCGGTCGGTACACCCAGGAGCTGACCACCATGTGATGTCCACTCGCTCCACCCTGGAACAGGATCAGGCGTCGTTTCCATGTCCTTCCAGGTAACAAGCCAGTCGTACTCGACCTGATACTCTCCTCCATGTCCCACCCGGTCGAAGGATCGAGGTGGGCAGAAGCTTTGGCCACTAAAGGTCGAGTCGAACGAACCGATGGTGCACGTCACAGAGCATGGAGTAAAAAGGTCATCTTCCCACCACGATTTGAACAGCTCCCAGACCTTTCCGACAGCCCAGCCCACCGCTGCACCAACCAACGCACCGATAACAGTACCTAAACCAGGAAAGGCGGCTGTGCCAATTAGGCTGCCGATAGAAACTCCGAGTACGGTGGTTAGATAGCTTATTACTTCCCCCTTCACCGCCTCGTAGAGCTTCTGCAATTCGTCGGGCAGGCCTCCCTCGTCCACCTCCGCGAGCAAGAATGTGCCGGCATAGACTTTCGGCCACGAGGATGCGGCCAGGTCCATTGTGATCTCTTTGCGAAGGTCGAATTGGGCGAACACTCTCGGAGGCGAGAAGACCACCACAGGGTTGTCATCCTCATCGAAATCACCAACCTTGAACGCATCCACCTTGAGTACTTCTGCCCTGTTGTCCAATGTGGTTCCACCGAGGTAAATCTCGTCTTCGCCCGCCTCGGAGCCGAGAAAAGCATCGGTCTCATCAATGCACGTCACCTTTCGTATTCGGAGCTGCAATACATCTTTGGTCTGCTGTATACCCAGCCCTTCAACGTCGATCTCCGGAGGGTGCGGGATCTGGAAATTGATGTGTTCAATATGCGCCAGTGTCTCCTGCAGAGTCTCAGGCAGGGCAAGGGCGTGGACCTGATCATGCACAGCCACCGCGGAATTCAGGTCCACACCCGCCAGGTCGCCGTAGTGCTCCGCCCGCCCCGCCGCCGAACCCGTGACAATGGGCAAGATCTCTTTTATTGCTGCCTGTTGCTTCGCTGCTTGGAGTTTCTGGAAGCGGGCGAGGAAGAGCTGCTCTAGAGAATTCGGATCCGCAGGCATCGGAAAGCTGTCGGGCGCAGCGGCATGGGCAACGGCCTTATCCGCCGCCACGCGCAGCGTACGAAAGACGCGATCTGCCAGCTCGCGCAATTCCGGGTTTGCTTCCACGATCGAAGTAGCCTCTGAAATGATGATCTGATCCAGGTGTATCTCCTTATCAATTGAGCCGGACCTTAAGCCGTAACATCTCTACACAACTCCGACAAAATGCTTGTGCGAGGTGATGAATCAACAGGGAATGCTTTAGCCGACAGGGCTAGCATTGCCGCTCCTGCTGCTACGATGCAGGCCACCGATGTACCACTCCTCCGGCTGACCACTCCGTTACGAATAGGGCCGGCGATCTTCCATCCGGGAGCGACGAGATCGAGCCGGGGCAGCCTACTACACTCAGGCAAAAGGTTTCCGCTGTCATCCGCACCACCGACCGCAATGGCAAGTGGATGCCGTGCCGGGAAAGCGATTGGCTGCGGATAGCCATTGCCGGCGGCGGCGAAGAAGAGGACGCCGCGTGCAGCACCCTGTTCGACCTGCTCGGCAATCTCGTTGCGCTCACGAGCTTCTCCGAGTGGGATGATCACGATTTTAGCGCCCAAAGAAATGAGCCACGCGAATGCTTCTACTACCGCTCGTGGCTTCGCGATGCCGTCGGAGCCCGCTACCTGGGCCACGAGGAGCCTCGCCGCTGGAGCAATACCTCGAATCGCTTGGTGCCCCTGACCAACCAACGTTGCAACCGAGTGTGTCCCATGCTCAGAGATTTCCGCGCTTCTTGGTTGAGCGCTGCGGAAGTCCCGTGTCACCAAGTCGGCACCAGCAAAGTCTTGGAGTTGTTCATCGAATCCAGTATCGAGTAGGCCCGCGACAATTCCACGTCCTGCATTGTGTCGCCATGAGTCCTCCCAACCGAGCCTAGGGAGCAGGCTAATGCGATCTGCAACCCTCCGGGCAAAGGAACATAGCACTAAGCAAGCGTCGATCATTACGTTCTATCCTCTGCCTCGCTACAGTTTTCCGATCAAGCGCCCAATCAACCTCGCCCCTCGCCGAGTCGCACTCGTGTTAGCAGGCACTGAGTTGTAATTGTGTTTGACTCGACCCCTGCCCAGCGACAGCGCACGGCGTAAGAAACAGAAGACCCTCACAGCTGCGCAGATGCGACTTCGAGAGCCATTGCGTGTCACTCTCTCCTCACCGCGGCCCCCGGGCCGCTATTCTTTGCGTCCCAACTCCAATAACGAGACTGGGAAGTGGAAGTGCTCATCCCGAGGTGTTTTTCCAAATCCTGATTGCTTCGGAGGAGACAAGCAGGTTTACTAAGGGTACAATCAGCCGTCCCGACGCACCGTTCAGGGCTCCACTAATAGAGAGGTTGAGGTGAGAACACCCTCACCACATGAAGTGACCCGGTTGCTTGATGCCTGGAGTCAGGGCGATAAGTCCGCGCTCGACAAATTGACCCCGCTTGTTTATGGGGATCTGCGCCGGCGCGCGCACAGCTATATGAAGCGCCAGAGGCCTGACCATACACTGCAAACCACTGCGCTGGTCAATGAAGCCTATCTCAAGCTGGTGAGCCAGGATCATCCGCCACACTGGCGAAACCGCGCCCACTTCTTCGCCGTTGCTGCTCAGGCGATGCGCCAGATTCTCGTCGATCACGCGCGGCGTAAACACTATGCCAAGCGCGGTGGCGACACCCGCAAAGTAACTTTCGACGAAGCGGCAATAGTCTCTCAGGAGCGCGGGGCTGAAGTAATCGCACTCGATGAAGGCCTTTATGACCTTGCTAAGGTTTTTCCGGAGAAGTGCAAGGTAGTTGAGTTGCGATACTTCGGTGGACTCAGCATCGAGGAAACAGCCGCGGTTCTGAAAATTGCGCCGATCACAGTGAGGCGTCATTGGGAATCGGCGCGAGTTTGGTTATACGACGCGCTCAATAAGAACAAATGACGATGAAGCCGGAACGCTTACAGCGAAGTGATGAAATCCTGCAAGCAGCTCTGGAACTCGCGCCTGAAGATCGCGCGGCGTTTCTCGACCAAGCCTGTGCGGGCGATGCAGCCCTGCGTCAGAAGATTGAATCCCTACTAGCCTCAGCACAGCAGATGGGCGGCTTCATGGAAGAGCGTATGTCCCGTGTGGCAGGCGAGTTGTTGGCAGATGAGCCAGCTACTGCTGCGACAGGACAGATGATCGGTTACTACAAGATCGTCGAACTACTTGATAAAGGTGGCATGGGTGAAGTCTATCTGGCTACCGACACACGCACGGGCCGGGAGGTCGCGCTCAAGCTGCTGCCCGATTCCTCAATCAGCGACCAACAACGAGTGCGGCGTTTTCAGCAGGAAGCGCGTTCTATCCTGGCACTCAATCATCCGAACATCGTTACCATCTACGAGATTGGCCAAACTGATTCCGCGCACTACATCGTGACCGAGCGCATTACGGGAGA
>WNGB01006463.1_pt1 | contig 20048 bp, 16 predicted proteins | sample 5400681 | NCBI WGS metagenome assembly WNGB01 (sample SAMN13153367, study PRJNA577476) | soil metagenome | isolation source: 115 cm soil or saprolite under grassland replicate 2 | place: USA:California | collected 2016-06-15
CGCGCGCTCGCGTGCGTACCGCTGGAGCGAGGATGGCATCGGCGGCATTTCCGATTTCAAGCAGCGTCTCTGTTTCGCCTTCGCGTTTTGGAATGGGCGAGACCCGATTTTGAAGGAGCGCCTGTTCGGCGTGACCGGGCCTCAGGGCAACCACGGCGAAGATGTGAAGGAACTCTATTGGTACAACGAGAATACGCCTTCACACAGCTTCATGCGGATGATTTATCGTTACCCGCAAACGGCTTTCCCGTACGACGAGTTGGTCAGGCACAATGCGGCCCGCTCAAAGACCGATGGCGAGTTTGAACTTTGGGACACGGGCGCGCTCGAAAGCGGGTCCTTCGACATCGAGATCGAGTACGCGAAAAATTCGATCGACGATATCTTGATTCGCGCCACGGCAACAAATTGCGGGACGACGTCGGGGCCCTTGTGTATTTTGCCGACGCTCTGGTTTCGCAACACTTGGAGCTGGGGCCGCGACGTGCGCCGGCCAAACTTGCGCGCCGGGCGCGATCGCCCTTCAAAAGTCCGCATCATTGAAGCGAGCCACGATCTCCTGGGCGAGTATCGGCTCTACTGCGATGGTGCGGACGAGCTCCTCTTCACGGAAAACGAGAGCAACTCGGAGCGGCTTTGGAGGCTTCCGAACGCAACGCCCTTCGTTAAGGACTCGATTAATGATTACGTCGTTAAAGGTAACAAGAACGCCGTCAACCCGGCGTGCGGATTATTGACCACAGTGATGAACGCCTTCATCGACACGCCTATCGGAAGCCGGATGCCGGCGCGGGTAATGCACGTCTGATGCGCGGCGCGACTAAGGATGCTCGTCACCTCTGCCTCGGTGAGCCGCGGCTGACCATTGATCGCCCCTGGCAGCGGATCGCTCCGGATCGGCTGTCGAATTTGCCCCGACACTCCGCCGAGAGTTGCAACTGGATAAGCAAACGGCACCGGCGCGCTGCGAATCATGGAAACTCCCACTTATCAGGCATCGACATCACTCGCTCGTTGTGAAGATGGCGCCATTCGAAATTCCGGCCGTGTTTGCGTTCTTCCGGAGGCGGTGGAAAAGCGGGATCCCCCTCGAGCCATTGCTCCACGATGTAATGATAAAATTGTTTGCTCCAAAGCATCCCGGCGAGCGCCCGACGTTGGATCGCGCAATGCTCTTTGCTTAAACAGGTCGGCGCGAGCGCAGCGTAAAATTCGTCGGCTTCGCGCGCACGTTGCGTAAACAGATCATCGAAATTTACAAACGCGCGAAATGACTTCTCACCTTGCGTGATTCGCTTCAGGCGCAGCCGAATACGGAACCGGCCACGACTGCATCTCTTCCTGGCGCAAAGCCGACCCTGGCCCTGCCTTTCCCATGCTCGAGCTCAGGAAAGCCAATGGGTTAAGCGGATTGCCCGTGGTATGGAACTCAACAGGCAAGCAGATACCTGTTTAGAAGTAGGATTTGGCTCTGTTGAAAAGCTGACGCAGTAAAGTGGAAGCGACGCCCCCGCCGCTTTCCTGTGCGTGTAAGAACGCGACGAGGGCGTCGCGTCCACCCAGCCCACCTGCTTTTCAACAAAGCCAAGTAAGATATAATTGCGTTGCGGAGTCGGAAGACCGCAGCGCTGCTAATCGACGTACTTTTGGGCGATGGGCATTTTGCGGCCGATGCCGAAGGCGCGGCTGGTGACTTTTAGGCCAGGCGCCGCTTGTTCGCGCTTGTATTCGTTGAGATCGACCCGGCGCTGCACCCAGCGCACCGTTTTCTCGTCAAACCCGCGCAAGATGATGTCGCGCGCGCTGAGGTTTTCTTCCACATAAAGCTGTAGGATTTCGTCGAGAATTTCATACGGCGGAAGTGTGTCCTGATCTTTTTGGTTGGGCTTTAACTCAGCGCTGGGCGGTTTTTCGATTGTAGATTTTGGAATAACCTCGCGCTCCCGGTTGATCCAGCGTGCCAGCTCGTAAATGATCGTCTTCGGCACGTCGCTGATTACAGCCAGCCCGCCAGCCATGTCACCGTAAAGCGTGCAGTAACCGACAGCGAGTTCGCTCTTGTTTCCAGTCGACAAAACGAGGTGACCGAACTTGTTCGAGAGCGCCATCAGGATCATTGCGCGTAGACGCGGCTGCATGTTTTCTTCCGTCTCGTTTTCAGGCAGGCCTTTGAAAATTTCCTTGAACTGGGCCTTGAAAACCTGAAAAGCGTCGGTGATCGGAATCTCGAGAAATTTTATCCCGAGGTTACGCGCGAGCGCCCGCGCGTCCTCGATGCTGCCGCGCGACGAGTACGGGCTTGGCATGGAAACGCCGGTTACGTTCTCCGCGCCCAACGTATCGGCTGCGATCACCGCAATAACAGCGGAATCGATTCCGCCGCTCAAACCGACAACGACCGAGTGGAAGTTGCATTTGCGGCAGTAATCGCGGAGCCCGAGAGAAAGCGCGCCGAAAATTTGCTCCGCGATTTTGCCCTCGTGAAATTCGATTACAGAAGTCGAATCCGTATCGACGACTCGTTCGTCTTCACGAAACGCATCGAGTTGCGCGATCACATTCCCCGCTGAATTCACCGCGAATGAGTCGCCGTCGAAGATCAGTTGGTCGTTGCCGCCTATCAGATTGCAATAGGCGATCGGGCGTTGGTGAGCGCGTGCGAGACCTGCCACCATCTCGTAGCGGATCGCCGGCTTGTGCAAGCTGAACGGCGACGAGCTCAGATTCACGATGATCTCCGCGCCTTGCTCCACCAGGCTGCGCACCGGTTCGCAATCATAGAGCGGTCGCGGCAGATAGTGTTCCGTCCAAATGTCCTCGCAAATCGTTACCCCGATTTTTTTCCCGTGAACAAGAAAGGGCTCGACACGCTCGGCCGGCTGAAAATACCGCTCTTCATCGAAGACATCGTAAGTCGGCAAAAGAGATTTGTACGTTTTACGAATCGGTTTGCCGCGCTCGAGCAAAGCCGCGGCGTTACGAAATGGTTTGCCGCGTGCGTCGTTGCGATCAACGAACCCCACGAGCAACGCCGCCTCCCCGACCCGAGCGTGCAGCTTAGCCAGCAATTCCAGATTTTCCGGAACAAAGCGCGATTTGAGAACCAAATCCTGCGGCGGGTATCCGGTCATCGCCAATTCAGGCGTGAGCACGAGTTCCGCGCCCGCAGTCGCGAGGCGCTCATACGCTTGGGCGATCAAATCGCAGTTTCCCCTCAAATCCCCAACGGTCGGGTTAATCTGAGCGAAACCAATTTTCATGCCGCGTACAGCAGATTATGCGCAACACGAGAAGCGGCAATGCTGTTTTGCTCGGGTGGGGCGCGCCACTCCGTGCGCGCCGTTTTGGCATGCGAACGACCGGCGCGCAGAGGACTGCGCGTCCTACCGTTTGCGTTTGTCGCGCTGGGAGCGTGTCGCTACGCTGCGAAGATGGGTTTGCCAGTCCGCAAAAAACTGCCTCATGCAATTCCACAATGGGTGGCCGAGGGCAGTTGGTTCTTTATCACTCTCAACTGCGTGCCGCGGGGGAAAAACCAGCTGTGCCGTGCAGACACAGGCGAGGCTGTGTCGCTGCTATGAAATTCAACCACGAGAGACTCATCTGGCATTGTCGATTATGTCTGCTTATGCCTGATCATCTGCACGCGATTATTGCGTTCTCGCGTGAACCAGGAATGCAAACGACCATCAAGAACTGGAAGAAGTTCGTCGCAGGAAAACATGGTGTGGATTGGCAACGCGATTTCTTTGATCACCGGTTGCGCGATCATCATGAAGTGGAAGAGAAAACGAGTTACATCTTAATGAATCCGGTTCGCAAACGATTATGCGAGCGAGCGGAAGATTGGCTGTGGGTTTATTGCCCGAATGAGCGACAACCGCCTCTGCTCGGGTAGGGCGCGTCACTCCGTGCGCGCCACTTCGGGTGAACGCGCGACGGCGCGCAGAGGACTGCACGCCCTACCAAGCTACCCGCCGTAGCTCACGCGCCAGATGGTTTTGTCGCCGTCTTCGCTGATAAGCAGGCTTCCGTCCTTCGCGACAGTAATTCCGACCGGCCGACCCCAGACTTTGCCTTGGGGCGTGACGAAACCCGTCACGAAGTCTTCGTATTCGCCGCGCGCCTTGCCGGTTGATTTGTCGAACGGTGCGCGCACAACTTTGTAACCAGTACGTTTCATGCGGTTCCATGAACCGTGGAACGCAGCGAAGATGTCGCCTTTGTATTCAGACGGGAATTGGTCACCGGTATAAAAACATAGGTTGAGCGAAGCCGAGTGCGCCTCCACGAGCACATCGGGAATGATGACTTGATGGGCGAGCTCGGGATGCTTTCCCTTGTGGCGCGGATCCTGATGATTTCCGATGTAATACCACGGCCACCCGTAAAAGCCGCCGGGACGCACACTGCTGATATAGTCGGGCGGCAAATCTTCGCCGATCTCGTCCCTTTCGTTTGTGCTCATCCAGAGTTCATTCGTGCCGGGCCGAAACGCGATGCCGACGGCGTTGCGAATTCCCCAGGCGTAAACGTTTTGTCCGCTACCGTCAGGATTAAACTCGAAGATGCGCGCGCGATTTTCTTCCGCAGCGTTATCCGACACATTCGAGCGCGAGCCGATCGACACGTACATTTTTTTACCATCCGGTGAAAACACAAGGCATCGCGTCCAGTGTCCGCCGCCGCGCAACAACCCACCGGGCGAGAGATGTGCCGCGAGTTCCTGAGCCGGTCCGCGCGCTTTGAGATCGCCATTACGATACGGAAATCGAACTACGCCATCAGTATTCGCGACGTACAAAAACTGCGGGTCGTCGCCGGGTGGATAAAAAGCGATTCCGAACGGTTTGTTCAGATTGCGTTCTGCAAAAGTTTCAGTCACATCCGGTTTGCCATCGCCGTTGGTGTCGCGCAGCACCTTGATTTGATTGGCGCGGCTCTCTACAACGAAGATGTCGCCATTCGGTGCACTGAGCAGGAATCGCGGATCGCGAAAACCACTGGCGTACAATTCGATCTTGAATCCCGGCGGAACTTTGGGTTGTGCGTCAGCTGGCCGGTCTACAACGTGCGCCCGATTAATTGCGAGAGCATTCGAACCAGGTGGAGGCAAATTCTGGACTGTGATTTTGCGCGTGACACCAGGGGCATCGCTTGTCCAATCACCCATCGCTGCTTTGCCAGTGAGGACTGCCCCTTCTTCTGCGGCCGCGCTGGTCATAACGGCGGTGACGAAAACGGTCGCAAAAAAGATTGCGCGCGACATTGGATCGCTTGATTGGCGAGCTTTCATTTCAGTGGAATCGTTCCGGCGTCAAATATCGCGCGGATTCGAATCATCTGCCGCGAAAGTATCTGTCACAACGGCGCCATAGGTCTTGTGTTTTTCAAGACTGGGACGATTGAAAACGCATGAGCAAGAAAATGCGTGTTGTCCAAGTCCCGCGAGCAGGCGGCCCGCTTGAGTTAGTCGAACGCGACATCCCCGAACCGGAGCGAGGGTGGGTGCGCGTTAAGGTCGAAGCGTGCGGTGTTTGCCACAGCGATTCGTTAGTCAAAGAAGGACTCTGGCCAGATATTCAGTATCCGCGTGTGCCGGGACATGAAGTGATTGGTGTCGTTGACGGCGTGGGCGAGGGGGTGAAGCCGTGGAAAACTGGCCAGCGCGTCGGCGTTGGCTGGCATGGCGGCAACTGCGGTTATTGCGATCACTGCCGCCGCGGCGAGTTTTTTGCTTGCACCGTGGCCTTGCTCACCACCGGAATTTCTTTCGATGGCGGCTACGCCGAATACATGGTTGCGCCGGCTCAAGCGCTGGCGCTTGTGCCTGACGAACTTTCTGCCGTCGACAGCGCACCGCTAATGTGCGCGGGCGTAACGACCTTCAACGCGCTGCGAAACAGCGGCGCGCGAGGCGGCGATGTGGTTGGTGTGCTCGGGATTGGCGGACTCGGTCATCTCGGCGTGCAGTTCGCAGCGAGAATGGGATTCAACACCGTGGCAATTGCACGCGGAAAGGACAAGGGGGCATTCGCCAAAAAACTCGGCGCACACCACTACATCGACAGCCAGGCCTCCGATCCGGCGGCGGAATTGAATAAGCTTGGCGGCGCGAAAGTTGTGATCGCGACCGTGACGAATGCCGAAGCGATGGCAGCAGTCCTCGGCGGGATTGCACCGAACGGCGTACTGATGGTAATCGGCGCAGCAGGACCTCTCTTGGTCCATCCGATTCTGCTCATCACTGGCTGCCGGTCCGTCAAAGGCTGGTACTCGGGAACGTCCATCGATTCGCAGGATACACTCGAATTTAGTGCGTCGACGGACGTGCATTCCATGAACGAAATTTTTCCGTTGGAAAAAGCCGCCGAGGCGTACGAGCGAATGATGAGCGGCAAAGCCCGTTTCCGTGTCGTCCTCGAAATCGCCGCCAAATAATCCGCGATGCAGTCGGTAGAGTGGTGTTGTTCAGTTGTTGTTAGGCTGGGTCTTTCGGGCCGCCTCGCCCTTTGTAAGGGAGAGGGGTAGGGTGAGGGATGATTTCACGCTTTAATGTCCCAACGCTGACCCCTCACCTTAGGTCCTCTCCCCTTGAGCAAGGGGAGAGGCGAACCTGCACATTCCAGCTGACGATAAACCGCGACTACCCGCCGGACTCGGCACCCAGGTGCTTACTACCATCGTGCTACTGCTCGTGCCGTCGGTAATGATCTACCAATGGATAAGTGCGTGCGACGAGGCCGAACGCGAGCGCGGCGGCAAAGGCAAATACAGCGAAAAAGAACATTTGAAACGCAGTCACGCCAAAACCGGTTGATGCGATGAATTTCGTGACCGCGGAGTTTTGCACACCTGCATTTGCTACCAGCACCCAAAGATTGCCGATTGTTACCGATAAATTCCAAAACGCCATGATCGCTCCCTTCATCGACAACGGCGCCTGGCTGTAAGCGAATTCAAGTCCAGTTGTGGCGACCAGCACTTCGCCAAACGTGAGCAACACGTAAGGTAGCACTTGCCACGTGATCGTGAACACGTCGCCGTGATCGAGCACAAGTTGCATCGCGCCCACAACGATCCATGCGAGACCGGCAAAGGCGATGCCCAGAGTCATACGCCGTAATGGTGTCAGCTCGTATCCCAAACGTCTGACTGCTGGATAAAGCACCAGGTTGTTGAACGGAATCAGGAGCATAACGAGTGCAGGATTCAATGCTTGCATCTGCGAGGGCTGAAACCAGTTCGGCTTGGTCATGGCGTCTGCCTGCAATATCCACGTCGATGCTTTCTGATCGAACAAAGACCAGAACGGCGTCACCAGCGCGAACAGCACAAGGACACGCAATACCGAACGCGCGCCTTCGATAGCTTCCGCCGGATGTTTGCTGCGCACGCAATCGAGCTGAAGCCACACGCCGAGCCCGCCCAATGCAATCAGTCCCACAAGTGCGAGACAAGCTGCGATTACGAATCCGAACTTTGTCATGAGCGCAAAAGATCCGACCACGCTTGCGATCGCGATGGCGGCGAGCACTTGACCGCGCAAACCGGATGCGATCGCATCGCGCGACACGCGCAAAAACGAATGCGGGTCGGGCGGCGCAGGTGGAACCATCACGTATTGTTTGCGCCCAGCCCACAGGATTGCGGTGGAAACAAACATCAGCACGCCTGGAACGCCGAACGCGACCGCTGGCCCGAGATGCCGCAGGAAGATTGGCATCAAAAGCGATGCGAAGAACGAGCCGAAGTTGATGATCCAGTAAAACGCCTCGAACACCACCTTGGCGCGGTGCTTGTTAGTCTGGTCGAACTGGTCGCCGACAAATGCGGCGACACAGGGTTTGATTCCGCCCGAGCCAAGCGCAATCAGTCCAAGACCGATGTAAAAACCGGTGCGGTTTGTGACAAACATCGCGAGGCACGCCTGACCCACGCAGTAAACCAGGCTTAGCCAGAAGATGGTGTTGTATTTGCCAAAAAATCGGTCAGCCAACCAACCGCCCAGCAACGGGAAAAAGTAAACGCCGATCACGAACGTGTGAAAAACGTCTTTCGCGCCGCGTGCGCGTTCGGATTCAGGCAGATAAAGAAGCAAAGACGAGACGAGGAAAACGGTCAGAATGTTCCGCATCCCATAAAAACTGAAGCGCTCGCATCCCTCATTTCCGATGATGTAGCGAATCTGCTTCGGAATCGGCGCCTTCGGATCAGGAGAAACGCTCGTAGCGGACAGAGATTCGACCTCGGCTACTTCTTTCACCACTGCGACCGTGGCCAGAATGAACCGGACGTGCAACCGCAAATGCGTTCTGGGCCCTCATCATTCGCATTTCGTCATCCAGGGTCTTCTCGATGACGCAAGCGAGTTGCCGCTTTTCCTTGACACTCGGAAGAGATTCTCTCAAGACTCCGTGCTACAAAAAAAGATCTGAATCCGGGGCAGGGTAAAGAAAGCCCTCTCTCGGTGTTTTCTTCCCCTCTTTCAGACCTGCAGTCGCAGGGTCAAAACTACCGAGAGAACGAAAGGAAATGTCCATGTATTCTCTGACTCAGCTTAAACAAGCAATGCCACTATTTCTCATCGTCCTCGTGCTTGCGTGCTTTCCGTTTTTTGCGCCACAAGTGCAACCGGTTGTTCCGCCGCCGGATGGCGGCTATCCCAACTTCAACACGGCAGAATGGCAGAAGGCCCTTTTTAGCCTCACTACCGGCTCCGCGAACACGGCAGTCGGCTGGTTTTCGCTCGAGAGCCTCACGGGCGGTAGCTTCAACACCGCAGACGCAAATACAGCCTTTGGCGCGGCCGCCCTTCTAAACAACAGTACCGGCGGGGGCAATACGGCCAACGGTACTTTCGCGCTCCATAACAACGAAACCGGAATCCGCAACACGGCTACTGGTGTTAACGCGTTGTTTTCCAACACGGCCGGCGAGGCTAACACGGCGATTGGTAGTAATGCCCTCGAAAACAACACTGGCGACTTCAACATCGCCTTGGGGAATTTTGCCGGCGAAAGTCTTACGACGGGCAGTGACAATATTGATATCGGCAACGGAGGTGTTTCTGGCGAGAGCAGCACGACCCGCATCGGTCTCTTCCAAAACGCTTGCTTTATCGCTGGCATTTTTAACGCAACTGCCTCGGGTGGAACTGCGGTCTTCGTTAATTCAGTCGGCCAGCTCGGCACGGTGAGTTCTTCGCGGCGCTACAAGAAAGAGATTAAAGCAATGGACAAGGCGAGCGAAGCCATCCTCGGGCTTAATCCCGTGACGTTTCACTACAAGAGCGACACCAAAGGCACGCCGCAATTTGGTTTGATCGCCGAAGAAGTGGCCGAGGCGAACCCAGACCTAGTCGTGCACGATGAAAACGGCGAGATTTACACCGTTCGCTACGAAGCGGTGAACGCGATGTTGCTCAACGAGTTCCTGAAAGAACATCGCAGGGTCGAGGAACAGGAAGCGACGATTGCACAGCTGAAGCAAGAGATGGAAACAGTGGTTGCTCGTCTCAAAGAGCACGATTCAAAAATTGAAAATGTGAGCGCGCGAGTCGAGGTCAGTAAGGCTGTTGGGCAAACCGCCTTGAACGATCCATAAGATTTCAACTAGCCTGGCGTCGGTCAGATTCGCGGAGGGCGATTTGTCTTGCCAAGGCTGCAGATTTTTTCCAAACTCGGCGTCGCTAAACGGATCTGAATCAGGCGGAGGACTTTTCCCCGCCAGGTTCTTCGCCTCTTCCGGACCCGCAACCGCAGAAATCAACGTAGCGGGGAAAAACGAAGGAAGAACAATTATGAATCCACTGATTCGACTCAAAACAACTCCATCACTTCTCATCACACTCACGCTCTTATGCTTCGCGCCGTTGCCAAAAGTGCAGGCCGTTGTCCCGCCGCCCGATGGCGGCTATCCCGGGTTCAACACGGCAGAAGGGCAGAACGCTCTTTTTAGCCTCACCACTGGCTCTGCGAACACAGCAGTTGGTTGGTTTTCGCTCTCTAGCGACACGACGGGTAGCTTCAATACCGCTACCGGCGCGGGGGCCCTCCTGTTCAACACCGGAAACGCAAATACGGCGTTTGGCGCGGCGGCGCTTTTATTCAACACCATCGGATTTGACAACACAGCTGTTGGAGCAGCCGCGCTTTTAAACAACGCCACCGGCAACAACAACACAGCCACTGGTTTTGTGGCGCTCCAGAACAACACCACGGGCTCCGACAACACGGCAAACGGCCTTAACGCGCTCTCTCACAACACGACAGGTACCCTCAATACGGCCGTTGGGGAAGGTGCGCTCCTGAACAATACCACCGGCAGCGTCAACACGGCCGTAGGCGCTGGCGCCGGCTTTGACGTCACTACGGCCGACAACGTTATCTGCATCGGTGTCGGGGTCACTGGTGCGGACGTTAGCAACACCACTTGGATCGGCGGTATTTTTGGCACCACCACGCAAAGCGGAACCACGGCGCCAGTCATCGTGTCTGACAGTGGCCAGCTTGGCACAGTCGCTTCCTCAGAGCGGTTTAAGAAGGAGATCAAGCCCATGGATCACTCCAGTGAAGCGATTCTGGCGCTGAGGCCGGTCACGTTTCACTACAAGACCGACACCGCCAACCGGCCCCAGTTTGGCTTGGTTGCGGAGGAAGTAGAAAAAATAAATCCCGATCTGGTAGTGCACGACAAAGAGGGAAAACCCTACAGTGTGCGCTACGACCAGGTGAACGCGATGTTGCTTAACGAGTTCCTCAAAGAGCACTGCAAGAACGAGGAACAGGCGGCGACCATTGCGCGTCTGCAACAGCAAATTGAGGCGCTTACTGCAGGCCTCCAAAAAGTGAGTGCACAAGTCGAAATGAGCAAGCCTGCGCAGCAAACCGTTGCCGAGCGGTAGGGCGCTGCCTTCGCTATAGCCGTCACCCTGTGGGCGACGCCAAACGCTTCGCATAGCGAAGCGGCTACAGGACGATTCAGGTCAATGTCCTACCTATTCGTGCAGCACGCGGCGTTCATTCTTGACACGAGCACGAAATTTTTCCAGACTCGCGTCGCTAAACGGATCTGAATCAGGCGGAGGATTTCTTTTCCCGCTGGGTTCTTCGCCTCTTCCGGACCCGCAACCGCAGAAATCAACGTAGCGGGGAAAGAAAGGAAGAACCATGAATTCAAATGATTCAGTGTAAACCGACAATTCTGCCGCTTCTCATCGCTGGTGCGCTCGCTTGCTTTGGACTTTTGTCAAAAACGGAGGCCGTTGTCCCACCACCGGATGGCGGCTATCCCAACTTCACCACGGCAGAAGGAACCAAAGCGCTTGAGAACCTCACCACCGGCGCCGCAAACACGGGAGTTGGCTGGTATTCGCTCTTTTCAGCGGGTGCCGCCAACAACAACACCGGTGTCGGCGCTGGAGCGCTGGCCCTTAACACCGCGGATTCCAATACCGCAGTTGGTACTGCAGCGTTGTTCCTCAACACCAGCGGCGACGAGAACGTGGCCGTTGGAACTGCCGCGCTCATCTATAACGACAGCGGGGTTGACAACGCAGCCGTCGGCGCCTTTGCGCTGTATAATAACATTGACGGCTCCTTCAACACGGCCGTCGGTGGGAGCGCGCTTGTTGAGAATATTACCTGTACGGATAACACTGCCATTGGTGATGCCGCGCTGGCGTTTAATGACGTCACCGGAGCCGGGCTTGCGAACAACAACACGGCAGTTGGCTCTCTGGCGCTCACCTTTAACACTGATGGCGACGGAAACACCGCCGTTGGCGCTTTGGCGCTCTTTGACAACACCACTGGCCCGGACAATACAGCTACAGGTTTCTCAGCGCTCCATAACAACACCGAGGGTAGCTTCAACACCGCCATCGGTGTTAGCGCGCTCGGGGCCAACATCAGCGGGTCTGGCAACACGGCCTTGGGCGTTCAAGCAGGCACCGGCGTCACCACAGCCGATAACGTCATTTGTATCGGCATTGGAGGTGATAACGTGGCCAACAGCTGCTTTATCGGCAACATCTACTCCAATGTGCAGCCCATTGTTGGGACCGATCCGGATTCGGTCACAATAACCAGCAGCGGAAGACTTGGCCGCGGTAACGTATCTTCGCGCCGGTATAAACACGACATCAAGCCGATGGAGAAAGCCAGTGAAATGCTCTACGCGCTCAAGCCGGTCAGCTTCCGGTACCACAAGGAGTATGACGCCAGCCAGACCATAGCCTTTGGCCTGATCGCCGAGGAAGTGGCCGAGGTGTACCCTGATCTGGTGGGACGGAGTCCCAAGGGCGAGCCCGAATCGGTTCGCTATGAGCAGATCAACGCGATGTTGCTCAACGAATTTCTCAAAGAGCACTGCAAGGTTCAGGAATTGGAGGCGAACGCTGCGAGACAAGAGGCGAACATCGCCCAGCAGCAAAAGCAAATTGAAGCGCTTACTGCGGGCCTACAGAAGGTGAGCGCGCAGGTGGAACTAAGCAAACCCGCGCCTCAAACGGCTGCTAACGATGCGAGGTAGAGGCGATTGACTCAATCGCCTGAGCGGTTCAGGTGAACCGCCCTACCTGCTGCCGGGTTTGACGGCTGGGATTTTGGCCAGATCAGCCGGCAAATCAGTGGCCGCGATTTTCCTGTGACTCTGAGTGCCGACACGATGTCGATTTTCGCCAGTGCCTTTCAAGGGATTCGATGTTGGCGGAGTTTTGCAGCTAAGAAATGTTCGCCACAGCGAATTCGTCCACAGGCGAATTTGATGTTTGCCTTGCCATGTTTGATGTAAGCATGCATTTGCGACCGAATTCAAAATGAAATCGCAATACGATGTCGTCATTTTGGGCGCCGGCCACAACGGGCTTGTCGCGGCGGCTTATCTTGGGCGTGCCGGGTTGAGCGTGCTGTTATTGGAAAAAAATGATTACATCGGCGGGGCGACGACTTCGCAGCAAATCTTTCCGGACTACGACGCGCGCTTGTCGCGGTACGCCTATCTGGTCAGCCTGTTTCCGCACAAGATCATCCACGATCTTGGCTTGAAGTTGGAACTGCGCCGGCGCGGCATCGCATCCTGCACGCCATACTCGCCGCGGCGAGGACACGATGGCGCGTTGCTTTTGAGCAACGTCGACGAAGAAGTGGGCCGCCGGTCGATGTGTGAACTGACCGGAAACACCACTGAGTACGACGAGTTGAAATGCTTCTACGCGTTGCCGCGTGTGTTCGCCGAGCGCGTCTGGGACTCGATGCTCGAGCCACTGGTTTCCAGGGAAGAAATGGCGCGCCGCTTCAAGGCGGACGAAATTTCCCGCGAAGCCTGGCGCACTTTGGTTGAGGAACCGTTAGGGAATGCCATCGAGCGTTATCTACAAGACGATCTGGTGCGCGGCCTCGTGTTTACAGATGCGAAGGTCGGCGTCTTCACGCATCCGCACGACAGTTCGCTCCTGCAAAACCGGTGTTTCCTTTATCACCTGATCGGCAACAAAACGGGCGAATGGAAGGTGCCGGTGGGCGGGATGGGCGCGGTCTCTTCCGAACTGGAACACGCTGCACGCAAAGCAGGCGCCGAAATGCTAACCAATGTTCATATCCACGGGCTGAACGTCACCGGCAAAACGCGCACGGTTGAATTTCTGGTGAACGGCAAAGACGAGACCGTCGAGGCGCGGTTTCTCCTGGTTAACTTTGGGCGAAATTTGCTGGCAAAGTTTACAGGCCGATTCTTTCAGCCGGACCGCACTGACGAAGGATCCGTTTTCAAGGTCAACATGCTCTTGAGCCGTTTGCCGAAACTGAAGGCAAAGAAAATTCCGGCAACTGAAGCGTTTTGCGGGACGTTCCACAGTGACGAAGGCTATCAACAGATGAATCTCAGCTACGACGAAGCGTCAGACGGCAGGTTGCCGGAGAAAATGCCGTGCGAAATCTATTGCCACACGTTGACTGATGACAGCATTCTCGCGCCGGAGCTGCGTGAACAGGGCTTTCACACGATGACGCTCTTCGGACTGGACGCGCCGTGGAGCTTGTTTGTGCGCGATAATGAAGAAATGCGGCGGGAAGCGGAGAAAAAATACCTCGCCAGCATCAACCAATGGTTGGAAGAGCCGATCGAAAGTTGCCTGGCTCTGGCGCGTGATGGCAGCCCTTGCATCGAAAGCAAAAGCCCCGTGGATATTGAGGATGCGCTGGGGATGTATCACGGGAACATTTTTCATAACGCTCCGACGTTTCCATTCGCCGAACGCAGAGACCAGGTTGGCACGTGGGGTGTTGAGACGGAATACGAAAATGTGTTTTTCTGCGGATCAAGCGCCTTGCGAGGTGGCGCTGTTAGCGGGATCCCCGGGCACAACGCCGCGATGAAGGTGCTTGAACTCCGTCGAAAGACTTCCAATGCCTGAAAGCTCAACCTCACATTCAGCTGATCCGCGCGACGTGGCGTCGATCGATGCAATCATCGCTGCGGCGTATGACGTGATCTCCGGACCGGCTGGACAAAAGCGCGACTGGAATCGTGAGCGGTCACTGTTTTATCCTGGAGCGCGACTAGTTCCGACCGCGAGCGTGCCTGGACGAAACGACGTCCAGCTTGAGCCGCAAATCTTGAATGTCGAAGGTTACATCGCGCGAGCGGAACCACTTTTGAAAGCTGGCTTTTACGAAACGGAGGTAGCACGGCGCACCGAACAGTTTGGCCGAATCGGTCATGTTTGGAGCACCTACGAATCGCGTCACGATCCGAGCGATCCCGCGCCATTCATGCGCGGCATCAACAGCTTTCAGCTCTTCAACGACGGTAAGCGCTGGTGGATCCTATCCGTTTACTGGCAGCACGAGAGCGCGGAGCACGCGATTCCGCAAAAATATCTCTAGCCACAACCTTTGGAGTGGCGACGTCCGATCGTCACATTGTCAGTGTCGTGCACCAAACGCATTCACTTCTTTTGTAAATCTGTCTAGCATTCCCGGCGCAGGTTGTGGCGCGTAGCGCAGCAGAATGTACGTATCCACGATTTGCCGGATGCGACCAGATTCGTTAGGCAGCGATTGAGCAGCGCGCCGTGCAAAATCTAATGGACCTTCACAAGGATCTCGCGGCACACCGAGGCGGGCAATCTTTCGGCAAAAATATTCATACAACGTCTTCACCCGGTCCACGCGCGAACGCGTCCGCAGTTGCATCCATGCGAAATAACTTGCGAGCAATGCGATTGCCACGAGCAGAATTTCTACGATGAGAAAGCCCGGACCGCGCTTGGCGATGCCCATGGACGTTAGAAAGACGTCCTGTACGTCGGCGTCGAACGCAAGAAGCCGCGTGTCCCACTCATAGCTCAGTGTTTGCCAGATGAACCGAACGTGAGTGAAAACGCCGGACCGGAGCAACTGCGCTATAAAGGCGTTCCGGCGAACTCCCATTTGCCCGGAAGCGATGCGTGTCTCTAAAAACGAGGTGAAATCGAGACTTGCTCTTCCCGGCGCAACTGCAGCGGTTGGATCCACTCGAGTCCATCCGTTTTCCGGAAGCCAAACTTCGCACCACGCGTGCGTGTCCGCTTGCCGCACCAGAAAGAAGTGGCCTAGATCGTTATACTCACCCCCGAGGTAGCCGACAACAACGCGCGCAGGGATTCCTGCCAACCGCATCAGAGTAGCGAAACTCGCAGCATAATGTTCGCAAAACCCCACGCGACGACGGAAAAGAAATTCCTCCAGATCCTCGTATTCGCCCGGCGTCAACGAATAGCTGAAGCCTTGCGTCCGGAAGAACTGAAGCGCGCTGCTTACCACGCCACGCGAGTCACGATTTTGCACCGTCCACGAGTGTGCCAGGTCGCGCACCGCCGGACGAATCGATGCCGGCACTTCGAGCGCGTCCGCTCGTTCCTTCGCTGTGATCTCGGTCCCGCTGAATTCTGATGAAGCAACATCGTATCGGCGGGATTTTCTAATCGGCTGGACGCTCCAGAGATAATCGCCGCGTGCGAGCATTGCACCAGGAGCAGTTTTGATCGGGCGATCGAGCGCAAACATCCAGCGCGCGCCGTGCGGCGTTAGCGTGATCCGCTGCTGGATTTCCTTGGCGTTGGACGATTGAACTGAGAGGCCGCGGCTGCCTGCGTCATCTGGCGTGGTAGATGGAGTCTTCGGCCGCGGCGCGTACGGAGCTCGCCATTCCATGCCGTCGCAACGCCACATGACGACTCCGCGCCAATACATCGGACCAGACGGTCGAGTGCTGCTTCCAGGAAACTCCGCGCGAAACGCGATCGCCGAAGAATTTGCAAGAGCTGCGATCCTTCCAGGAGAAAGTCGGTCGGAAAAGCCGGTGTTTGCTGAACGGAAGGGACGCAGTTCAAACCAAAGACCAGCATTGATTCTGGGAAACAGGAGAAAGAAAAGGACGACAAGAGGCGAGGCCTGAAGGAGCAGTTTGCACGCCGTAACAACCGGAGGCCACACCGCGCCCGGTGCCACTCCACGATGAAACTGGATCAGTGCGACCGCTAGCAAGGCAAACGCGATCAGGAGACAAAGCGCCGTGGTGAAGTCTTGGGAAAGGAAAAATCCACACAAACAAAGCATCCAACCGGTTAGTACCATGACTCGGAATTCGCGTGCCGTGTGCGCTTCGAGAATCTTCAGAGACATGAGAACCACAAGGAGTGAAATGCTTGCCTCGACGCCTCTAACAGAACCGTAACTGATAAAAGCTGTCGTGAGCGCTGTCGCGACGAGCATTAATTTCAAAACGACAGAGCGAAGCCGGTAACCCCTGGGTTCCATCCAAAATTTCAGTGCAAGTGAGACAAGAAAAAGCCATGGAACCCAGATGGCGAGAGAGTCGAAAAACGGAGGTAGTGTGAAGATCAATGCTGCCGCCATCCAAAGCAGCGGCCGCCGGGGGATGCTCGTGTCCCTCTTGATCGGATTGCTACTCTTACTCATGTTCATGCTCATATGCCGTGGGTCAGAACAGACTCAAAGCGCGCAGGCAGCAGTGAAAATGCATTTGCCCAAGGGCGGGAGAAAATTCAACACCCGGAAGGCGAAGGCCATAAGGCTGCCGTGCACGTTCAGCCTCGATCACCCAAAGCGTGAGCTGTGACAGTTTTTCTTCCACATCAGCAAAGCGGAGCTCGAAAAAATCGAGATACACCGCGCCTTTAGTTTCGGCAGCAAACTGTTTTGTCATCAGCGCAGCTTTCCAATCAATGTGACGTTGGGATTCTCCGGGCACATAGGCGCGTACCCCCGCAAAATCGTCGCCATGCCCGATGCCTTGCTGAACCCAGTTGTCGGCGAATCGTAAGTGGTTCGTTGGTAGCTGAGAATCTCCCGCTGGCTTGGGATAAACGAGGTAGGTCTGATTAGACACAAATCTCTTCGACGCACGCACAAACCCGAGAGGGTAACAACTCGTTAGGTCTAATTTTTCTACTTTATGTTCGCCTCTGTGATGCGTGGCAAATCGAAGGGTCAGGCGGGCCGCGCGGCGGGCCGCGCTCTCGCGGGGAATGCAGTCGACGCGTTCACGTGTTTTATCTGCCTCGGGCAGGACCACCTCGATTCCATAGCGCGTCGCGCGGGAGTTGTTCATGATCTCAACCGGCAAGCACACCTCGTCGCCCGCAAACGTTGGCTTGGCCGATTCAACCCTCAGAGTGACGCCGGCAAGATTGGTCAGAGTATGCGGAATCGACACCAGGAAGACCGAAGCTAGCAAAAATAAGAGCAGGTAAATTGCGGCGCTGTTTTGGCTCGACGCCGCGTACCACATCGCCGCAAGGACAAACAGGAGCGCTGCGAAACCTGCAGTTGGATAGGCCAGCGGAAATTTTCCTGCTTTCACGGGACCGGAACGGTGTGAAGCAGGTTATCAGCGAGTGTCCGTCCGCTTTGACCCGACTGTTCGAGATCGTGCCCGAGCCGATGCGCCATGACTGCCATTCCCACGGCCTGGATGTCTTCGGGAAGAAGCATCTCACGTCCGTGCATCAGCGCCCAAGCCTGCGAGGCGTGGAGCAAAGCCAGCCCTGCGCGCGGGGATAGCCCCGTGATGTGGCGTTGTCGAGAGGCATCCAGCAGATCTTGCAGATAATCGAGCAAGGCCGGTGAAGCGTGCACCTTTCGCACGTTATCTTGAATCTCGATCAATGTTTGTGGACTCATCACCGGTTTTAACTCCTTGAGCATTTCGCGGCGATCCATTCCCAGCAGCATTGCGCGCTCGCTGGTGCGATCCGGCACGCCCAGCTCGATCCGCATGAGAAAACGATCAAGCTGAGATTCTGGCAGTGGAAAAGTACCGACTGCGTGTTGCGGATTCTGAGTCGCGACCACAAAAAACGGTTCGGGCAAATCATAGGTCATGCCATCGACCGAGATGCGCTGTTCTTCCATTGCTTCAAGCAGCGCGCTTTGAGTCTTCGCTGTCGTGCGATTGACCTCATCGATCAGTACTACTTGCGAAAACAGCGGGCCGCGATGAAACACGAATCGTTGCTCGGCCCGATCGAAGATGGAATTACCGAGAATATCAGCCGGCAACAGATCACTCGTAAATTGAATTCGCTGAAAGGCGAGCGCCAGCGACCGTGCTAGCGCTTGGGATAGCGTTGTTTTGCCGACGCCCGGAATATCTTCAATTAGAAGATGGCCGCGTGCGAGCAAACAGGCGACAGCGAGCTTTACCGCCTGGTTCTTGCCTACAATGACTTCACAAATTTGCTTCGTGAAAGCCTCAACGTGATCGGTCACTCCGGGATGATCTGTGGGAACAATGTCTTTCGCAAACACGATGTGCGGGAAATCAGTTTCCGCCCTGTTACTTTTGCTGGTGCTCATAGTCCGTCGCTGAATCTGATAATTTAAGCTTTTCTGCGGATCTTCGCCTTCGTCTCGCTGCATCGCCGGCGTTCAGTGCGCCCGGTTGATCAACCTTAGCCGAAGACGATCTCGATACCCGGCTCTTGCCAGAATGAGTTTGAATAGGGGTCGGGGACGGATGCGCGTCGCGATAACATTCGGTGATTAACCCAAGCACGAACGCCGCGGCAACGAACACCGCTACTCGTCTCTCAGTCGACGTGAAGCGAAATCTTTGGCTCACTTCATCGAATTTTAAACGCCGGCTCTTTTTAACCACAAAGTAACTTCGGCTTCCAGCCGGAATTGTCGTGCGGGCTTCCCAGCCTACGTGTCCCGAAACAGGCAAGGCTGCCTGTTCGACGGGAAAGGCACGATGCCTGTATTACAATCCAGAAGGCGAAGGGAAACGTTCCCGCGAACAGCGAGAACTCGTCACGGCACTCCGACAATTTCTGCTGCATCTAGTGCTGTTCCTTTTGCCGCGGCCTAACCAAAACCGAGCGATAGTGTTTCCTGATGGTGGAATCGTAGAAGCGCGCTTTTGATTCCGCCGACATCAGGTCGCGATAAACCATAACCGGCACGTCCAGGTAGCGGTAAACTGCGCCGTTAACGAATTCGATTTCGAGAATGTGACGGCGTTTGCTGTAGCCAACCTTTGCGATTGCGCTCGATTGGACCGATTGCCGCGGAATCCGAGAAGTGATGTGGCTTGGTGACGGTGACGGCTCTGCCCACGTGACAACGACAAGAGCAGCTGAAATGCAAACGATCAGCAAGCTTTGCAGCACCCTATCCGTTTTAGAGAGCGAGTACTGTTCCGTCGAGACTAGATGCGGCGTTCCAACGTTCGGATCCTCTTTGGAGAGATTTTGAATCAGGAAGATGGAAGGTGGAACGCGTTGTCCTCGACGCGTTGAGTTGGGTCCGCTTCCATCGGCTCGCCGCGGCGAGCCGATCCACCTCTCGATTTTCCCGCGTTCCTGCTTTCCTGATTAGTGACAGCTCTATTGTCCAAGCGGCGTGGTTACTTCCGTGCCGGGCGGCGGCTTAAATTCGAACATTGACGGAGAAATCGGCGCACGCGTCTGGTTCGAATACGTGGTGATGATGCGGTCACCATTCGGCAGCAGCATGTCCGTGCGTTCGACTCGGAACTCG
>WNGB01004967.1_pt1 | contig 20045 bp, 14 predicted proteins | sample 5400681 | NCBI WGS metagenome assembly WNGB01 (sample SAMN13153367, study PRJNA577476) | soil metagenome | isolation source: 115 cm soil or saprolite under grassland replicate 2 | place: USA:California | collected 2016-06-15
GCGCGAACCCGAACCTCGAGTTGCTGGGCGTGCTCATGACGATGTTCGACGGGCGCACGAATCTTTCGCACCAGGTGGTCGGCGAAGTGCGCCAGCATTTCGGCCCGGTGGTTTTCGACACGGTGATCCCCCGCACGACACGCCTGGCCGAGGCGCCCAGTTTCGGCAAACCGATCATTTACTACGACAAATACAGCACCGGCGCCGCGGCCTACCAGGTGTTGACTCAGGAAGTATTGGCGCGGCTGAAACTTTAGAACAAACTTTGACGGAAGAAGCCCGAATGACGAATGGATTGGCCGCTCGGCGAGCGCGGGCCCTTCGGATTTGGCGTTTCGTCAATCATTCGTAATCCGTAATTGGTAATCGGTTTTTCCCGGGAAATCTGCGTCCTTTACACCCGGCTGGATTTTTCCGAAGCTGCGGCACTCTTTTATGGCCAGGCCAATTGCGGAAATGGAGATCGAGAAGGTCACGATGGAACTTCCGGACACCAAAACGATCCGGCTGAAGTGGCCTGAGGGTTACGATCCGGACTTCAAGACCGGCCAGTTCATCACCCTGTACTGGCCGGACACTCCCACTTACAAGCGCGCCTACTCGCTCTCGTCCTGTGCGCTCGACCGCGGATCCTTCGAGACGACGGTCAAGCGCGACGGCAAGATGGGCACGCGCATCGTCGATTGGGCGAAGGTGGGCGACAAAATGTTCGTCATTCCGCCCACCGGAAAGTTCCTGCCGGTTTACGAACCGAACAAACATTTGATTTGCATTGCGGGCGGCTCGGGGGTGACGCCGTTCCGCGCTTTCGTCCGGGAAGCCACCCGGCGCAAGCTGGAAACAAAGATCACGATTCTTTACAGCGTCCGCACCACGAACGACATCATTTTCAACGATGAATTCCACAAGCTGGAGTTGGATAATCCGCAGTTCGACTTTTACGTAACCTGCACGCGCTTGCATCCGCAGGACCCCTGGACCGGCCGCCGTGGGCGAATCACCCCCGAGTGGGTCAAGGAACACATTCACGATCTGGCGCACACCGTCTTTTACGCCTGCGGCCCCAATGAACTGGTCGAATTCGCCGAGCACCTTGTCCTGGTCGAACTCAAGGTGCCCAAGGAACAGATGAAAACGGAGAAATGGGGTTAGGCAGGTGGCGGGTTGTGGGTTGCGGGTTGACCGGGCCAGCCGAGGGCGCCGACCCGCAACGCGCAACCGGCAACCCACGACGATGTATGTTAAAACGCACGCCTCTGTTCGCCGCGCACCAGAAACTGGGTGGTAAACTCATCAATTTCGGCGGCTGGGAAATGCCGGTTCAATACACCAGCATCCTCGACGAACACCAGGCTGTGCGCACCGCCGCCGGCCTCTTCGACATCTCCCACATGGGCGAGGTGCTGGTGAGCGGTCCGGACGCGGAGACATTCCTCAACCAGACATTGACCAACGACGCCCGCAAACTCGACGTCGGCCGGGGTCAATACACCCTCATGTGCAACGAACGCGGAGGGGCCATCGACGACCTCTACGCTTATCGCGTCGGGTCCTTCGACTTCCTGCTCATCGTCAATGCCTCGCGCATTGAAGAGGACGTCGCCTGGCTCCGGAACCAACACCCCGCATGCGCACGCCGCGGCGGTGTCGAACTCAAGAATGTCTCGGACGCCTTCGGGGCGGTCGCCGTCCAGGGCCCGCGCGTGAAGGAGTTCATCGACCGCTGTTTTCCCAGGCCACCGGGCTCCCAGTCCGTCGCGGCGCCCGCTTCCAGCCTGCAGAAGAACGATCTCGACCTTTTCGAGTTCGGTCACTCGATGGTCCACGTCGCCCGCACCGGCTACACCGGCGAAGACGGTTTTGAAGTCATTGCCCCGGCGGGAACCATCGAGGCGATCTGGAACAAAATCCTGGAAAGCGGTCAACCCTTCGGCCTCAAACCGTGCGGCCTCGGCGCGCGCGACACCTTGCGAACCGAGATGGGCTATCCCCTCTACGGCCACGAACTCAACGAAGCCGCCACCCCGATCGAGGCCGGCCTCGGATTCTTCGTCGCGCTCGACAAGGGCGAGTTTGTCGGCCGTGCGGTCCTGGCCGAACAAAAGGAAAAAGGGGTCAGCAAGAAGTGCGTCGCGTTCAAAATGACCGACAAATGCGCCCCACCCCGGCCGAATTACCCGGTCTGGAGCGCGGGCACCGGGGCAAAACCCATCGGCGAAGTCGTCAGCGGCACCCAAAGCCCGTCGCTGGGCATCGGCATCGGCATGGCTTACGTGCCACCGCAGTTCGCGAAGGCGGGCACAGCCATCGGAATCGAAATCCGCGGAAAACGTTTCGCGGCCGCCGTGGTTTCCAAGCCGATTTACCGCAAACCGACGACGAGATGAAGGCGGAGAAGGCGCGGAAGGCGCAAATTTTGTTTCCTTTTCTGCGCCTTTTGTGCCTTTTTGTGGCTGAAATTCCAAGCGCATTATGACTCACGTTCCTCCGGACCTCAAATACGCCAAAACTCACGAATGGGTGCGCCTCAGCGGTGACACCGCCGTGGTCGGAATTACCGATCATGCCCAACACGAATTGACCGACGTTGTCTTCGTTGAATTGCCCACGGTGGGACGGCAAGTGAAAGCCGGCGAGGCCTGCGCGGTGGTGGAATCGGTGAAAACGGCCAGCGACATCTACTCCCCGGTCAGCGGAGAGATCGTGGCGGTCAACAAGGCAGCGGAGGACAATCCGGCGTTGGTCAACACCGAACCTTACGGCGGCGGCTGGTTCTACAAAATCAAACTGAGCGATCCGTCGGAACTGAACAACCTTCTCTCACCGGAGTCTTACACGGCGCAGATCGGTCAATAATCGCGATGCTTTTCCTGAGGGCGGTGTCCTGCCGCTGACGTTGGGAGAACCGGACCACAGTTCCCTCTTTGGCGTGGCCGGCCCGCTCCGACCGGCCTCCGTCCTTCGCAGGGTTTGTCGTTGCGCAATTCCACTGTTCCGTCAAAATGACAAGGCGTTGTGCGGTGATCTGAAAATTTGCCGGCCGGTGAAAATGAAAAAATTCCTTCCCATCGTCCTGGCGTTTGCGACGGCGGCGGGTCTCGTCCGCAGCGAAGAAAAAATCGCGCTGCTCAAAGCCGGTTCAAAAACCTTCACCAACGTGGTCGTGCTCGACCGTTCGCCTGTCGAGTTGACCATCAAACATGCCGGAGGCCTGGCCACGTTGAAACTCAAGGAACTGGACGGAGAATATCAAAAGAAGTTCGGCTACGATCCCGCCAAAGCTGCGGAGCTGGAGAAAAGCAGGGCACCTGCCCCCGTCGCCGCGGCAGTGGCGGGGCCCGAAATGGTTCAAAAGGACTACCCGCTTCGCGACAGGGGCAGGCTCTTTCTCACGTTTCCCAAAACCTGGACAGACGCCGCCCGGCAATCACCCGCGTCGTTGCCGCCGGGGCTGACGGTCCAGTTTTCGCCCCTGGCCGGGAAGGATTTCAAGGTGTTACTGACCGCACTGCCGAACGGGCCGCCTTTGAGCGAGAAAAAGCTGGGACGCGAGGAGCTGAAAGACGTGTTGGAGATGTCGGCCCGGCCCGCCCTGGCCACCGCCGAAGAAAAACAATTGGTGTTCAGCGACCTCAATGGCGCGGAAGTCACCGGCTACTTTTTATCTTTGACGGACACGACAGTCTCCACGGGCGAGCCGCCGTCCGGCAGTTACAAATACTTGACCCTGGGCATCGTGACCTTTGGCGATCTCATCGCCAACTTTACAATCCTCTCGAACACTGCGGACAGCGATGAGAAGAAGGCCGCGATCGAGATGGTCAAAACGGCCCGTCTCAAACAAAACTGAGAGCGACACTTCCCGCGACCGTCATCGTTTGCCGGCCGCTCCCGCGCAGCCGGTCCGTTCCCGGGACACGCATCGTCCACAGACTGGACAAACGGGCTGTGCGATGCCCCTGGTTTCCGGGGAAAATCGGCCCGGCATGGCGGCTGCTAAGGAGAAGACTGACACGATGCAGCGCGTGTCCAGAGCGCAAACGGTAGCAACAGCAAAACCGCTCTGAGTGCTCTTTTTGAATCTGCGGGGCCAATCGGTTGAGCTTTTTCCGGTTTGCTCCCAGCCCACCCCGCGCGCGGCTCGCATTCGCGATGGTGCAGCCGCGCGCGCCTTTTTATTCTCATGGGCGGATCGGCTAACCGCGATCCAACGCGCCCCTTGCGGATCAACCGCGTAATTTCCCTTTCCCATTTGCCCGCTTCGCCAGTAGCGTCGGAGGCATGGCCCTTGGGCGCATACTCGTCGATGGCTACAGCCTGTTGCACAACTGGCCGGAGCTCGCGCCGGGCCAGCCGCGCCATTCCGCCGCTGCGCGCGCGGAGCTGATTCACGCTCTGACGCAATACCGCGATGCCATTGGCACACCGATCACGGTTATCTTCGACGGCGCCGGCGCGCCGCCGGGCACGCCGAAAACACTATCCTCGCCCGAACTCGAAGTGTTATACTCACAAGCAGGACAGACGGCCGACGATGTGATCGAACGGGCGGCGCATCGCCTGAGTGAGTTCGGCGAAGTGCTGGTGGTCACTGACGATTACGCCGAGCGGGACACGGTGCTCTCACTCGGCGGCATGGCGTCGAGCTGCCGGAATTTCATTCAGACGGTCGAAAGCACAATGAGCGAGCTGCAACGCGAGCTGAAACATCGCAACCGGAAGGAGCGCGAACGCTTTCGACGCTCACGCTGAATCATGAAACGTCCGCTGACCTTGGTCTGCCTTTTCATCGGCCTGAATTCCTCGGGGCAGGAAGCTCCGTCCACGAACGCCGTCTCCACGGCACGACCCGTTTATCGCTACCTCTTTCTGATCGACACCTCGTCCACAATGTCGCGCCAGAAGGCCATGACGACGGAGACCGTCAGCAAATTGATCCTGAGCAGCATCGCCGGACGCATTCAACCGGGCGATACCTGGGGCCTCTGGACGTTCGATGACCAGATCCGCACCAACGTCTTTCCGGCGCTCAAGTGGGACCCGCGAGTCCGACGCGAGATCGCGGCGGGTGCCTATCGCTTTCTTAACGATCAGCGCTTCAAAAAGAAAAATTGGTCCCTCGAAAAACCGCTGGCCGCGATTAGCGACGAGGCGAAACTCTCCGGCGATCTCACCGTGTTTCTTTTTACTGACGGAAGCAGGCCCGTGAAGGGGACCCCATTCGATAATCCCATCAACGAAATTTTCAAGAGGCACGCCCCCGGCATGCGGAAGGCGAAAAAGCCGTTCGTGACCGTGCTGGTCGCTCAGGAGGGAACATTCGCCGCGCAGGCCGTCAATCCCGGTGGCGAATCGATTTACGTTCCGCGCCTGGCCAGTGCCACCTCGCCGGACCTGGCCAATGCCGGCACGAAGCTGGAAACAACCACGACCAACGCCGGAGCATCGGCGCCCGCGGCGTCAACGAAACCGATGACCGTGGAGGAAATTGCCGCAGCGCTGCGTCAATCCCAGAAAAAACAGACCAACGCCGGCGCCGTCGCGCGAGCGCCGTTGATCATGCGAGGAACCAATGTCGGTCGCATCGCACCGGATGAGGCCGGCCCGACCAATACGGAAATTCCCGCGCCGATTCTCAGCCCGTCTCCGCTGGCCTCGGACGCCGCCGCTTCGGAAAACCGGTCCGCGGCGGTCTCGAACCCGTCTCCGCCTGCTCCGGAGCCCGCCGTGTTGATCGGGACCAGGCCCGGCGCGCCCGCAGTCCGGAGCAATGCCGGACCCGCCGAACCGATGGTCGCGGCAGCGCCGAAAAAAGCGGCAAGCGAAGGCGAGGTCGCGCCTGCGGAAACAACGGCCGATAATGCGCCGGAGACACCGAAGCCTCCTCTCACGTCGCCCCAAGCCGCCAACCTGCTTCAACCGGAGCCGGCCGCGAATGCCTGGAAATATTTGACTGCCGCCGCGGCGCTGCTGCTGGTGGCGTTGACGCTGGCCTGGTTTTACATTCGCAGTATTCGCTATGTCCCCCGGCCGAGCCTCATCTCGCGTTCAATGGAGAAGGAGAAGAAGTAGGCTGGTCCAGGCGCAGTGATCGGCCGCGAATTTTCTCCCGTTTCGTGATTTTCACGCAAAAAGCGTGATCTTCACGCACGCGGGGATAATTTCGCAAACGGGATGAGGCCAAAACTACGCTGGCACAGTATCCGCTCCTGTTGGGCGTAATCCAAGTTTGAACCGAGAACTGGCCGCCAATCGCACAGGGTGTGCCGCCAAAATCACAGTGCTCGTCATTTGAATCATAGTTCCCATCGTCAACTCAAGGGACCCGCCATGACGAGGAATCGAGTTATCACAATGCTCCGCAGATCACTCATCGGAATCAGTTTCTCGATCCTGTCCGCCCTCTGCGCTCAAGTGCCGCAACTTATCAACTTTCAAGGCCGCGTGGCTGTGGATGGCGTGAATTTCAATGGCACCGGCCTGTTCAAGTTTGCGCTCGTGAACGGCGACGGCGGCGCCACGCTTTGGAGCAATGACGGCACCGGCACCGACGGTGGCGAGCCAACAAATGCCGTCGCCATCCCGGTATCACAAGGGCTTTACGCGGTGCTCCTCGGTGACACGACATTGACGAATATGACGCCGATCTCGGCGGCCGTTTTCACCAACATCGACGTGCGGCTGCGTATCTGGTTCAATGACGGGACGAACGGTTTTCAGCAATTGTCGCCAGATCAACGCATCGCCGCGGTTGGCTACGCGATGATGGCGGCAAACGTGGCCGATGGCATGATTACCTCAGTCAAACTTGCCGAAGGCGCGGTGACGAGCGGGAAGCTGGCGATCAACGCGGTCACGGCGACCAACATAGCTCCGCATTCGATCGGCTTGGCGCAATTGGCCACGAATGCGGCGGCGGACAGTCTGCGCGACAGCGGTGGCCTGGTTGTATCCGACCAATCGAACGCCACGAACCTCGTGAAGGCCGGCTACGTTCGCGTCGGCCAAGTCACGACGGACGTGGATAATTGGCAGATAGTTGGAAACGCATCTCCCGCCGCCCGGAGCTATCACGCGGCGGTTTGGACCGGCAGCGAAATGATAATTTGGGGCGGTTACTCCACGCCTGGAAGATTGGCCGCTAATACGGGAGCGCGCTTTAATCCTGTTACGGGCATCTGGACTCCCGTCACAATGAATGGCGCGCCAAGTCCACGGCTAACCCACACTGCGATCTGGACGGGACGGGAGATGATCATCTGGGGTGGCGCCGTGTCAATCGATAATCCATTCCAAACTGGCGGCCGATACGATCCGCTGGCCGACCGTTGGCAACCAACCAGCACCGCGAACGCTTCCACCAGTCGCTACAATCACACAGCCGTCTGGACCGGAACCGAAATGATTGTTTGGGGAGGGCAGACCACAAACGGCGTTTCGCTGGGGACCGGAGGACGCTACAATCCCTCAACCGACACCTGGGCCACGACCGCTGTTAGTGACCTTGCACCACCGCGCTTTTCCCACACCGCTGTTTGGACTGGAAATGAAATGATTCTTTGGGGCGGGTTTGCGGCAGGTACAAATGGCGTCCATGCCGAGTTTTCGAATACCGGAGCGCGATACAGCCCTGCAAGCGACTCATGGCTCGCGACTCCAGTAAACTCGGATGTCCTCGGTCGGCAGGGCCATGCGGCGATATGGACAGGAAGCGAGATGATTATTTGGGGAGGCGTATCAGGTTTCTCAGAATTTCTTGGAACCGGGGCGCGCTACAACCCAATGACCGACTCATGGATGCTGGTTTCAAACGTGAACGCCCCACAGCCCCGGTATCAGTCCACAGCGGTTTGGACCGGCAACGAGATGATCATCTGGGGTGGGCTGCCAAGCTATGTCCCAACCAATACAGGCGGCCGTTACAGCCCGGCTACGGACAGTTGGACGGCCGTTTCGATCAACAACGCTCCAGGTATCCGCACGGCTCACACGGCTGTCTGGAGCGGCAGCGAAATGATCGTTTGGGGCGGTGCAACTAATGTTCAGAGAGGCGGTCTCGACACAGGCGGGCGCTATAACCCGAGCACTGATTCGTGGATGCCGACGACTGTGACCCCTGGCGGACGCATCGGACACACCGCAGTCTGGACGGGCAGCGAAATGATTGTTTGGGGCGGCACGAACAGCCTTTACAACTTTTCGAACGTCCTGTTGCGCTCGCTGGGGACCGGCGGCCGGTTTAATCCTGTGACCGCAACATGGACTCCCGTATCGACCGACAACGCTCCGACGCCCCGACAATACCACACCGCTGTTTGGACGGGAACCGAAATGATCGTCTGGGGCGGTCTCGGCTACCTGCAGGTTACGAATCTTTTCCTGCAACCCAACGTGACCGTCCTGAACACCGGCGGACGCTACAATCCGGCGACCGACAAATGGCAGCAAACCGAACCCGCCGGCGCTCCCCAGGCCCGCCGCGATCACACTGCGGTCTGGACCGGCGATGGCATGATCATTTGGGGCGGATCGACCACGAACCTTCCATTTTACCCATCAATGATTTCTCTCAGCACCGGCGGGCGCTACGACCCGCTGCTCAACACCTGGACCACGATGACGAGCGCAGGCGCGCCCGGCGCGCGCGCCAATCACGTCGCCCTCTGGACGGGCAAAGAAATGATCGTTTGGGGCGGCTTCGGACCAGTCACCAACAATCTCCTTCGATTACTCAATACGGGCGGGCGGTACGACCCGGCGAGAAACATTTGGTCCAATCTTTCCACGACGGGCGCACCTTCTGTGGACGGGTTGCCCGCCGCAATTTGGACCGGCGCTGAAATGATTGTCTGGCTGGGGTTTCCCTTCGTCGATCCTCATATTCCTGGAGGGGGTCGTTATCGGCCGGATTCAGACTCATGGTTCTCAATTTCCCGGAGCAACGCGCCCGGGCTCGGACGCACTCTGGCGTGGACAGGCAAGGAAATGATCGTTTGGGATGGCCGAAGAATTGGCCGCTACAGCCCGGCAACGGATACCTGGTTGTTGCGCCAGTTGCCAGGAAGCCCGCCGGACGCTACGGGTCCGACGGCCGTTTGGACGGGCACCAGCATGTTGCTCTTCGGCGGCAGTCAGCCCGGGAACTTGGGTACGGTTTATCCCGGTGACGTTTACGCCTACTCACTCACCCGCCCCATGTATCTCTATCAGAAACCGTGAACCGAGCATTGAAATCCGCGCCGCGTTTGGGCGCGCGTTACCCGAGGGCCACTCATTTGCGCCGTCCGCGCCCGAGTTCAGTTCGGGCGAATCACCTGGCGATCGCTCATCGAGGTTCATGGCACGCTGAGCCAATCAGGATCATCCGGCCGGGCGAAGTTTCGTCGGGCGACATCGACCGTAGGATCTGCTTGCGCGCGGTGAAACTGCGGCGACGCCGTGCGCGCCGCACTCTCTTGTCGTTGCTCGCAACCGTCACAGCCTGCGGCACGGTGATCGCGACTGATTTGAATGCCCTCGTTGCGGATCGCACAGCCGTCGAGCGCGTTTATTACAACCATCGTCTGGGCACGAAACCGCCATTCGACCAGGCGTTTCCCCCTCCTGAGATCGAAAGGCAGGTGAAGTCCGATCTCCGCAAGGAAGCGCTGCTCGCCAGGGTTTATCACGTTGAAATCACGATCTCAAAGGTCGAGACCGAGCTGAAACGCATCGACTCCGAAACCCGCGCGCCGGAAATGCTGGCCGAGATCAAAGCCGCGCTGGCCAACGATCCGGCGCGCTTCGCCCGCGCGGTCGCCAGGCCGATTGTTGTTGATCGCGAGCTGCGCAACCGTTTCGGGAACGACGACCGGCTTCACGCGGCGCGGCGGCGGCAAGCGGAAATGATACGCGAAAACATTCTGGCGATGCAACGGCGACATGACTCGTGGACAAAGCTTTTGCCAGCGCTGAATGAAGCCGAGGCCGGAACGGTTGTCGAAACCAACTGGCAGCTTCGTCCCCCACCCGAGGGAACCGCCGCCTCCGTTCCAACCCTGGCACCAGCGCGCCTCAAGGCCCGCAGCGGCGATTATTCTCTCGAGGCCACGGTGCAGTTCGCTCGGCCACCTTCCCCCGCCAAGCAACCCGGCGAGCCGCCGCACAAATCCTTTGAAAACCTGTCGCCCGAATTCCGAAATGTCCTTTGCGCTCAATTACAGAAATCCGGCGACGTCAGCGCGGTCATCGAGACACCCGATAGCTTTCTGCTGTTTGTCTCCAAGGAAAGGACCGAAAACAACTTGAGCACCGTCGCACTTTCAATTCCCAAACTCAGCTTCGAGCGATGGGAGCGCGAACAGAAGGAATGAACCGCATAAAGATTTTACTGTCGGTGACGCTCGTGAGCCTTTCGCTTGCCGCGTCGATGCTGACCGCTGCGCCCCGGGGCAGTAGCAATTACTCGCAGCAAACCGAGACATTCGACGCTGCCGGAGGACAAGCCGCCAGCGTTCACTACTCGCAAACCGTCAGCGTCGGCGGCGCCAGCGCTCCGACTTCTGACGCCGGACCGAAAGTGGTGGCGAAGCATGGCTATGCCGGGCAGCTCTTTGAAGCGACGAACCTCGTCCTCACCGCTGCTCGGGGGGTCGTCAACGAAGGCGGAACGACGCGGCTTGCCGCCACCGCCACACTCGACGACGGGACAGTTTCTTATCTCGCCGGCCGCGACGTATTCTGGCGCGTGAGTTCCGGGCCTGTTGCATCGATCGATGCGGAGGGATTGTTGGGCGTTGCGAACGTTTACCAACCGTCTTCCGCCCGGATTGAAGGAAGGTATCCCGAAAAAACTGCGTTCATCGATATCGTCATTGTGAATGTCGGCGATGACGACTTCGGAATCTACGCGCATGACGGGCTGCCCGATCTCTGGCAGGTCCAGAACTTTGGCGAGGGCAATGCGCAAGGCGTCCCCACAGCCGATGCCGACGGCGACGGCGAGACCAATTTCGCCGAATTCATAGCAGGCACCTCGCCGACCAACGCCGCATCGCATTTTCGGATTGAGTTGGCGACCCTGCCCGGCGAACCGTCGCCGAGATTGCTTTTCTTCAGCCCGCGCTTGGACGACCGCACTTACACCGTGGAATACAGTTTGGACCTCCACGAAGGCTTCAAGCCGCTGACGAACGCTTCGCAACTCGACTTCGGGGAAACGCGCGTTGTGCTGGACTCCAACGCGACGGAGCCGAACAAGTTTTACCGGGTGAAGATCTCCAAATGAAAGGAGACATCCAGTCGTTCCGCGATTCGCGTTGCGGGCCGTGGCCGCCATTCCAAGGGCCGCGCCATGGTTCATCCGATCCTAAACCAGACCGTCTTTAAGTAAGCGGGTTCAGCGCGCGAAACCGGGAAATCCGGCGGCTGCGGCGCGTAATGTCGGTGGAGAATTTTGCGACCGGCCGACCCCACGGCCGCCGTCACCTGCCTGAGAAATGCTTCCGGCGAAAGCTTCGCCGCGTTGGTTGCGGCAAACAAGACACCCTCCGGTTTGAGCAGCGGCAAAGCGGACGTGACGAGTTTGCTGTAATGCTTTTCGGCTTGAAACGCGCCGTGCGCCTTTGATTGTGAGAACGTCGGCGGGTCGAGCACGATGACATCGAACATCCGCCTTCTCTTCACAAAACGGCGCAGCCAATCAAAGACGTCGCCGTAAACGAAGTCGTGCTCGGCGTCGTTCAGCCCGTTGAGCGCGAAATTGCGTCTGCCCCATTCAAGATATTTCCTGGAAAGATCGAGACTGGTCGTCCGCGCGCCGGCTTTGGCGGCACAGACCGAGAAGCCGCAGGTGTAGGCGAACGTGTTCAGAATTTCCATGCCGCTGAGGAGCCGGGTAACCGAAGGTCCAACCACCCCTGTCCCGTCCCGCGAGGAGAGCTGCCCCCGCTCGCCCGGAATCGCGCTCCCCTCCCTCGGAAGGGGCGGGGGCGGGTCGGCTTCCACTCCCGGTCCAAATGAAAACCCTGCCGCGATGTGACCGGTCAGTAACCGTCGCCGGTTGTCCCGTTGATCGAGAAACAAGCCAACCGAGCAGCCTTCGTTGAAACGGAGGGCAAACTGGACGCCGTTTTCGCGAATGACAAATTCCTCCGGCGCGTCTTCGCCGAGCACCTTGTGCGGCGAGGCCCGGGCCGGACCGGTGTTCGCGACCTGGCGGCGGAGGACTTTATGGTACGCGCCCCCCAACGAATGATATTCCATCAGCTCGGCCAGTCTTCCCTGCTGCGCGTCACTCAAGTCCCGGTCTGATTGCGAGAGCAGGAAATGGCCGAACCGATCCACATACCAATCCGGCCAGCCGTCCGACGCGCCGTGTATGAGCCGACAGGCGTTGGTCGCCCGCGGATCAATCAACGCGGACCGCAAGACAAGGCCGGTGTCCGCGCCAAAATCCACCGGCGCGCTGAACGCGGTCTCCTCGCCGGTCACGGGATGCTTTAAAATGAGCGCCTGCGCGTGCAGATGGAGGCGCGCCGCCGATGTGCCGCCGTAAAGTGTGTCGCCGAGAATGGGAAAACCGCCGGCCGCGGCGTGCGCGCGGATTTGGTGCGTCCTGCCCGTCACGGGTTCGGCTTCCAGCCACGTCCCGCCGGACGAAGAACGCACGGCGCGGAACCGTGTCTCCGCCGGTTCGCCTCCCGCCTGGATCGGTCGCGGGATATATTTTTCACCGACGCGAGCGAGGGCCGATTTGACGGTGAATTCCTTTCGCTGCACCGGCCGGTCGGTGAGCAACAAATATCTTTTTCGCACGGTGCGCCGCGTGAACTGCTCGGTCAATGAACGGTTCGCCGGTTCCGATTTGGAAAAAACCAGGACGCCCGAGGTCTCTTTGTCGAGACGGTGAACGATGGCCAATCGCGCCCAGCGCCGCTCGCGATGCCGCAGCCAGTCGTAGATGCCTTCACCCGCCCAGGGCGACGGCGCGTGCGTGTTCATTCCCGCCGGCTTGTTCACCGCAAGCAGATGGTCATCTTCAAAAATGATGCCGGGAACGCTCACCAGAAATGCCACGCTCCACGCCAGACCACCCACAGGCCGAGCAGGAAATTCGTGATCGCATGGGCGGTCATCGCGTCACCGAGCCGCTTTTTCCAGCAAACCAGGCCTTGATAGGTCAGGCCGCAGAGAATGCCGGCCAGCCATTCGCGATGCGAAATCCCGAACAACGCGCTGGTCACCACGAATGGAGTCCAGGCGAAACGGCCGAGCGGCACTGATTGAAAGTCGGGCTTCAGAATATAGCGGTAGAGGAAGGAGCGGTAAAAAACCTCCTCCAGCGGCGGCACCACCATCGAAGAACCAAGAAGGCGAACGCCGATCAACATCCAGGCCAGCGCGCTGTCCTGGCCAAATTGGCTGTGGGGATTCCATCCTTCCAAGGCGAGTTCGGCGGCCGATTTCGACTTCGCCAGACCCCTATAGGCCAGCAGCCGGTCCAGCGGGGGATAGAAGTCATCAATGCCAACCCACATCGCAAACACCGCGACGCCCACCAGTACGGCTTCCCAACTGCACTTCCACTTCATCTCCTGGACGAGCGGCCGCACCAGCCAGATCAGCCACCCGCCCACGAGGATCTTGCCGAAGTAAAACCAATAACGCGACGCCTCGCCGAATTTCCCCTGACAAACCGTCAGCGCGGCGAACACGACGAACGGCCCGACGCGCGCCGCCACGGGGGAGACTTCGAGCCTGTTGATAAAGGAGCGCATGCCGTGAGGTGAACTCGCGCCGAGATGGTCGGGCAATCGTTACAACCGCGGCAGCCGCAGCTCGTTGGTCTCTCCTTTGCGTTCGACCGTGACCGACTGCCGCTCGATTCTGACGACGCGCGCTCCGCGAATTTCCTCGCCGACCAACAGCATCTCGCCGTTGATGAGCGCGGCCGGTTTCTCGTCGCGAAAAATGATGCTTTGCAACTTCAAATCGGCAAAGGGCCCCGGCGCCGGGACGGGCGCATTCGTCGGCGGCGTGCCCGGCGTTTCGGTTGGCGGTTGGGCCGGCGCGATAAAATTCGTGCGCCGGACGATGTTGGTGCTGACTTTGATCACTTGCTTTGGCCGGGCGGGTTTGGCGGGCGCCGTGGTCATCGCCGCCGTCGCTGTCGTTGACCCGCTGGCGACGCCGGCGGCCCGCTGAGATTCGTCGCCGGTTAGCCACCATTTCCAGAAAAACCAGCCCGACAACGCGAGCGACGCCAACACCAGCAGCCCCATGACCGTTCGGAAAAACCAGTTCGGCCGCGCCGCGTAATCCACCGGCTGCAGCGGCACCCCCGGCTGGCCGTCGAAAGGATTTTGCAGCCGCGCTTGTTTGGCCCGTTTCAAGGCGTCGTTGATCAGGCTCATACGTTTATTTTGCCTTCCAGCTCGCGGATGGCGCGGCCGGCCATGCGATAGTCGATGCCGTTGCGTTGTTCGACGTATCCGGCGAGGAGACACTTGTCGCAGACGGCGTTGATCAAACGCGGGATGCCGCGGCTGTAACGGAAGATTCGCCACAGCGCTCCGGCGGTGAAATAAAAAGTGCCGGTCGCGCCGGAGACCACCAAGCGATGTTCGATGTAGGGCCACAATTCGGCCCGGTTTAAAGCCGGCAGGTGGTAACGCACGGTGATGCGCTGCCGCAACTGGCGCATCGCGGTGTGGTCCAGCCGGTCGCGCAGCTCCGGCTGTCCCATGAGAACAATTTGCAGGAGCTTGTGGTCTTCGGTTTCGAGGTTCGACAACAGCCGGATGTGTTCGAGTTGGTTGTTGCTCAGGTTCTGCGCCTCGTCGATGATCAAAACCGAATCGCGGCCGGACGCGGCCTGTTCGATCAGGAACTCGTTCAGCATGGCGCGCGTGCCCAGCGAGTCCAGTCCGGCGACTTTGAGGCCAAACTCGAGCGCGACGACCTTTACCAGCAGGTCGGGCTCGGGCGGCGGATTGAAGATGAGTGCGCTGGTCCAGGAATCGCCCAGCGCGTCGAGCATCGCCCGGCAGACGGTGGTCTTGCCGGCGCCGACCTCGCCGGTCAGTTGCACGAACCCTTTGCGCTCGCGAATGCCGTAAAGCAGATGGTTGAAGGCCTCGCGATGTTTCGCGCTGAAAAAAAGAAACCGTGGATTCGGCGTGAGGTCGAACGGCGGTTCCTTCAGGCCATAATATTCCAGATACACGCCGATGATTTAACGAAGAACCCGAACCGAGAAAAGGAAAACGTTCCGCCGCCGTCCCGGCAACGGATCGACCCCTTTCAGAACTGACATCTACACGCTGGTGCGCGATCAGCTCGAAGGCGAGGATGAGAAGGACATTTTGTGGGACGACGAAATCACGCAGCGGTTGGCGGATTTCCAGAAGGTGGCTGTGCGTCAGGCGGTGCAGATTGTAAAAGATTACGGCGGGGCGTTCGTGTCGGACGTGGTGGGCCTGGGGCTTCTTCATCCAGTTCAAAAAGGCGCCGCGCGATCTCGCAACGTTCGGCCTGCCGCAGCTTGAGCAGTTCTGAGATAATTTCAGTGGCGCTCACACCGTTACTCTAGCGACCGGATGGAAGATTTCGAGCTGGAAATTTGGCGCCCGGCACATTTCGCTCACATTTTTTCAATTTCGACCAGCCTTCTTTCGGCGACATGAACGATCTTGGGCCAGCCTCACGCGGAGGCCGCCAGCCGCGCCAGGGAATTGGCCAACTGCGCTACGGCGGCGGGATCGGGCAGGGTCACGGTCAACTTCAGTTGGCCGCGCTCGTCTTTTTCCAGGCATTGACCGAGTTGCTGCCGAAACAGTTCGCTCAGGCGCCGCGAAGCGTCGGTTTCCGGCTGGTTTGGAATCAGTTCGCCCAGGAAAGCAAAGGCGGAACTGAGCAGTTGTCCGCCCGCCGCGGCAATGCGCTCGCGTTGGGCCTGCTCGCGAGCGGCTTTTTCCTGCCCCGCTTTTGCGCTTTCGTCGAGCGGCGCCTCCGGTTTGGCGCCGAGCAACACTTCCAGGCGCCGTTTCAATTCCTCCATGCCGCTTTGCAGATCGACCGAATCGACTTTGGATTCAACGTCCAGAGCCGCCAGGGCGAGCTCGTGCTTAGCCGAGAGCGTGGCCAGAAGATTCTCTTCGATGGTCTGTTCGGTGATCAGGACGAAGACCTGGACTGGCTGTTTTTGGCCCATGCGATGCGCGCGGGCGATGCGCTGCTCGAGCACGGCCGGATTCCACGGGAGATCGACGTTGATGACGGTGTTGGCCGCCTGGAGGTTGAGGCCGGTCGAGCCGGCGTTGGTGGTCATGAAGGCCTGGCAGCGCGGATCCTGCTGGAATTCGTGCACGAGCTGCTGCCGCTTCCTTTGGGGCACCTGGCCGTCAAGTCGGACAAAACGGAGCCCGTGCTTTTCGAGGAGCGGCGTGACCAGGTTCAACATGGTGGTCCACTCGGAAAAGAGGATCAGCTTGCGGCCGTTTTCCTGCGCCAGTTGCCCCAGCACTTCGTTGAGCTTCTCCAATTTGCTCGAGAATCCGGGGAAGTTTTTGTCAACCAGGCCGGTGCCGTCGGCAGCCATCCGGCACATCAGCAGCGCTTTCTGGAGGCGCAACAGATCCATTTCGCTGATGAATTTCTTCCGGACGATCGTGCTGACGATTTTCATGTGGGCCGAATGAAGCTCAAGTTGCTCGTCCGTCGGGGGGATGCGAACGATTTCGGTGGTTCGGGGAGGGAGCTGTTGCATGACCGACTGGCGCGTCCGCCGCAGCAGAACCGGTTTGAGCCGCTCGCGCAGGGTATCCAGGTTTTTGTAGCCGAGCACCTTGCCCTTTTCATCAACCAGCCGGTGCCGATTATAGAAGTGGAACGCCGGGCCCAGGCGCCGGTCATCGATGAATTCGACAATCGAAAACAGGTCATCCAACCGATTCTCGAGCGGTGTGCCGGAAAGCACCAGGGCAAATCGCGATTTCAAACCTTTGATGACCCGGCTCGTTTTGGCTTCCCAGTTTTTGATCCGCTGGCCCTCGTCGAGGATGATCAGGTCCCACTTGACCTGTTCAATGGCCAGGATATCGCGCAGAACCTGTTCGTAATTGCAGAGAGTGAAGAACCGGTCATGGGCATATTGCCGGGCGCGCAGTGCCATGCCGCCGATGACCTGCTGGCAGTCGCGTTCGGAGAAACGCCGGATTTCCGCTTCCCATTGCGATTTGAGCGACGCGGGGCAAATCACCAGTACTTTGCGGATATCGGCTTCACGCGCGAGAAACTCAGCCACGCCCACCCCCTGGATCGTTTTGCCCAGGCCCATGTCGTCGGCCAGAATCGCCCGTCCCCGTCCGGCGGCGAAGGCAATCCCATCCAGTTGGTAAGGCAGCAATTCCGTCTTGAGCAATTCCTTGCGGAGCGGATGTGCCGCGGGGTTGGCGCGGATGGCGGCGACTTTGGCTTCGATGTTCTCCTGGAACAGACGCTGTTGAATGTACTCCTCCGCGTCGGGATAGATCTGAACGGAATACCCTTGCTGTTCGAGTTGCCGAATCCGGCGCAACAGGTCTTTGCAATCGTTGATTGCCCGATTTTGAATCGGCGCCACGATAGGCACGGCTGTGCCATTCAACCTGGGAGGAAGCGAGAGCCTCAATTCGAGTTCTTTCCCGTACTGCAAATAAACCGCAATGTGTTTCGGCACGTACGGTGCATGAGCCCGATCCGTTCCAAAGCGCCGCTTCAGTTTTCCCAGCGCGTTCAGAATGTGTTTGCACGTGCCCAACGTATTCTTTCGGAAATCCGGGCAGGAACAAAACGATTGTCCGCGCTCCCATCCTCGCAGGGCCAACCGATAGGTCTTTCCCGAAAGAGCGCTCGTGACGGTGTAATCGGTCCAGAGCGCGTTGGCATCCGTTGAGCGCAGGACCATTTTTTCTGAAGCGGCCCGTTCCATTCGTTCCTGGAGAGCTTGCGCGATGAGTTGTTCATCGCCGAGGCTTTCAATGGGAACACGCTCCGGCGGCGCCGCCGCCAGGCCAAGCGCCATTTTATCCTCCAGAATGAGGGCGAAGGCGGCGCCGACATGCTCGCAAGCGATTTGGCACGCGGTGCACTCCCAGCGCAGGTAGTCGCGATGGTCCGCCGCGGGTCGAATTTGAACCTCGACGCCGGCCGGTCCGTGTCCATTCCCGGTCGCGGTGGGAAACCGCAACTGGAACCGGTCCTCGTTAAAGGTCACCTGTTCGGCGATGTCGATTTCGTATCGGCCTCCGCGTTGAATCAATTGTTCGCCTCCTTCGCCCAGGAGCTTGCAAACCTGCCTGAAGTTCAAACGCGAAAGACGATCGGCTAACGTCAGCTCGTGGTTCTTTTTTGTGATCGATTGCATGGGATGAGGCCGCTGTCGGTCGAGTGGTTCTGTTCGTACTGTCGGTTGATCTTCTCGTTGCGTGGATTCGACACCCTCGGATGCACGCGTTCGGACGCGTACTCCCGATTGGGCGCACCTTGAGAGTTGCCGGCGATGGAACGCGTGTAAAGGAACGGTTATTCGAAGTTATCAACCGGTCCTTAACAGGTTATTGAGCCCTTTTTCCCTGAACCGTCGGACGGGCTGCCCTCAAAGAATGGGCCAACAGCACGAAATGATTCCGGCGATTATTATGCCAATGCCGATGCGCCATTTCCTGTAGCGCAAAACTTTCATTTCCTTATCTCCGGCAAACTCGCCGCCGCGACCGCCTGCCCGACGCGCTTGCTCTTTTCGTCCGGAAGATGCAGCGAGAGCTGCTGCGCCAGTTCGGGAAAGTCGGCGCGCAGGACTTCTCTGGCCTTTTGCACGATGAGATCGCCGCCGGCGCCGGACGTCACGCGGCCCAACACGAGCAGGTGGCGGAAATCATACATCTCGGCGTAGTGCGCCAGCGCGTAGCCAAGATAAACGCCGATGGTGGCAAAAATTTTCGGCGGACGCGGATCGCCCTGCCGGTGCAACTCCTGGACGAACTTGAGTTGTTCGGCGGCATGACCGGCGGGCAGCTCGATGCCGGCGGCGGGCGCGAGGCGCACGACCGCCTGCTGCGAAAAATACTGCACGCCGCAGCCGATGTCGCCAGACCATTCGTCCGCCACGGCGCGCGGATGGTAGTCTATCGGCGCAAAGGCCAGTTCGTTGAGCCAGCCGGTGATCCAGCCTTCGCCGTCCAAAAACCCCGCCGCCTGGCTGGAACCCATGGCGACGCCGAGCACGCCTTTCTCGCGCAGAGACATCGCGCCGGCGAGCGCCGTGACGTCGCCGTCGTTCGCGACTTCGAGGGGCACGCCCCATTCGCGGCGCAGGTTCAGGAACATCGGTTTGATCTTCCGCGCGAAAAGGTCTCCCGGCACCGCGCGAAAGAGCGACGCGACCTTCACCTGGTTGTCGATGTAAATGCCCGCCGAACTGCCGCCGATAGCATCGACGCGCGGCAGATGTTGGGCCGCCAGTTTCAAGCCGTCGTTGATTTTCCGGTAATGCCAATCGGGGTTCGGTTCGTTGCGCGGGTCCCAGGGAATCTCGGCCGTGAAGACCGCTTCGCCTTCTTTCACCGCGGCGATCTTGTAATCGCTGGCTCCGAGGTCAAAGCCGAGGCGGCAACCGTCGAGATGACCCCCGAGAGCGACCGCGGATTCGCGCGACGCGGGAATCTGCGACAGATCGGCGATCTCGACGGTGAAGGATTTCTCGTAAACCTGTTCCATCAGTTTCACATCGAATGCCCGGGCGCCGGCAGGCGAGTAGATTCGCGCGAGGTACTCGCCAATTTCGCGCGGACCGCCCAGAGTGATTTTCCAGCCGCCCATCTGCCATAAGCGAAACTTGACCAGACGCTCGAGATAGAGCCGCGTCGCCGCGTCGTGTCCGGAACCGGGTGGAAGGATGTCGGTGTTGAACACGGAGACATGGCGGTCGTTTCGCTCCAGCGCGATGGCCAGCGAACACTTTGCTTTCGAGGCCGAAGCGAGTTTGCGGTAGGCGCGGTTGCCCAGCGAAATCGGGCGGAATTCAG
>WNGB01008030.1_pt1 | contig 20038 bp, 22 predicted proteins | sample 5400681 | NCBI WGS metagenome assembly WNGB01 (sample SAMN13153367, study PRJNA577476) | soil metagenome | isolation source: 115 cm soil or saprolite under grassland replicate 2 | place: USA:California | collected 2016-06-15
TCTCGACGGTGGTGGTCTTGCCTGCCCCGTTCGGGCCGAGCAGCCCGAAGACCTCACCCGGCTCCACCGTGAGCGAGAGATCGTCGACCGCGTTGATGCGGCCGTAGTGCTTGCCGAGCCCGGCGACCTCGATGGCAGGAGTCGCCGACACGGGTGCGCAGCCTACCGAGGCAATTTCGTCCAACCCCGGTCGGGGAATCGAACACACGACAGAATGGACGGGTTGGACCGGTACCAGTACCTGCTCCTCATGGCCGGGTGCCTGCTCGTCACGCTGCCACTCGAGTTTGTTTTCGGCGCCCGCGTGTGGCGGCGGCCGCGGCGGCTGCTGTTCGCCCTCGTACCCACCGTGCTCCTGTTCGTCCTGTGGGACCTCGCCGCCATCGCCCGCGAGCACTGGACGTTCAACGCGCGCTACGTGACCGGGCGGCAGCTGCCGGGCAACCTGCCGATCGAAGAGCTCGCCTTCTTCGTGGTGATCCCCATCTGCGGCCTGCTCACGTTGGAGGCAGTGCGGCGAATCCTGGAACGAGCACGCTGATGTGGCAGTACACGCTGATGGCGATCGCCGGCGTCGGCTTGATCGTGCTGCTCGAGGCTCGCGTCCTCCATACCGGCCTGCTCAAGACGCGCGCGTACTGGATCGCGATCGCGATCTGCTACGCGTTCATGATCGCGGTCAACGGCTGGCTCACGAAGCTCACCGCGCCGATCGTGCTCTATGACCCGGACGCGGCGACGGGATGGCGCTTTCCGTGGGACATCCCGGTCGAGGACTACCTGTTCGGCTTCGCCTTGCTGACGCTCGCGATGCTCCTCTGGGACGCGGTCGCGCCGCGCCCCGGGCAGCCCGAACGCGTCGCAGCGGCGGTAGCGTCGCCGCGGAAAGCACCCGTGAGAGGAAGTCCGTCGTGACCGACGTCCTGGTCGCCGTGGTGGCGCTGATCGTGATGGAGCCGGTCACGGCCTTGGTGCACCGCTTCGTGATGCACGGGTTCGGGATGGGCTGGCACGGCAGCCACCACGAGCCGCCCCGGCACCCGCTCGAGGCCAACGACCTGTTCCCGGTCGTGTTCGCGGCGGCGACGATCGTCGTGCTGGCGGTCGGCGTGTACGTACCGGGCGCCCCGCAGATCCTCGTGCCGATCGGTATCGGCGTCACCGCCTACGGCGCGGCCTATCTGTTCGTGCACGACGTGGTGATCCACAGGCGCCTCTCGTTCCTCCCCCTCCCAGATCGCCTGCTCCGTCAATGGCGCGCGGCCCACAACGTGCACCATCTGTTCGCGCAGGCTCCCTATGGCTTCCTCGCACCCGTCGTACCGGCCGAACTGCGTCGCCGCGCGGCCGCTCGGGGCGTCGATCACACGACGCGGACCGTCAGCGGCGCCGCGCGCTGACCGACTGCGCGACGACCACCGCCTTCCGCCAGCCCGGGACGCGTGCTCGCCGCGTGAACACGTCGTAGTCCGATGCTTCGATGCGTACCAGGATCTCCGAGTAGAGCCGGCGGGCGGCGCGGATGCACCGCGCCGATGCCGGCGGCAGGTACGCGACGCCCAGGTCCGCCGACGCGTAATACTCGCGCGTGCGTGCGATCTCGTGGCGCATGAGCTCCCGCCAGCCTGGCGTCACGCGTCGGTCCTCCGGGTCGACACCGAACCGGCACAGATCCTCGAGTGGGAGGTACACGCGGCCTCGGTCGAGGTCCTCGTCGACGTCGCGCAGGAAGTTCGTGAGCTGGAACGCGATGCCGAGGTCACGGGCGTGCGGCGCGGCGTCCGCAGAGAATGGCTCGAGGATCGGCAGCATCATCTCGCCGATCACGGCTGCCGACCCGTCCATGTAGCCGAGGAGGTCGTCGAACGTCTCGTACGTGGTCACCGTGAGGTCCATGGTCATGGAGCAGAGAAACCGCCGGAAGCACTCGGGGTCGATGTCAAAGGCCTTGACCGTGTGGACCACGGCCTTCAGCACGGGGTCGTCGGACTCGCCCGCGGCGAGATCGGCGAAGAACCGATCGGCGAGGTTCGCCAGCGCCTTCTGGCGCACCTCGACCGGCACCGGCCCGAGATCGTCGACGATGTCGTCGGCGTAGCGGCAGAACCCGTACAGGGCGTGGACGTGATGGCGTTTGACGCGCGGCAACGCGAATGTCGCCGCGTAATAGGTCGTGCCGTACGCCTTGTTGAGCTCGCGGCAGCGCGCGTAAGACGCTTCGAGCGTGATCATGACCGGCTCCGGGCCTCGGCCCATTCGTCGACACGATCGGCGGCGAGGCGCCCCGAGATGAGCACCATGGGGATGCCCACGCCGGGCACCGTCCCCATGCCGGTGAAGACGAGACCGGGGATGCGCCGGTCCACGTTGCCGGGCCGGAACGGGCCGGTCTGGAAGAAGCGGTGCGCGAGCGAGAACGGCGTCCCGCGCTCGAGTCCCTGCGCCTCCCAGTCGCGCGGGTCGGTCAGCCGCTCGACCACGACGTCGTCGACGGGGTAGCCGAGCTCGCCGACGCGATTCGCGAGCTCGTCGCGCAATCTGGGCCGCTCTGACTCCCAGTCGACGCGGCCGTCGAGGTTCGGCGCGGGTTCGAGTGCGAGCAGGGTCGTCGATCCGTCGGGTGCGAGCGACGGATCGGAGGTCGTGGCGCTGGTCACGAGGATCGACGGGTCCGGCATCCGTCGCCCGTCGTCGAGGAGCGCCGTGAAGGCCTCGCGCCAGGTGCGGCCGAAGTGGATGTTGTGGTGCTCGGCGCCGTCGGGCAGTCGACCACGGACGCCGGCGAGCCACACGATGCACGACGGCGAGTAGCGGCCGCGCCGCGCGACTCGCGGCGGCGCCATGCCGAGCAGCGACCGGTACGCGACCGCAACGTCGACATTGCACACGACGGCGTCGGCGGTCACGAGCTCGCCGGAGGCGAGCTGTACGCCTCGGACGGAACCGTCGGGCCGGCGGGCGATGCGCGTAACGGCCGTCCCGAGCTCGAACGTCGCGCCCGCCTTCTCGGCCGCCCGCGCGAGCCCGCGAGGCACCTCGTGCATGCCCCCGTCGGGGAAGTACACGCCCGCGACCACATCCATGTACGTGATGACGGAGTAGATCGCCAGCGCCTCGAAGGGTGAGAGCCCGGCGTACATCGACTGGAACGAGAAGATCCGCTGGAGGCGCGGATCACGGAAGTACCCGCCGACCGTCGGCGCCAGCTTGCGCAGCGCGCCGAGACGGACGAGACGCACGAGAGCCATCGGGTCTCGGGCGAGGTCGAGGGGCGAGTCGTAATTGCGGTCGATGAAATGCGGCAGCTCGAGCTCGTAGAGCTCCCGCAGCCAGCCGCAAAACCGCTCGAACGCGGCAGCCTCGCCCGCACCGGCGAAGCTTCGGATCTCCTCCACCATCGCGTCCCGTCCCCGTCGCACGCGGAGCTCGCTGCCGTCGGGGAAGCAGGCGCGGTACATCGGATCCAGCGGGCGCACCGTCACGTGGTCGTCGAGGCCGGCGCCGGCGGCGGCGAAGGTCTGCTCGAGCAGGTCGACCATCGTGAGGACGGTGGGTCCTGAATCGATGCGGAAGCCGGCCTCCTCGACCACACCCGCTCGACCACCCGGCTCTGCCTCCCGGTCGACGACCACGACCTCGTGACCGCGGCCGACGAGATGGCACGCCGCCGAGAGCCCACCCAGGCCCGCCCCGAGAACGATCGTGCGCACGCGCTCCCCGGTTACCGGTCCCGCCAGGCGACGAAGACGCCGAGCTCTTCGAGTGCGAGCCGGGCCTCGGGTGCGATCGGCGCGACGCTCAGGGCGTCGAGCGCCTGCTCGACGAGCCGTTCGATCCTCCGCTCCACCTCGTCGACGGCGCCGGTGTCGACGAGCACCGCCTGGAGGCCGGCGATCTCGGCCTCGTCGAGGTCGGCGCGGCCGAGCTGACCGAGCATGCGCGCCGCCGACCCGGTCGCACGCGCCGCGGCGGTCGCGACCAGCGGGGTGAGCTTGCCTTCGCGTAGGTCGTCGCCGACCGGCTTCCCCGTGATCGCGGCGTCGCCGAACACGCCCAGGATGTCGTCGCGCATCTGGAACGCCTCACCCAGCGGCAACCCAAACGCGCTGAGCGGCCCGGCGAGCTCGTCGAGCCGGCCCGCAAGCGCGGCGCCGAGCTGCAGGGGCCGTTCGACGGTGTACTTCCCAGACTTGTACCGCTCGATCCGGTCCGCCTGCACCGGATCGCTGCTCCCGCTGGCTGTTCCCTCGAGGTCGAGGTACTGACCGACGCACAGCTCCACGCGCAGCTCGTCGAAGATCGGGCGCGCGACTGCCGGTACCGACCGCAACAGGATGTCTGCATAGACGAAGGCGAAGTCACCGACGAGGATCGCCGCGCCTTCGCCGTACCGCCGGGCCTCGCCGCGCCACCGCCTGTTGTCGTGGCGGGTCATGAACCGGCGATGGATGGCAGGCTGGCCACGACGAAGGTTGGACCCGTCCATCACGTCGTCGTGCACGAGCGCGAACGTGTGCAGCATCTCGAGCGCGGCGCCGGCGTCGACGACCGCCGGGTCATCGGGTGCCCCGCCGGCACCGACGTACGCCCAGTGGCAGAACGCCGGCCGCAGTCGCTTGCCGCCTGCCAGCACGAGGTCACGCAGCGCGACGAGCGGTTCCGCGAGATCCGGGTCCACGACTCGCCACCGGGCGAGCTCGTCGTCGATCAGCGTCGAGATGCGCCGCTCGACCCGGCTCCCGACCTCGGCCAGGCTCGGCGGAACGGCGGTCAGCCGGCGCGCCTGTGCCCTCGATGCCATCAATTGATCGTACGCTGCAGACCTGCTCGGCGGATGACCCGGCGGTGCGTCCTACCATCCGTCGGTGCCCGAATTCCTTTCCGCCGAATGGATCGACGCGCTCGACACCGCGGCGCGAGCGGCCGTGCTGTCCGACGACGCCGCGGTTTCGATCACGATCGAGCAAATCGTGCGCGACGCTCCCGGCGGCGAGACCCGCTACCACCTCTGCATCCGGGAAGGGCACGTGCGCGTACACAACGGCCCCGCCGACGCGCCCGACCTCCGGCTGTTCGCCGACTACGAGGCGGCGGCGCTGCTGCAACAGGGCGAGCTCAACGCCCAAGAGGCGCTCGCGCTCGGGCGGCTCAAGGTGCAGGGGCGGTTCGAGCGTCTGGTCCGAGCCGACGACGCGCTCCACGCCCTCGAGGACGTGTTCGCGCCGGTGCGCGCCGGCACGACCTACCGGGATCCCGGAACGGCTCCCTGAGGACGCCCGGCGCGTACGATGTTCCCTTGACCGCTCGGTCAAGGACAGCGCCGGAACGCGCACAGGAGGAGCCGATGGGCTCGATCGCAATGGACGACTTCCGGACGGAAGCCAAGGCCTTCCTCGACGCCAACGCCGAGCCGCGCTCCGAGCAGAAGTTCGTCTGGGGCGAGGGGCCCGACCGCGTCGGCATCCTCGACGAGAAGACGCCGGAGGAAGAAGCCGAGGAGCTGCGGGCGGCCAAGGACTGGAAGGCGAAAGAGTTCGACGCCGGGTTCGGCTGGATCACCGGCCCCGCCGAGTACGGCGGTCGCGCGCTCGACGGCGCGTACCAGCGGGCATACGCCGAAGCGCAAGCGGACTACTCGATCCCGAGCACGGCGCCGTTCTCCGTCGGGCTCGGCATGGTGGCGCCGACGATCCTCGCCCACGCGATCCCCGACGTGAAGGAGCGCTACCTGCGGTCCCTGTACCGCGGCGACCTCGTCGCCTGCCAGCTGTTCTCCGAGCCGGTCGCCGGGTCGGACCTCGCCGGCATTCAGACGCGGGCGACGCGCGACGGGGACGAGTGGGTGATCAGCGGGCAGAAGGTGTGGACGTCAGGCGCGCAGCAGAGCGATCTCGGGGAGATCATCACGCGCACGTCGGTCGACAAGCCCAAGCACAAGGGCCTCACGATGTTCCTCGTCGACATGAAGGCCAAGGGCGTCACCGTACGGCGACTCCGCCAGATGACCGGGGGCGCGTCGTTCAACGAGGTGTTCTTCGACGACGTACGCGTCCACGACTCGCATCGCCTGGGCGACGTCGACGAGGGCTGGACCGTCGCTCTCACGACGCTCATGAACGAGCGCGCCGCCATCGGTGGCGGCCTGGGGAACCGCGCTACCAGCCTCACGCGCTTCGTCGAGCTCGCCCGGTATCTCGGCCTCGCCGACGATCCGGTCGTCCGGCAGCGTCTCGCCGACTCGTACGTGAACACGCAGGTGGCGCGGTACACGAACCAGCGCGCGATGGCCAAGATCCGGGCCGGCCAGCTGCCGGGCCCGGAGATGTCGATCGCGAAGCTCTCGATGACCCAGAACTTCCAGCGCCTCGCCGACACGCTGGCGGCCATGCTCGGGCCCCGCATCACCGCCGATACCGGCGAGTGGGGCACCTACGCGTGGGGCGAGCTCGTCCTCGGCGTGCCCGGGATGCGCGTGGCCGGCGGCACCGACGAGGTCATGCGCAACATCGTCGGCGAGCGCGTGCTCGGCCTTCCGAAGGAGCCGCGCGCCGACACGTAGTCGCACCTGCGACGGAGGACGGTACTGTCGGCGCGGTGACGGCGGCTTTGCCGACCGTCACCGCAGGAGCCCGAGCTTGCGAGGGCGACCGAGGAGATGCGATGCAGCCGTTCGAGCGTCTGCGGTACCTCGCCCGCTGGTCGGACGAGGACGACGGGGCGCTCGTGTCCGAAGCGGCCGACTGCCTCGGCGGCTTCGCCGACGATCCCGCCGGTCTGGTCGTGGCGTGTCGCCGGTTGCTGTCGTATCACCCCGCGTCGGGCGCGCTGTGGTGGCTGTGTGCGCGGGTGCTGACCGCGCCGGACCCGGCCGAAGCCGCGTGGCAGGCGTGGCGGCTGGTGAACGAGGACCGGACCGCGGAGCGGCTCTCGGCGCTCCTCCCCTTCCCGCACGACGAGCCCATCGCGGTGCTTGGCTGGCCCGACCTGGCCGGCGCCGCGCTCACCGAGCGGCCGGATCTCGATGTTGTCGCGGTGCGGCGGCGATCGGGTGACGACCACCGGCGGGCCCGGCTGGCGCGAGGCGACGCGCCGATTCGGATCGTGAGCGAGATCGACGCGATCGCGCTCGAGCCGACACACCTCCTCGTGGAGGCGACGGCGGCAAGCCCGAGTTGCGCCGTGGTCCCCGATGGCGCCACCGACGCGCTCGACACGCTGGCGTCGACGGGCACCGTGGGCTGGCTGATCGCCGGCGTCGGCCGGGTGCTGCCCGAGCGGCTGTTCGCCGCGCTGCGGAACGAGCTCGAGCGCGGCGAACACGAGGACGCACCCGTCGCCGTCGTCGACGTCGCGCGCTTCGCGCGCGTGGCCGGGCCGACCGGCCTCGATTCCCCCGACGGGCTCCTGCGCCGCGTCGACTGCCCGACCGCACCCGAGCTGCTGCGGCTGTCCTGATTCGTCGGTCCGCGGAACTCGCCGCGAGCCTGGATAGCCTCAGCGCGGTGAGCAACCCGGCGCCCGTCGATCGCGACGCGGACCTGTCGACGACCTGTCTCGTGTGCGGCGCGGCGATGCGCGACGAGCACGCCCACTACCGGTGCCCCGAGTGCGGTTGGCGCGACTCCTGCTGCGACGGCCCCTACTGATCCGGCGGCTTCGGCGGCGGTAAGGGGGTCGGCGGCGGCCGCCGTTCGGGCGGCACGTACTCCCGCGGTGGTGGTCCCGCGCGTGACCACGACGACGGCCGCACCAGCTGGACCCGGGCGAGGAACCGCCAGCGAACGAACCGGCGCACCAGGGCGCGCACCGGCGGGAGGAGGAGCAGCAGGCCCAGGGCGTCGGTGACGAAGCCCGGGATGACCAGCAGCACGCCGGCGACGAGGATCAACGCCCCGTCGAACACCTGAGCCGCCGGGACCTGCCCCGCCACGCGCTGCTCGCGGATGCGACCCAGCACGCCGAGGCCTTGGCGCTTCACGAGCCACGCGCCAATGACCGAGATGAGAATCAGGAGGCCGATGGTGTTCACCACGCCGAGCCACTGCCCGACCTGGATCATGACCATGATCTCGACGATTCCGACGACGATGGCCAGCGCGACGAAGAACGCGAACACGAGCTGATGGTACTGCCGGGCCGGCCCGGTCACGCTGCGGTGACGGCGGCTCTGCCGACCGTCGCCGCACGAGCCCGAGCTTGCGAGGGCGACAGTTTCATGCTTCGAGCGCGAGCAGTCCCCCGTCCTCGTCCCCGTCATCATCGTCGTCGACGGGGGCCAGCGAATGGCTGTCGCTCCGGAGCGCGTTGATCTCGGCGATGCGCTTCTCGAGCATGCGCTTGCGCGTTCCGACGAGCGCCTCGTACTCCTTGCTCGTGCTCTCGAGGCGCTTGCCGAGCGTGTCCATCTGGCCCACGAACTTCTCCCACTGCTCGAAGAAGTGCCCGAGGAGCCCGAGGATCTCGTCGGAGCGGCGCGCCAGCTGGAAGTTCTCGCACGTCTGCCGGATCAACGCCAGCACGGCGAGGAGCGTCAGCGGCGAGCAGAGCACCACCCGCTGGCGCGACGCGTCCTGGACGATCGACTCGTCGGCCTCGTGGATGAACGCGTACAGCTGCTCGTTCGGGATGAACAGGAGCACGAAGTCGACCGTCCCGCCGGCAGGGTCGATGTACTCGCGTGTGCTCAGCTCCTTGATCCGCCCGCGGACGTCGCGCAGGAAGTCGTCCCGGTACCGCTTGCGGTCCAGGTCGGACTCGGACTCGACGTAGCGGACGTAGTTGTCGAGCGGGAACTTCACGTCCATGTGCACGACGAGGTCGTTGGGAAGGAAGAACGTGAAGTCCGGGATGCCGCGACCGCCGACGGCCGCCCGCTGCTTCCGGTAGTTCACGTTCTCGATGAAGTCGGCCAGGCGCAGGACGTCCTCGGCCATGCGCTCGCCCCAGCGTCCGCGAGTCTTCGGGCTCGCCAGGACCTCGCGCAGGCTCTGCGTCGTGTGCAGCAAGTCCATGAGTCCCTCGCTCTGCTGCGAGAGCTGCTGGCTGAGCTGGCCGAACTTCCGGTCGCGGTCGGCCTCGAACACCCGCACCAGCTCGCTCACCTGGTCGAGCCGTCCGGCCATGGCGTGGAGCTGCCGGTCGATCAGCGAGCTCTTCCCGTCGAGATCGGCGGCGCCCCGATCCATCAGGGCCTGGTTCGTCGTGGCGAGCTGCGACACGAGCGCGCCGGTGTCGACGCCGGGTCGGCGGGTGGCGACCACGAGCGCGGCCACCAGCCCCACGACGGTGAACACGAGGATCAGGAGCAGAATGATCATGCGCCCATTGTGCGGAGGGGGTGTGACAGCTACGGGGATCCCCCGCGACCTGCGCAGACTCCCGCCCCGGAGCAGTGTGAATTACACGGTTCCGCGGAACCCCTACTGGGGCGCCCCGCCGGCAAGGTGCCCGAGGAGCAGCGCGTTCAGCCTGTCGGGCGCCTCTTCCGGGATCCAGTGGCTCACGTTCTCCAGGACCTCGAAGCGGTAGGGGCCGCCCACGTGCTGCGCGGTCGCCTCGGCGGCCTCCTGCCCGAGCGCGGGGTCGTGGGTGCTCCATACGTACAGGGTCGGCGTGGTGATCGGGCCGAGCCCTTCTACGAGGCCCACGTCCGCAGCCCGGTACCAGTTCAACGCCCCGGTCATGGCGCCCGGCTGAGTGAGCACGCGCACGTACTCGTCGACAGCGTCGTCGGCCAGGCCACTGGCGGCGTACACCCCGCGCAGGCCGGCTGCGTCGTCGGCCAAGAAGAATGGCTCCGCCTCGGGGGTCCGGAAGAACAGGATGTAGCGGGAGCGGTCGCGCTGGTCGCCCTCCTGGATCGAGCGCCGGAACGCGGCGGGGTGGGGCGTCGAGACCGACGTGAGCGTCAGGAGCCGCTCCGGGTGCCTCCCGGCGACCTGCCAGGCCACCGCGCCGCCCCAGTCGTGGCCGACGAGGTGGAATCGGTCGACGCCGAGCGCGTCGGCCATCCCGAGGACGTCGCCGACGAGGCGGTCGCTCCGGTACTCCTCGACCTCGGCGGGTCGAGCTCGAGGCGAGTAGCCGCGCTGGTCCGGTGCGACGGCGCGGTACCCCGCGGCGGCCAGAACCTCGAGCTGGTGCCGCCAGGCGAACGACGTCTGCGGGAAGCCGTGCAGCAGGAGCGCGAGCGCACCGTCGGCGGGTCCGGCGGCGCGGGCGTCGAAGACGAGATCGCCGACGGCGAGCTCGATGGACTCCACGGCTGCGCAACCTACCTCTTGCACGCCGCGTGAAAGAAGGAGCGCGCCAGGCCTAGGGTTGCGGCGCCGATTCGTGAAGGGGGGCCGATGGACGACGGTCGCGATCCCGATCTCGAGCTCCCGATCAAGCTCGAGCCCTGCTCCAACGGCGAGTACGTCCCGCCGCCGATGACGGCGGTCGAGGCCGAGACGATCCGGCGCACCCACGAAGCCGCCGACGATCAGGCTCGACGGCTCGGGATGTCGCGACGGACGTTCCTCCGGTCCGTGTCAGGAGCGGCGTTGATGCTTCTGACGCTCGACGCGACCGCCCGCGCCGCGCGCGCCGGTGCCTCCGTCGGTGGGCGCTACCTGCTGCATCCCGACGCGGCGAGCGACCTCGACGCCGCCCGCGCCACGCTCGCCGGGAACGAGTTCGTCTTCGACGTGCAGCTTCACTACCTCAACTACGACCTCGCTCAGCCCGGCGGGCTCGGCATCGGTGCGCTGTTCCCGCAGCAACGGTGCGGCGAGTCCGACCCGCGCGCGTGCTACTCGGTCGACCATCTCGTCGAGGAGATCTTTCTCAAGAGCGACACGTCGAAGATCGTGATGTCGGCGATCCCGATCCCGGGCACCGGCAACCCGCTCTCGATCGAGGACATGGAGCTCGTCAAGACGATCATGACGGAGCTTTGCGGTCGAGGGCGCGTCCTCACGCAAGGTCAGACCTTCCCCAGCATCGGGAGCCCGAGCGAGCAGCGCGACGCGATGGCGCAGCTGCACAAGGACCACAAGATCGCGGCGTGGAAGGTGTACACGCACGCCGGCGGTCCGCCGTGGTGGCTCGACGACCACGAGGCCGACGACGTGCAGGGCGGCAAGCCGTTCCTCGAGAACGTCCGCGCCGTCGGGCCGAAGATCGTCGCGGTGCACAAGGGCTTCGGTCTCGTGGGCGGCAACAACCGGCCGTACGCGTCGCCGGTCGACGTGGGACTGGCCGCCAAGGCGAACCCGGACATCAAGTTCGTCGTGTACCACTCGGGCTACGAGCCCGAAGACACCGAAGGGCCGTACACGGAGGCGACGTCGGACGTCGGCGTCAACCGGCTCATCAAGACCGCGCTCGACAACGGCATCGGCAAAGGAGACAACATCTACGCCGAGCTCGGCTCGACCTGGCGGTCCGTCATGAGCGACCCGACGCAGGCGGCGCACGTGCTCGGCAAGCTGCTCAAGCAGTTCGGTCCCGACAACGTCGTGTGGGGCACCGACTCGATCTGGTACGGCACACCCCAGGATCAGATCCAGGCGTTCCGCGCCTTCGAGATCACGCCCGAGTTCCAGGAGCAGTTCGGCTACCCCGCGCTCACGCAGAAGACCAAGGAGAAGATCCTCGGCAAGACCTCGGCCAAGATCTACAACGTCAAGCCGACCGCAGGGAAGTGCGAGTTCACCCGCGACGAGCTCGAGCACGTGCGCCAGGACCTCCCGACCGGCGCCCGCACGTTCGGCCCGAAGACCGCGACCGAGGTCGCGTCGCTGATCCGCGCCCACGGCTGGGCGTGACGCGCGCTGTTCGCTCATTTCACGCAGATGGCCGGATCTGGGCGCGCGCCGGTCGTCATTCCGTGCGCGACGGAGTGTTGTTCCGTGCGCCGAGTTCACGCGTGAGCCGACTCCGGAGCCGTCGTTCGGGTCGGCTATAAGCACGTTCACACGAGCAGCAGGGCGTCCCTCATGTGGGTTGCCCGCGTGGCCCTCGCCTCCGCCACGCGCGCCAGAACGGCACTTCCGCGTGCGCGGACGTAACCCCGAGCGGGCATTCGGTGCGCTCGCGGATCAGCGAGGACCTCGGAGCTACAAGCCACACCGCTCGGTGTTCGAGGTGACGGTGCGCGCCTGCGGCTGCGAGGCAGGAGACGCTGCTCGGGTGGGTCGGCGTCGCGTTCATCGTGATCGGCATCCTGCTGATCTCGCTAGGCTCGCCCCGCGCATGACCGAAGCGTCGGCCGCCGACCTCGCGGTCGTCATCGTGAACTACGAGACCGGCGCGTGGCTCGAGCGCTGCCTACGTTCGCTCGAAGGTGCTCGAGGTGACGTGTCGGTCGACGTGGTCGTGATCGACAACGCGTCCGGCGACGGCAGCGCCGACGTCTCGGAGGCGCTCGGTGCGCGCTTGATTCGCAACGACACGAACCGCTACCTGTCACCTGCGTGGAACCAGGGGGCGGCCGTCACGCGCACGCCGTACCTGTTGTTCCTGAACCCGGACACCGAGTGGTTCCACGGCACGTTCGCGGATCTCCTCGGCGCCGCCCGGCGGCATCCACGAGCCGGCATCGTGGGGCCGATGCTGCGGAATCCCGACGGCACGGTCTACCCGTCGGGCAGGCGGTTCCCGTCGTTGGTGGACGCGACCGGACACGCGTTCCTGTCGCCGTTCACCCGGAACAACCCCTTCACGCGGCGCTACGAGATGGACGGTTGGGATCGGTCCACCGAACGCGAGGTCGATTGGGTGAGCGGCGCCGCGATGCTGATCCCGCGCGAGGCGTTCGACGCGGTCGGCGGCTTCGACGAGGGGTTCCCGCTCTACGGCGAGGAGATTGACATCGCCACGCGACTGCGGGCGCTCGACCGGTCGGCGCTGTTCACGCCGGCGGCGGAGGTGATCCACGCCGTGGGCGTCTCGACCGGTGGCGATCGCCGTCCGCACCGTCTCGTGGTGATGCATTCGCGGTGCCTGTACCGCTACTACGCGAAGCACCGGGCGCCCGGCTGGCGTCGCGCAACCTTGCCGGCGGCCTGGCTCGCCCTCCGCGCACGCGCGGAGCTCGCGTGGCTGATCGGGAGGTTGAGAGGGTGAAGAGCGGTAACGCGACGTGCAACATGCACGGTGATGAAATCGTCTTCGAATACCAGGCCGTGACGATCATCCTGCAGACCTTGCCTGGAACAGGTTGACGCGTTCCGATCTGCCGATCGGTGCTCGACCCCCTGCGCACCGAACGCACACACCGAACGGCACCGGGTGTGCGTCGCCCGGTCGGACGCGGGACGATGAGTTTTGCGCCTCGCGCCAGTCCAACGATGAGAAGAACCCACAGGGAGGACGACGCGATGACTGAGCACAACGTCGGAACCCGGGAGGAGTGGCAGACCGCTCGCAACGAGTTGGCGGGGCTCGAGGCCGAGCACGCCGAGCTCGGCCAGAAGGTCGCGGAGAAGCGGCGCGAGCTTCCCTGGGTCCCGGTGGACAAGCAGTACGAGTTCGACACCGAGGAGGGGAAGAAGACCCTCGCCGAGCTCTTCGACGGCCGCTCGCAGCTCCTCGCCTACAACATCATGTTCGGCCCCGACTACGAGGTGGGCGCTTGTCCCGGCTGCTCGAACCTCGGGGACGAGCTCGACGCCACGCGCGTGCACCTGAACCACCACGACGTGACGGTGATCTGCTTCTCCCGCGCCCCCATCGACCGGCTGACCGCCTACAAGGAGCGCATGCGCTGGACGTTCCCGTACGTCTCCACCTACGGGAGCGACTTCCCGTTCGACTTCGGGCTCGCGATGACGCCCGAGCAGGCCGAGCAGATCCCCGAGGTCAAGCAGATGGTCGACAACCCGCCGGGGTGGCTCCAGGACTGGTCACAGCAGATAGGCGCGGACCTCAAGGACGGCCTGCGCGAGAACCCGGGCTACATCGCTTTCGCCCGCGAGAACGGGACCGTGTACCACACGTACACGGTGTCGGCGCCCGATCCGTTCGTCGTCCCGTACCACTACTTCCTGCTGGACCGCACGCCGAAGGGGCCACCCGAGGAGCCGCGGGCCTGGCGCAAAGACGAGTACCCCCGACGCGTGAGCGCGTCTCCCACGGGCCGTCTGCGCGCGTCGCTCAGGGTCCGTACGCCAAGTGAGCCTCAGGTACCACCTGGGTCAGATGGTCCGTCGACGTCTTGATGAGGTCGAGCCTGGCGGTCTCCGGCGCCGCAGGGCAGCAGCGCCGCAGCAACTACGGCCGCTACGTCTGGGATAAGGCCGGTGCGGATGTCGACTGGCCGCAGCCTGACGGGCGGTGGTCGAGCTCGGGACGGCTCCAGGTCCGCCCCGCGCTTAGCTCCGCGCCGTTGGGTGCGCTAGCCGGTCGCCAGCGCGACCAGGCAGAACTCGGTCCCTTCAGGATCGGCCATGACGACCCACGTCCCCTCAGCGTTCGTGTGGACCTCGCCTGTGTCCTTGCCGCCGAGTTGCTCTACCAACGAGACGGCGGCATCGAGATCATCGACCCAAATATCGAGATGCATGCGGATCTTGCCGACTTTCTCCTCGGGCACCGGCTGGAAGTTGATCACCGGCCCCCCGCGTACCGTTGGGCCAAGCCGGAACAACCCGTCTGATTGTGCTATCGCCGGTTGGTCGAGCAACTGACTCCAGAACGCGGCGACGCGCCCGGCGTCGCGGCAATCCATGGTCACCTCACCCCAGGCGGTTGCCGCTCGATTCATCAACTCCCCCCAAGTTCGCGAAGGCCGGACCACAGCTCCAGAGCTTGTCGCGTCAACAGGCGTTCGCGACATTCTTGATCTCCCCGCCAGAGGTGCCTCGAGAACATCAACCGACTGCAGATTGGCGAGCGAACTCTCCAGACGACATCGCCTTCTCGTAGAGAACCGTGCGGACAAACGCTTCAGCGTCAGGGTAGGACAGCCGACGCGCCCTGACTGATTGCCGCGTTGACGCCGGCAGGCCGCATTCGGTCTCCAGCACGCCCGCCGGGGGCCAGTAGTGGCCCTTTCGGAGGGCTCGTTGTAGCTGTATCTCTTGTCTATGAGGTTGTTCGGCCGGCGAAGTGTTGTCCAGACCCTGTCGGTCCGCCGCGGGGCGGCCCGAACCCACGAGCAGCGCTGCCCAGGGCGCCAACTCGGCACTGGCCCGATCTCGGTCGAGCATCCAGAGCGAGTCCGAGGCAAGGATCGATCGGCACAGCGTGGCAGGCAGCGTTAGCTCGACTCCAAGCCCGCTCAACACGTCGTGGGCATGGAGACCAACCTCGTAGGCGGCCCGCGCGCACCAATCCGAAAGGTCCAGCATGACAACGCCGTCCGACGCGACAGCGTTCGACGGCGCGTTCTGCACAACAGCGAGGAACATCGTGCCGACACCACGGAGTCCGGCTATGAGGTCGCTTGCGGTTGCGCTTGGCTCGGCGTGAAGCTCACCGAAGGGAAGGAGTCCCGACTGAGCACGAGCCGCGATCTGCATCGCATACGAGAAGACACAGTCGATCGTGTGATCAACCGTCTGTCGGCAAGTCCAGTCCAGTGTTCCCGCTGGCTTCGACCAATCGTCCTCATCAACATCGGCGAGGGCACTCAGAACGCTGTCGAGCAGCTGAGCGAATTCGTCGGCGGTCATGAAGCCATTCTGGTCCGCAGGCGCCGCGTAATGAGCGGCAGGTGCCAGGTTGCGAACCGACTAGACGCGCCAGTCGATTTGCGTCTCGGGCACGCCAACCGACAGCGCGTAGTCTTCGGGCGCCTCACGAGCGGACTTGTCTCCCCGCGGGTAACGGAATTGCGTACAGCCTTGTGGTCCCTGGGAACGTGTTCCCCGACCGTCTCGGCCAGGCTGTTCTGGTCGACGGCGCGTGGAAGCTGACCCGCGAGACCATCTGCGCTGACCTCCTGCTCGCCAGCGCGGCCTGCCCGCCGTAGCCCGCCGGGGGCCAGTAGTGGCCCTTTCGGAGGGCTCGTTGTAGCTGTATCTCTTGTCTATGAGGTTGTTCGGCCGGCGACACCGACCGAGGGGTCGCGCGTCGCGGATCGACTTCGGGTGCGCTACCGCCACCGGGGCCCGTCCGGACAACCAAGACCGGTGCGAGGTCTCGCCACGGTGGGCAATCATCAGCGACGGTGCCGGAGGATACGCCGGTGGCGCACTTGCTGCGGAGTTGACGGTGCGCGAGGTCGTCGCGTGCCTGGACGCGTCGAAAGGCGCGATCGATGAGACGGTCGTGAATCAGGCCTTGATGCACGCGAACGCGGCGGTTCGGTCCCGGCGAGCATCGGATGCCGCGGTATCCGACATGGCTGCCACTCTCACCCTGGCTATTGCCACTGCGGTTCAGGCGGATGAGAGCAGCTGGCTCGTGGTGAATGTCGGTGACTCACCGGCGTGGTTGGCCGCTTCGCATGGCTTCATGCGGGTGACCGAAGAGCACAATATGGCGGCCGAGCTCGTAAGGTCCGGCGTGATCTCCCGAGACGCGGCACAAATGCATCCGGGACGGCATGTGGTCACGCAAGCGATGGGAGTCGCGGACACGGTGACGGTCGATCCGGCTCCTGTCGTACTGCACCCCGGCGACCAGTTGCTGCTCGCGTCGGATGGCCTCGAAGTACTGAGTGAACCGGCGATGCAGGACGTCATCCGGCCAGCTCCGACTGCACGAGATGCCGCTCGCCGTCTCGTCGACGCAGCCCTGCGCGCCGGCGCTCGTGACAACGTCACCGTCGCGGTACTTCGTCACCTGCAATCCTGCGGCGATGCACGCGCCGTTCGTTGACGAAGCCGATGCCCAGGAGCGAGGCGGTCGTCGGCGTTGACGCTTCGGATTCATGTTCACCCCGGTCCATGGACGGCGAGCTTCGAGCGCGATCGCATCGTTCGAGTGGGCCGCGGCCGCACGAGCGACGTACGCGTCGGACATCAACTCGTCCAAGGGCGATGGACCGTTTCGAAGACGCACGCCGAGGTCCGGTGGGACGGCACGCGTTGGAGCACCCTCAACGTCAGTGACAAGCCCGGGCTGCTACAGGTGTACGAACCGGGCTACGAGGAGGTGCCCCTCGAGCCCGGTCGCCCGTGGGTGCCGGTCCGGCATCGATGGAGCTACAGCATTGGCCGCCCGGACCATCGCTTCCACGTTGTGTGCCGCACCGACGACCACAAAGGGCCAGCCGTGATACCTGACGCCCATCCGCGCGTCACCCCCGAACCCGGCGAGACCGACCACGTCGAAACCGATCCGACTGCAGGACTCGAAGAGGTCATCGCCCTCACATTCACGCCGCTGGAGCGAGACGTCGTGCTCGCCTACTACTCCGACTTCGCGCTGCTGCCCCGGCCCCCGACCCTCGAGCCGAGGTCGCACGACGAGGCGGCTCGCCGATTGGGCCGATCAAGAGACTCGACCCGCAAGGCGATCGAACGGGTCAACGAGAAGATCAGCCGCGCCGAAGAGGCACCGGCGATGGCCACCGGCCGCAACGTCTCAGCCGAGATCGGTCGCTGGCTCGCCCGCACCGGCACCCTCGATCCCGACCTTGCTCGAGCGCAGTGACCCGTGGCTCTCCCCCCATTACTCGCCGGCAGGACGGTAGGTCAGCAGAACGTTGCCGGAGCTGAAGACGGTGGTCGTCACGAGCTCGACGGGCACCCGATTGTTCAGCCCCGTGAACAGCGACTTTCCGGCGCCCAAGAGGATGGGGTGCACCATGACCCGCAGCTCGTCGACGAGGCCCTGCTCCAGCAGGCTCACCGTCAGGTGCGGGCTCCCGAACAGCGCCAGGTGCTTGCCGGGCTGCTCCTTGAGGGTCGCGACCTCGTCGACCGCGGGTCCCTTGATCAGCCGCGTGTTCTGCCAATCGGCCGTGTCGAGCGTGGACGAGAACACGACCTTCGGGATGTCGTTCATCAGCCCGGCGACGGCAGGATCGCCTTCGAGCGCTTCCGGCGTCGGCCAATAGCTCGCCATGCCCTCGTACGTCGCCCGACCGAACAGCAGCGTGTCGATGTCCCGGAGCTGGCTGACGGCGAACTCGTTGAACTCGTCGTCGACGTTCGGCCAGTCGAACTCGCCGTTCGGTCCCTCGTAGTACCCGTCGAGCGTCACCACCATGAACGAGATGAGCTTCCTCACGGATCTCCTCCTGTCGGGCGCGTCTTCTGCCTTCGCGGGAGACGTCGGAGCGGCCGACAGGTTCTCGACTTCCGGCTGGGACCTTCCGCCGTGACGGCCTCAGCCGGCAGCCGGTGCGTAGCTCAGGTTCAGGACGCCGGTCTCGAAGGTCTCGTGGCTCACGAGCTGCAGCGGGTAGGTGGGTGTGTCCTCGAAGAGCCGCTGGCCGTGGCCGACTGCGATCGGGTGGACCATGAGCCCGAGCTCGTCGACGAGGCCGTTCGCGAGCAGCCACCGCACCAGGGTTGCGCTCCCGGACATTCCGATGTCGCCCTCGCTCTGCTCCTTGATCTCCCGGAGCTGCGCGGCGACGTCGCCCGACACGAGCGTCGTGTTGTTCCACTCGGCTTTCTCGAGCGAATTCGACACCACGTACTTGGCCACGTTGTTGATGAACGGCGCGAAGGGCACGTCGTCACCCTGGTTGGGCCAGTAGTCCGACCACTCCTCGTAGAGCACCCGTCCCATCAGGAACCCGGTGTACGTCTCGGTCCCCTTGCCGATGGCGGCGCCCATCTGGTCGTTGAAGTACGGGAAATGCCACTGGTCGGGCCGCTCGACGACGCCGTCGAGCGAGATGAAGAAGTTCGACACGATCTTGCCCATCGTGTGCTCCTTGTGAGGTCGGCTGCACCAATGAGACGGGCCGCAGGCCGCGAACTCATCGGTAAACCGGACCAGTTGACAGCTCTCCCCCCTATTTCCGGGACAACTGTCAACTGCTCAGGGAGGACCTCAGAAGCCGCCGCCGTCGATCGTGACCTTCTGGTCGGTGAGGTAGCCGGCGGCGTCGGACACGAGGAATCGGACGACGTCTGCGACTTCCTCGGGGCTGCACACGTGCCCGAACGGTGCGCCGGCGTTCAGGGTGCCGATGTCGTCGACGCCCATGGCGCCCTTCACGAGCCGGCGGCCCATCTCGGTCTCCACCAGACCTGGCGCCACGACGTTCACGTGGATGCCGTTGCGGCGCTCCTCCTTGGCCAGCGTGCGGGCCAGCGCCTCGAGCCCCGCCTTGGCCACGTTGTACGGCGACGAGTGGCCGGCCATATGGACGGTGGCGTTGCTCGAGACCATCACGATGTCACCGCGCGGTCGCTCTCGCATCGACGGCAGGACGAGCTTGCTGAGCGCGAACGCGCCGAACGTGTGTGTGCGCCACACCCGCTCGAACTCGTCCGGATCGGTCTTGACGACGGAGTGCCCACGGCTCGCGATCCCGGCGTTGTTCACGAGGATGTCGACCGGTCCGAGCTCGTCGAGCACGGCGGCGACCATGGCCTCGTCTTCGTCCCAGGAGTCGACCGACGCATGGAACGCGGCGGCGCGCCGGCCGAGTTTCTCGACCTCGGCCACGGTGTCGACCGCGGCCTGCTCGTCGCGGCGGTAGTTGATCGCCACGTCGGCGCCGTCCTCCGCCAGTGCAATCGACACGGCGCGGCCGATCCCGCGGCCGCCGCCGGTGACGAGCGCCACCCGACCTTCGAGTCCCATGGATCCCCCTGTTCTCGTACGCGCTCTAGTGATCCGTGAAGCGGGGCGGCCGCTTCTCGAGGAACGCGGCCAGCGCCTCGCGCATGTCTCCCGTGTAGCTCGAGAGCAGCTGTGTGCGGTTCTCGAGGTCGATCGCCCCCTGGAGGCTGGCCGCCTCGAGGTTGCTCCACATCACTTCCTTCGTCATCCATACGCCGAAGGGGCTGTTGGCCCGGATGAGCTCGGCCGTCTCGAGGGCGGCGTCGACCACCTTCCCGTCGGGCACGAGCTTCGAGACGAGACCGATGCGGTCGGCCTCGTCGGCGTCGATCATGCGGCCGGTGAGCATGAGCTCGAACGC
>WNGB01008173.1_pt1 | contig 20029 bp, 26 predicted proteins | sample 5400681 | NCBI WGS metagenome assembly WNGB01 (sample SAMN13153367, study PRJNA577476) | soil metagenome | isolation source: 115 cm soil or saprolite under grassland replicate 2 | place: USA:California | collected 2016-06-15
TCTCTCGGTCTCGATCTTCTACATGATCGCGGCAAAGCTGATCGGAAGCGACGCGGCCGTTCGCAGCCTGGTTGGACTCGCGCTGGGTGGCAGTCTCATCAGCGTTTTCGCGCGATTGGGCGGCGGCATTTACACAAAAGCTGCTGACGTAGGCGCCGATCTCGTCGGCAAGATCGAGAGCGGTCTTGAAGAAGACGACCCGCGCAACCCCGCAGTAATCGCCGATAATGTCGGAGACAATGTCGGCGACTGCGCTGGCATGGCTGCGGACGTTTTTGAAACTTACGCTGTCAGTTTGGTCGGCGCAATCTTGGCAGGTCTGTTGACACTTTCCGGAAATCCAGCGGCAATCGTTTATCCGTTCGTGCTTGGTGGAATTTCCGTGCTGGGCTCGATTTGCGGAATTTTATTTGTAAACGTAGCGCGCGGTAAACCGGCAGCCGTCTTGATGGGTGCGGTCATGATCAACACGCTGATCTCTGCAATTTTGTTCTGGCCGGCCACGCGCAGCCTCTTCCCGGGCGGAGTAACAATCGACGGCATCTTGCGCTCTCCCGCTCAGCTCTATTTTGCCTCGCTGGTCGGTCTGATAATGACTCCGGTCATCGTCGCGCTCACAAATTACTACACATCGTCCCATTTCCGGCCGGTTAAAAAAATCGCATACGCATCCGAGACCGGTCACGCCACGAATATCATTGCTGGGTTGGCGGCCGGAGAACACGCCACTGCGCTGCCTGTGCTATTCATCGGAGCAGCAATCCTGGTTACTTTTCATTTCGCCGGGCTCTATGGAATTGCGATTGCGGTGATGTCGATGCTGTCCATGGCGGGCGTCATCATCTCCCTCGATTCATTCGGTCCAATCACAGATAACGCCGGTGGCGTGGCGGTAATGGCCGAATTGCCGAGGGAAGTTCGCGTTGTGACGGATGACTTGGATGCAGTTGGGAACACCATGAAAGCTGTTACAAAAGGTTATGCGATCGCTTCAGCGGGACTGGCTGCACTGGTTTTATTTGGCTCGTATGTGGAGGAATTGCGCGGGCATATCAACGCTAGCGGCGGAGTGTTTTCGTATCAATTCTCCCTCAGCGACCCGAAAGTGATCATCGGACTTTTCATCGGTGGACTCCTGCCATTCACGTTCACGGCATTTAGCATGGACGCGGTAGGCAAAGCAGCCGGCGCGGTCGTGCGCGAAGTGCGTCGGCAATTGCAACTAAAGCCGGGAATCCTGACCGGACAGGACAGGCCCGAATACGGAACATGCGTGGACATCGTGACGAAGGCGGCTTTGCGAGAGATGATCGTTCCCGCATTGTTGCCGCTGGTCGCAGTGATCCTGGTGGCAATTATTAAGCCGCTCGGGCCGGTCGTCCTGGGCGGGCTGCTGGTTGGCACGATCGTGACCGGATTATTCATCGCCATCGCGATGACATCGGGCGGGGCCGCATGGGACAACGCGAAGAAATTTATTGAGGAAGGAAATCTCGGTGGCAAAGGTTCGTTCGCTCATGCTGCAGCAGTTACTGGAGATACGGTGGGCGATCCTTATAAAGACACCGCTGGACCTGCAATCAATCCGATGATCAAAGTCGTCAATATTCTGGCGATCTTGATCGTCCCCATCTTTTTTTAGGTAGAGCGATTGACCTCAATCGCCCGGGCGGTTCGGGTAAACCGCCCGTACCACATCATCAAATCGCTTGGTTTAATTAAAAACGCGTGGCAGAATCCACGCTCTCTTGTCCATGCGTAGCGTTTCAGTATCGCCCGCACGAATCAAATTTTGGGGGACGCGCGGCTCCATTGGGGTGCCCGGCGTCGGCACCGTCCGTTACGGCGGCAATACCACTTGTGTAGAGGTGCGGGCAGACGGCGAAATCATCGTGCTTGATGCCGGGTCCGGGATCCGTCCGCTCGGGAGTACATTGCACAGGGAATTCGGCGCGAAACCGATCAAACTCTCGCTGTTAATAACCCATGCGCATTGGGACCACATTCAGGGACTGCCTTTCTTTTCGCCGGTATACGACAAGAAAAATGAGATCCGCGTGCTTGGCTACAACGGCATCGATACAAGCTTTAGCGAAATTCTCGCTGAACCGATGAAAGCGCCATTCTTCCCGGTAGCGATGCGTGAGCTCTCCGGCACCGTGGACATCAAAGCGCTGACCGAAATGGAGTTCACTATCGGCAAGGTGCAGGTGCGCGCCATGTTCGTAAATCATCCAGGCGTTTGCGCCGGCTATCGCCTCCTCACCAGTGCTGGTTCAATCGCTTTCCTGCCTGATCACGAGCCGTACGATTTTCTGCATTCCGCCCGCGGAAATCAGATGAGTGCGGAACAGGCGAAGAAAATTGGCGCGGAAGAGCGGGCCAGCCTGATTCAATTTCTTCACGGCAGCGATATCTTGATTCTTGATGCGCAATACACCGACGAGGAGTATCAACGGCACATTGGATGGGGACACGGTTCGGTCTCAAGTGTCGTTTCGCTCGCCCTCGACGCGGAAGTCCACAGGCTTCTGCTTTTCCATCACGACCCAGGCCATGACGATCAGATGGTAGAGAAAATGGTGAAATACGCGCGCGAGCTCGTAGCAAAAAGTGGAAAACCCTTGAAAGTCGAAGCTGCTCAAGAAGGCGCTGAGATCCTGCTCGAACCGAAGATCGCGGTGACATAAATCGTCCGCGAGCGCGACTGCGCATGTTTGCAGGCCGCCGTATCTCTTTTAATTTTCTTCTCTCATTGCCTCGTGGTGTAACGGTAGCACTAGAGACTCTGGATCTCTCTGTCTAGGTTCGAATCCTAGCGAGGCAGTTTATTAAAGTGGGAACACCTACACTAGGGTGTAGTGGGAACAAGCGCTAGGAATGCCCCTTCGGTGCGCCCTAGTTGGCCGCTGTAGCGCGTGCGGGGATCGAACCCGCTTGAGAAGTTTCCATTTCATTCGCGCTCTTGCGCAAAGAGTTGACGCCGTGCGCTTAAATGCCGACGCCTAAGGTTGGGCCATTTGCACGAGGGCGAACCAACGCGCAGAGGAACTGCCATGCACTGCCATGCAAACGGACAGCACTTTCCACGCCGATTGTGATGACCTACGCCGAGCCGAATTAATCCAAACTTGCTACAGGACCGCGCTGGACTCAAAATCCAAGGCTACGCTAGAGAGCGACCGGTCTGTTGCCACTCTGTTGCCGTATAACCTTCACCCGAACAGGCCCGCGCCGGGCCGCATTTGGGCCAATTTCTGCGTTTGAGTGCCGGAACGGGTCCAAAAAGGGGACAGCGGAAGCGCCCTTGCGACGCGAATGTGAGGCTTGTAGCATGGCACTTTTTCACCGGAACGTTGAAAACGCTTTTCAAACCGATGCCGCGCCATGATCGGAAAATCGTGCGACTTGTAGCGCGCTAATCCCACAATGCTGAATTCCGAGGAATCGAATCGAAGATCGGCCGCATACGAAGCGGTCGTTGCGAAGCAGTTCAAAAAGTTGGGGTATGCGGTTGAGCGACTTGATCGCCAAAAGAAAAGGCCGCGACCCGACTTTCTCATTTCAGACCGCGCCGGCTCTCGGCAAATGCTTTGTGAAGTCAAAACGGTTCTTTCTGCGGGGTATTTGCCGGACAGGCACGCCAACGTTTCAATGCAGGATGAAAACCTTGCGGACACAGGGCCATTCAAAGCCGAGATTGACCTGACAGGGATTAGCGAGGGACTCGCCGATGCTGTTCGCAAGCGTCGTGAACTGGTTAAAGATGATTCGAGTTTCGCCGATCTGCCGCTGCTGGTTGCTTTTTCTTTCGACCCTTTTGCTGACCACTTGCATTGTTACCCGCGCACTTTTGACGAACGCGACGAACATTTTCGGGAAGTCAGCGGCATTTTGACGATTAAAGAGGACGTGGCCAGAACGAAGGCTTTTGAGAGACTCAGCGATGAAGAACAAGAGCGACGCATCAGAACCCGCTCGATGACTGGCCTGCCGCCACCGAGCAAGGACTTTGTTCTAGTGCGCAACAAATCGGCCCTTCGCGTCGTGCCAAAGGATTTTCAACTTCGGTGTATCACCGAAAGGTATAACGAATCAATTTAATGTAGAGACCGTTGCCATGTGGAAATGAAGGCGATCTTATTGCTCGCAACGATCTTGCTCGCGCTCGCGATGAACAGCGACCAAATAGTGCTGGTGGTGCTCGCGATGTTTTGGCTCGTGCTCTTTATTTTTTCGCGCAGGTTCCGCTGGGACCAGCGCGCATACGAGCAGTTCAAAGACTCGCGGATCATCTGGTTCTGCCTCGACGTATTCAGAGTCCCGAAGACGCGCGAGAATTGCCTGAGATTCTCGTTCGCTGTGTGGATTGCAATGCTCGTGCTCCTGTCAGTCTTCACTATTGCCGCTCTCCGTTCCGGTGGCTAAGCGTCTGATGGCCATGCCACGCAATGCATCTAACCAATCGCTGGCCGGTGCGATGACTTGCTCACAGCATTTTTACGAAGTGCGACCGCGTAGCAACAAGCGCGGCGTCGATCTAATTTCCGATGTGCTGCCGTTCGGTCGCCTGTGGTATGGCGAGCCGAATGCGATCAGCAATGCAGTCGTTAGGCACCTTCATTTGAATAGCTCGACGGTCGCGAACGGTTGAGCCGACCACGGCCGGAAACGATTGAGCGTAAACAAGGCGACTCATTTGGATTATTGAGCATGTCGAAAACAGCAGCGGCACCGAAAAGCGTTATTCAGAAGTTCGAATGTCACATGAAACGAATGCAAACGTATCTCGATTACGTTTCCGCTGTGCAACGAATCGTCCCCAAACTCGCTCTCGGACTTTCCAAAGAATGGCTCGAACACATTCGCGAGGATATTCGAGAGGTCATTTATCTAACTCGGGAAATTTATAACCGCCCCGATCTCGGCTCGTCTCCTCCCAATCCTCTTTCCGTAGATCCGGCTTGCCCGGACTACCTAATCAGCGACCACATGCGCGAGCTACTTGGTAGGAATAATCCTTTATTTGACCTCGTTAACGCGCCATTTACTCATCCGATCGGAACCGAACTGGCAATGATCTGCATTGATAATGCGTGGAACGGATACGATACACTGGTGAAGGAATTGATCGGAGAACTGGAAGAGGGCTTTCCGAAGCATCCAAACATTACAGCCCTAAAAAACGAAATGAGTTTGAAAAATAACCTGCCGACAGATCAGCGGTTAGGTATTCTGCGAATAGCGCCGGATTGGAAAAAGATTTGCGAATGTATTGCTCTCCATAGCGACAAATTTCATGTGAAAGCTGAACAAGCACAACGCACTTTCGAACTGGCGAAAAAACTGCGGACGATGCGTGCTCATCTCTTCGGTGAGCCCACATCGAAGCTTTTAAGTTTGATCGATGGACAGTCCTTCGCCGACTACAACGTGAGGCTTCTCGATGGAGAACTCGAGGTTACACTTGTGTTCTCGCGAAACGTTATTGAGGTCGTTGGTTTGAGGGCGCACGCGATCTATTCGATGGCACAGGGGGTCTACGGTTTAGAACGTCATGTGGGAAATATGGGAGTCGACTTCACCGGTTAAGAGACATCCCCAGGGGCCAGCTGCTGCGTCATCAGCATTATCCTCGGCGGGCTTTGCCGTGGCCGGCATCTAGGCAGCCCGTCGATTTTGATTTCCGATGCGCTGCCATTCGGCGGGCTGTGGTACACCAAGCCGGATGATGCTGTCGAAGATGCCAAGTTTTTAGGTGACCACATGATGCCGTCATTCGCGTTTACGATGAAGCTGGCAATGTGATAGAAACACACGAGCACGCGGGCGAGTTCAAAGAGTCCTGAAAGTTTGCGAGCCGTTCCTCAACCGGTCGAGCACCAAGACAGCGCCTGAGGGACTCCGAGCGTTCTAGCGGCCTCCGGTGTGACAAATGCCTAATAATTCGGTACGATTCTCACTAGGTTTATGCTGTTCTGGTTCGGTCTGCTCGTAGCGTTAGTTGCCGGACTTCTGTCGATTGGGTTTTCTCGAGAAGCGGTAAAGCTGCGTTTTCCCGTTGTTGGAGATTATCATCGCCATGTAGCGGCGGTTGTCTTGCTGATCTTTTTCTTCGGCCTTGCTCTTTCGGCTGTTGAACATTATCGCAGCGAGCGCACGTTCCGGAAATTGGTGCTTACGAGTGGAGCGACCGCGAAGCCGACGGCAACTACAATCGCGACTCCCATCCCAACGGCGACTGGGGCTGCTATTCCTAAGGCAGTATCGCTCGATCAAGTCATCGACAACGCTAAGAGCAAAATGACTTCGCAATCAACCTCCGAAGAACTCAAAAAAGGTAAAGACACAGTTGCTAGAGGTGCGGCCCAGCAGCCGTCGATACCCTGAAGTTCAGCAGATGCCACCCGTGCCGTTAGTCCTCTCGTGACCGACGACGCCGATACCGTTCCCCCGGGACAATTACAGATCAATTCCGATTTTACCTTCACACGAACTGGCTCGACGAGGTTGTATTCGGTCCCGATTACGCTCCTTTTTACCCCGATGCTGGCCGAACGCACCAGATGATCAAAACCGATTCCCCGGACTGACCGGAAGATCGTCGCGGTTGCCTGAAACACGCGCTCGCGAACAAGAAACGGTCAATCTTTCGGACAATACGCGAAGCGCGCACTCACCGGCTCTGGTAAATTACATTATTTAGACATGAAAGCGATACTGCGTGTAATCTACTGCGTGGTTGCAGCGCTCGGAGCGGTGACGGTTCTGAGCGCACAAGATGTGCAGACGACATGGCCGGTGGCCTTGGCGGTCGCGCTCGGCACGTGGTTGTCAGCGTCACTCATCACTCATCACTACGCGCAACGACCGGCGCGGCAGGATAAACCGAGCATCAGGGCTGCCGCGGGAGCGCAGACCGGTGAATTTCCGCACGGTGGCGATTCGAGATTGACGTACGCATACATCGAGGAGAGCACGTGGCAGTGGCTTCAGCGCAATCATCTGCCCGGACTGCCCGGCAGGGACAACGTTGAACTGGAACCTATCTCAATACTGGTTCCGGTTGATCCGTTCCTTGAGCCGAAGCCCGGAGAACTGCGCTACGACGCGCAGATCGAACACGAGCTGGACGGCTCGAACCCGCATAGTTACGTTCGGCTCTACCGGCGCGGCGTGTTCGTCGGCTACGACATCCGGCGGACGAGCCGACTTGAGATCCACCCGCAGGAAAGGGAATACAACCCGCCGGTCACGCCGACGCTGGACGGCGAAACCACGTGGCAGTGGATTCAACGGAACCACCTGACCGGACTGCCCGGCAGGAACAACATGGAGCTCGAACCGCGCCGCACCCTGATCGCGACCCAGCCGTTCGCCAAACCCAAGGGCGGCGAGCAGCTCTACGACACCAAGATCGAGTTGGAAATACAAGGCGAGAACAAGCGCGGCTACTACCGGTTCTACCGGCGCGGCGTGTTCGTCGGCTACGACATACCGGTACCGGCCTACACGACGAGCGCGTAAGACATTTCAGGCCGAAAGGCCCCGTACGTGACAACTTTTTCACCGCGACGAGACGCAAGGGAAGGCAAGCGGATTAGATCGAATTAGTCCGCTTCCTAAATGCCGAATAATTCGGCACAATTCGCGCCGTGCAGCCTTTTAATCGCTTTCCCCTCGCAACGGCATGAAATAGATTGCAAAATGCACCCGAAATATAGTTAGGCCACAGTTAATGAAGTTAACCGTTAGGAGGAAACAACATGATTGAAAGTTTGATTTTGATCGAAGGACAAAACCTGAGCGAAGAAACTCTAAGGAGCGTTTCTCTAATGAACGCTAAACAATTGGTGGTCGGAAGGACACCTAGAAGCGGCGTGATTCTGCATGTTGCTGCGAACTCTCCTGCTGACCTTGGGGCTGCCCTCCTTGAATTTGCGCAACTTCCAGGCGTTACGAAAGTATTGACACTGGCGCTTCAGACTTCGCGGTGAGTACCCGTGGCAGCCAGACCCCACAGCCGTCCGAACGGTGGTGACGACTACAAATCCGCTGCTGCTTACCAATCCGTTTTCATCGTGACGGGCAGGGGATGTGAATAGACTTCCGCGACGATTCCGCTTCCTAAATGCCGAATAATTCGACACAATTCTCGCCATGCAGGCTTTTACCCGCTTTCCTCGTCGCACGCCCACCGAACCCCCGCAAACGAATCAGCCAGACCCATCTGTCGTCCCAGGGCCATCCAACAGCACGTTCATGCCAACGCAATCCGGCGCTATTCTCTCCCGAGGAGTTTCGATCAAAGGCTCGGTCAAATTCCTGAACGAGCTGCTCATCGACGGCGACGTGGAGGGCACAATCGATTCCACCGGAACGCTCACGATCGGGGAGCACGCGCGCATACGCGGTGAGATCAGGACCAAATCGGTGAAGCTGCGAGGGACGGTGGAGGGCAATATTTTCGTGACTGAAGGCTGCGAGCTCCAGGCGGGTTGCACACTGCATGGTGACATCGAAGCGCCCCGGCTGATGGTTGATGAGAATGTGACATTTCGGGGCAACGCAAAGGTCGGGACGGGAAAGTCGCTCCCGGCCTGACGTTTGCTTTGGGGCTTGTGTTTTTCTCCCGCTCACAGGACGCCGTGATCCGGGTTTACGATGAGGCTGGCAACGTTATCGAAACGCACGAGCACAAGGGCGATTTCAAAGAGTGGTGAATGCCTGCCCTTAAAGCTCGACGTCCGAGGATTCTTCGCCCACAATCTGACCAAGGACTGTAGGACCGCCATGAGCACAGATGAACCTTTTAGGACTGACTATGAGTTTTTGAAAGGAGTCGATTATATTTTTGTGTCCTTTGACCGGAATCTGTCCGGCGAAGAATGTCACGAACTTGCCGAGAAGTATTTTGAGACTCATAAAGGGATGACTTTGCCCCGACAGGCGTTGCGTGTTGATTTGCGCCCGGCGTTTCGGAAACCGTTAGCTGATGTCACCCCAAAATTCCGCGCTGTTTCTATCGGCCATACCTTCACGCCACAGCGATGAGCATCGGCACGTATGGCGAGGCAAACGTAATCGGCTATGCGCAATCTATTTTGCTTTGTTGGTTTGGGACTCCGTGCCTGCTCGCCGTACCTCCATCGCCGAAACTGCGGCCCGCCCAAGCCAAGGAAGAAGAAGCAGAAACGTTATGACTATGGTTGCGCTGTCGTGATCTTTCATAGATTTCCATTTTCCTTTCTTTGCTCACACAAGTAGTGCGTAAAGTCCGGATCGAGGTTACACGGAAAGATGCGGAACTGCGTTAAATCCGTTAGGGCAATGTGATCGAGACGCACGAGTACAAGGCGGATTTCAAAGACTGATAAACTTGCTTGCGCTTGCCGGGCGGCTGAGCTTGTGGCTCGTTTTATGAACTATCGAGCGTTGACTGTCGCTGTGGCGCTTATCGCTGTTCGCTTGATCGTTCCCTTCGCCTCCGCTGAGCCAAAAGCCTACGACACCGTCTTCTACAAGGGGAAGGCGGCTGGCCTGAGAATCGTCTTTGAGTTCGACCACGGCCATGTAGAGGCCAGCAATGTCAAGATCACCGAATCTGCGAACGGAAAAACAACGAAGTTTTATCTGTCGGGTAGAGATCGACAGATGGGAACGGGCAAGATACGATTTGCTCCTGTGAAGGGCGCAAAAAAAGAGGTTTTGTTAGAGATGGATCCGTTTGGCGATCCTCTGTCCTCTATCAAGGGCAGTTATACGGCCGCCGGAAAAACTGTTCCGTTCACTCTTACAAAAAGGAAGAAGCACTGAACGGCTCAACTGCCGCTTCAAGTTCAACAAACGCGCTGAGCTTTTCATCCGCTCGCACAACGTAACGCTTTCCGTCGTCTTGATGTGCGTCAGCAATCCAGATCGTTCGCCCCTCGGAATCAACGGCTGAGACGTAGCCCAAGCTCCAGCCGGCTTTGCTGAGATTGTCAGCGATTATTTCCCAGTACTTCACGCGAGGCCCATTATGCGCGTTCACGATTTAGCGGGCAATCTGATCGAGACACACGAGCACGCGGGCGATTTCAAAGAGTGGTGACGGAAACGCTACTGCTGCTTTACTGATCGTTCAGAACCGTTTTCGGCGCAGGTTTGCTCGTCTCAAGCTGTGCGCTCACTTTCTGTAAACCCTTGGTAAGCGCTTCAATTTGCTTTTGCAGGCTTGCAATGGTCGCTTCCTGTTCCTCGTTCTTGCGATGTTCTTTGAGGAACTCATTGAGCAGCATTGCGTTCACCGCTTCGTAGCGCACGGTGTACGGTTTTCCTTCTTTATCGGGCAGCACCAGGGCGGGATTCACCTTCGCGACTTCTTCGGCAATCAAACCAAATTGCGGTGTACCTTTGGTGTCCGTCTTGTAGTGGAACGTGACCGGTCGGAGTGACAGGACTGCTTCACTGGCCTTTTCCATGGTGCTGATGTCCTTCTTGAACCGCTCCGAGGACGCGACAATCATGGCTGTTTCGCGCTCCACACCGCAATGACAAAATGATATGTCTTCCGGCTTGCTCTCGCGGGAACTCGCCGCTAAAACGACTTGCGTGATTCCGCTTTTATCGGGCAATCCCCAGGGAGGCAAGCGGATTAGACGGAAAAAACCCGTAATTAAAGGCATTTTCCCGTCTACTTCTCGTTAGATGGCAAATCAGGTGGAGTGAGAATGAATAGAAACATTATTACATCGAGCCTAATTTTTATATCGCTTGGCATTGTTCACGCAGAGTCCTTCAATAATCTAGCTCAAGCCCTCGCATCTCCAGAAAGAGTTACAAGTCTGTCGATCAAAGAATTCGACCCCAACATGAAACACCTGCCGCCAAAGCTAGGTGCCTTAATAAATCTGAAGGAATTAGAAATTTCCTGTCTAGAAAACCTTGAGGACATCCCAGTTGAAATCGGACAATTGAAGAAGTTAGAAAAACTAATTATCGATAATGGAAACGCGTGCCTAATGAATGTTTCCATTCCTGCATCGATTGGAGAACTCACCAATCTAAAAGTTTTACGATTGTTTGGCGCGTTAGGCCCCGGAGAAATTGGATCGTCGGTCAAACCATTGCCAGCAACAATTGCAAAACTTCAAAATCTTGAAGAGTTAGATCTGGGAGGAAATGGTCTGCAAACTATTCCACCAGAAATTTCAAATCTAAAAAACTTGAAGAAATTAGAATTGGACTACAACGACCTTCACAATATCCCATCGTTCATCGGTGAATTTAAAAATCTCCGAGAACTCTCTATAAGGTCAAACCGTGTTATCAAGCTACCCCAATCACTATCGAAGCTCTCTGGGCTGAGGATCTCGATGTGTAATAACTATCTTAAATTGAAAGACCAAGTGGAACTTAGACGCCAGTTTCCTAGCGCTACTTTTGATTTTGTAAATGAATATGACGATGATGCTGCGAATGAGGAATCCCCTAAGTGATTTGCCTTAATAACCAGCGGCTGGTGCGGATGCGTGCCTGCGGCCCGCGCCGCACAGCCTTATTCGTTAGATGATATGCCTCGGCTCCGAACGATAGCTCTCACATCTATCGCAGTGGCAGCGGTAAGGCGGAAAACTGGTGACAGGTGCCGGGGTATCGACGGCTGAGACGTAACCCAAGCTCCAACCGGCCTTGCTGAGCCTGTCAGCAATGATTTCCCGGTACTTCACGCCACTGCTGCTCTTCGCAGAGCAATCACAGAAATGGGAACATCAGCATCAAAATCTGTGGGCCAAAAAATCAGAAAGCCGGTGAGTTTCCCTCTTTTTCGCTGTGATGCGTGCCTTAGACAGCGGGCGATGATTAAGGCATAAATCACCATATGCAAACAGGTATTCCATGCGCCTACCTCATTTTGGCAGGCACTGAAGGCGATAACTTCGGTTGTACTTGGACATTGTGTTCGACACAGTCCGGAGACGGGTGACCCCAGCGATCGCAATTGCAGCGGGGCATCCCTTCACTCGGACGTTGTGTCACTTTACTACCTGCAACGTTCTGCAATCTCGGCTTAGGTGATCCGCTTTCGTCATGTAATAAAAGAATTGTTTTCATCAGTTACCCCTTTTTTGCTTGGCAAACCTACGGCCCGGCGTGATTGCAAGACTTCAGGCGGATTTTTTTTTCTTTGCCAAAACTTGCTTAGACCGAAACCAATCGCGACGATCTGAAACTCCTCCTCGGACTATCGCGCACCGCCTGATGCTCGCCAAGTAACTTAAGTTGCCTTTTTACGACTTATCTTCGCCTGAACACTACGCTGTTCTTGCCCTCGCGGCGCCGATCTGATTTCCGATGCGCTGCCATTCGCTCGGCTGTGGTACGGCCAACCGAATGCAGTCAGCAACGCAATCGACTACGCAAAGTTCTACAGCCGCTCACATGAATGGCCGTTGGACCGGGAATCGCCACCTTGATCAATTACTGGCCTTTATGACTATCCTCTAATCACTCTTAACTTATCACAATTCACTTTCTAAACGCTCGGTGTCCGCACTCAAACTCATCGCCGGTATTGTCTTCAACGTCGCGTTTTACGCTCTACTGCTCTGTGTGCCCGCCGGCACATTGCACTGGTGGCGCGCATGGGTATTCCTTGCAATAACCCTCGTCGTGACCGCCGTGGCGCTCTGGAGGATTGCGCGCGATAACGCTGACCTGCTGTCCCAGCGCGCTAAGGGGATCGTACAAAAAGGACAGCCGCTTTGGGACAGGGTTCTTGTGGTCTTGCTGGTCGCCTCGTATGTCGGACAGATCATCTTTATTCCGTTAGATGTGTTCCGGTTCCATCTCATGCCAAAACCCGGCGGGCTCGTTTCATTTTTCGGGCTTGCGCTTTACGTCGCGGGCTGGTGGATCATGACACTTGCGATGAAGGTCAACCCCTTCGCCGTGCCGGTGGTGAAGTTGCAGGAAGACAGACACCAGCGAGTCATCGATACTGGTGTCTATGGCGTGGTGCGGCACCCAATGTATGCAGGCTTTGCGCCAATGGCCGTTGGCCCGGCGCTCTGGCTGGAATCATATGTAGCGGCTTTGGTGGCAATCGTTCCCACCCTGGTGCTGGTATTGCGGAGCATATCGGAGGAGCGATTTTTGAAACGGGAATTGAAAGGCTACGAAGCCTACACGGAAAAGGTCCGCTACCGACTGATCCCATTTGTCTGGTAGAAACGCGGGCCGTGGTTGAGCCGGACTGGAGCGACCAACGGTACTTATGAGCCAAACACGTCCTCGCGGAATCACCATCGCGGCCTTGCTGATGATTCTCTTTGGCCTTTCGGAGGTGCTGACGGCGTTCACCCACGACTTTCTCGGCATCTCCACGTCCAGCGTCAACATCTTTACCTACTCAGCCGCTGCCGTCGGCGCTTTCTACGTCGTTGCTGGGTTGCTTATCTTGAGCATGAAGAAGTGGGCGGCTGTGCTCGCCATCGCGCTGCTTGCTGCGGACATCGTCGGGCGTATCGCTCTCGTCGTGGCTGGCCTTTATCCCACAGATTCTCTCAAGCAGACCTCCGCCATCATCGTCGGCACAGGCATCGTAGCCGTTTTTGCTCTCTACATTGGATTGAAATGGAAGTCCTTCAGGTGAGCGAGGCAGAATCATAGCTGTAAGTTCAAGCTGCAGTCGACTACGCAAAGTTCTACAGTGGGTGACATGATGCTGTGATTCGCGGTTATGATGCGGCAGGCAACGTGATAGAAACGCACGAGCACGCAGGCGAGTTCGCTAGCGGTCAGCGCTCGCAGACTGTTTAGAGAGGAACTCCCTGATGACGCGTTGTTGATCCTCGTTCTTGATGCGCGTGAACAACTTTGTCCCCAGCTTAGTAATTGTTTCTGGTTTATCGAACGGCAGCTTCTCATACATCTGGCCGCCTTGAAAATGACAGGGCTGGCAGCGGGACTGGAGTATCGGCCTGATGTCCGAAGCGAACGTGGGCCTTTCCGCCAATGTCTGGGTAGAGGTGGTGGGCTTATTCATGGTGGTGCTGGATTTCGTTAACGCATTTGGCTTCGTGCCATTACATGTTTTAAAACCAGCGATGAGAATCAACGTCAGCATCAGCATGCTTTTTGGCACAGCTACATGTTACTCCCGTGAATCTGCCCCAGCAATGCCGATTACTTCGGGCGCAATCCGAGCTGTTCCCGCTCCGAAACAGTGCTGACTTCGGGAACGCTGACCTGCGCAGCTGCACGAGTTCGAATCGAACCATCCGGATTCCGCTGTAGGTGGGCTCGCCTGCCCGCCCGGTCGGCAATCGTGACGTAGATATTGTTGAAGGCCATCCAGTAGCACAGGAACTGCTGGATCGCGTCGGACCGACGCTCCGGCGTCTGCGCCGCCATGGCGACCATCGAGTATGCGACGGGGATTTCGTAGTCCGCGAGTACCATGTTCATCTCATTGTTGCGTAAAGGTGTGGCGCTTGGCGCCTAACGAGAATAAGATCAGCCACCGCTCGTAGGAGCGAGGCTGGCTTGAATTGATAATTTGTCAGTCATGGAAAGTGAGGCCGTCACGCCGTCGAGCGGTTGGCTGCATCGTCTTCCATGAGAAGGCATTCAAGTTTAAAATGAAATTCATTTCATTGCTTTGTTAATAAGGTGGGGTGGCGGTTGGGATCGGGCTTCCATACGGACTCGATTCGATTCGGTCCATGTTTAGATCCAAACTTACCGTCATGGGTGGAACGTTGCCATCTGGTTATCGAAGTCTCTCAATCAGTCGCTTCCATGCGATGCAGCGCAATCGTTCCAGATCGTCGGTCCTCTTGCTCGCCATTTAGGCAAGCTGCGGGAAAAGGTTGGTAGGGTTGTTGGCTCTTCCACAAACTAAGTAGCAGCACGGCAAGTTTTCGCGCCACCGAAGCGCGCAAGGCACTTTGCGGGCCGAAGGGACCGAGGATATAGTGCGCGGCGCTAACGAGCAGTCGGCGCAGGTAAGCGTCGCCGCGCTTGGAGATACGCAGCTGCGGGTCGCTCTCGCCGCTTTGATCGCGCCGTGGACATAAGCCGGCGTAGGCTCCGACGTCGCGCACGTGTGCGAAACGATTTGGATCCTCAATCTTGAGGACAAAATAGAGGGCCGTGATTGGTCCGACCCCGGGGATCTGCTGGAGTTGCGCGCTTTGCGGATACTTCATTTGGGCCAGGGTGTTGATCTCTAGTTCGAGCATCTTAATGCGCGCAGTGAGTTCGGCCAGAGCCTGCACGCTGGGCGTAATCATCTCACGCACCGACTCGGGCACCTCTTCCATCACCACTTTGTGGAAGCGCGCACTGGATGAATTACGCACCGTGTAGCCAAGACTCTTCAGCGTGAAGCGCACAGAATTGATCACCGCCACTCGAGCTCGCACCAGGCTGTCGCGCAGCTTGATGCGCAAGAGATCCTGTTGCCCCTCCGCCGTGCCGTGACGAACCGGATAAAGCAGAGCCAGGTCCATTCGCCCAATACGCGCCAGCATCAGCGCATCACGCTGGTCACTCTTGCGCTCATGCTGATAAATCGCTCGCACCTTGCGCGGATTGGACACCACTACCCGCCAGCCAAGTGCTTCCAGAAATCGACTGATCCACGGACTATGCGCTCCCGCCTCCATCACCCCGAGCGCACCGTGATAACGACCGGCCAGCTTCTTCAGCGAGACTCGATCGTTGCAGATGCTGTCTTGCTCGACTACTTCTCCCCGCTCATCCAGCGCACAAAACCTGTGCCGGCGATCTCCCAAATCCAATCCTACCGTAATGTTACTGCTCTTGGTTTGTTGCTTCATAGGCGTCGAGCTTACCTGAGCGCAATCGCTCAGACGCTCTTCGCCTTCTCATCTAATCTGGTTAGGCGACGGTTTCATTCTTCACCATCAAAATAGTCCAGCGGCTGTGAGCGGACACACATGCGCTCGGGGAACGGCACACCCCACTTATTACTGTCGGGCTGATAGTATGTATCGCCAATTGGATTGTCCGCCACCACGTAAAGGATCATGTCTTCTATAGTGTCATTGGTGATCTGGTGTGGCTCACCCGGTTTGAAAATAAATGCGTCGCCAGCCTCAATCGGAGTAGTCCCATCTTTATGGCGGACGACGACGACGCCTGAAATCACATGATAGAACTCCCACTGTGCGCTGTGCGAATGATACGAATAGGGAGCCTTCCCCGCCGGAATACGCAAAATCTCGACATCAAAGGGATACCGCTCGTTGAGGTCGGTGGACTCGGGCTTGCGTCCCAACGCCTCTGAAATCTCTTTGCCCGCACCGCTGAACTTTCCCTTCGGTGAGGACCATGTGAGCTCCGCCATCTTTGTTGTATTAACCTTGTGCACAAGCGAAGTTGTCTAACTAGAATTAGACTGCAACTTGCAATCTGTTTCTGCCTCCATAGAGGGCAGTGTCCGCTAAAAGGCTGCAGGCTGGCAAGACCGAATAGCAGCGAATCGGAAATCGATCACAGGCTTGCGAGGATTGCGCCGCACGCGCGTCTTGAGTGCAACACGGTTATCAATCTGTTTCGCGTTAGAAATGCCGCTGAGAAAGTGAGTCAATGAGTAAACCCGATTTTATTGGGCTCAGCATAGTGGTGAAATTACCGAACAAGGAAATACACCTTTACGAAGTCCCAAGCACGCAAAGACCATCGCAGCGTCGATCTGATCAGAAACGCGCTGCCATTCGGTCGCTTGTGGTACGGCGAGCCAAACGCAATCAGCTACGCAATCGGCTACGCCGACTACATGTTACTCAATCCCCCCCCATCCCCCTGGTGTGACGGCGCGCATTGCTCAGCACTCTGCCGAGGTTCAGTCCGTAGTCGTGTGCGATTTGCCCCCAGCCTTCGCCGCCTCGAAACTTGCTTACGATGGTGTCAAAGCTCTGCCCGGACGCATTGGCCAGCAGATGCGCTTTTTCCAGTCCACCCCAGCCAAGCCCGGTCAACGCTCTCTCTGCCCGCAGCGTCGCAACGGGGACTCCGGTCTCAGCCGAAATTCTCCTCAGGTTTGCCGCGGGAGAGGTGACAGTGCCGAACAAGAGAAGCAATACCGCTGAAATGAAAGTCAACGTTTTCATACCTACTTATAGCGGCAATAGTGTCCCTGCACAACTCGATATCAAGCAGCTGCCACGGGCCGCCTTTAAGGCGTCACGTCGAGCGGAGAATTGGGCTACGCCAGATTCTCCAGTCGCTTACAGGCCGCTGTGATTCGCGTTTACGATAATGCGGGCAACGTGATTGAGACGCACGAGCACGCTGGCGACTTCAAAGAACCTTAGAATGATCTGGCGCTAGAATCGTTTTTGATTGCGGGACGAATTGCAAGCAGCCGAAATGAACTTGCGATTGAAATACGCGTTTCCTACGCTGGAAACGTCACAACACCCTCAGCATGGACGATGGCACATTTATACTCCTCTGGGCAATCATCGGTACGATCGTTGAAGCGATCATCGGTGATCGTAAGGGACGTGCAGGCGCTGGGGCGGTTCTCGGATTAGTGCTCGGCCCCATCGGCTGGCTTGTCGTTGGTCTGGGCCCAGACTACAAGGCAACTAGAGATACGAAGAAGTGTCCATTCTGCGCCGAATTGGTGAAGGTCGAGGCGAGAGTGTGCAAGCATTGCGGACGTGATTTGCTGGCCGGGACAAACGCTCCGGTTCAGAAAACGCCAGTCATTTCTCAACCGCTCGACCAACACCCACCATCATCGCGTCCAAAAGACATACCGACGTGGGTGATCATCGTCGGGGGGGCACTTTTAATCGGGTTAATTTATGCGGCATATCTGATCAGTCAGGGTCAAACGGAGTCGAAACCGAACCCAACTGTGTCGGGCCAGCCGAGTCCAACACCTATGCTGTCAACCTCTGCTGAATCAGCAACGCCAGAAATCAGAAAGGCCAAACCCGTTTTGTCATCTTCTCCCCTTGCAGGGCAGAAAGCGAGCGATACCGCCAAGCCCGACATGCTTCCTTTGTCACGTATCATCGGGCAACCGGAGTCCGCCGTAAACAAAATCCTTGGCAATCCGGAAAAGCGTCACGACGGACTAGAGCCGCCCGATTTCCCCGGCGGAACACAAGTCGATTATCGGGATCGCCCGAACTGCAAGGCTTTAACCACTGTATTCTATCGCGGCAAGCTGATGTTTATCCAATTTGTCTTCGAGCCGAACCCCATGTCGGAAGAAGAATTGTTTACTGCGCTTGGCTTACCGAAGGCCAGTTTCGCGGTAATTAAGATCCTTCCGGGCGAGTATGGCGCGACCCAGTATCGCGGCACTATCGACAAACATCTCATTGAAATAGCTGCTTGGCGTCCCTATCGTCCCCTGCATGGGGAAGATGGCCCCCTCGGGTTTTGCGGCCTAGTCACCATCGAGCTAGTCACGCCGCAATCCTCGAAGACAGAGTTGCCGAGGTCGCCATCGTCGGCGGCGTCCCCGGCCCTGCGTGGCGATCTCGGCATTACATCTAAAGACATTCAGAAGGTCTTGGAGTCAGAGCCGTTTGGGGTAGTCTTCGAGACTTCGACCACTGTTAACGGCGAACCGCGGCTCTGGGGCAAGACCAAGGATGGTCTCGCAATCGTTGAACTGATAGGGCCGCCGACAGGTCTCACAAAGGTCGACTGCCTTGTCGGGCAGCCTAGTGATTCACCCAGAGCAGCCATCCAGAATGCCGGTATCCTCTTAGCCTTACTGAAAAAGACATTGCCTGCTTGGAACGGTAGCGCCGACTGGCTTAATACCGCCCTTGCTGCCTCTAATAGGGACGGCAGGGAGACTGGAGATATAGAGACTACTTTTCGGCGCGTACACGTACGTCTCCATTGCTCCAAGGAGCTTGGTATGATTACTCTGTCGATTTCCTCACCGTCTGCCACGCGCTGACCAATACCGCAATGAACTATGCCGTACAAAAACGCGGTGCGGCGGATGACGCAATCGGGTACGCCAAGCATCGCAGCCGATCACATCACGCCGTGATTCGCGTTTACGATTCGGCGGGCAATGTGATCGAAACGCACGAGCACAAAGGCGATTTCAAAGAGCCGTAAGTTCAATTTGTCCTTGCTCTGGCCGTCTGTTTTTTTGTAGATCTGCTGTGCAGTTGAAAAGTGAGACCACTCTGAGTACAGCACGGAACAAACAAACTTGGCTTTCAATCTAAAACACTTCTTTGATCTAGGCTTCACGCCGGAAAACATCAGTCCGCCTGATTCTCCACGAGAGCGTAAAGAACAACAGGCTCTGCAGGGAGTTGACGTTGCCGTCGCTGCGGCCAGTGTCACCGTTGTCTCGCTGGTAGCGTTGATGATCCTATTCGGCGCTCTCGCCACGCTCATGGCTTTTCTACGCAGCCGTAAAAATCCAACATATTGGCAGGTCGCCTGTTGGGATCTTGCTTGCGGTCGGCATTCTGGCGCGACAACTATTTTCCCAGAACCATCGTTTGGATTTGAGCGGATTCTCTGCGTCGCTTGCTCTCAGTTCAGCGGTAATGAAAGCGTTCTTGAACGTCTTTGGGCAATTCAGCGAAATAGACTTTCGAGATTCCCGATTTGGTTTTGAGCACGATGCCATCTCCTTCGACCCGGCTGACCGTCGCGTCTTTGTATTCTTTCCCGTTAATCGTCTTGAAGTCGTCGGCCAGAGCGATTGACGCGAAGCACACAATCAAGATTACAAAGGTAGGGAATTTCATTCCGGGGGACGCTGAAGCCTTTCATCGGGTTTTGAAAGAATCCCATGCGCTTGTCAAGCAAACCTCGCCCGCAACCGCAAGTCGCGGGGCTGCTACAATGTGCTGAATCAGCCCCGCTTCATAGGACCGCACCAGAATCGTTTTTGATTGCCCGGACGACGCGCAAGTAGCCGGAATGCGCTTGCGATTGGCATCCAATTTTCTTACGATTCCAGCACCATCCCCATGCGTTTTTTTCGAGAATTGGACCCGTTCGCAAGCCATGTGGCAGT
>WNGB01004980.1_pt1 | contig 20022 bp, 19 predicted proteins | sample 5400681 | NCBI WGS metagenome assembly WNGB01 (sample SAMN13153367, study PRJNA577476) | soil metagenome | isolation source: 115 cm soil or saprolite under grassland replicate 2 | place: USA:California | collected 2016-06-15
CCGGGCGATCCTGAAGGTCCCCGGCCGCTCGCCAGCCTCCCCAGATCCGGTTATGATCGTTGTATCGAACACGTGTTCGTGGTACGGCGCTCGCCGACTCGGGCCGGCCCGGCTCAACGCGACTGGGAAAGGGACTTGTTATGGCCGCGTCCTATATTGCTGCCCGCAACGACGGTATGCGGGGAGGGACCGTGGGACGCGAGCAGGCACTGGAAGTCGCCTTGCTCCAGATCGAGAAGCGGTTCGGCAAGGGTTCGGTCATGCGTATGGGCATCGACGGCCCGGCCGACCCGGTCCAGGCCATCTCGACCGGGAGTCTCGGCCTCGATCTCGCCCTCGGCATCGGCGGGGTGCCGCGCGGCCGGGTGGTCGAGATCTTCGGTCCCGAGGCGTCGGGCAAGACCACCCTGGCGCTGCACGTCATCGCCGAGGCGCAGCGCACCGGCGGGATCGCCCGTAGGGTGCGGAAACTCGGACATAGCTCCTGAGCTGCGGATCCGCAGCAGATGGTCTGGGTACGGTAGCGCCGCTGTTGACCCTACTGCGGAGAGCATCCGCGTTGCTGCCGAGACTCGCCGGCGCTGTTGCGTCTGCTCGACCCACGGCATGCTGAGGTCGCGAACGACGGTCTGGCGTCACATCGCCGAGACGAGCTCCTCGAACGCGGCCGCCAACCGCAGGTGCGCCGGGGCGCTGTTGCATCTGCTGTGACCGTGTCCGAGCTGCGAGACTGCCGGCATGGGACCCCGCCATCGTCACCCTGCTCCCGCCACACGGTCTGCGTTCGCTGGCTTCTGCTTCCCGCCCGAGGTGATCGTGCTTGCAGTCCGCTGGTACCTGCGCTTCGGGCTCTCCTACCGCGACGTGGAGGAGCTGCTCGCCGAGCGCAGGATCGAGGTCGACCACGTCACCGTCTACCGCTGGGTGCAGCGGTTCACGCCCCTACTCGCCGACGCTGCCCGGCCTTGCCGACACACCGTCGGTGACCGCTGGCACGTGGACGAGACCTACGTGAAGGTCGCCGGGCAGTGGCGGTATGTGTATCGGGCGATCGACCAGTTCGGCCAGGTCATCGACGTGTTCATGTCACGACAACGCGACGCACGGGCGGCTCGCCGGTTCTTCGAGCGGGCCATCGGCACGACCAAGGTCTCTCCGACTGAAGTGGTCACCGATCGGGCTGCAACGTACCCGATCGTCATGGACGACCTGCTCCCAGCGGCATGGCACCGCACCGAGCAGTACGCCAACAACCACGTCGAGGCCGATCACGGCCGCCTGAAGGCACGACTACGACCGATGCGAGGACTCAAGCAGGACTGCAGCGCCATGGTCATCATCGCCGGCCATGCGTTCGTGCAGAACCTTCGCCGAGGCCACTACGAGCTGGCGGTCGAGGTGCCGGTCGTCCAGCGGCTGACCGTCGCGTTCGACGACCTCGCCTTGGCGATCTGATCCCGAACTGGTCGGCGCGGCTTAAGCATGTCCTGGACTGTCCAGATGCAACAGCGCCCCTCGAACATTGGCGTCCTTCTTCCCTGTCGACGTCGGGTCTGCGGGAGTCTCCTATAGCTTGATAGTAGATACTAGGAGAAGCTCGTAGGGCTGTGCGTGATCGCACCGGCCCGCACGGCTCGGGCGGAGGGTTGCCGCCCCGACAGGTTCAGCCGGCGACCGCGCTGACCAGGCCCTGCCCGACGCACATCGCCAGGCTGACGGCCAGGATCAGGCCGAGCAGCGACAGCAGGCAGGCTGCCAGCGGCGGACGGCGGCGTGGGGGCTCCTCGCCCAGCAGCTGGGTCACCCGGGCGCGACCCGCCCCGTCGAAGCGGGCGCCGACCGTCGGTGCGGCCGGGCTGGCGGTGGCCCGCAGCGCCCGGGCCAGCGGGGTCCGGCCGACCCGGTCGATGGCGGCCCGGTCGGCGGCCAGCTCGGCCTGCTCCAGCCGGCGTCGCGACCACCAGCCGACCAGCGGCAGCCAAAACAGCACGTCGGCGGCGGCGCGTGCGGCCAGGCGGCGCAGCGGGTCCCGGCGGCGGGCATGCTCGGCCTCGTGGACCAGCACCGCAGCCAGCTCCTCGTCGGCCAATGCGGCGACCATGCCGGCGGTCACAAACACCCGCGGGCGCAGCAGCCCGGCGCAAAACGCCGACGACGCCGGACCGTCCAGGCAGCTGACCTCGTCGACGCCGCTGCGCCGCGCTGCGGCCACCAGCGGCTCCGGGGTGGGCAGGCGCGGCAGCGCGGCGACCGCGCGGGCGGCGCCGATCGCCAGCCAGGTGGCCCGGCCGATCCAGGCCGCAACGGCCAGCGCCGCCACCACCAGCACCGCGACCTCCAGGCAGCCGGCCACGGTCATCTGCCCGCAGATCGCGCGGCCCGGGTGCCAGGCCAGCCGCGCCGCCACCAGCGCGCCGACTATGGCGAGCAGCGCCGGCCGACCGGCCAGCGGCTTCATCGTCCCTCGAGCTCCTCCAGGCGTTTGCGCTGCTGGGGGGTGAGGGCGTCCAGGCGGGCCGCGAACGCCGCCAGGGCGGCGTCGCCGTAGCGGTCCAGCACCTGCTGGGCCTCCCGCTGGCTGGCCGCCGTCAGGAATACCTGCGGCGTGCCCGCCGAGCGGTAGTCGTAGGCGCGCTTGCCCAGGGTGGCGTCGGCGACCAGTAGGCCCTTGTCGGCCAGCCGCCGCAGGGTGGTCATCACGGTGGTGTAGGCCAGCTCGGGCATGTGGGCGTGGACATCGCGGACGGTGAACGGCTCGGGCACCTGCCCGGTCCACACCGCCCGCATGATCCGGGCCTCCAGCCGCCCGAGCAGGCCCAGGGCGCGGTCCAGCTCGGCCCGGGCCGGGGAATCCGGCCGGCCGGTGGTCATGGCTGGCCGCCTTCCAGGTCGGCGCGGCGCTGCAGGTACTCCTCGCGGGTCAGGTCGCCGCGGGCATAGCGCAGATCCAGCTCGGTCCGCGCCGGGTTCGGCCCCGCCGGCCCACCGGGAGGGCTCGAGGGGCGGGTCAGGGTGCGGGCCAGCCAGATGGCCCCGGCCACCAGCAGCGCCAGCACCACCACCCACAAGATGGCCCAAAACCACATGAAGCCACCCATCATCCCGCCGTCCATCATGTTGCCGCCCATGGCCGTCATCAGCTGGTGCATGCTGCCATGATCCATCGCTGCGCCTCCCGCATCAGGCTGCTTGCCTTCCTACTATCCTTCAATAGTTGCTACTATCGTAGGGTAGTGGAACGTGTCTCGCCACCCGAGTCGGCCGACCATCCAACAACGCCTCTGTGGCTGCCAGAGGGTTTACACCCAGAACTTCCGGGAGGCCGCTTGGGAGGTGGACGCGCCGTCCGGCTGGTGGGCTCCCCCTCGGCCTGCTCCTTGTCGGCGGCCTGCTCGCCCTGCGGCGAGGCGGCCGGGCCGGGCTGTTCGACTCCTGGTCGGCGTCTCGGTCCGGCCGCTCCCGCTGTTCGAGTCTGACCCGGCCTTACCACGCCAGGCGTCGCCATCCCTGCCCCAGCAGCACCGCTGGCGCAGACCCGCTGTATGCCGTGTGGGCTTGGCCGGCGACCTCGGGCACAGCCTCGCCGTGAAGTCCTGGCGCGTGCCCAGTAGGACTGGCGTTCCGGCTTGCCGTTCTGGGGCTCTCGATGTCGATTCCGAGGACTCGTCCAGGTGGACTGAGGGCCTGGCGGTTGAGTCCCCACTTGGGCCGACCCTGGCTACTGCACGCGGATGGTGATGGCCACGGCGGGAAGCGGCGGATGCATCCGTTCGCTCTGCCCGGAGGGGTCGGCGAGGGGGCATTGCAGCGGTGGGTCGCAGCCGCGCCGTTGCAGCAGAAGCAGCCGGACCGTGCCGGGCGTCTCGGCGACCAGCACCACCCGCGTGAGGGTCGAGTCGCTGTCGACCCGCTTCAGCACCTTGGATCGCGGCACCTCCAGCGTCCAGGCCCGCCAGAACCGCGACGGCTGCTTGGTCGCTCGCAGTTCGACGACCAGCCGGTCGCCGACCTTTAGGTCCACGGTCTTACCGCCGTCACCAGGCCCAACGGTGACCGTGACCGGCTCTGCGGGCAGGTCCGCGGCGTCGGCGCTGAGCGGCTGGGTGTCTGGCTGCGCGCAGCCGCCGGCCACGGCGAGCATCACGATCGACAGGAGCAGCCATCGCCAGCCAGCTCGGCCCTGCCGTTCAGTCTCGACCTGTCCGGGCCATGGGGTTGGCATCGCGTCATCTTCCTCGCGCCTCAGGTGCGATCTGGTTGGTTGGACGCTGCCGCCCAGCGGTGGGTTCCCGGGCGACGGCGCTGCCGCGGGGACCAACAAGCCGAGCTTCGCGCTGCCGGTGCGGCTCCGACGCTCCGGTCTTGAGCCGCGGCGCGGCCAGCAGGAGGAGCACCGCCAGGACCGCCACGGCCGCCCCGAGACCGCCGAGGTCCCGGCCCGCCCCGCCGCACGCCAGCCCGATCCAGCCGAGCGGCGGGCGGCACCTACGTAGCGAAGTGGGAGGGCGAGGTTAGGCGGGACTGCGGCGCGCCGGCGATGGCGGCGTGCCCGAACTGCGGCTGCCCGTGCGGTGAGTGACCGTGTCCGTGCTGCGGGGCGCCTGAGCGTGGCCCCGGCCGGCATCCATGCGCCCCCGCCTCCTGGACGCCGGGCCCGGCTGGCGGGCTGGTACGGGGCCTTACTCCGCCTTGATCTGCTTACGTTGCGTGGGGATGCTTCCGCGGAGGGTGGTCTACTGCCGCTTCCCTGGCAGTGGCTGTATCGCTCCTACCTTCCTGTTGAGGAACCCGTCACGATGGCTGCGATCCAAGCCATCTGCGGTGGCGACCCGCACGCCAGCACCTCGGCCACGCGGCCAGCGGCGCGCACGGCCCGACTTGTGACCGCCTGCGACCTGCCGGAGCGTCCAGGGACCACGACACCTACCGGCTGCACGCCATGGCGCCAGGGCTCGTGGGCCAGACCATCGAACAGGGCGCAGGCCACCATAGGATGCGAGCTGTTCGCCCCGACGCCAAGGTGAGATCGGCGATCTGTGGACAGGTCCCGTGGTGCATGGTGGCGGGCTGGCGTGGCGGCTTCCTCTCCCATGCTCCTGTGTGGCGGGTGGAGCGTTCTGCGCCCCGCCGCGCCTGGCGGATCCTCTCAGAGGCGTAGCCATGGTGCGACGGTTGGGCTGGTGGTCTTGGCGCTGACAAACACCAGCTCCTCCGGAGGTCGCAGCAGCCGCACCTGGTCGTCCTCCACGGCGATGACGTTGTCGAAGTGGGTGAAGTTGCCGGCCGGCAGGTCAAGGACCTGCTCGTTGCTAGCGGCCAGCCACGCCAGCAACCCCGCAAGGCCGCCCGGCTGCTGTTGGACCAGGAACTCGCTGAGGCGGCGAAACAGCTTAGGGAACACGACCCCTTGCTGCTCCAGCTCCGCCTGACCGGTCACCGCAAGGCCGATCTGGGAGCGGTCCTGCGGCCACAGCCCCAGCCCGGTTTGCCTAGCGGTCGTGGCCGCCTGGGTGAGGACCGCGCGCAGGTCGGCGAACAAGGTGTCGTAGAACAGCGGGTACGCCTGCCCGGCGGCAAGCGACCGGTAGTTGAGGCTGCGTTTGAGCAGCGAGGTCCGCAGAAACACCTCCGCCCCGTCCGGTTCAGGCGGTGTGCTGGTGAAGGCGAACGCGATGGGGCGGCCGTTGACCTCAAGGGCCCGCGAGAGGATGAACCCTGCGGTGGCGTCCTTGGGCACGGGTGGTTTGACCTGGGTGTTGCCGGGTGGCCGGTAGGGGACCGGGTTGAGGCCGAGCTTGCCGGTGAGGAAGTCACGGGCGTGGTCGGCCAGCGGGCGGGGCTGGTGGGTGCTGTCGAAGTGCAGCTCGAGTGCGTCGATGCCTTCCAGGCGCAGCTGGGTCGACCCGATCAAGGTCAGCCGGTAGGGCCGCCCGGGCTGGTCGAGCTGGTTCAGCAGTGTGGGGTTGGCGGGTTTGAACTGGATGGAGTCGCCGTCGGGTTCGAACCCGGTGGGGTTGCCGGCTTGGGTGCGGCCGACCAGGTGGAAGGTCCCCTGGAGCACGATGAACGGCATGATCCCCTCCAACCGCGTCGGCGTCAGCACGTTACCGCAGCACGGCAGGCAGCAGGAACCCCCTCGACCTCCTCGAGTGGCAGCAGCGATGCGCGGACCGACGCCGCCATCGGCGCGTCGACCCACGCCGCGGCTGCGGCCGCGACCCCGGGACGGGCCGGGCTGCGGGTCGGTGCTCGCGTGTCGTGGTCGGGCACCCGACGCGGGTGGCCGCCGGGCCGCACCCCGGCTGGTCGCCACCGGGTGCCGGGGGCCGCCACGGGCCACTGTCAGGGCGGCCCGTGGCGGCCGATCGGCGATCGGGTCGGTGGGTGGGCTACCACCCGCGGCGGAGGTGTTGGGCGTGCTGGTCGATGGCGTCCCAGTCGGGGCGCTCGGTCCAGGCGGGCTCGGCGATCGGCTGCCACCCGCCGGCGTGGCTGGTGAGCACTCGCAGCCGCTCGGGTTCCAGCACGTAGGCGTAGTCGATGAAGGCGTCGCGGGCGGTGTGGTCGGTCAGCGGCGGCCGCGGTGGCTCCTGGCGGTCGCCGTGGCAGTAGCACTGGTTGCGCAGATCCTGCGGGTCGTGGCCGGTCCGGAAGCCGGGCGGGACGGTGAAGTCGCCGTGCAGCACCGACCAGCCGGCGGGGTGCTGGTCGATCAGGTAGCCGCAGGCGGCGTCGGGGTCGCCGTGGAAGTGGCCGGTGACGGCGTCGAACAGGATGCGGCCTTGGTGGGCGGGGTAGCCGTCGTTGTGGCAGTAGGTGCCGTGGAAGCCGCCCTCGGGGGTGGGGCGGGCGATGACCGATCGGGTACTCACAGGGTGCCGCCTCCTGGGGTGGCGTGGCGGTCGGCTGCTCGGGATGGCGTGGCAACGCGTGCGTGCGGGGGGTGCCGGGTACCGCTCGGGACGGCGTGGGGTGTTGGTGGCCGGCCGGGGTGGCGGCTATTCCCAGTCGACCCAGGCCATGGTGGTTTGCAGCAGGTGGTCGTAGTCGCCGCTGGTGGCCTCGGCGTAGAACTCGTCGATCTCTTCCTGGGGTACCCCGGCGTGGCGGAGCGCTGCAGCGGTGCGGCCCAGGATCGCGAAGGCGTTGCCGTCCTCCCCCGTCAGTTGCACTTGGACCTCGGGGTGGCGGGGCTGGGTGGGGTCCTCCGGCGTGGGTGGGGAGCTGGCCGGCGGGCTGGGTGACGGGTCGGCGTCGCTGGGGAGGAGGCGGACCTAGTCGCCGGCGTCGGGGAGGATCGCCAGGGTGCTGCCGTTGTCCCACTGGACGCCGATGGTGGGCTCCGGATTGTTCAGGATCCCGGTGACGGTGCCGCGGTCACCGGGCCGCAGGCGGGTGTAGGGGTCGCTGGTGGCGACCAGCTCGACGCGGTCGCCGGGGGTGAACTCCATCGTGGGCTCCCTGCTACTCGGAGCTGGCTACCAGCCGAGCTGCTCGCGGACGGGCTGGGGGAGGTAGCCGAGCTGGGCGCCTTCGCCGAGGTAGACCACCGGGCCGCCGTCCAGGTCGACCTCCAGATGGCGTTGCCGGGGTCGATGGCGTACTCGAACGGCCAGGCGGGCTGCTGGGCGAGGCGGACCTCGGCGTCAGGGTCGCAGCCCTCCAGTTCCTGGATGAGGTCGGCGACGGTGACTCGGTCTGCGTGCACGGGCGTTCCTCCATCAGGGGTGCTGGCATCAGGGGTGCTGGGAGGCTGCTGGGTTAGTGGACGCGGACGCCGCTGTGGCCTCGTGCGGTGTCCAGGTAGTCCAGCCACTGGTGCCACCAGGGAATGGGCCGCTGGCGGCGGTCCACCGCATTGGTGGGGGCGTGCTGGAGGGCGGCGGTGAGCTCGTGGGGGGTGAGCAGCCAGCCGTCGCTTGTCCACAGCTTGTGGACAGGGATGACTTCGACGTCGTAGTTGGCCCGCTGATGGCGGTCGAGCGCGTCCAGGTAGTCGGCGAGCTCGGGGCTGGGGTGGGTGGGGTCGCCGCGGTCGGTGGCGTCCAGCCAGTCGCCGTACTCGGCGGTGCTGGCGCCGTAGTCGGCGAGCTTGGGGAACGGTGGGGTGGGGACGCGGCGGGCCATGCCGGCGTGTTCCATCACGGTGATGGCGTCGCCCATCTGCCGGTTGGAGAGGTGGTAGCGGGCGCCGTCGGCGTGCCAGTACTGCTTCCACGCGGCCCGATGGCGCCGTTCCAGCTCCGCCTGCTCCTCGGGTCCTAGCGGGTGGGCGGGATCCTGAAGCTGGGTGTCGATGGCGTCCCATTCCTGCCAGGCCTGCTGCTTGCGGTGGGCGATGTCATCGGGCAGCTCGGCCCATTCCAAGTCGAACGTCACAGCACTCCTCTCGCTGGTGGACTTGCGCGGCCGCCGCGCCGGCGTCCTGGCCGCCGACCGGTCGACTGGCGGTAGCCGCTCCGATCGGCACGCCACCAAGCCCCGGGCCCGGCACGGCACCGGTCCCGGGGGGCGTCAGCGCCGTGGGTGGTGGCCGGCGGTGGTGGGCGTGGCGGGTGGCGCGCGGGCGCGGGCGGGCACCATGCCGGTCACCATGCGGTGGCGAGCTGGGCGAGCCGGTGCCGCGGGCCGCTGGCATGCAGCGGCAGCCACAGCGGCCCAGCCGGGGTGTGGTCGGGGTGGGGGGTGGCGGTGGCCACCGGCAGGCTGCTGCCCGCAAGCGCCTGGCGGGCGGCCGCCTCTCGCGCAGGGCTGGGCAGCCACAGCAGCAGCGGGGTGCTGATGCCGGTGGCGTGGGCGAGCTCGAGGTAGCCGGGCAGCTTGGCGGCCAGTCGCCCGAGGGGTTCGCTGCCGCGGTCGTACTCCAGGAAGAAGTCCACCCGGCTGCGGTGTTCGCGCCAGCGGCCGTAGCCGTCGGGGTGGACCAGCCGGCCCCACTGGGTCGCGCAGCGCTGCTCGGACCACCACACCTCCAACCCCGCATCGGGCTGGTGGCGGGCCGCACGGGCCAGGGCGGCGAAGAAGCCGTTGACGCCCAGTAGGTGCTGGAGCCGCTGGGAGTGCGCCAACGCCAGCGCCCGGTCGCGGCGGTAACCGAGCTGGTGGGCTCCTGGTCGGCCTGGGCGGCCAGCAGGGCGGCGCCGAGGGGGCCAAGGACGTAGTGGTAGGGGGCGCTGCCGGGGCTGTGACGGGGGCGGAAGCGGTCCACCACGCCGAGCTGGTGCAGGATCGCCAGGCGGTGCTCGGCGGCGTTGCGGCTGGGAAAGGCCAGGTCAGTGAGGTGGGGGGTGGTGAGCACCCGATGCTCGTGGAGCAGCCGGCACAACGCCCGGTCGCGGTCGGTGACCCGCCCGGCCAGCCCGGCCAGCTGCGCGGCGGCGCTGCGCCCACCGGTTGCCGCGCTCACGCCGGCCACCACCGGTCGGGGCAAGGGTGGGCTGGGGTAGGTGGGCGTCCGCGGGGGAGGCGGCCGGCCGGCGGCATGGGGCCGCCAGCCGGCACCACCACAGCAGTGGAGTGTGGTGCCGGGAGGCGGAACAGGGACGCCAGTCGGCGACCCGCCCGGCCCGCCAGCAGCCGCGCCCACCGGCAGCTTCGCCCGCCTGGGGGTCTCCAACTCATGAGGTGGTTACTGAGTTGGTGGCTGACCTGGCGACTGAGTTGGTGAGAGGCACGACCACCGTCAGCAGCAGCTCGACTGCCGATCGTGGCCGCCAGCACGACGACGGCGCTGGTCACCATGGGGTGGGATGGCTGTGGCCAAGCTGCTGGGTGGTGTGCTCGGTGTGGTCCAGGTCGTGCTCGCCGACCAGCCCCACCAGGCCCTCGTGGTCGGCCAGCCATCCGGTGGTGTCGCCGCCGATGCCGTGCTGGTCGACCAGGTGCCCGGCCAGCGTCCCGACCGGATCGCCGTGGAGGTCGGGCAGGCCGAACACGGGGTTGGGTGGCCCGGCGTCGGGGCGGGCCGGGTGGACGCTGACCTCCAGCGGCCCGGCGCTGCCGAGCAGCCGCTGCCACTTGCCGAGCGCCCGGTCGACCTCGGCGGGGTCGATGCCGACCTCCACCGCGCGCCGGCCGCCACGGGCAAGCCACAGCCACACCACCGCCCGCTCCGGCGTGCTCACCGCGACTCGTCCGGTTCGGAGTCGAGGACCGACAGGTAGCCGAGCTCGGGGTGCCAGTACAGCGGCCCGGCCGGCCCGTCGATCACCGCACCGCGCCAAGTGTGCCGATCACCGATGGCCAGGGGCTCGCTGATCGTGGCGAGGATCGCCCGGTGCTGGGGGCCGGTGGCGGGTGGGTCGGCGGGGAGCTGGTCGGCGAGCCGATCCCCAGGATCGGCGAGCGGGTCCGGCGGGCCGGCGACCACGCTGTACCAGCCGTCCCGGTCGTGGTCCAGGCCGGCTTCAGCGGCGGTGATCGGGAAGGAGAACTCGCGCCCGTCAGGCTGGAGTAGCTGCACCATCCCGTTGGCTGGAAGGCGGGCATCCATGCGGGTGCCGGCGACCCGCAGGTGCATGCAGACCTCGCTGTAGGGCAGCTGGAGGGTGACCTCCTGGTTGGGGTGGATCGGTCGCTTGCCCACGTCCGGTTCCTTCTGCTGAGGCTGCGTTGGGTCGATCGGTGGGCGGGTCGGGTTGCGGGGGTGGGTCCTACCTCCACCCGGCGGGGCCTTCAACCGGGCGGGCGCGGGGCCAGGCGGCCGTCGACCGCGGTGCGGTGGCGGCGGTGGGCGTCGTGGGGTGCCAGGGTTGGGGGTGGCCGAGCGCGCCGAGCCGATACCGCCGGCCGCCAGCGGGGCTGCTGCTGGGCAGCCACACCGCCGCGGTGGGCGGCCCGCAGGCCGGGTTGCTGGTGGCCACCGGGACCAGCAGCCGCCGACCGGCGAGCCGGCCTCGCAGCTGGGCCTCCCGGTCGGGGTCGCCGGCGTGCAGCAGCACGGGGGTGGTGATGCCGGTGGCAGCGGCCAGCTCGTTGTACCCCTTGAGCAGGGGGGTGGGCTGGTCGGCGGCGGGCTGGGTGGGGGTGTGGTGGAGGAAGAAGTCGACCTCGCCGTCGGGGTCCTGCCAGCGGGCGTAGGCGTCCGGGGTGATCAGCCGGCCCCATTGGGCGTGGCAGCGACCGGCGGGCCACCAGCACACCAGCCGCCGGTCGGGCTGCTGGCGGGCGGTGTAGGTGAGCTGGGCGAGCAGGGTGTTGACCCCCAGCAGGTGGGTGAGGCGGCCGTTGGCGTGCGCCAGTCTGAGCAGCTGCGCCCCATCCCAGCCGAGCCCCTCTGGGCGGCCGTCGGCGGCCAGGACCGCGGCGCCGGTCTCGCCCAGCAGGTAGTGGTAGGGGGCGCTGCCAGCACCCACGGGCTGGTGGGGCCGGAACCGCTCCACCATCCGCAACGCGGTGAGCCTGGTAAGGCGCTGTTGCAGCGTCCGCGGCGGCACCCCCAGCAGCAGCGCCAGCAGGCCGGTGGTGAGCACCTGGTGCTCCAGGAGCAGCCGGCACACCAGCCAGTCCCCCTTGGTGAGCCGACCGGCCAGCGCGGTCAGCTGCTCGGCCGGCGTCGGCACGGCCGGGTGCTTGCGGCGCCCGCTCACCATCCCTCGACCTCCTCGGCTGGGGGGAGGGGGATGGGGCCGGGCAGCCGCGGGTCATCCCCGTCGGCGTACTCGCGCCGCAGTGACTCGGCGCGGCGTTGCTGGCTGGTGGGGCCATACCGAGTCCTGGCGGCGGCGCGGGCGGCATTGGCCCGCCCGGGGATCGCGGGTGGGAGGGGGCGGGTGCGGATGGTGCACACCGGCAGCTCGCTGCCACCCGCCAGCAGGCGGACGGCGGCCTGGTAGGCGCCCAGGTGCGCCAGGTCGTAGGCCCCGAGGTGGGGGTGGACGTGACGCTCCAGGGTGCGGGCGTCCTCGGGGGAGCAGCTGAAGTAGACCTTGGTCCGCGCATTCGCACTCAATGCGTCGTGGAGCTCCCGGGGGAGCTGGCCCAGGTGCTGGTGGGCGAGGTGCAACGCCAGCCCGTAGCCGCGGGCTTCGGGGAGGAGCTCTTCGAAGCGGTAGGGCAGGGTGAGGAAGTTCTGGCACTCGTCCACGTACAGGCTGGCGGGTTGGCGGAGGGGCTGGCCGGTGCGGGCGCGGGCGGTGGCGGCCTGCCACACCCGCGCGACCACGAAGGAGCCGAGTAGCCGGGCGGTGTCATCACCCAGCAGCCCCTTCGGGACCCGGACCAGGCAGACGCCGCCGTCCAGCACGCGGGCCATGTCGAAGCTGGAGGTGGGGGCGCCGACGACATCACGGACGAACGCCCGGAGGAGGAAGGCACGCAGGCGGGTCATGATCGGCCCCACCAGCTGCGCCTGCGCGGCGGGGCTCTGCTGCTGGTACCAGGCCCAGAACCCACCCAGCCCAACCGGGTCATCCAGGCCTTGGAGGTAGGGTTGGCGGAACAGCGGGTCGCCGAGCAGCCGGGGGATGTCGGTGAGGGTGGCGCCGGGGCGGCGCAACAGCGTCAGGCAGCTCGCCCGCAGCACGTCGTCGATGCGGGGACCCCAGTGGGCGATCCAGATCCGATGCAGGATCCCGACCAGATGGTCCACGGCCAGGTCGGGGTCGTCGCCGTCCAGGGGGTTGAGGGTGGGTGGGGCGGCGCGTTCGTCGGGGTCCAGCAGCACCAGCCGCTCCAGGGCTGCATCGGGGAGCCGGTCGAGCAGGTCGGTGACCAGGTCGCCTTTGGGGTCGACCACCACCACCACCCCACGCCCAGCCTGGATGTCGGCCAACGCCAGGTTGGTGATGAGGGTGGACTTGCCCGACCCGGTCGCGCCCAGGAGGTGGATGTGCTGGCAGGCGTCAGCTGGGGTGAGGCGGACGGGTCTGGGGGTGCCGAGTTCGCTGTCGCCCAGGACCTTGCCGCTTGGGGGCAGACCGGGCGGTGGTGGCACGGGCCGCGCGCCTGCCCGTGCCAGCCCGGGGACGGCCGGGTCGGCGGGCAGGTGCGCCAGCGAGGCGAGCTCGCCGGTGGTCAGCAGGTCGCCGCGGTGCAGTGGCCGGGCGGCCAGGGTGCGGGTGGGGTGGCGCAGGCGGTGGCGGCCCAGACGGTTACGGCCGCTGTGGACCGCGAACGCCGCCGAGATCGCGTGGGCGCGGGCCCGCAGCCGGCCGTGGCGGTCCGGGCGGGCAGGGCCGGCGACGCCGTAGCGCACACAGGCCTCCCAGCAGGGCCCGCCGAGCTTGGCGAGTGCGGCGCGCGCCTCGGTCATCCGCAGCGCCTCCACCGCCCCCGCCGGGCGTCTGGGAGTGCGGCTCGTGCCGGGGGTGAGCAGGTCCAGCAGCCCCCCGACCAGGCGCGCCCGTCGGGTGGGGGCGCCGGCCAGCGCGCGGGCAGCACGCGTGGCGCGCGCCAGCCGCCGCCCTCCCGCCGGGCGGGCCAGCACCTGAATGACCGCGGTCTCACTGCCGGCGAGCTCCCCGGCCGCGCCCAGGATCGCGCGGAGCGGGTCGACCCAGTGTTCGGTCCGCAGCGGCTGCCAGGGCCCGCCGGCCAGCCGCAACCCCCCACCCAACACCCTCGTGCCAGTCTCGTCGGGCAGGGGTGGGGTGGCGTCGTGCAGGCTGGCGCGGGCGCCCGGCCAGGCCGCCTCCACCGCCCGCTCGACCAGGTGGGGGGCGATGGTGCCGGGCACCCAGAGCCCGACCGTCACCCCCCGGTCGGTCCAGTGCAGCTCGAAGCTGACATGCGGCCGCGGGTCGAGGGGGCGGTGTTGGCGCAGCAGCCCGGCGAGGTTGCTCCACAGCGCGTCGGCGGCGCCCGGCTCGACCTGCGGCGGCGCCAGGATACCCACCAGCCGCGCGCCCGCGGCCAGGCGCTGCTGGCGCCATCGCCGCCACCCACGGGCCGCCGCCACGCCGGCCAGCCACAGCGGCGCCGCGACCAGCAGCAGCCGCGGGATCCAGCCGGCCGCCGACCCGGCCAGATGGGTGGCGAGGTCGCCGAGGGTGCCCCAAGGATCGAGAAGGAACCGCTCCAGCGGTGTCCGCGTCGCGCTGGCTGGGGTGGTCACCATGCCGGCTCCGGCGGCGGCGGTTGGGCGGCCAGCTCCGCCGGATCTGTGGTGACCAGCGCGTGCTCGGCCGGTGAGGCAAGGGCGGTGAATGCGGCCCGCTGGCCGCCCGGCCCGGCGAGCAGCCCCTCCCCGACCCGGGCCGCCAGCAGCAGCTGGCATTCCCCCTCGGTCAGCCCGAAGGTGGTGGTGAGCCGCTGGATGGCCTGGGGGGCTTGGCCGAGCAGGAGGTGGGTGGCGGCGTTGGCGACCACCGCCTGCCCGAGCTCTGTGGCGAGCAGGTCGCCGGCGTCCTGGGTTACCACCGTCAGCGCGCACCAGTGCTTGCGGGCCGACTTCGCCAGCCGCGCCAGAAACCGCGCGCCGGCGGGCTGCTGGGCCAGCAGCCAGGCCTCGTCGACCACCACCAGCCGCCGCCGGTGCTGCTGGCTGGTGACGTGGCGCCACAGGGTGTCCAGGGCCAGCAGCGTCCCCACTCCCTTGAGCTCCTCGGGCAGGTCGCGCAGCGAGAGCACCAGCAGGTGCCGGTCGGGGTGGGTGCTGGTCGGCTGCTCGAACAGGCCCCGGTAGCTCCCGCGCACGTACGGCCCGAGCCGCGCGGCCAGCATCGACCCTGCCGGGTCCGGGTCGTCCTCGAGCGCGTGGGCGAGGTCCCTGAGGAGGGGGGCGGGGCGGGGGTGGGTGCGCGGGTCGCTGGTGATCCCCCTGGTGGTGTAGGCGGCGATCACCGCCCGGTCCACCACCGCCGCGGCGGCCGGGTCCAGGGGGCCGCCGAGCAGCACCGCCAACAGGGTGTGCACAAACAGCGCGCGGCGGGTCAGCGCGTCCGGCTCGCCGCCCAGGTCCAGGGGATTGAGGTGCACGCCGGGTGCACCGAGCCGCAGGCAGGCGCCACCGACCGCCTCCGCCAGCCGCTGGTACTCGTTTTCGGGGTCGACGACCAGGACCTGGTCGCCGTGGTAGAGCCACCGTAGGGCCTCCAGCTTGGCGAGGTAGCTCTTGCCGGCACCGGAGCGGGCGAGGATGACCTGGTTGGAGTTGGGTTGGGTCCAGCGGTCCCAGCAGACCAGGCCCTGGGTGCGCAGGTTGCGGCCCAGCAGCACCCCACCGCTGGGGGGTGGGGGCAGGTCGGCGGAGGCGAACGGGAACGCCGCTGCCACCGCGGCGGTGTCCATGGTGCGCTGCAGGCGGAGCTGGTCCAGGCCCAGCGGCAGGGTGGTGATCCACCCTTGGAGGGCGCGGAAGGTGGTGGGGTGGGCGTCCAGCAGCAGCGAGCCCAGCAGCCCCTGCACCCGCGCCACCTCGCGGTCCAGTTCGGCGTGGGTGTGGCCGCGGACGGTGATATAGAGGCCGACGCGGACCAGCCGCCCGTCGCCGGTGGCCAGCCGGCGGGCGAGCTGGTGGGCGTCGTGGGCGGCGGCCTCCAGGTGGGGGTCGTCCAGGCGGCCGTGGGTGGCGTCCAGCCGCTGGGAGGATTCCAGGCGGGCGAGCTGGCGGCGGAGCCGCTCGGCCGCCACCACCGTCGCCACCGGCGCCAGGTGCACGGCGACGTCGATGGGGCCCGGGTGGTCCAGCAGCGGCTGCAACCACCCCGGCCCGACTTCTCTGGGGTAGCCGGTGACCGCCAGCGTCCGATGCAACACGCCGTCCACGCGCAGCGTTCGCGCGTTAATCTCCAGGGCGTCGGGGCCGGGCAGCCCTGCCGGTATCCGTCCCGCCCGCCGTCGCCGCTGGCGGTGCCGGCCGAGCAGGCGTGTGCGGGTCATGCGGGTCGCCCGGTGATGATCGCCGCCGGTGGGGCCAGCCCGGTGGGCCGGGGCGGGCTATCAGGGTTGCTGGCGGCGTGCAGCACCCCCGCGGCCTCCTCGCCACCCAAGGGGGTGAGGGTGACGCCGGCGGCGGCCAGCAGCCCGGCGGCCTGCTCGGCCTGCCGCAGCAGCACCCCGGCGGGATTGGTGGCGTGGGGTGGCTGGTGGAAGACCACCAGCAGCTGCCGCCGCCGCACCTCCCGATCGCCCGGCAGGGTGTCAAGCCAGCGGCCATACGCCAGCGCCGCCTGCTCCAGCCCCGGATGCGGCAGCGCCGCGGCTTGCTCCTGCAGCGTGGTGACCAGGGGGGTGAGGTCGGCGCGGTCGCTGCGGACCAGCACCTGCATGGGACCGGTGAGGGCGTGCAGCAGGCGGGCGAAGCTGGCCAGCAGCGCCTGCTGCTCTGCTGGGGTCCGCAGGCTGAGATTGACGGGGGTGGCCTGGCACACCAGCGCCCATCCCTGCCTGCCAAGGTCGACCATCCCGACGGGGTCCAGGCCGTGGACGGGGCCGTCCAGCGGCGCCACCCGCGGGCCCCGCGGGCCTGCCCATGCCGGGGTCGTGGGGATGCCGTCGGGCGCCACGACCCGCCGTCGGGGTTGCCGCCACCAACCCAGCCCTGCCGCAGCGAGCCGGTCCAGCGGCAGCCCGTCGCGCCAGCCCAACGCCAACGCGATCGCCACCAGCGCTGGCGGGGCAGCCAGGGTCACCGCGGCCGGCAGCCCCACCAGCGGCTCCAGCAGCCCCTCCACGATCCAGGCGGTCAGCCCGCCGGTGGTGAGGATGCTCAGCTGCCGGGCTGACAGGCCACCCAGGATGCGGTCGGGGCGGTCCAGGTCAGCCGGGATCGTCACCGCATACGATCGGTCTGTCCGGTTCTCCGTTGGATTCATTGGTGGTCACGCACCCGTTTCATCCGCTGGTGGGGCGGTGTCTGCCTGTGGTGTTGGTGCTGCGAACCGGCAGGGGCCTGGTGTTTGTCTGTGAGGTCGATGGGGTGCGTCGGGTGTCGCTGCGTCAGGAGTGGACCGATCGGGGGCCAGAGCCGGCCGAGCAGCGGGTTTCGGCCGACACGTTGACGGCGCTGCGGGCGCTGGTGGATGCGCTGTGGTGTCGGTATGCCGGTGGTGCTGGAGAGGGCGGATCGGGGTGATGGGAGGCCAAGGTGGCAAGGAGGGCCCGCTGGAGCTGGGACTGGGGCGCCATGGCCGGATGGGGCCGCGGCGAGGCGGTGATGGCCGTGGCGAACATGGTCGAGTCGTCGTTGCGGGGAGGCGGCAATGAACGGCGAGGGGAAGATCACGCCGTCGCATCGGGCGCGGTTGGCGTTGGTGTATGTCCGGCAGTCGACGCTGGTGCAGGTCCGCGAGCACACCGAGTCCACGGCGCGCCAGTACGGGCTGGCCACGGCGGCGGTCGGTCTGGGGTGGGCGCCGCAGGATGTCGTGGTTGTGGACGCCGACCTGGGGATCTCGGGCCGGTTCGGCAGCGAGCGCGAGGGGTTCCGCCAGCTGATCTCGCGGGTGTGCCTGGGCGAGGTCGGCGCGGTGTTCGGGCTGGAGGTCTCGCGGCTAGCGCGCTCGTCGGCGGAGTTCACCCGGCTGGTGGAGCTGGCCCGCCTGACCGACACGCTGTTGGTCGACGCTGACGGGGTCTACGATCTGGCCGACGTCAACGACCGGCTGCTGCTGGGGCTCAAAGGGACGATGAGCGAGGCCGAGCTGCACCTGCTGGCCGGGCGCATGCACGGGGCGAAGCTGGCGGCGGCCGAGCGGGGGGAGCTGCGCGGGCCGCTGGCGGTCGGCTATGTCTACGACAGCGACCGGCGGGTCGTGATCGACCCCGATGAGCAGGTCCGGGCGGCGGTCACCGACCTGTTCGCCGAGTTCGCGCGGACCGGGTCGGCGTTCGGGGTGGTCGCAGCGTTCGAGCAGGCCGAGCGCCTGTTCCCGCAGCGCGCCTACGGCGGGGTGTGGGCCGGGCGGTTGCGCTGGGGCACGCTGACCCATGGCCGGGTGGTGCAGGCGTTGCACAACCCCGCGTATGCGGGTGCCTACACCTACGGGCGCAGCCGGGACGTGCGGCGCGTCCAGCCCGATGGGAGCGTGCGCACCTCGCGGCGCAAGCGTCCCCGCGCCGAGTGGCCCGTGGTGATCCACGACCACCACCAGGGTTACATCACCTGGCAGCAGTTCGTGGACAACGAGGCCAAGCTGGCGGCCAACCACACTAGCGCCGGGGCACGCCCGGTACGGGAAGGCCAGCCGCTGTGCCAGGGCATCATCGCCTGCGGCGCGTGCGGCAACCGGATGAGCACCCGCTACCACGCCGGTGGGACCGTCTTCTACGACTGCTCGGCCGGCCGCCGTGACCGCCAGGCCAGCCCAGGATGCCGGTCGGTGGCCGCCGCCACCGTGGACGCGGCGGTCGGCCGGCTGCTGCTGGCGGCCCTGACCCCTGAGCAGCTCACGATGGCGCTGGCCGCCGCCGACGAGGTCACTGACCGGCATACCCGCTCGCATCGGGCCGCCGAACTGGCCGTGGAACGCGCCCGCTACCACGCCGACCGGGCCGAGCGTGCGTTCAGCCTGGTCGAACCAGAACACCGGCTGGTCGCCCGGACGTTGGAAGCCCGCTGGGACGCCAGCCTCGCCGCGCTCACCGACGCCGAGGGCGCGCTGGAAACCATCCGCGCCGCCCGGCCGCCCCTGCCCCAGCGGGCCGCGCTGGAGGCCCTGGCCGCCGACCTGCCACGGTTGTGGAACGATCCGGCGACCAGGCCCCGCGACCGCAAACGCCTGCTGCGGACCCTGATCGCCGACGTCACCCTGCTGCCCGAACCAGACCGCGACCGGTGCCGGATCGGGGTCCGCTGGCACACCGGCGCAACCGACCAGATCACCGTCGCCCGGCGCGGCCCCGGCCGCACCCCGACCGCCGCCGTCGACCTGGTCCGCCGCCTGGGCGCCACCACCACCGACGACGTCCTGGCCGCCCAGCTCAACGCCGCCGACCTGACGACCGGCAAAGGCCAGCCCTTCACCGCGCGGGCCGTGCACTGGGTGCGAGCAGCCCACCAGATCCCAGCGCCACGCACCGTCCCGCTGCACGACGGCGAGATCACCGTCGGCGAGGCCACCCGACAGCTCGGGGTCTCCGCCAGCGCCATCTACTACTGGCTCGCCCACAGCCAACTGCCAGCCCGCCTCGCCCCCAGCGGACGCTGGTGCATCCCCTGGGACCCCGCCACCCAGGCCGCCTACCGAGCCAAAGCAGCCGCATCCGTCCGCCTCAAGCCACGAACCCAACCAGCAGCCGCAAGAGGTGCAATATGAAACGTCCGTCGGGATCCGCACCACCCCACCCTCCCCGCCTACACCGGTCGTGAGCGTCACGGTGGGAGCCGCCGCAGGCCGCGGCGCAGCAGCCGGTAGGCGACATAGGACTTGGCGACCGTCACCACCATGCCCGGCCGACCGACAACCACCATGCGGACCGCCCAGGTGGGGATGCGGGCCAGCAGCCACAACAAGCACACCGCGACCAGCAGGTCCACCAGCCGCGCGCTCCCCAGCCCCAACACGCGGTCGCGGTCGGCGTGGAAGAACACCCGCAGCCCAGTGATGAGCGCCAGCGACTGCGCCACCGGGACCGCCAGGCAGGCGGTTACCCCGCGCCACCACCAACGCGCCAGCGCCTCGGTCTGGGGTAGCGCGTGGCAGGCCAGCGCCAACGGCCCCGCAACGGTCAGGGCCACCAGGACCGCGACGCGGAGGATGTAGCTGGCCCCAAGGATCAGCGCCAGCACCACCACGACCAGGGCGACCAGGGTGAGCAGCACGTCGGCGTCGTCCAGCGGGACCACCAGCACCGCCTTGAGGGTGGCGCGGGCGTGGTCGGGGTCGACGCCGGGGCCCAGCAGCGCCCGCGACAGCGCGTTGGCGAGTTGGATGCCATGGCCGACCAGCAGCAGGCTGGTGTTGCTGGCGACCAGTCCCACCACCAGCCGGGGGGCGACGTCCTTGATGGTGTAGCGGGCCTGTAGGGTCTCGTTGGTCATCAAGATCACCCCGCCCGCGCAGACCAGCAGCACATAGCCGGTGTTGGCCAGCCCCACCGACACCCCCCACAGCTCCCGCACCCGCCCACCAGGGGCGGCCA
>WNGB01004981.1_pt1 | contig 20022 bp, 20 predicted proteins | sample 5400681 | NCBI WGS metagenome assembly WNGB01 (sample SAMN13153367, study PRJNA577476) | soil metagenome | isolation source: 115 cm soil or saprolite under grassland replicate 2 | place: USA:California | collected 2016-06-15
CCTTCAGTCGCCTCCACGGGCTCGGGCACTTCGGCGACGCCTTCGACCACTTCGGCAGCGGGTTCCTCGACAGCTGTCGATTCGGCGACCGTGGCCGGTTCCTCGGTGACGGCCGCCGGCTCGTCGGCTCCGCCTAACGCCTCGTCCACGGCGGTCGCCGCAGGCGGCTCCTCGGCGGTCGGCTCCTCGGCGGCTGCCTCGGCGGCGCCCGCTTCCTCGACGCCCGCGTCTGCGGTATCCGCCTCTTCGACCGCAGCGGCTTCAGGCGCGACCTCATCCGCGGTGTCCGCTTCGGCCGCGGTCACTTCGGCCACCTCAGGAGCGGCCTCGGCCTCGGCCGCTACCGGCTCGGGTTCCGCTTCGGCTGCTTCCGGTTCCGGATCGGCCTCGGCCTCGGCCGCCGCAGGCTCCGCTTCGGCCTCGGCCGCTACCGGCTCGGGTTCCGCTTCGGCTGCTTCCGGTTCCGGATCGGCCTCGGCCGCCTCAGGCTCGGCCACCTCGGCCTCGGCCGCCTCATCCTCGGCCACCTCATCCTCGGCCTCGGCCACCTCGGCCGGCTGGTCACTTGTAGGTTCATCCACCGCCGTCTCGGCAGCAGGTTCGTTAGTTGTCGATTCCGGTGTCGCGTCCTCCTCGGTTGTCTGCACTTGCGTTGCGGCGTCGGCTGCCGGCTCGTCGACGGCCGGCTCGTCCGCCACCGGCTCCTCGACGGCGTCCGCCACCGGCTCCTCGACGGCGACCGCGACGGCGTCGCCACTGAGCACGGGTGCCTCGGCTTCGACGATCGTCGGCGATGCCTGCGCCGGCAGGGTCGCCGTCTCCGCAGCCGTCGTCGGCGGTGCTCCGCCTACCTGGCCCCCGGGCTCCAGGGTGTTGGGGTCCTGCATGTTTCCTCCGTCCGTTCGCTGTGGCGCACAGGCCCTTCTGCGCCCACGGCCGGGGGTGCAGACCCCGGGCCGGCGCCCGCCCGATCCGCCACCCCGGCCGGAGCCGGTGGAGGAGCCGACAACGCAGCACCGTGCCGGCTCCGGGTGTTGGCCGGGCGGCGACGACGGTACGGCGGGACGACAGGGTGGTGAGGAGAGGGTGAGCGTCCGCCCGGACGTTGCTGCCGGGATGTCCGTGCGGCGCAAGGCAAAGGTACCTCCGGATCACCATCAGCACATCCCTTGAAAATCCCGTGTTTGAGACAGTCGGGCGGCCGGACGGGTACGTGCGGAAGAATCGCGGACTGTGACCGGCGTACCGTCCTCGCTCGACCCCGCGATCGCCGCCCGCCTGCGCCGCGACGCGGCGGGCCTGCTGCCCGCCGTGGTGCAAGAGCACGGCACCGGCGAGGTGCTGATGCTGGCCTGGATGGACGACCATGCGCTGCACCAGACCCTGACGACGGGCCGGGCCACTTACTGGTCACGCAGCCGCCGGGAGTACTGGGTCAAGGGCGCCACCTCGGGCCATCACCAGTACGTGCGCGGCGTGGCGCTGGACTGCGACGGGGATACCCTGTTGATCAGCGTCGAGCAGCTCGGGCCCGCCTGCCACACCGGGTCCCACAGCTGCTTCACCGACCGGCTGGAACCGGCGAGCTCGCAACCGCCGAGCCCGCAACTAGAGGAGAACCACCGATGACCACCGGCGCCGCCATTCCCGACGAGGCGACCTTCCGGGCGCTGGCCCGCCACCGCCGGGTCGTCCCGGTCACCCGCCGCCTCCTGGCCGATGGCGAGACCCCGGTGGGGGTCTACCGCAAGCTGGCCGGCGGGCCAGGCACCTTCCTGCTGGAGTCGGCCGAGCAGGGCGCGGGCTCCGGCGGTGCGGTCTGGTCGCGGTACTCCTTCATCGGGGTACGCAGCAGCGCCACCCTGATCGGTCGGGACGGCCGGGCGGCGTGGGAGGGCACGCCCCCCAAAGGCGTACCCGTCGACGGCGAACCGACCGAGGTCCTGCGCGCCACCGTGGCCGCGCTGACCGCGCCCGCGCCCGAAGGCGTCGACCTGCCGCCCCTGTCCGGCGGCCTGGTCGGCTTCCTGTCCTACGACGCGGTACGCCGGTTCGAGCGCCTGCCCGAGCTCGCCGAGGACGACCTGCGCCAGCCCGAGCTCGGCATGATGCTCGCCACCGATCTCGTCGCACTGGACCACTTCGAGGGCTCGGCGGTATTGATCGCCAACGCTGTGCTGCCGCCGAAGGCGGACAAGGCCACCGTGACGGCGGCGTACCACCAGGCGATTGGGCGGCTTGACGCGATGACCACGGCGCTGTCCCGGCCGACCCCTCCGCTGGTGTCCACAGTGGAGCGTGCGGCGCTCGGGCCGGTCGTCTGCCGCACCCCCGAGGGGGAGTACCCGAAAGCGGTGGAGCAGGCCAAGGAGGCTATCCGGGCCGGCGAGTGCTTCCAGATCGTGGTCGCGCAACGGTTCGAGCGGGCGACCGAGGCTGACCCGCTCGATGTCTACCGGGTTCTGCGCACCACGAACCCCAGCCCGTACATGTATCTCCTGCGCTTCGACGGGTTCGACATCGTGGGCTCCTCGCCGGAGGTCCACGTGAAGGTCACGGTCGGCGCCGACGGGACGCGGCGGGCGCTGCTGCACCCGATCGCCGGTACCCGGTGGCGGGGCGAGACGCCCGAGGAAGACGCCGCCCTGGCCGCCGAGCTTGTGAACGACCCGAAGGAGCGGGCCGAGCACGTCATGCTCGTCGACCTGGCCCGAAACGACCTCGGCCGGGTCTGCCGGCCCGGCACCGTCGAGGTGCCCGAGTTCGCCACGGTGGAGCGCTACAGCCACGTCATGCACATCGTCTCCACCGTGGCGGGCGAGCTGATCGAGGACCGGTCGGCCTTCGACGTGCTCGCCGCGACGTTCCCGGCCGGCACGCTGTCCGGCGCGCCGAAGGTACGCGCCATGGAGATCATCGAGGAGCTGGAGCCGACCCGACGCGGGCTCTACGGCGGCGTCGTCGGTTACTTCGGCTTCGGCGGCGACATGGACACGGCGATCGCGATCCGTACCGCGCTGATGCGGGACGGGGTCGCCTACGTCCAAGCGGGGGCGGGGATCGTCGCCGACTCCGACCCGCTCGCCGAGGACACGGAGTGCCGCAACAAGGCGGCCGCCGTGCTGGCCGCGATCGCCGCGGCGGAGACGCTGCGCCCGGCGAGATGACCGGCGAGATGAAACGCGAGATGACCGGGCGACGCCAGCTCGTCGTGGCCATGGCCGGCTGCGTGGTCGGTGCCGGGCTCGCGCTCTTCGCGGCGAGCCGCACCTGGTCCGTGCTGCTCGTCGAGCGCCCCGCGCCACTGGGTCCGGTCCGCCAGCCGCGCTCGGGAGCCGCGCTCTTCGGGTGGTTGCCGGCGCTGGGGTTCGTGGCGCTCGCCGGAGCCGCCGCGCTGCCGGCCACCCGGCGCGCGGGCCGGCTCGTCGTGGCGGCCGTCCTCGTGCTCTGCGGCGCCGGTATCTTCGCGGGCGCGAGCTACGCGATCATCGACGGCACACCGGCTGGTTGGCCGCTGGTCTGTGCGCTCGGCGGTCTCGCCGTGGCCGGCGCCGGCGTCTTCACGGCGGTACGGGGACGCGCCTGGCCCGGCATGGGTAGCCGGTACGACCGCAAGCCCCCACCGCCACCGCCGGGGCGGCAGGGCAACCGGAGCGGGCGGCAGTTCTGGGACGCCATCGACCGCGGTGAGGACCCGACCCGCTGACCATATCGACGTGACATGCCAAGCGGGTTGACCATTATGCACCAGTCCACGGGGTGGCGCGTGCCATACCCCCAGACTCGCCCGGCATCGGCGGGCCCCTAGCATCGGGCTCATGACAGCCGGAGAGGGCAGTCCCGCGTCCGACGCGGGCGCGCAGCCGGAGCCAGCCAAGCATGGGGAACCCGGCCACGTGCTCGACGAGATCCTTGCCAGTGTCCGGGAAGACGTGGCAAAGCGGCAGGAGGAGGTGCCGCTGGAACAGATCAAGCGCCGAGCCGCCACCGCGCACCCACCGAAGGATGCATATGCCGCTCTTCGCGCCGCGGGCGTTGGCGTCATCGCCGAGGTCAAACGGGCCTCGCCATCCCGGGGCAAGCTCGCCGAGATCCCGGACCCGGCGGACCTGGCCCGGCAGTACGCCCTCGGCGGCGCCCGCTGCGTCAGCGTGCTGACCGAACCGCGGTGGTTCGGCGGCAGCCTCGACGACTTCGCCGCGGTGCGGCTGGCCGTGGAGGTACCGCTGCTGCGCAAGGACTTCATCGTCTCCAGCTACCAGGTGCACGAGGCGCGGGCGTACGGCGCCGACCTGGTCCTGCTGATCGTGGCCGCTCTGGACCAGAACACGCTGACCGGGCTGCTGGAGCGCATCGAGAGCCTCGGTATGACCGCACTGGTCGAGGTGCACGACGAGGAGGAGGCCGATCGGGCGCTGGCCGCCGGCGCCCGGGTCATCGGTGTCAACGCGCGCGATCTGCGTACCTTCGATGTTGACCGTGCCGCCTTCGAGCGGATCGCGCCCGGCCTGCCCGGCAGTGTCGTCAAGGTCGCGGAGTCCGGGGTCCGGGGGCCGCACGACCTGATCCGGTACGCCTCCGCGGGCGCCGACGCCGTCCTCGTGGGTGAGGGCCTGGTCACCCAGAAGAGCCCGCGCGACGCGGTGGCCGAGCTGGTCACCGCCGGCAGCCACCCGGCGACCCCGAGGCCGGTCCGATGAGCGAGCGGAGCGAGCGCATGGGCTCAGTGCCCTGCGAATGCATCGCCTCGCGAAGCGAGGCGATGGCATGAGTATGAGCGCGGCGGGGCTGGTGCCGGACGTGACCGGCCACTTTGGACGGTACGGCGGCCGGTTCGTCCCGGAGGCCCTGATCGCCGCCCTCGACCAGCTCGACGCGGCCTACCGCCACGCGCAGGCCGACGAGGGCTTCCAGGCCGAGCTCGCCCGCCTGATGCGCGACTACGCCGGCTGCCCGTCGATGCTCTACCACGCGGAGCGGCTCTCGGCCCATGCCGGCGCCCGGATTCTGCTCAAGCGCGAGGACCTCAACCACACCGGCGCGCACAAGATCCGCAACGTGCTCGGCCAGGCGTTGCTGACCAAGGTCATGGGCAAGCGCCGCGTGATCGCCGAGACCGGAGCCGGCCAGCACGGGGTGGCCGCGGCCACCGCCTGCGCGCTGCTGGACCTGGAGTGCGTGGTGTACATGGGGGAGGAGGACACCCGGCGGCAGGCGCTCAACGTGGCCCGGATGCGGATGCTCGGCGCCACGGTCATCCCGGTGATGACAGGCTCGCGTACGCTCAAGGACTCGATCAACGAAGCGCTGCGCGACTGGGTGACCAACGTCGACCACACCCACTACATGCTCGGCACCGCCGCCGGGCCGCACCCGTTCCCGGCCATGGTGCGCGACTTCGCCCGCGGGATCGGCGTCGAGGCGCGCAAGCAGTGCCTCGAGCTGACCGGTCGGTTGCCCGATGCGGTGACCGCGTGCGTGGGCGGCGGCTCCAACGCGATCGGCCTCTTCCATGCGTTCCTCGCCGACGAGTCGGTGCGCCTGTACGGGTTCGAGGCCGGCGGCGATGGGGTGGCGACCGGCCGCCACGCCGCCAGCATCACCGGCGGGGCGGCCGGGGTGCTGCACGGCGCCCGTACCTACCTGTTGCAGGACGAGGACGGGCAGACGGTGGAGTCGCACTCGATCTCGGCCGGCCTGGACTACCCCGCGGTCGGGCCGGAGCACGCCTGGCTGCACGACATCGGGCGGGCCCGATACGAGCCGGTGACCGACGCCGAGGCGATGGACGCGTTCGCGCTGTTGTGCCGGACCGAGGCCATCATCCCGGCGATCGAGAGCGCCCACGCGGTCGCCGGCACGCTGCGCGTCCTGCCGTCCCTGCGCTCCGAGCTCGACCGCGAGCCGACGGTCGTCATCTGCCTGTCCGGGCGCGGCGACAAGGACATGGAGACAGCCGGAAAGTGGTTCGGACTCCTGTGAACAAGGTCTTCGAGAAGGCGCGCGCGGCGACTGTGTCCGGGCCGCAGGGCCAAGCTCGCGGGCCGGACCGGTCGGAAGGGCGCGGCGTGCTGGTCGGGTACCTTCCGGCGGGCCTGCCCACCGTCGAGGGTGGCATCGCCGCCATCCGCGCGATGGTCGAGGCGGGCGTCGACGTGGTGGAGGTCGGCCTGCCGTACTCCGACCCGGTCATAGACGGGCCAGTGATCCAGCGGGCCAGCGAGATCGCGCTCGCGGCGGGCACCCGTACCGTCGATGTGCTGCGCACGGTGGAGGCGGTGGCATCCGCCGGCGCCCCGGTGCTGGTGATGACGTACTGGAACCCGGTCGAGCGCTACGGCATCGACGCGTTCGCGCGGGACCTCGCCGCGGCGGGCGGTGCCGGGCTCATCACGCCCGACCTCGTCCCCGACGAGGCCGACGAATGGCTCGCCGCCTCCGACACCCACGACCTCGACCGGATCTTCCTCGTCGCGCCCTCGTCCACCGACCGGCGGATCGCGTTGACCGCCGCCGCGTGCCGCGGGTTCGTCTACGCGACTAGCGTCATGGGCGTCACGGGTGCGCGGGACCGGACTTCGGGCGCGGCGCCCGCGCTGGTCGCGCGCGTCCGGCAGGTCACCGACGCGCCGGTCGCGGTCGGTTTGGGGGTACGCGACGGAGCCCAGGCCGCGATCGTCGCCGGCTACGCCGACGGGGTGATCGTGGGCAGCGCGCTCGTGCGCTGCCTGCTCGATGCGTCCGATGTGGACAGTGGCCTCGCCGCGCTGAAGGCGCTCACCGCGGACCTCGCCGCGGGAGTTCGCCGCGTGGCCTAGGCGATCAGGCCGGCCGGCACGGTCGACGGCGATTGATCCACCGCGTCGGGCACTTCCGGCTCGTGGTCGCGCAGGACCTCGCGCAGCACGCCAGCACGCCCGGCCATCGCGTCTTCGATCGCGATACGCGTGGTGGCGGTCAGCGGGTCGGGCAACGACTCCGGCTCGTACCAGGCCAGGCGGCGGATCCGGCCGGGCGCGTTGAGCGCCGCCTCGCCGCCTTCCAGGTGCCCGCGGAACACGTGCACGACGACATCGGGCAGGTTCTTGCCGCACCCGTCGCCGGTGAGCTGGTAGATGCCGATCAGATCAAGAATCGCGGTCTCCATGCCCGTCTCTTCGCGCACATCCCTGATGGCGGCGTGGACCGGGCTTTCCGCGTGGCGGATCCTTCCGCCGGGGAGACCCCAGAGACGGTGGCCTCCGTTTTGCTGGCACAGCAGCACGCGGCCGGCGTCGTCGGTGATGACGGCCCCGACCGCAAAGGTCAACGGGTTCATGGACGAAAGCCTAGAACCGGGCGGGCTGCGTGACCAGGGTGACGCCGGGGTTGCGTACAGCGGTAGCGTGTGCACCCGTGAACCTAGCCGCGCTAACCCCTCTCGCCGAGATCCCAAGCCCCACGCACGGCGTGTGGCACCTGGGACCCTTGCCGATCCGCGCGTACGCCTTGTGCATCGTCCTCGGCATCCTCGCCGCGTGCGTGGTCACCGAGGTCCGGATGCGTAGGCGTGGCGCTCCGCCCTACGCCGTGCTCGATGTCGCCGTGTGGGCGGTGCCCGCCGGCATCATCGGCGCTCGCATCTACCATGTCATCACCTCGCCTGACGACTACTTCGGCAGCGGCGGCAACCCCCTCGCCGCGCTGTACATCTGGAGGGGCGGCCTGGGCATCTGGGGCGCCGTCGCCGGAGGTGCCCTCGGTGCCTGGTTCGCCTGCCGCCGGATGGGCATCCCGTTCAGCTTCGTCGCCGACGCGGCTGCCGTGGGGCTTCCCCTCGCGCAGGCGATCGGCCGCTGGGGCAACTGGTTCAACAACGAGCTCTTCGGCGGTCCGACCTCGTTGCCGTGGGGCTTGAAGGTGTACGAGTGGAACGCCGAGACCGGTTCGGCGCAGACGGACGCGTCCGGAAGCCCGATCGAGAAGGGCGTGTTCCACCCGACGTTCCTCTACGAGTCGCTGTGGTGCGTGGGCGTCGCATTGCTCGTGTGGCTGGTCGACCGCCGGTACAAGCTCGGCCGGGGCCGCGCGTTCGCGCTGTACGTGATGGCCTACACCGTCGGCCGGTTCTGGATCGAGCTGATGCGCTCCGACCCGGCGCACTCGTTCCTGGGCCTGCGCGTGAACGGCTGGGTCTCGATCCTGGCCTTCCTCGGCGCGCTGCTGTACTTCGTACGGGTACGCGGGCCGCAGCAGCGGCTGACCTTCGACGAGGACGGCACCGTCCGGGTGCTGCCGGCCGATGGTGAGGCGCCGGCGATCGGCGGAACCGACGAGGCTGCCCAGCCGGCCGAGGCCGTCGAGGCCCCCGAGCCCGCCGACGACGGCACCGGAAGCGCCGAACGAGCGGTTGTCGAGGACGATGTGGACGAGGAGAAGTCTGACGCCGCGCCGAGACCGTAGGCCGAACTCGTAGAAGGCGAGCTCGCAAATCGACGTCGTGATCCGCTCGGCGGTGGTGGTTGGCGCCGGGGTCGGCGGCCTCGCCACCGCCGGCGCGCTCGCCCGTACCGGCTGGTCCGTCACGCTCCTCGAACGGGCGGACCGGCTGCGTCCGGGGCGCGCCGCGCTGCTGCTGTGGCCCAACGGGATACGGGCGCTGCGCGCGCTTGGGCTCGGCGCGGGGCTGGATGCGATCGCCACACCGGTACCGGCGACCGGGTTGCGCCGCCCGGACGGGCATTGGCTCGTTCAGCCGGACCGGGAGGCAGGCGGCCGGGACGCGCCGGTGGTGGTGCACCAGGAGGACCTGCACGACGCGTTCGTGGCGGGTCTCGGTGACAAGATCGACATCCGGACCGGCATCGAGGTCCGCACTGCCCGGCCGGCGGGCGACCGCCCTTCGGTCACCGACGGGCGGGCGACCTGGGAGGCCGACGTGGTGATCGCCGCCGACGGCCTGCACAGCGTCGTGCGGGGCCGGCTCGCACCGGCCACCACCGTGAGGAGCGGCGGTTTCGCCGCCTGGCGGGCGGTGATCCCGTGGTACCGGGCGTCCCACCTGCCGGCCGGCACCGCCGCGGCGGGCGAGGTGATCGGCGCCGGGCAGCGCTTTCAGCACGCCTCCCTCGGCGAGCGTGGCTCGTCCGGCGCATCCAGCCGGGGCGGGATCTACTGGGTGGCCACGGTCCCCGGAGCGCACCGGCCGGAACGGCCGGAGGCTCAGCTGGTGCTCGTGCGCCGGTGGTTCGCCGGCTGGCCGGCACCGATCACGGAGCTGCTCGCCGCCACCGAACCCGACGACCTGGTGCAGGATCCGGTCGCCGAGCTGCGCCCGATGCCGGAGTCCTTCGTCTTCCCGGTCGGCATCGGCGGGTACGCGCTGGTCGGCGACGCCGCCCACGCGATGACCCACCACCTGAGCCAGGGGGCGTGCCTGGCCCTGGAGGATGCGGCGACGCTGCAGGCCCTACTGCTCGACGCGATCCCCGGCCGCAACCTCGGCGAGCGGCTGCAGGCGTACAGCCAGGACCGGCGGCCGCGTGTGCTGCGGGTGGCCCAGCAGTCGCGCCGCATCGGCGCGGTGCTCCAGGAGCGGGGGAGGCTGCTCACGCGAGCCCGTGACATGGCGCTGGGTAGGCTCGCCCCGCGCCTGCTGGACCGGGCTTCGGCCGGGGCCACGGACTGGCGGCCTCCGGCCCGTTGACCCTTACGGTTTGCCCGACGACAGCTCGCCGTGCTCCACGCACGCGGCCCGCCAGCCCGCCGGCAGAACCTGTACCTTCATTCGCCGGCCGCACGCCTGGCAGAACCGGGGCGGCTCGAGCGCGCGAGCCGCGACGCAGGGCTCGTGCTTGCCCTCGGCCAGGCTGCCGCCGCAGCGGTCGCAGAACATCAGACGGTTCCAGACAGGGCCTTCACGGGCATGCGGAGCTCGGCGAGCAGCGCCAGGTCCTCGGCGGGCGGCTGGCCCAGCGTGGTGAGGTAGTTGCCGACGATCACGGCGTTGATCCCGCCGAGCAGCCCGTCGCGCGTACCGAGATCGCCGAGGGTGATCTCCCGGCCGCCGGCGTAGCGCAGGATCGTGCGCGGCAAGGCGAGCCGGAACGCGGCGATCGCCCGCAGCGCTTCCCGCGCGTCGAGCAGGGGCCGGTCCCCGAGCGGGGTGCCGGGCCGCGGGTTGAGAAAGTTCAGCGGTACCTCGTGCGGGTCGAGCTCCTGGAGCTGGGCGGCAAACTCGGCGCGCTGTTCGAGGCTCTCGCCGAGACCGAGGATGCCGCCGCAGCAGACCTCCATGCCGGACTCGCGCACCATCCGCAGGGTGTCCCAACGCTCCTCCCAGGTGTGCGTGGTGACGACCTGCGGGAAGTACGACCGGGCGGTTTCCAGGTTGTGGTTGTACCGGTGCACGCCCAGCGCCACGAGCTCGTCGACCTGAGCCTGGGTGAGCATCCCCAGCGAGGCGGCGATGTTGATGTCGACGGCGTTCCTGATCGCTTTGACTCCGTCGCGGATCTGGGCCATCAGCCGCTCGTCGGGGCCCCGGACGGCGGCCACGATGCAGAACTCGGTCGCCCCGGCCGCGGCCGTCTGGCGGGCCGCCTCGACCAGCGCCGGGATGTCCAGCCAGACCGCACGTACCGGCGAGGTGAACAGCCCGGACTGCGAGCAGAAGTGGCAGTCTTCGGGGCAGCCGCCGGTCTTGACCGAGACGATGCCTTCCACCTCGACCTCGGGGCCGCACCATCTCGTGCGTACCTCATGGGCGAGCTGGAGCGCCGCGGCGAGATGCTCGTCTGGCAGGCGCAGGACGGCGAGGACGCCGGCCTCGTCGAGACCCACGCCGTCCCCGAGCACCTGGGCCCGCGCGGCTTTCAGCACCGGTACCGTTGGGCTGTCTGGCATGGTCGTACCCTAGCCGGCATGGATTGGCTCGCGCGCGACGCGGCTGCCGTATGGCATCCGTTCACCCAACACAGCCTCTGGCTCTCCGACGAGCCGACGGTCGTGGACCGGGCCGAGGGGCCATGGCTGTTCGACGTGGACGGCAACCGGTACCTCGACGGGATCTCATCGCTGTGGGTCACCACCTTCGGGCACCGTACCCCCGAGATCGACGCGGCGATCCGGTCCCAGCTGGGTCGGCTGGACCACGCCACGTTCCTCGGCGCCACCCACGTGCCGGGGATCGAGCTGGCCGAGCGGCTGCTGTCGGTGGCGCCCGCGGCGCCCGGCGGTCCGGTGCTAGGGAAGGTGTTCTACGCCGGGGACGGCTCGTCCGCCGTCGAGGTCGCGCTGAAGATGGCGTACCAGCATTCGGTGCAGGCCGGCGGGCGGGGCCGGCCGCTGTTCGTCCACCTGCAGGAGGCCTACCACGGCGACACCCTCGGCGCGGTGAGCGTGGGCGGGATCTCGTTGTTCCACGCGGCATACCGGCCGTTGCTGCTGCGTACGTTGATGGTTGGCTCGCCGGGGCTGCGCAAGCCGGGCCAGAGCGCCGCTTCACGCGCCGAGCAGGCGATCGCCGAGCTGGCCGATGTCATGGCCCGCCACGGCGACGAGGTCTGCGCGATCGTGGTCGAGCCGATGGTGCAGGCGGCGGCCGGCATGCTGACCTATGACGCGTCGTACCTGCGCGCTGCCCGGCGCCTGGCGACCGAGCACGGCGCGCTGCTGATCTGTGACGAGGTGGCGACCGGGCTGGGGCGTACCGGCCGGATGTGGGCGGTGTCGCATGCCGGCGTCGTGCCGGACCTGTTGACCTGCGGCAAGGGTTTGACCGGTGGGTACCTGCCGCTGTCCGCGGTGCTCGCCACCAACGCGGTGTACGAGTCGTTCCTGGGCTCGGCCGCGAGCGGCCGCACCTTCTTCCACGGGCACACGTATACGGCGAACCCGCTGTGCTGCGCCGCGGCCAACGCCAACCTGGAGCTGATCGAGTCACGCGGTCTGGTGGCCCAGGCGGCGGCGCTGGGGGAGCGGCTGGGCTCGCTGCTCGCACCGCTCGCGTCGCACGACGGCGTGGTCGAGATCCGGCGGCTGGGCACAATGACGGGTGTCGAGGTGCGCAGCACGGGCGAGCGTACCGGCGCCGTGGTGTGCCGGGCCGCGCGCCGCCACGGCGTATGGCTGCGGCCGCTCGGCGACACCGTCGTGCTGATGCCACCGCTGGCGCTGGGCCCTTCGGAGACCGACCTGCTGGTGGGCGCGCTGGCGCTCGCGCTGGACGAGGTGTTCGGGTGAGCGCCGGCTGGCTCGCCGGTCTCGCGGAGTCGGCCGCCTCGCGGGCCGCCGCCGGGCTGCGGCGCGAGCTGCGCCCACGCGGGGCCGACGACGCGGTCGTCGACCTGGCCGGCAACGACTACCTCGGGCTGTCCCGCCACCCGGACGTGATCGGGGCCGTGGTCAAGGCGGTCGAGGCGTTCGGCCTCGGCGCGACCGGATCCCGCCTGGTGCGCGGCTCCACATCACTGCACGAGGCGCTGGAACGGGAGCTGGCCGGCTGGCTGGGTTGCGAGTCGGCGTTGGTGTTCTCCTCCGGCTACCTCGCCAACATCGCGGCGGTACGGGGGTTGGCCCGGCCTGGCGGGCTGATCGTGTCCGACGCCCACAACCACGCGTCCCTTGTGGACGGTTGCCGGCTGGCTTGCGCTGGACGCGCCGGTACCCGGACGGTTGTGGTGCCACACGCCGACGTGGGCGCGGTCGGCGCCGCACTGGCCGCTGCCGGCGGCGGTCCAGCCGTGGTGGTGACCGAGTCGGTCTTCTCCGTCGACGGTGACCTGGCGCCGCTGCGGGCGCTGCACTCGGCTTGCCGGGAGCACGGCGCCGTGCTGCTGGTCGACGATGCGCACGCGGTGGGCGTACTGGGACCGGACGGCGCCGGCGCGGTCGCCGCCGCGGGGCTGTCCGGCGAGCCGGACGTGGTGGTGACCGCGACGCTGTCCAAGTCGCTGGGCGCCGCGGGTGGTGTCGTCGCCGGGCCGGCGCCGCTGGCGGCGCACCTGGTCGACACCGGCCGTACGTTCATCTACGACACGGCGCTGGCACCCGCCGTGGCCGCCGGGGCGGCCGCCGCGCTGGACCTGTTGCGCAAGGCCGACGACCTTCGGGCGGAGCTGGCCGACCGGTGCCGGTCGGCGGTGGCGCTGCTGCGCTCGGCCGGCCTTGATGTGACCACGCCCGCGGGCGGCGTGATCTCCGTGACCGCGCCGGGTCCGCAGGAGGCGCTCGCCTGGGCGGCTGCCTGCCGCGCGCAGGGCGTGGCGGTGGGCTGCTTCCGGCCACCGTCCACACCGGACGGTCGGTCACGGCTGCGGCTGACGGTCAACGTGGGTGTGCCCCGCGAGGCCTTCGAGGCGGCGCTGGCCGTTGTCCTGGCGAGCGCCCCGTGACGGTGCTGCTCGTCACCGGTACCGACACCGGCGTGGGCAAGACGATCGTGACGGCCGCCGTGGCCGCCGCCGCGGGGGCGGCGGGCCTGCGGGTGGCGGTGGTCAAGCCGGCCCAGACCGGCGTGGGCGCGGGCGAAGAGTCCGATGTGGACACCGTACGCCGGCTGGCGGCACCGGACACGGCGGTGACCCTGTCGGAGTACCCGGACCCGCTGGCGCCACTGGCCGCGGCGCGGGTCAGCGGGCGACCGGCGCCGGTGCTGCCCTCCGTGGTGCGCGCGGTTTCCGAGTTGGCGGAGACACACGATCTCGTGCTGGTCGAGGGTGCGGGCGGTCTGCTGGTACCTCTCGGTCATGGATGGACCGCCGCGGACCTCGCGGTCGCGCTGCGGGCGCCCGCGGTCGTCGTGGTCCGCGCTGGTCTGGGTACCTTGAACCACACCGCGTTGACGCTGGAAGCGTTGGCCCGCCGGGACATCACGGCCCGCGTGGCGATCGGCTCGTGGCCGGCCATGCCGGAGCTGGTGCACCGGGCGAACCTGGACGACCTGCCGGGAGAGCTCGCCGGTGTCGTGCCGGAAGATGCTGGCCGGTTGCCGGGGTTCCGCTCGCATGCTCGCGACTGGCTCGCACCGTCGTTGTACGGGCGGTTCGACGCGGCCGCTTTCCGGTCAGAACGACGGGCTCGTGTAGAGGTCTGACTGGACCGGTGTGCGCTCGCAGCCGAAGCGGTGCAGCATCGAGGCGACCAGGGTGACGTACCACTCCGGGGCGCGCGGCGAGACCAGCACGCGGCGGATCAGCCGGTCGAGGTTGACCGGGATCCCGACCCCGGTGCTGTCCGGTAGCCGGTCGGGATGTTCGCCGTAGTCGGCGAGCTCGGCCCAGGTCGGGCGTACGACGACGGCCCGCAGCTCCTGCTCGTGGGCGAAGCTGCGGCGCTTGTGCATGACGGCGTTGAACGGCCGGTAGGGGCCCCAGCTCTGGCGCGCGTAGTCCAGGTAGGTGACGGCGCCGACGTACACCGGGGTGTCGCCGCTGCCGCGGTCGAGCTCGGCGCGCAGCTCGCCGACGGTGGTCTGCAGGGCGACGCCCTCCCGCCCACCGAGGTACACGGTCCACATGGCGGCGGACTCGTCGTCGTTCATGTGCCAGCAGTTGACGTACAGCGCCCGGTTGCTCAGCCGGAGCAGCTCGCGCGCCAGGCGCTCGTCCGGCAGCTTCTGCAGCTCCTCGATGGGACGGTCGCCGTGGTGAGCGAGGTAGGCGAGCACGCCGCTTCGGGCCGCGGGGCCGCTGGTGATCAGCGCCATGGCCGCCTCCCGCGCGGCGACCACATCCAGCCGCGGTATCGCGAGCTCGAACGGGTCGACGAACGTGTCGGCGCGGGCGAGGTAGAACTCGCCGGTGTCGAGCATCGCGACGAACTTGGCGAAGTCGAGATAGCGCCAGATCGGTTGCTCGTCGGATGGCAGCGGCAGGCTCGGATCGGCCACGTACATCGGTGGTCGTCTACCTCCCGGTCGGCTGGGGGCTGCTCGGGGAACCGTACCCGACGCCGGCTTGCGCGCTGGCGTGCGGGCATGCGGGTGCGCGGGGAGCCGGCTCCGGCCGTACTCTGGCGCGGGTGAGCCGGATGATGGCCGCGCTGGCGGCGGTGGTGGCGCTGCTCGCGGCCTGCGGTTCCGGTCCGCCGCCCCGATCGGCGCCGCCATCAGCCCCGATGTCGTCTGCGGCGCCGTTGCCGGCTTCTCCGTCTGCCTCGGCTCCGTCCGCCTCGGCTGAGATCACGCTGGCGTTCGGCGGAGACGTCCATTTCGCCGGGCGCAACGCGGCGCTGTTGCGGAACCCGGCGACCGCGTTCGGCCCGATCGCGTCGGTGCTGCAGTCGGCCGACCTGGCGATGGTCAACATGGAGACGGCGATCACGAGCCGTGGCGCCGAGGAGCCGAAGACGTTCCACTTCCGTGGGCCTGCCGCGGCGCTCGACGCGGCGCGCGCCGCCGGGGTCGACGTGCTGACGTTCGCGAACAACCACGTGCTCGACTACGGCCAGGTCGGCCTGGCGGACACGATCGACGCCGCCCGGGCCGCGTCGTTTCCGATCGTCGGTATCGGGCGGGACGCCGCTGAGGCGTACTCCCCGTGGGTCACGACCGTGCGCGGCGTCCGCGTCGCGTTCCTGGCCTTCAGCCAGATCCACATGCTCTCGGACACCTGGGCGGCCCGCGACAACCGGCCCGGCGTGGCGATGGCCTTCGACACGGCGCGCGTGGTGGCGGCCGTTGCCGCCGCCCGTGAGCGCGCCGATGTGGTGGTCGTCTACAACCACTGGGGCCAGGAGACCAACCAGTGCCCGACGGCCGAGCAGCGGGCGTTCGCGGCGCGGCTGGCGCAGGCCGGAGCCGATGTCGTGGTTGGCGCGCACGCCCATGTCTTGCAGGGCGACGGCTGGCTCGGACAGACGTACGTTGGATATGGTTTGGGGAACTTTGTCTGGTACATCTCCCGGACCACGGATACCGGGGCGCTCCGGCTGACGCTGCGCGGGCGGACGGTGGTCAAGAACGAGTTCGTTCCCGCGGCGGTGACCGATAGCGGTCAGCCCAAGCCCTTGTCGGGGGCCGCGGCTGCGAGGGTGAGCCAGCGTTTCGCCGGCTTGCGGTCGTGTACCGGCCTAGCCGACCGACCGTCCTGATCATCGCCGACTGGTCTCCGCTGCGCGTCACGATGTGTGGCGGTTTGATGCGGCGCGCGCGGGATCCGGTTTGGCAGGCGCGTACCGACTCGGCTAGAGTTCACATCCGTCGGTGACAGCCGGCGCGTGCGGACGTAGCGCAGTTGGTAGCGCATCACCTTGCCAAGGTGAGGGTCGCGGGTTCGAGTCCCGTCGTCCGCTCGGAGGCCGCCAAGTATTCTCGAGGCGACACCTCGGTGGAGTGGCCGAGAGGCGAGGCAACGGCCTGCAAAGCCGTGTACACGGGTTCAAATCCCGTCTCCACCTCTGCAAGACCCCGGGCGATTGGCGCAGTGGGAGCGCGCTTCCTTGACACGGAAGAGGTCACTGGTTCAAACCCAGTATCGCCCACCAGCTCAGAGGCCATGTTCCATCGATGGACATGGCCTCTATCATGCCCGTACAGCAGCGGAGTACAGCAGCCGGTCATGATCCCTCCAGGCTCTCGCCGAGGCGCTTGAGCGCGTCCCGGGTGGCCTTCGAGGAGACCTGTGTGTAGATCTCCATCGTGATCGAGAACCGAGCGTGCCGGAGGATGGCCATCGCGACTCTCGGATGCACTTCGAGATCCGCCAGGAGCGATCCGCAGGTACGTCGGGCGTCGTGCACGGTGATCTTCCGGACGCCCGCCCTTCGGCACCGGGTGTCCCATGATCGGTTGAAGTTCCGCGGCTCGATCGGGGTACCGAGGCTCGTGGTGAAGACGAGCTTGCCGCCTTGCCAAGCGATCCCGGCCGCGGCCCGGGTCTCCTCCTGGCTGCTCTTGCGCACCTTCAACGCGGTCACACACAGGTCGGGCATCGGTAGCGTGGCGTCCGACGTGGCGGTCTTGGTCTCCCGGTGCAGGAGCTGCCGGGCCACCCGCTGAATCTGTAGTCCGACCGTCAGCTCTGCTTCGCCCAGATTGAGGTCATCCCACGTCAGGCCGAGCACTTCGCCCTTACGCAGGCCGAGCACGAGGACCAGGACGTACGCGGTGTAAAGCGGGTCAGCGTCCCGGCGGGCCGACTCCAGGAACTGCCGCGCTTCCTCGCTTGACCAGGACTGGCCGCGCTTCGTGCGAACCGGAGGCAGCTTCACCAGTGCCGCCACGTTCCTGCTGGTCAATTCCTCGGTCATGGCATGCGACAGCGCGGAGCGGAGTACCTTCCGCAGATCGCCGATGGTGTTCGCCGACGGCGTCTGCCGGCAGCAGCTGTCGATGGCGCAGCACCGTTGCCGAGCCAACGAACGACGAGCGTCCTTGCCCTGGGCGCAGCATTGACAGGTCCGGCCGACCTGGTTGATCCAGGTCTGGACGTCGCGGACCTGGAGCCGATCGAGCCGCTTCGTCCCGAGGCCGGGAATGATGTAGAGCCGCGTCAGGGTGGCGTAGGTCGAGCGGGTCAGCGGGGCTAGGTTCGGGCCGACCACCTCGGCGAGCCAGTACGTCATGAACTCGCCGAGGGTGGGCACCTTGGTCGCGACCGGACCACGTTGGGCCAGTGCCTGGAGCTTGACCCACTTCTTGTGGACGTCGTCACGGGTCTTGCCGTAGACGTACTTACGGGTTCGTTTGCCGTCGGGTTTGGTCACCCAGACGTAGGCGGCGTAGCCGTTGCGGTAGGGGAAGATGGAGCCTTCCCCGTTCGCGCGGTGACGAGTCATCAGGCCGCCTCCTGCTCCTGGATGCGGTCGCGGATGTATTCGTCGACCCATTCAGGCAGGATGCGGCGGTACTTTCCATCCTTGATCGAGCGCAGCTCCCCAGTGGCGATCTTCATCTTGACTTTGGACAAGCCGAAGCCGAGCAGGGCGGCGACCTCGGCGGGTGAGTACCACTTGGGTGCGAGCTGGGCGGCGGTTGGCCCGCTCATGCGGTTGTTCCTCCTTGTGTCGAGTGGTGGGTGACGAGGGTGAAGCCGATTTCGTGGGCGAGGTCTTCACGGGCGGCCCGTCGTCGCTCGCGGGCGAGTGCGGCGCTGGTGTTGGCGAGCAGGGCGTCGCCGGTGGTGTGCCAGCCGGATCCGGCGTAGGCGAGCAGGTTGACCACGAGGGTGGTTTGCTCGGTGTGTTCAGCCGCAATGGTGCCGGATTCGGTGCGGCGCCAGATGATGCGCCTATCGCGCAGCAGGCGGAAGGTGACCGAGTAGCGTCGGCTTTTGGTGAGGAAGTGTCCGCCGAAGCCGAGCATGTGTGCCCAGCGGCGCAACGAGCGCCAGGTTTTGGGCCGGCCGAGCGTCCAGCACGCGTCGACGAGTCGCTCGGGGTGTGAGCCGTCGGGGTCTGCGTACAGGTCGATGGTATCGGCGTCGAGGCGGCGGCTGGTGTGGCCGGTGGCCTCGGTGGATTTGGTGGCGTACTTGGCGAGGTAGCCGGCGACGCGGAGGTGGTCGGCGGCCTCCGCGTCGGTGATCTGGCCGTCGGGGGAGACGCGGATGGGTGGGCAGCGCAGCTGTTTGCCCCAGCGGATGCGCCAGCCACGCGGCCTGGCCGGATGGGCGTCGGTGGTGAACGTGACCGTGTTGGCGACGTGGGTGACGGCGTCGACCAGGTCCTGCACGGTGAGGCAGGCCGGCGGGGGAAGGATGGCGGTGGGGTCGAGGGGGTCGGCTCCGTCGAGGCGGATGACGGCGTGCAGGTGAATCACGCCGCGCCGTTGCATCTCGGCGACCTTGCCGAAGGACAGTCGCACGTACTTGCCGGGGATGCCGCGGGATCGGGCGGTACGGCGGATGTGACGGGTGATGGCGATGGTGGTGCGCCGCCACAGCTCCGGGGCCTGGTTGTTCCACACGACGTGATGGGCGTAGTCGTAGCAGTCCAGGCACGACGGCTGCCCAAGGATCTTCTGGTCCTCGGCATGGATGCGGTGGCAGCGCAGGTCGACGCCGTGTGGGCAGAGGTCAGGGTGGCGGCGGGGCCGGCAGGCGATCGCCTTGCCGGTTTTGCTGGTGCGGTGGGTGTGCACCATGCCGAAGCTGGGTGCGGTGAGAGTAGGAAACACGGCCGGATGCTTCGCGACGGTGACCGGCACGCCTTTGCCGCCAACGAGGCCGGTGCGGACGACCTCAAAGGCGTCGCGGCGGTAGGTCTCGGCACAGGACGGGCAGACCGTGGCGCGGCGGTTGCCGCACGACTTGTAGATCACCCCGTCCGGCATGTCCTCGGTGGACCGCGCGTCGAGGACGCGGGCCGAGTCCGGGCCGGTGCGCTCAACGGTGTAGGAGGTGCCAACCAGCCGAATGGGGTGGGTGCAGCCGGCGGCCGGTTGGATGTGGTCGAGCCAGGCGAAGACGTTAGGGTCGGTGCCGGCCCGGTGCAGGGCTTGGGCGGTGGCGGTGTAGCCGCGCGGCAATGGTGCGTGAGTCTCGGCGTTCGAGGCCACACCCCAGGCGGAGGTCTGGGGTGTGGTGTCCAGCGTCGAGACGCTCACGCGGCCCTCCGACGTACCGATGGAGGGACGCAGAGGACGTGCCGTCCGGATCGGGCGAGGACGGCGGCCAGGGGGAGGCCGCAGACGGTGCACGGGTTGGGGGCGTAGCCAGACGGTGCCGACGGCTGCCCGCGGCGGACCGGAGTGGGGTCGTGTTCGACGGTGACGGTGCGTTCGATGACCACGGTGCGGCAGGCGCCGCATTGCCGCTCGTGGGGTTCCCGCCGGCCACACGGGATCTGGGTGGTGCCGTCGTCGTCGTAGAGGGTGACCGGCGTCCGGCAGGGGCCGCCCGGGGTGATGTGCACGATGGTGTGGGTGATGTGGGCCGGGTGCGGTTGCGGGTCGGCGGGGCAAGTGTGGGTGACCACGTGGACGTCGACGAGATAGATGCTCATCGGGCGCCGCCGGTGAGCGAGGTGACGGCTGCCCCGTTGACCGCCGCCGGGGTTGGGGTGGGGTCGGTGGTGGCGATGACGTCGAGCAGCCGACGCGCG
>WNGB01005694.1_pt1 | contig 20021 bp, 18 predicted proteins | sample 5400681 | NCBI WGS metagenome assembly WNGB01 (sample SAMN13153367, study PRJNA577476) | soil metagenome | isolation source: 115 cm soil or saprolite under grassland replicate 2 | place: USA:California | collected 2016-06-15
CGCTCCGGACCGGCGGCGCGGAACGCCTTGGCGAAGGCGTCGAGATCGGCCGCCGCCAGGTCGGAGACCGCCCAATAGGTGACGCCGTTGTCGCTCCACGACAGCACGTTGTAGCCGGCGACCGCGCGCCGCGCGCCCAGCATGGCAGCGTCCGCCGGCACCGCGGTGAGGCTGATCAGATGCGCCCGGTGGCGATAGACCAGCGTCGGCACCGGAACGCGGCCGATCACGTCGATGCGGCCGCCGACCAGCGGAAAGCCCTCGTTGGAGAGATCGACCACGCGCGGCGCCTCGGGAATGCGCCCGTTGAACCACGGCTTGACGGTGTGGCGATCGGATGAGCTGACATCGGTCGGCTGCGGCGCCATCAGCGCGCGCATGTGGCTGGCCACCACCATGTCCGCCATCGTGTCGGCCGGCCCGGGCCGCAACGCGAACCAAGTCGTGCCGCTCGTCACGAACACCGCCAACGCCACCGAGGCCGCGAGCGCGCGCCAGGAGGGACGCGAGCGCTCGTGCCGCATGCCGACGGCGGTTTCGATCCGGCGGGCGAGCCCCGGCGGCGGTGCTTCGCGCGGCAGCTTCTCCTGGATCGCCCGCCGCAGCGCTTCGACGCGGTCGCGCTCGGCCGCCAGCGCCGGGTCGGTGGCCAACTGCCGTTCGATCTCGATCGTATGGGCGGGATCGAGCTCGCCGTCGAGATAGGCATGAACGAGCAGGGTCGGATCGTCTTGGGTCGAAGGTGTCATGGCTCGTCCGTTCCAATCCTGGCGATCAGCCGCCGGCGGGCACGCGCCAGCCGCGACATCACGGTGCCGATCGGTACTTTGGTCACTTCGGCGATCTCCCGATAATCCAGGCCCTGCACGTCGCGCAGCACCAGCGCTTCCCGGAACGGCAGCGGCAGCTCGGCGATCGCGGCTTCGAGGCGCGCCGCGTCGGCCTTGGCGATCAGCGCCGCCTCCGGCGTATCGGATCGGTCCATCGGCACGCCGCGCTCCAGCTCCTTGCGCTCGACCGCTTCCAGATCGTCGACCACCAGCAGCGACGCCGAGCGGTTCTTGCTCAGCCACGTGTAGGCGGCGTGGCGCGTGATGGTCAGCAGCCAGGCCCGGGCGTTGCCGCCGGCAAAGCCGCCGATGCCGCGGAAGGCTCGCAGGCAAGCCTCCTGCACCACGTCCTCGGCGTCGGCGCGGGTGCCAGTGAGCCAGCGCGCGAGCGCATAGGCGTCGGCGAGATGCGGCAGCACCACGCTTGCGAAGCGCGCCTGATCTTCATCGCCGCTCGCGCTCACCATCGTCGCCGCGCACCGCCTCGATCCGCGGATATCCTAACAGAGATCGGCCAACCGGCGGTTTTATTCCCGGAGTCAAAGCGGATTTCGGCAAGCGGCGGCAGCAATTACTCCGCCGCCTGCATGTCGCCGGCGTCGATGAAGCCGCCCGACTGGCGGCGCCACAGCGCCGCGTAGTGGCCGCCGAGCGCCAGCAGCTCGTGGTGCGTGCCCTGCTCGACAATGCGGCCGCGGTCGAGCACGATCAGCCGATCCATGCGCGCGATGGTGGAGAGCCGATGCGCGATGGCGATCACCGTCTTGCCGGCCATCAGCGTGCCGAGGCTAGACTGGATCGCGGCCTCGACCTCGCTGTCGACGGCCGTAGCGGATGTTGTCGCGGATCGAGCGGTGCAGCAGCGAGGTGTCCTGGGTGACCATCGAGATCTGGCTGCGCAGGCTCTCCTGCGTCACCCCGGCGATGTCCTGGCCGTCGATCAGAATGCGGCCGCCTTCGAGATCGAAGAAGCGCAGCAGCAGGTTGACCAGCGTGGACTTGCCGGCGCCGGAGCGGCCGATCAGGCCGATCTTCTCGCCCGGCCGCACCGTCAGCGTGAGGCCCTCTATTACGCCGGTCGCGCGGCCGTAGCCGAAGCGCACGTCCTCGAACCGGATCTCGCCGCGCGGCACCTCGAGCGCCGCGGCGTCCGGCCGGTCGGTGAGCGCGATCGGCCGGGCGATGGTCATCATGCCCTCCTGCACCACGCCGATATTCTCGAAGATGGTGGTGACCTGATACGCCACCCAGCCGGCGACGCTGACGATCTGCCAGGCCAGCGGCAGCGCCATCGCCACCGTTCCGACCTCGACCTGGCCGCGCGTCCACAGGAAGATCGCGACGCCGCCGGTGCCGGTGACCAGCATGGCGTTGAGCGACGAGAGGCACAGGCTGAACAGGGTATTGAGCCGCAGCGACTGGTAGAACATGTCGGTGTGGCCGTCGACCGCGTCGCGGATATAGGCGTCTTCCTCGCGCGCGCGCGCAAACAGCTTCACGGTCAGGATGTTGGTGTAGCTGTCGACGATGCGCCCGGTCAGCGCCGAGCGCGCTTCCGACACTGCCTTCGAGCGGTCGCGCATGCGCGGCACCAGCACGCGCAGCAGGACCAGGTAGCCGGCGAACCACAGGATCACCGGCAAGGCGAGCCACGGATCGGCGGAGCCGAGCAGCAGCAGCGCGCTGGTCCCGTAGACCAGGATGTACCAGACGCCGGTGATCAGTGCGACCACGGTCTCGCGGATCGCCGGTCCAGTCTGCATCACGCGATTTGCGATCCGCCCGGCAAAATCGTTCTGGAAGAACGCCCAGGACTGGCGCACCACGTGCCAGTGGTTCTGCCAGCGGATGCGGTTCGACACGTTGGCCGAGATCGCCTGGTTGGAGAGCAGGTTCTGCGTGGTCAGCGCGAGCGGCCGCAGCACCAGGAGCGTGAGCGCCATGGCGAGCAGCAGCGGCCAGAAGTCGGCGAACAGCGTTTCCGGCTTGCTGGTCGTGATCAGCGTGACCACGCGGCCGATGAAGATCGGGATCATGGTGTCGAGCAGCGCGACCACGAAGCCGACCACGAACAGGGCAATGAACAGCCGCTTCGCCTGCCGGGCATAGTGCCAGAAGAAGGCGATCAGCGCGGCCGGAGGCTCCGGCCGCTCGGGCGTGTCGGTCGGCTTCAAAAGCCGCTCGAAGAGCGAAAACATGGCACAAGCTCAAACGGGCCGTAACCGCGCACGGCGCCATCTCTCTGGCGCCGTGAGGCGGTGCGACCGTGTTCATTTATCGGATCGGAGCGAGCGCGTAGAGGGGCTTCGTGTCGGCACTATGACATTCCAGACGCCTCAGGCGGTCATGACGTGCAATGTTGCTGTTTCGCAACAGTCACTTCGCCGGCGCGACCCGCAGAATCCGGCCTGACGAGCTGTCGGTGGCGAGCCACAGCGCGCCATCCGGGCCCTGGCGGACGTCGCGGATGCGCTCATTCAGGTCGCGCAACAGGCGCTCCTCCTTGACGACTTTCTGGCCGTCGAGCTCGAGCCGCACCAGCAGTTGGCCGGCCAGCGCGCCGACGAACAGGTTTCCGCGCCAGGCCGGCAAAAGGCTGCCGTTGTAGAACGCCATCCCGGACGGCGCGATCGACGGCACCCAGTGCCAGAGCGGCTGCTCCATGCCTTCCTTCTGCGTGCTCTCGTGGATCTTGGCGCCGCTGTAGTCGATGCCGTAGCCGATCACCGGCCAGCCGTAGTTCTTGCCTTTGTCGATGAGGTTGACCTCGTCGCCGCCGCGCGGCCCGTGCTCGTGCTCCCAGATCTGGCCGGTCACCGGATGGCGGGCGAGGCCCTGCGCATTGCGGTGGCCGTAGCTCCAGATTTCAGGCTTGGCGCCCGGCTTGCCGACGAACGGATTGTCGGGCGGCACCGAGCCGTCGGGCCGGATGCGGACGATCTTGCCGAGATGGTTGGCGAGGTTTTGCGCCTCGTTGCGGAAATTGCCGTGGTCACCCATGCTCAGGAACAGGTTGCCGTCGCCGGTTTGCACGATGCGGCAGCCGAAATGCACGCCGGTCGAGAGCGGGCCGTCCTGCTGGAAGATCACCTTGACGTCGTCGAGCCGGGGCGTGCCCTCGTCGACCAAACGGGCGCGCGCCAGCGTCGTGCGGGCGCCGCCACCGCCCGGTTCGGCGTAGCAGAAATAGATGGTGTGGTTCTGGGCGTAGCCGCGGTCGAGCGCGACGTCGAGCAGGCCGCCCTGGCTCGATGCAAATACCTTCGGCACCCCGGCGAGCGCCGGCGACAGCTTGCCGTCGGTGGCGACGATGCGCATGCGGCCCGGCCGCTCGGTGAGCAGCATGCGGCCATCCGGCAGGAAGGCGATCGCCCAGGGATGATCGAGCCCGCGCGCGACCGTCTCAACGGCGATGTCGCCGGCCGAGGAGCGAGAAACCTGCGCGGCAGCGGGGGCGTTAGCGAAGGCGACGAGCCCGACCGCGCAGAGGACTGCCGGTAATCTCATGCGAATCTCCTGAGCCCCGCTGCCGCAACGGTGCGTCGCCGCCGGCGTTCCCGCAAGTGCAACTTGTTCACATGGGAGTGACAGCATTGCTGACTTTTCGTGTTCGGCCGGCCCGTGTCATCGTTTCGCCCAAGAACCAGGAGGGAACACATGAAAATGCTATCCTTTGCGGCGGCGTTGGCCGTCGCCGTCGGCCATGCCGCAAGCGCGCATGCGCAGGCCTATCCATCGCATCCGATCACCATGATCGTGCCGTTTCCGCCGGGTGGGCCGACCGACACGGTGGGACGCGTCATGGCCGAGCGCATGAAGACCTCGCTCGGCCAGACCGTGGTGATCGAAAATGTCACCGGCGCCGGCGGCACGATCGGGATCGGTCGGGTCGCCCGTGCAGATCCCGACGGCTACACGCTCGGCATCGGCCAATGGACCACCCACGTCGGGGGCGGCGCGATCTACCCGCTCCAATTCCACGTGCTGAACGATTTCGAGCCGGTGTCGCTGCTCACATCGTCTCCCCTGTGGATCGTCGGAAAAAATGACCTGCCGGCAAAGAATCTGAGGGAGCTGATTGCCTGGCTCAAGGCGAACCAGGACAAGGCCTCGGCTGCGACAGTTGGGGCCGGTAGCGCGGCGCATATGTGCATGATCTATTTCCTGAACAACACCGGCACCAGCTCCCAGTTCGTGCCCTATCGCGGCGGCGCGCCAGCGCTGCAGGATTTGGTGGCCGGGCAGGTCGACCTCGGTTGTCTCGAGGCATCGCAAACGCTGGGGCATTACCGCGGCGGCAAGATCAGGGTCTTTGCCGTTATGGCCAAGACCCGCTTTTTTCCGGCGCCCGACGTTCCCACGGTCGATGAGGCGGGCGCGCCGGGGCTGCACTTTCCGTTCTGGCACGGCCTCTGGGTGCCCAAGGGCACGCCCAAGGATATCGTCGCCAAGCTCAATGCCGCCGTCGTGGAGGCGTTCGCCGATCCGGCCGTACGCAAGCGGTTCGCCGATCTCGGCATGGAGATCCCACCGCGCGAGCAGCTGACGCCGCAGGCGCTCTACGCTCACCACAAGGCCGAGATCGAGAAGTGGTGGCCGATCATCAAGGCGGCTAACATCAAGGTCGAATGAGGCCGGGGTACTGTCGCTTCGGCAACAACAAGGGCGGAGACATATGAGAAGGCTGTCGATTGCGGTGGCGCTCGCCACCTTGGCCAGCATCGGCGGGACAGCTGCGCAAACCTATCCGTCGCGGCCGATCACCATGATCGTGCCGGTCCCGGCCGGCGGCCCGGCGGATACGCTCGGGCGCATCCTGGGCGAGCGGATGAAAACATCGCTGGGTCAACCGGTCATCGTCGAGAACGTGACCGGCGCAGGCGCAACCATCGGTGCCACCCGCGCCGCCCAGGCGGCGCCCGACGGCTACACGCTCGGTCTCGGCAACTGGACGAGTCACGTCGGGTCCGGCGCATTCTATAAGCTTTCGTTCGACCTGCTGACCGATTTGGAGCCGCTGGCGCTGGTCACCGACGCTCCGCTCCTGATCGTCGGAAAGAACGCCTTGCCGGCCAACGACGGCAAGGAGTTGATCGCCTGGCTGAAGGCCAACCCGGACAAAGCGTCGGCGGCGACGATCGGTGCCGGCAGCGCGGCGCACCTCTGCCTGGTCTATTTCCAGAGCAAAACCGGGACCCGCTTCCAGCTCGTGCCCTATCGCGGCGGCGCTCCCGTGATGCAGGATTTGGTCGCCAACCAGATCGACCTGTTTTGCGCCGAGGCATCGCAGACGCTGCCGTTCTTGCGCGGCGGCAAGATGAAGGCCTTTGCCGTGATGGCGAAGACACGTTGGCCGGCCGCGCCCGAGATCCCAACCATGGACGAGGTCGGGTTCCCGGGAATCTACATTTCGTTCTGGCATGGCCTGTGGGTCCCCAAAGGCACGCCCAAGGACGTGATCGCGAAGCTCAATTCCGCCATTGTGGACACCTTGGCCGATCCGGTGGTGCGCAAGCGTCTTACCGACCTGGGGCAGGTGATTGCGACGCGCGACGAGCAGACGCCGGCGGCGCTCGCCGCCCACCACAAGGCCGAGATCGAGAAGTGGTGGCCGATCATCAAGGCAGCGGGCATCAAGGTGGAATAAAGCCGACGGTGCTGTTGCTTCGGCCACGAACAGGGAAAGACATATGAGAAAGCTGTCGGTTGCGGTGGTGCTCGTCATTTTGGTCAGCATCGGGGGCGCGGCGGCGCAGACCTATCCGTCGCGTGCGATCACGATGGTCGTGCCGTTCCCCGCGGGCGGGGCCACGACGGTGCTCGCGCGCGTCCTGGCCGAGCATATGAGGGAGTCACTCGGCCAGCCCGTGGTCGTCGAAAACGTCCCCGGCGCAGGCGGTAGCATCGGCGTTGGCCGGATCGCGCGCGCTGCGCCGGACGGCTACTCGCTCAGCTTCGGCAATTGGGCGAGTCACGTCGGCGCCGGCGCGGTGTACCCGGTTCAGTACGACATACTGACGGATTTCGAGCCGGTGGCACGGGTCGCCGATACTCCACTCTGGATGGTCGCAAAGAATGCCTTGCCGGCGAAGGACCTGAAGGAACTGATCGCGTGGCTCAAGGCCAATCCGGACAAGGCATCGGCCGCGACCGTCGGCCCGGGTAGCGGGTCACACCTTTGTGGCATCTACCTCCAAAACAACACCGGCACCCGCTTCCAGTTCGTGCCCTATCGCGGCGGCGCTCCCGCCATGCAGGACCTGGTCGCCGGACAGGTCGACATGATGTGCGACATGTCGTCGAATTCGCTCCCGCATGTGCGTGCCGGCCAGATCAAGGCCCTTGCGGTCATGGCCAAATCCCGCTGGTTTGCGGCGCCCGACATCCCGACCGTGGACGAGATGGGGGTCCCGGGCATTTACGTTTCTTTTTGGCATGGGCTCTGGGTCCCCAAGGGCGCGCCCACCGACGTGGTCGCCAAGTTGAGCGGTGCCGTCGTCAAGGCGTTGGCCGACCCGGTTGTGCGGCAGCGATTCGCCGACCAGGGCCAAGAGATTCCGCCGCGCGACCAGCAGACGCCGGCGGCGCTCGCCGCCTACCACAAGGCCGACATCGAGAAGTGGTGGCCGATCATCAAAGCGGCGAACATCAAAGCGGAATGATGCGCTCCCAAAATGACTCACCGCCGCGCGTCGGATGACGCGCGGCGGTGCCTTCCCCCGACCGTGCCGCCTGCAAACGGTGGAAAACTCGGTTAGTCGTGTCGCGTGTGGTCGGCGGCCATGATGGCGGTCAGCCCGCCCATGCCCGACAGCAGCAACCCGATGAACAGCGCGACCGCGAACGCGGTGCCGTCTCCGTTCACGACCGTGCCGGCCACGTCGGCGCGCGCGATCCCGATCGACACGGCGGTGACGGCGACGGCGGTCGACAGTGCGAGCGCGGCGGTGGTGACCAACTCGACGAACGCAATCGACCGGTGCTTGGGCGCCGATGCCTGCGGGATCGTCGGCTGGAACCCGGCGCGCCCGCTCAAATCCTTCAACATGTCAATCTCCGCGAATCAGTTCTCGAATTTGTCCAATAGATCGCGGGCGATGCCGGCACCGATTCGTCCGGACTTGGGCGAAGGCTTTGACGAATAAGGGCGATTTTGTGTTTTAGGTTAATGAAGCGTTAACGCCGAAGCATTTTTCGGAAAGGTGTGGCGCGCGGGCGACACTTTCTGTTCGTCGGGCGATTATTCGCAAGCCCGCCGTGCAGGTTACTCGGCGGCGACCGTGGCGGGCTGCTCGTGCATCGGGACATGTCGCGGCTCGGCCGCGACCCGATCGAGCCAGGCGCGGATCGCCGGAAACGACGCGAGGTCGAAATCGCACTCGTGCGCCAGGTGCGTGTAGGCATAAAGCGCGATGTCGGCGACGGTGTAGCGATCCGCCGCAAAGTAGCGCTGATGCTTGAGGTGATTCTCCATCACGCTGAGCGCGCGATAGCCTTCCTCCATCCAATCCTCGAGCGCGTGCTGCTGCAGTTCGCGGCCGCCCTTGACCAGCGTGAGCCAGAAATAGGCCGCGCCGATATTGGTCTCGAGGCTGTGCTGCTCGAAGAACATCCATTGCAGCGCGCGGGCGCGATCGATGCGGTCCGCCGGACGCAGCGGCGTTCCGCTGACCAGGTGCCAGAGGATCGCGTTCGACTCGGCGAGATAACGGCCGGGAGCGACTTCGAGCAGCGGCACCTGGCCGTTGGGATTCTTGGCCAGGAACTCCGGCGTGCGGCTCTCGCCCTTGAGGATGTCGACCTCGACCAGGCGATAGGGGATGCCGAGCTGGGCGAGCGCCAGGCGCACCTTGTAGCTATTGCCCGATCGCTGCATCGAATAGAGCGTAAGCATCGGCCTCTCCTTGCGCGGACGGTCTAGACTAGCGTTCTTCGGCCAAGCCTGCAGTCCTACGACATCACGGCGGCAATGTGATGACCGCCATAGCGGCGCCCGAAAAGCAACGGCGGCTCTGCCATGCGCTCGGGCGACAGGCGATTGCTGCTTTGTCGCCTGTCAAAAAAAGAAAACCATTCCGCGTCACTCGGCGGCCACGCGATGCGCGCGCGCATAGGCGACGAGGGCGTCGTCCTCCACCGGCACGATCGGCGCGAAGTCGCGGTGCGCGATCCATTCGGCGCGGGTGAACTTGGTGATGTGGTTGGAGACGGCGCAGAGCGTCAGATAGACGATCTTGCGCGGATAGGGCGTGATGTTGGGCGGCGATGCGTGCACCAGATTGCCGTGGAACATCAGCACCGCCCCGGGCTTGCCGGTCGGCGCCACGATGCCGATGCCGCCGGGCGGCGCCGCGTCGGCGCAGAGCCGCGTCACCGTCTCCTGGTCGAGCGTCCACAGCGGATAGGAGGTGGTGCTCTTGTCATGGCCGGCGGCGAGCGTGCCGTATTTGTGGCTCTTCGGGATCACCATCAGCGGGCCGTTGATCGGCAGCACCTCGTCGAGGAAGATCGAAATGTTCATCGCCCGCGGCTCCGGCATGCCATCGTCGCGCGCCCAGGTGCCGTAATCCTGGTGCCATTGCCACACGTCGCCTTCGAATGCCGCCTTGGCGTTGATCTTGAACTGGTGGACGTAGACGCCTTCGCCGAACATCTGCTGCAACGGCTCGACCAGCCGCGGGTGATGTGCCATCAGGCGAAAGGCTTCGTTGTAGGTGTGGGCGGCGAAGGCGGTGCGAGGGGCGCCGGTCTTCTCGCGCCAGACCTCCTGCCGGTGGCTGCGCAGGATGCTGTCCGCTTCGCTCCGCAAGACGGCGACTTCTGCTTCGGAGAAGCAGTCGGGAAAAAACAGATAGCCTTGCTCGTCAAAGCTCTGGAGCTGCTCGGCGGTGAGCTTCATGGTTGCCTCCCGGATGCGCGGCCGCGTCGGCTAGTCCCGACGACGTTTCCTCCACGCATTCTACGGCCGTCGCGACCAAAAATCATCCCGCCCGCACCGCGCGCCCTGGCCATTCCGCCGCAGCCCAATTGCCTTTTCGCCCCGGCCGAAGGACCATGGCGGCAACGGCGAGGGACCGCAGATTTCGCCGGCCGGGAGGAAGGATCATGAGGTCTCGGACAAGATTCGCCGTGGCTCTCGTCCTCGGCCTTTGCGCCGCGCTGCCCGCCTCCGCGCAGACCTTTACGCCGGACAAGGCCGACGCCGAAGCCGCGCGCCGGGAAGGCAATCTGAGCTGGTACACGTCGACCCCGTTCCCGCTGGTCCAGCATCTGGTCGACAAGTTCCAGCAGGACACCGGCATCAAGATCCAGCTCCTGCGCACTGGTGGTCAGGCCGTGCTGCGGCGCTTTCAGCAGGAGGCGTCGGCCGGTCGTCCGGGCGCCGACGTGATGACCATGTCGGACGCCGGCGCCGCCAACGGCCTGGCGAAACAGGGCTTGTTCGAGCCGTTCAAGCCCGAAGGATTCGACAAGGTCGTGGAGGAGGCCAGGGACCGCGACGGGCGATGGATCGCGCAGCGGCTGTCGATCGTCGGCATCCCGATCCGCAGCGACAAGGTCGCCGAAAAGGACGTCCCCAAGACCTGGTCCGATCTCAAGCACCCGAAATACAAGGGGCTCATGGTGATGCCCGACCCGTCGTTCACCGCCATCCAGCTGATCGTGGTCGGGATGCTGTCGCAAAAGCTCGGCTGGGACTTCTACAAGGCGCTGCGCACCAACGACACCATGATCGTGCAAGGCCACCAGCAGGTGTTCAGCACCATGCAGCAGGGCGAGCGGGTGATCGGCGCGGAAGGCGCCGACCCGCGCAGCTTCTCGGACGGGAAGGACGTGCCGAACCAGACGATGATCTATCCGACCGAGGGCGTCTTCATCGTCTCGTCGCCCACCGCGGTGATCAAGGGCGCGCGCAACCCCAACGCCGCGAAACTGTTCGCCCAATTCATGGTGTTGCCGGCGGCGCAGAAGATGATCGCCGAGGGCGGCATTCATTCCTCGCGCATCGACGTCGCGCCGCCGCCTGGTCAGCCAGCGCTGACCGAGGTCAAATTCATCCCGGTCGATCTCGACATGATCGAGGAGCGGGGGCGGGTGCTGAAGGCCAGATTCAGCGAGATATTCCAGTGAACCGGCCGGTTGCCGGAGCCGACAAAGCCGATACACACATTCGCGATCGAGGCGATTGAGGCTTGCCGTCTGCGGCCCGGCCCTTTAGGAAGCTCGCGCCCCCATGGGGGCAAACGGAGAGTCCCATGTCCATGCCCGCGGTCCAGCTCAAGCCCGCCACGCCGTCGGACGTGCTGGCGGCTTCGCTCAAGCGCATCCAGCCGTCCGCCACCATCGCGGTGACCGACAAGGCGCGGGCGCTCAAAGCGGCGGGGCGCAACGTGATCGGGCTGGGAGCCGGGGAGCCGGACTTCGATACGCCCGACAACATCAAGCAGGCGGCGATCAAGGCGATCGAGGCCGGCAAGGCCTCGAAGTACACCGCCGTCGACGGCATCCCGGAGCTCAAAGCCGCGATCGCGCGCAAGTTCAAGCGCGAGAACGGGCTCGACTACAAGCCCGGCCAGATCATCGTCGGCACCGGCGGTAAGCAGGTGCTCTACAACGCGTTCATGGCGACGATCAATCCGGGCGACGAGGTGGTCATTCCGGCGCCGTATTGGGTGAGCTATCCGGACATGGTCCTGCTCGCCGGCGGTGAGCCGGTCGCGGTGCCGACCACCATCGAGTCGGGCTTCAAGATGTCGCCCGAGGCGCTCGAGCGCGCCATCACGCCGCGGACCAAGTGGGTGCTGCTCAACTCGCCGTCGAACCCGACCGGCGCCGCCTATACGCGCACCGAGCTCAAGAGGCTCACCGACGTCCTGGTCCGGCATCCGCATGTCTGGGTGATGACCGACGATATGTACGAGCACCTGGTCTACGACGATTTCGAATTCTTCACCGCGGCGCAGCTCGAGCCGCAGCTCTACGAACGCACCTTGACGGTCAACGGTGTGTCGAAGGCTTACTGCATGACCGGCTGGCGCATCGGCTATGCGGGCGGCGCGGAGCTGCTGATCAAGGCGATGGCGATGATCCAATCGCAGTCGACCTCGAACCCGGCGGCAGTCTCGCAATGGGCCTCGGTCGAGGCGCTCGACGGGCCACAGGATTTCATCGCCAAGCACAACAAGATCTTCAAGGAGCGCCGCGACCTCTGCGTGTCGATGCTCAACCAGGCGCGGGGCCTCCAGTGCCCGAAACCCGAGGGGGCGTTCTATGTCTATCCGTCCTGTGCCGGCACGATCGGCAAGACCGCGCCGAGCGGCAAGACGCTCGTCACCGACGAGGACTTCGTCACCGAGCTGCTGGAAGCCGAGGGCGTGGCGGTGGTGCAGGGCACGCCGTTCGGCGTCGGCCCCGCCTTCCGCATCTCCTACGCGACCAAGACCGAGGACCTCGAGGAGGCCTGCGGGCGCATCCAGCGCTTTTGCGGGAACTTGCGGTGACGGCCATCGACGCTTGACGAGAGACGCGACTTTATCCCGGCTCTTGCACTAAGATGGATTTCCAGGTGCGCGACCCGGGCGGGTTCGCGCGACCAGCCAAAGGGAGGGTTCATATGTTGCGTCATGCCATTGGGGCGGTCGCGCTTGCGCTCGCTGTTGTATCTGCCGATCCGGCCGCCGCGCAGCGAGCCAAGGCCGGCGTTCTGAGCTGCGATGTTTCGGCCGGCATCGGCTTGATCATCGGGTCGCAAAAGTCGGTGCAGTGCGTGTTCGCGCCCGACATGCCGGGCCCGCAAGAGGCCTATGTCGGCTCGATGACGAAATTCGGGCTCGATATCGGCGTCACCGCCGGCGGCGTGATGGTGTGGGCCGTGTTCACCAACACCACCGCCCGTGGCCCGGGGTTCCTGGCCGGCGACTATGTCGGCGCGTCCGGCGAGGCGACCGTCGCCGCCGGCCTCGGCGCCAACGTTCTGATCGGCGGCTCCAACCGCACGATCGCGCTGCAGCCGGTCTCGGTGTCGGGACAGATCGGACTCAATCTCGCCATCGGCGTCGCCGATCTGAGCTTGCGGCCGGCGCGCTAAGCCTAGCGGGACCGCCGCGGTCCGCTTCCGGCCTGCGGCGATGCGCCGGCCGACGGGCGCATCGGGGCAGCGCGGGGACCGAGCACCTGTGCCGGCGATAGTGCATCGCGCGCGACCACCTCGTCCGGTCGCTGCGTGCCGGTGACGTCGAGCGCGAACGCCTGGATCAATCCCACCTCATCCAGCCATTCGAAGCGCCCGGCGGCGCCGAAATGGCCCGCCGACATGCGCGTGACCAGCGCGATGCGGGCGTCGTTGGTCTTCATCGCCCTGATCTTGGCAACCCATTTGGCCGGCTCCCAATACTGGACGCGGGGGTCGCTGATCCCGGCGGTGACCAGCATGTGCGGATAGGGCTGGGCGGTGACATTTTCATACGGCGCATAGCCGGCGATGGTCCGATAGGCGGCGACGTCCTCGATCGGGTTTCCCCATTCGGGGAAATCGCTGACCGTCAGCGGCAGGCTGTCGTCGAGCATGGTGTTGAGCGCGTCGACGAAGGGAACCCGCGCAATGAAACCGGCGAACAAGTCGGGCCGCATGTTGGCGACTGCTCCCATCAGCAGGCCGCCGGCGGAATCGCCGCGCGCGACGATCCGCCCGGGCGCGGTATAGCCGGCCCTGCTCAGGTGCTCGGCGACCGCGATGAAATCCGTGAACGTGTTGACCTTGTTCGCAAGGCGTCCGGCATTGTGCCACCGCTCGCCCTTCTCCAGCCCGCCGCGAATATGCGCGATGGCGTAGACCATTCCGCGGTCGACCAGCGACAGGATGTTCGAATCGAACGAAGCCTCGTAAACATAGGCGTAGGCGCCATAGCCCTCGAGAAACAGCGGCGCCGAACCGTCGAGGCGCAGATCCTTGCGGTGCACCACCGTGATCGGGACCTGTTCATTGTCGGCGGTCGTGACGGCGAGCCGGCGCACCACATAGGCGGCCGGATCGTGGCCGCTCGGAATCGTCTGCTGCTTGCGCAGCACGCGTTCGCGGCTCTCCATGTCGTAGTCGACCGTCTGCCGCGGCGCTGCGGGCGATGAATACGCGTAGCGGAGGGTGCGGGTGTCGAACTCATAGGGCGCGACCAGATCGAGCGCATAGGCCTCCTCGCCGAAGGCGACCGTGTGGGCGGCGCCGTCCGCTTTGCGATAGATCACCAGGCGCGGAAGCCCGTCCTCGCGCTCCAGGCTGGCCAGATGGCCGGCGAACGGAATCACTGACAGGATTTGCCGACCTGGCCGATAGGGTACCAGATCGCGCCAGTTGTCGCGGCCGGGCGCGGACGCGGGCGCGGTGACGACCTTGAAGTCTTCGGCGCCGTCGGCATTGGTGCGGATCACCAGCCGGTCGCCCCAATCGTCCAGGTAGTAACGCAAGCCCGGCTGGCGGGCGACGACCGGCACCGGCGCGCTCTGCGGCCGTGCCGCGTCGATCAACCATTCCTCGGAGGTGTCGAGGCTCCCGGTCGAGATCACTACGAACCGGCCGGTCCGCGTCAGATCGACCGAAACCTCGAAGCCGAAATCCTTCTCTTCATAGACCAGCTGATCGTTGGCCGGATCGGTTCCGACCCGGTGGCGGTACACGAAGCGCGCGCGATGGTCGTCGTCGAGCCGCACATAGAAAAGCGTGCGGCTGTCCTGCGCCCAGGTGAAGGTCGAGACCTCCGCGATGACCTCCGGCAGGTCGCGCCCCGAGCCGATATCGCGGATGCGCAGGTCATGGCTCTCGGACCCGGTCTCGTCGACCGTGTAGGCGTACAGCCGGTGGTCCGGACTGTGGTGATAATCGCCGAACGAGAAATAGGATTTTCCCGCCGCCAGCGCGGGTCCGTCGAGCAGCAGCTGTTCGGGCCCGCCGTCCCTCGGTGCCCGCACGATCCGCGGGTGCTCGGCGCCGGGCACGAATTTGCGCCAATAAGCGTGGGGACCGTCGGCCAGCGGGACACCGGAATCGTCCTGCTCGATCCGACCCTTCATCTCCTCGACCAGCTTGGCCCGCAAGCCGGCGAGTGGTGCCAGAACGGCGTCCGCGTAGTTGTTTTCGGCTTCGATGTGGGCGCGAATGTCGGGGGCGAGCCGGGACGGGTCCTGCATCACCTCGCGCCAGTTCGGGTCGCGCAGCCAGGCATAGTCGTCGATGCGCTCGATCCCGTGGGCGCTGAGCCGGACCGGCTTGCGTGCGGCCAGCGGCGGCGCCGGCCGCAGCGCCGTGACCTCGGCCGCCGCCCGGTCGGGAGCGCCGGCGGGAGGCGGCGCAAGAATGACAACAGTTGCAACGAGGAATGACCGCCATCGCATCGCTACGTTCCTTCTGTGCGCTCGCCGCGCATTTGGGGGCTTGTTCCAATGGCCGGTCAAGGCGGCCGCCGAGCGGGTGCGCCATGAGCGCTCGCCTCTTGCCAATCCCCCCTGTTGCCTGAAACGATAGTTGTCCGGCCCACACGGTTCCAAGAAGGCCGCGTCTCGGGTGAGCAAGGGAGGCGGAAATGGCACAGAACGGCACACGAGCCTCGGGTCCACGGTGCATTGCGCTGGTGGGCCCGTTCCAGAGCGGCAAGACGACGCTGCTCGAAGCGATCCTCGCCCGCACCGGCGCAATCCAGCGCCAGGGCACGGTGGATACGGGGACCACGGTCGGCGACGGCAGCAAGGAGGCCCGCCACCACCGCATGAGCGTGGAGCTCTCCGTCGCCACCACCAGTTTCATGGGCGACAGCTATACGTTCATCGATTGCCCCGGCTCGGTCGAATTCGTCCATGACATGCGCGCGGCGCTGCCCGCCGTCGACGCGGCGGTGGTGGTGTGCGAGCTGGACGAGAAGAAGGTGCCGCAGCTGCAGCTCATCCTGCGCGAGATCGAGCAGCAGAACATTCCGCGCTTTTTGTTCGTCAACAAGATCGACAAGGCCGATTCGACCATCCACGACGTGCTCTTGCTGTTGCAGCCGGCGTCGCGCAACAAGCTCCTGCTGCGGCAGATCCCAACCTTTGCCGGCGATCTCATCACCGGCTTCGTCGATCTCGCGCTCGAGCGCGCCTTTGTCTACAAGGAGCACGCTCCCTCGGAAGTCATCCCGCTCGAAGGCGACGCGCTCGACCGCGAGAAGACGGCGCGCTTCTCCATGCTGGAGACGCTGGCCGACCACGACGACGAGCTGATGGAGCAATTGCTCGAGGACATCCAGCCGCCGCGCGACAAGGTCTTCGATGATCTCTCCAAGGAGCTGCGCGAGGGCCTGGTCTGTCCGGTGCTGATGGGATCGGCGACGCGCACCAACGGCGTGCTGCGGCTGATGAAGGCGCTGCGCCACGAATCGCCCGGCGTCGCCGACACCACCAAGCGGCTGAGCGTCAAGGCGGGCAACGAGCCCGTGGTCTACGTGCTGAAGACGTTGCATACCGCCCATGGCGGCAAGATGTCGATCGCGCGCGTGCTCAACGGCCAGGTCGGCGACGGCACCACCTTCATCACGCCCGAGCGCGAGGCGGGCCGGGTTGCCGGCGTGTTCAAGCTGCTCGGCCAGACCACCGAGAAGCGCGGTCCGGCGCAGGCCGGCGAGACGGTGGCGCTCGGCAAGCTCGAGCATGCCAATACCGGCGACACCCTCACCGCCGCGAAGCAGGCACACCCGCCGCTTGCCGAGGTCGCGCCCTACGCGCCGGTGCTGGCGATCGCGGTTGTCGCCAAGGAGCGCAAGGACGACGTCAAGCTCGGCCAGGCACTGTCGAAACTCCTCGAAGAGGATCCCTCGATCACCGTCGTCCACAATGCGGAGGCGCATGAAGTGGTAATGTGGGGGCAGGGCGAGATGCAGCTGCGCGTCGCAACCGAGCGGCTGGCCGACCGCTTCAGCGTCGCCACCACCTCGCACAAGCCGACGGTCGGCTATCGCGAGACCATCAAGAGACCCATCGTTCAGCGCGGGCGCCACAAGAAGCAATCCGGCGGCCACGGTCAATACGGCGACGTCGTGCTCGACATCAAGCCGCTGCCGCGCGGTTCAGGCTTCACCTTCACGGAAGAGATCAAGGGCGGCGTGGTGCCGCGCAACTACATCCCGTCGGTCGAGGAAGGGGTGATCGACGCGCTCAAGCACGGTCCGCTCGGGTTCCCGGTGGTCGACGTCGCGGCGAAGCTGATCGACGGCTCCTACCACACCGTCGACTCCTCCGACATGGCGTTTCAGCTCGCCGGGCGGCTCGCCATCCACGAGGGATTGCCGCAGTGCCAGCCCGTGCTGCTCGAGCCGATCTACCAGGTGGAGATCGTCTGCCCGTCGGAGGCGACCGCGAAAATGAACGGGCTGATGTCGGGGCGGCGCGGCCAGATCCTCGGCTTCGACACCCGCGAAGGCTGGAACGGCTGGGACGTCGTGCGCGTGCAGATGCCGGAATCGGAGATCGGCGATCTGATCGTGGAGGTGCGCTCGGCCACGGCCGGCGTCGGCAGCTTCACGTTCAAGTTCGACCACATGGCGGAGCTGACCGGCCGCACCGCCGACCAGATCATCGCGGCGCGAAAGTCGGCGGCGGCGTGACGGACGACCGCCGACGGAGGACGGATGAATTCTGCTTCGTCCTCTGTCTTCGCGAAGCCTGTCTTCGCGACATCCGAAGATGAGACGCGGAAGGTGCCTGCTATAAGCGGCGGATGGAGGCGCCGGTTCTGACGCTCGGCTTCGCGGTCTCGACGTTCCTGCTGGCGGGCTTCGTGAAGGGGGTGATCGGCCTCGGCCTGCCGACCATCGCGATGGGCCTGTTGGCCGTGGTGATGACGCCGGCGCAGGCCGCCTCGCTTCTGGTCGTGCCGTCGTTCATCACCAATGTCTGGCAATTGGCGCTCGGTCCCGGCATCGGACGACTGCTGCGACGGCTGTGGCCGATGCTCATCGGCATTTGTGTTGGAGCCTGGGCGGGCGTCGGGCTGCTCGCTGACGGAGCGCGCCCGAGCGTGGCGCTGGGCGCGGCGCTTGCGCTCTACGCCGCGCTTGGACTGACGTCGGTCGCGTTCTCGGTGCCGGCACACGCGGAGCCGTGGCTCTCGCCGCTCATCGGCGCGGCCACCGGCGTCGTCACCGCGGCGACCGGCGTGTACGTGATCCCGGCCGTTCCCTATCTGCAGGCGCTGGGCCTCGAGAAGGACGAGCTGGTGCAGGCGTTAGGTCTGTCATTCACGGTTTCGACGGTCGCCTTGGCGGCCGTTCTCGCCCACGACGGCGTGCTCGAGACCTCGGTCGTGGGCGCGTCGCTGTTGGCGCTGGTGCCGGCATTGATCGGCATGGCGCTCGGGCAATGGGTGCGGTCGCGCGTGCGTCCCGACCTGTTCCGCGTTTGCTTCCTGGTGGGATTGCTGGCGTTGGGCGGGCATCTCGCCGTGCGCGGGCTGGTGTGAGGGAATCCGGGGGCTATGCGAGCCCGGGGTTACCAATTGCAAAGCATATTTGCGCTTCGCGCCCTGGGTTTAACCATATTGCTTTGTTTTCACCCATAATTGGGGCCGAGAACCACACGTCCGGCGCCGCCAACCGGCACGGGGGAGACGTCACGAGCTGTCCATGTTCAAAGTCCTGCGCGAGCTGTTTTCGTCGGACAAAGGCAAGACCGACACGGGCGACGGCAAGGTCACGCTTGCCGACGTGCTCGAGCGCGGCTGGTTCGAGCTGTTCTATCAGCCGAAGATCGAGCTCAAGACCATGCGGCTGGTCGGCGCCGAGGCGCTGGTGCGCGCCCGCCACCCGACGCGCGGCGTGCTCAGCCCCGGCGTGTTCCTGCCGGGCGCGAGCGAGGACGACATGCTGGCGCTCACCGAGCGCGTCATCATCACCGCCCTCAAGGATTGGGAGGCCTGCGTCGCCAACGGCATGTCGATCAAGCTTTCGGTCAACGTGCCGGTCTCGGCGCTGGTCAAGCTGCCAATACCTACCATTCTACGCGAAGAGCGGCCGCAATCGCCCAACTGGCCCGGCCTGATCATGGAAGTGACGGAAGACGAGATCATCCACGACCTCAAGATCGCGAACGACGTGGCCGACGCATTGCGCGCGTACAATTGCTCGCTGGCACTCGACGATTTCGGCGCCGGCTATTCGTCGCTCGCGCGCCTGCGGCAACTTCCGTTCAGCGAGCTCAAGATCGACCGCAGCTACGTGACCAACTGCCATGCCGATCGGATCAGTGCCGGCTTGTGCGAAACGATCGTGGAGCTCGGCAAGCGCTTCGGGCTCAAGACCGTCGCCGAGGGCATCGAGACGACGCATGAAAGCCACAAGCTGCAGGGCATCGGCTGCGATGTCGGGCAGGGCTATTTGTTCGCCAAGCCGATGGCGAAGGTCCAGCTGATCGGGATCATGCGGCGGCGCCTGATGAGAAAGTCGGCCGCCTGAGGCGAGCCGCGGCGGCATCCGGTCTCATCTCCGAGTTGACTTTCGAATTTCAGCCGGCCGTCACCGGCGCGTCCGGCTTGTCGCCGGGCGCCCGGGGGATGATCGAGATGCGGCCGCTCGCCTCCAGGATGGCGAACCTGATCTGGTCCATGCGTTCCAACCCGTGCGAGTGCCGCGCCGCTTCGAGCACCTCGTCCTCGGTGACGCGCGCCCGCCGCAATCGGCCGGATAGGACATGGCCGTTCTCGACCACGATGGTCGGAACGCCCTTCAAGATCTTCGCGACGCCCGGCACATCGCGCTCGACGAACGAGAGCAGAATATCGATGGCCACGAAGGTGATGATCACCAGAAAGGCGTTGGTCAGCGAATAGTCCTGTCCCATCAATGCGCGTTGCGCCGCTCCGCCGACGATCAGGAATAGAATGAAATCGAATACGGTCAACTGGCCGAGCGTACGCCGCCCCGACGACCGGATCACCAGCCAGAGCACGAGATAGACGACGACGGCCTTGATCACGCTGTCCATGATGCGTCACGGATAGACCAGGATGGAGAACGCCACGTTCGCCTCGGGTCCGGTGGCGGCGGTGAGATCGAAGACGCCGAAGGAGCGCGGAGCGGCCCAGATCACGACCGCGAGTTCGCCCGCCGCCGGCGGCAAAAAGACCAGCTCGAGGCCGCGCGGGCCGGCACTGCTGCGGATGGGTCGCGGCTCGAT